>Ga0209758_1001174_pt1 | contig 33182 bp, 42 predicted proteins | sample AraplaMF_Col_mMF_FD_184258 | JGI IMG/M metagenome (GOLD analysis project Ga0209758, IMG submission 184258) | Arabidopsis root microbial communities from the University of North Carolina, USA - plate scrape MF_Col_mMF (SPAdes) (version 2) | ecosystem: Host-associated > Plants > Roots > Endosphere... | reverse complement strand
ATGACCGCGAGTGTCGACATCGTTACTGGCGAGAGACGTCTGATCAGCTATTTCTTTTCTCCGCTCATTAAGACGTTTCAGGATAGCCTGCACGAACGCTAAGGCAACGTTCGGGACCTAGCGCGTTACCTTCAACTCAAGGCGGGAGACGCCTGCGGCCACGTTCACGCCGGTTCCGGTTTCGCCGCTGAGCGGCTGCAATGCGAAGTTCTTCGAATTTCCGCCCACCAGGGCATTTGCCCCGAGGCCCACACCGACGGAAGCATTGGCCGAGGCGCCGACATAGGTGCCCGCAAGAGCGCCATCGCCGACGCGTGTGGGGGCGGTGTTGACGACGATCCAGCTGAGGTAGGATTTGCCGGTGACGCCGATATCGAGACCGAGCTTGCCGATCGTGCCTGTGTAGTGCTCGACCCTGCCGGTTTTCTGCTTGAAGCTGCAATCGATCGCCTTATTCGAACCGATGATCATGCCGGCTCCACCGGCGACTTCGCAGGAGAGGGTGCCGAGACGTTGCCTCGGTTCGTTTGCGACCTGTTGGGTGGCATGTTTCGGTTGCTTGTGCTGGCTCGCGGCCTCAGCCACGGGGACAAAAGCGAGGGAGGCGGCGGCTACTGTTATCATGAGGTTCTTCATGAGCGTTTTCCTTTCCTATTCCTTCCCGGGGGATAGTCATAAACGCGTTCAACCGAACTTCGTTCGAACATCGAAAGGAAACGGACGGGGCTGGCGTTGCCCCTCGATGACGCCTCAGGCGCTGACGGCTTCCGCCGCGTTTGCGAAATCGACCGCGGCGAAGGCTGCGGCGATCACTTCCGGGCCGGCATTCGGCTTGGCCGCATCCGTCGACAGGATCTGGCGGTAGCGGCGCGCGCCCGGCAGGCCGGTGAAGAGGCCGACCATGTGGCGGGCGATATGCTGCAGGCGGCCGCCATTGGCGATGTGGCTGATAGCATAGGCCATCATCCGGTCGCGCAACTCGTTCCAGTCCGGCTCGGCGGCGGGAGCGCCGTAGAAGCGGTGGTCGACATCGGCGAGGATGCCGGCATTCTGATAGGCGGCGCGGCCGAGCATGACGCCATCGACATGGGCAAGATGGGCCTCAGCCTCATCCAGCGTGTGGATGCCACCGTTGATGCCGATGAAGACATTGGGGAAGCGGGCCTTCATGCGATAGACGATCTGGTAATCGAGCGGCGGGATCTCGCGGTTTTCCTTCGGGGAGAGGCCCTTCAGCCAGGCCTTGCGGGCATGGATCCAGATCGCATCGGCGCCGGCATCGATCACCCTCGTCATCAGGGTGGGCAGCGCCACTTCCGGATTCTGCTCGTCGACGCCGATACGGCATTTGACGGTCACCGGAACCTTGGCGACCTTCTTCATGGCGGCGATGCAGTCGGCAACGGTTTCGGGCGTCTGCATCAGGCAGGCGCCAAAGGTGCCGGACTGGACGCGATCCGACGGGCAGCCGACATTGAGATTGATCTCGTCATAACCATAGGGCGCGGCAATGCGCACGGCCTCGGCAAGCTTGGCCGGATCGGATCCGCCGAGTTGCAGGGCGATGGGGTGTTCGGCCGCATCGAAGGAGAGCAGCCGCTCGCGCGGGCCATGGATGATCGCATCGGCCACGACCATTTCCGTATAGAGCACGGCGTTGCGGCTGATCTGGCGGTGGAAATAGCGGCAGTGACGATCGGTCCAGTCGATCATCGGCGCAACCGCAAAGACCGGCGCCTTGAAATAGCGCTGGTTGCTCTCGGATGCAGCCGTCTTTGCCGTGGTCATGATCTCAAATCTTCTTTCGTCCGGTCGTATGTCCCGTGGCTTCATGTCGTGACAGAGGCTCGGTCCTGCAAGCCCTCGTCGGCGAAACGCCGGGGGAGCAGCGATGGGACGAGGGCTTATACATGAGGCATTGCGATAAAGCGAGATGGGCTGTTTGAGGGCACCGTCATCCGCCTGGAGGCCGCCTCGCGCACTTGACCCAGGTGTCGTTTTACAGGAAGGCAATGCAGGGCGATCCTGATATTCTCGATGTCGGGATCGAGCAAAGGAGTGCATCAGCTTCATGGTCGACGACAGCGCAGAGATCAAGGCATTGCTTGCAATGCCGAGGCGAGACAACAGCGCCTATCTGGAAACGCTCCGGCTGGTGAAGGAGGCGTTCGCCGAGGCCGAGGCGGAATTCGGCGGCAAGGTTCTTGCGACGACAGACAGCGCCCGGGACGAAGCCGGCAATATCGTCATCATGACCGTGATCAGGCCGGCATAATGGAGAACAGGGGCGAAACGATCACCTGAAATAGAGGGGCGATTGAACCAAAATCCTTCTGCCACGTTTCTGCCACAAACAGGAGGATTTCGATGGACAGCCTGCTTCTGATCGCCATCCTTTGCGGCCTCATGTCTTTCGCCATGGTCTGGATCCAGACGAGAGAATAGTTTTCCGCGTCAAAGACTTGGCGCCTTCCCGTCTTTCTGCCGGCACCGCTTATCCTGCGCCGGAAACCCACCCTTGTTACGACCTGAAACGATGCTCTTGACTTATCCAAAAAGGAGAACAAAATGAGAACAGATAAACGTTCTCATCTATGTTCTGATGGAGAGTTCGATGGCAGCGAGCCCGAGTTATTCAGGAGCAGCAGACAAGGCCATGGCCTTTGCCGCGCAGTTGCGCGCAGACCGCGAGCGCCACGAAGCGCGCAGGCGGGAAGAGCAACGCCGCATCGAGGCGATGCGGCCGATCAACAAACATGTGCTGAAAGTGTTTGGCGGGCAGCAGCTGGTGCTGAAGCTGGATAGCTGAGTGGTGGGCCGTCCTAGTGAGTGCCCGAACGGCTGGAATCTGCCGTTCGATATCATCTGTGGGCGGCTGACGCTGCGGGATGTGCAAGGCGCCGCCGCTGAGGCATCGCGCGCATTCCCCTGATATTTTTACCATTTTCCGAGTGGGCCGTGGACGGTCTGGAATTTCAGACATAAAAGAATTGCAACTATTTGGGGTGGGTTTCGTGAAAAAGATTTTGTCGGCGCTGTTCGTAAGCTTTCTCGTCGTGATGTTCGGACGGGTGGTTGGAAAACTTGATATCAGCGCGCTCTTGCCGGGGGCGCAGACGCTTGAGGCGGAGATGTCAGACCTTGCCGACAGCAGTCCTTTCGTGCACGCCGTTCTTTCTGATCACATGGATGAAACCCGGCAGATCTACAGCAAGCTGGATACAGCTGGCGAGGATGGAACAAAAAACGCGATCGCAAGCGTGCTCATTAAATATGGTTTTTCGGCACTCTCGCGAACCAGCGATGCTCATGCGATCGACGTGATGAACAAGGGAGGTGTGGCCCTCGATGTCCTTGCCAAGCGCTATCCCGAGGGCTGTCGGTATTTCCTAAGGGATGAGATGCCGCCCGGAACGCAGTCCATGCCTGACGTTACAGCGAGTTTCCGGAGTTATCAGGAAGCCCGGCGGGTCGCCTATGAGGATGGCAAATCCCATGAGCCGATCGCGGCGTTGTCGCCGGCGGACGTGTTCGGTGTGGCGATGAAGAAATTGGACGTAAGCTTGGCCGAAATAGGCCTGCTGCTGGATCCCGACAAGATTCCGGATGTGCAACTCTGCTCGATCCTGAAGAGATTGGTGAATGTGCAGGCCTTGCCGGAGGCGGAGAGGGCTGCCTGGGCGAGGGGTTATATCTCAATGGGAGCAGAGGGATAAGCTCGCTCGTTCGGCTGACGATGATGATGCCGATGAAACGGTTTTTAGAAATATAACGATTACAACTACTCGGGGTGGGGTTTCATGAAAAGATTATTATCGCTGCTGGCTGCTGTCGCGCTCTTCGCATCAGGTGCATTCGCGCAAGACGCAAAGAAGGATCCGCTGGAAGGGGTGGTTCGATTCATGGGGAGGATTAATCCTCTTCTACAGGCTATCTATCAGGATCACATGGAGGTGGCGCGGAAGGTCTATGGGGAAGGGTGGGCGGATGTGTATGAGGAGCGGAAGATCCTTGCTCGGGTGATTGCGACATACGGCAGTCCTGCCCTCGCGCGTGCAGGCGACAGTACTGTGATTTCAGCCATGAACAAGACCGCTGCACTTGCCGAAATCGTGGCAGAAAAATATCCCGAAGGCTGCGAGTATTTCTTCACTGGCAATATGCCGAACTGGGCATTGGTTCCCGAGGTCAGGGACGGGCGCATGGCTGATCTGCGGTCGAAGGCCTATGCCTATCAGGACGGGAAATTCCGCGCTGATAGGGAAGTAATGGACTTCGACAAACGATACGTCATCATGACGCAGTATCTCGGGATGACGGCGGAAGAGGTGTTCAAGTCGAACACGGCCCCTATCGACGTGAGCGACGAAGACATGTGCGCTCTTGCAAAGAAGCTCAACAATGTCGGCGCTCTGCCGAAAGAGCTGCAGGGCGATTGGGGGAGGGCGTGGCTCGGGAATGGTCCATCCCTGCAAAAGAGGAAGCCTGCCGATGCGAAGCTCGCATCGGGCGCGGTTGCGCAGGAAACGAAGGCCGGCGCCTTCGAAAGGGAGATGCAGGTTCTCGCCGGTATCAATCCTTTCGTTCACGCGGTCTTCATGGATCACGAGGATGAAACGCGGCGATTGTTTGCCATGGCCGAAGCATCGGGAGGCAAGATCGATCCGCGCGTGCAAGCGGCCGAGATGGTGGCGAAATACGGCAACCCCGCACTGTCGCGAGCAAGCGACGCAATTGCGATTGATGTCTTGAAGAAGGCCTGGGAGCTTAATGAGGCTCTCGCCCGTTACTATCCGCAGGGCTGCAAGGATCTCGTGACCATGAGGATGTCGCAGAGCGTGCAGGCCATTCCGCAGGTGAAAGAGCGCTACTTCCAATATCTGGAAGCCAAACGCCTGGCTTATGAGGACGGCAAAACCCGCCCGCCCGCGGCGGTGAAGCTGACCGCGCAGGATATCCTGCAAATGATCACACAGCACCTGGGTGTGACCGCAGAGGAGGCGCGCAAGCTGACGAACCTTGCCGAACTCAGCGACGAAGAGGCTTGCTCGATAACGATGCGGCTCAACGCCATAGATCCCGTGCCGGAGGCGCAGCGCGGCATCTGGGCGAGGACTGCCATGTCATGGGGCGGTTGAGCGCTGCCGCCGGGAGCCGTTTCACCGCCCGATATCGGTGGAACTTGCGGGCCGGTACGCCAAATCACGCTCGCAGGGCCGGTTACAGCGCCGCGCGTCTTTCAAGACGTGCAAAGGACGCTGTAACACTTTGAGTTTCTGCATAATTTTGTCCTTAAATCGATTCCGATTTAAGGAATTATGCAGTAGGCCAGCGAGCGCGAGCGGCAGTTGCGAAGGATGACCGGTTTTGCGCCTCAGCGCCCCTGGAAGATCTTGATCAGCTTCGGGGTATAGCGGCGGTTCTGGAGGTCGAGCAGATCCTGATAGGTGGCGCGGCCGGAAACGAGCGCTTTCGTGTATCGGCTGCAGGCAACCTTGGGCGCGTCCTTGTCCGCCACGTTCATCACGACTGCGGCGTTGTGATGCGTCTTCTTGTCGGAAAAGCTCAGGCGCCTGATGCAATCGTCGAGGAGGTCGTTTCTCGCTCGCTCGCTGCCCTGAAGCACTGTGATCGCGGCATCAAACTGCTTTTCGGTCGGTGCACAGCCGGCGAGAAGTGCGGCGGCAATCAATGTTATTGCAATAGTGGCGCGCATGATTATCCCTCAATTATAGTGCGGCAGCGTTTTGTGCTGGGATGCCAAGGCTTCTCTATTTTGATTCTCGCTTCGCGGGAATTCTGTTCTTCGTATTCTTCAATTATTCTAAATACAGTTGAAAATCGCATGAGTGGATGACGCGCATGTGGCGGCGGGCTGGAGGTTCTTGTCATGGGCTCGCTCGTGAGCCAGTGAAGGCTACATAATAATAGAACCAACTTTCGGTCGTTAGCGCTCGATTGCCGTTTCTGCCGCCCGATACGCCTCCGCACGCTCCTTCTCCCGCACCGCCTTCACCACCAGCACGCCCGCCACGACAAGCCCAAGCATCATCACCCCACCAAGCATCAGCAAATTCGGCTCCGCCGGCAGCGCCGCACCCGTACCCGCGCCGCCGGACACGGAGACCGCAATCGCTGCTCCCGCCTTCTGCAGCGTCCCGGCAGCTTTCCCCGCTTTGCTTGCCTCATCCGCCAGCGCCGCCTTCGCATTCACACCCGGCTGGCCGCGGAGATACATCGCCACGGCCTTCGCCTCGATCTTCGCCACGCGGGCCGACCAGCCCTTGCCGTAGGTCTTCCAGATCGCCAGGCTTTGCATGAAGGTCAGCCGCCTTGCGCAGAGGGCCTTGATTTCCTTGATGCCACCGGTTGCGGCCTTCGCGCGGGTCACTGGCCCGAATTTGCCGTCTGCCGGGGCGCCGATCACGGTTTGGGCGTCGCGCAGCGCGCGGGCGGGGCCGGAATTGACGGCGTAGTCGAAGGTGGCGAGGTCGAAGCCATCGGGCAGCGCGTCGCCGCCGATTTCGTCCCAGTATTTCGCTTTGTAGATGGGTTTGACGTCGTCCAGCGTCAGGTTGCGGATGTCGAGATCGGGGAAGGCGGCGGCCGAGATGCCGTATTTGGTGCCTTTCAGCGTGCCCTTGCCGATCTTGCCGCCCGTCCAGTTGCCGGGGTCGGTGCGCTCGGTGGAGAGGCCGCCTTCGGATGCAAGCGTGATGGAAAGGCATTCGGAGAAATTGGCCGCGGTCATGTCACGTTCCCTTGTCGGTCGGATTGCGACAACCTTCCGACGGCAACAGTTGCCGCCGTCGCATCCGGCAATGGCGCGGCGGCGCTTGCAGAAGTGAGGGGTTGGGCTTGGGTGGCAGGCCTCGCTGACATCTGGTGGCGTCAGGGCGCAAGATCCAGGCGCGTGCGGTGAGGCTTGGGGGACGGTGGGGGCCGCCGCCTCCGCTACAGGAGGGCGGAGTGGGGCGCGGCGGCCCGGCCCTCGGGGGGCCGATGGGACAACCGAGATCTTGCGGGATCGTTCCTCGATCACGCCTAGTCATATTGGGCTACTGCATAATTCCCTAAATCGGAATCGATTTAGGGATGAAATTATGCAGCAATCCAAAGTGCTACAGCGTCCCTTGCGCGTCTGAAAAGACGCGCGGCGCTGTAGGGAGGGCTTCGGTGTCGCCAATCGCCTTTGCGACGGGGGCGGAAAAGCGCGACGTTTCACTCGGCAACAGCAGGCGATCAGAACACGTCGGCGTAACCCGCCGCGGCGGCGAATGTGCTTTCCTTCAGCGTCACCCCTTGTGCCACCATGCCGTTGGCCAACCGCACCAGGCGCACGTCGGGCATGGATTTCAGGCGTTGCGAGAAGGTGTTGACGGGCGGCAGGAAGCTTTCGCGGTAACCCTGGTCGATCGCCCATTTGCGGAAATCTTCAAACAGTTTTGCGGTGCGCAGCCAGCCGCCCGGTGGTTCGGTGGCGGTGGGTTCGACGCGGATCGCGAACCATTCGTTCAGCGGGTCGAGCAGCAGCCAGGAATTCAGCGCCTCCTTGGAGCTTTCGGGGATGGTGTAGCCGCCATTGCGCTTCAGCCGCTGGGCGCCGGCGACAGCAAGGCCGAGCAAGAGCTCCAGCTCTTCTTCGGCGATGCGCTCAGCAATATCGGGGATGACCTCGTTGTCGGGAATGGTGCGGTTGAACTGGACGACGACGAGGCGGCGGCGCAGGCCGCGGTCGATGCCGCCGTTGAAGCGGGGCAGGGTATTGGTGGTAAAGCAGTGCAGGGCGCGGGGCGTGAAGCTTTCGACATCCTTGTAGAGGCTGCGGCCTTCGATCGGGTTGCCGGTGACCGCGGCCTTGAATTCCTCGCCTGATATCGCCGCAGCACTCAGTTCGTCGGCGACGTTTGCCGCCTTGCCGGCGAGATTGATGATGCGCTTCTCGTCATTGAAGAAGGCGGGCGAGATCGAGGAGACCGAGCCTTCGGGCAGGAGCGCGCGAAAAAGCGAGGCAATGGTGGATTTGCCGTTGCTGGCGGTCTCGCCGAGCAGGATGAAGGCCTTCGGCTGGCGGATGCGGGTGGCAAGGCCGAAGGCGGCCGCCCCCAGCATCTCGGCAACGAGGTCGATCTTGTCGGCCGCATCGGGATCGCCGAGGAAAGCGCCATGGAGCAGCCGGTGCAGCAGCGAGCCCTCAGGCGGGTGGCTCTCAGTGTGCATGACATAATCGGCCGATATGGTGAAGCGGAAGCGATCATCCGGCGCGTGCTCGCGGCAGATCACCTTGCCGGCGTCGTCAAGGGTGATGGTGCAGTTCTGCGCATTGACGCCGATGGCTGGATTGCCGAAGAAACCGGCATCGGCGGTGCGCGTACCGAACTCGTTGATGATGCCGTCGATCATGTGCCTGCCGAGCTTCAGCGGCTTTTCCTTCGGGCCGATGCCGATGGCATCGAAGGCATGCATGGCAAGGCGGATCTTCTGCTCGGGGATGGAGCGCCAGGCAAAGGGGCCATAGGCCCAGAACTTACCATCGGCGCGGACGATCCGCCCTCCGCAGGCTTCCGCCAGATGCTCGTTGAAGATGCGCGCCAGCCAGACTTCGGAGCCGAAGGGCTGGCTCGGAAACCATTCCGGCATGCGGTCTATGCCATCGGCGCCCGGCGGCGGCTCCTTCGGCCTGGGCTTGCCCGGCTTTTCTGCCGGTGGCGGCGGCTCGGCCGGGGCGGGCGTGTAGCGGCGGATGGTGGCGCGCATGAAGGCATCGAGCTCGAGGCGAGTCCAGCCGGCATCGACGGCATCGGCGCTATCCCAGCCCTTGCCGGGACGCTGGCCCGCCTGCCAGTCGGCGTGGGTGAAATGCCTGAGATCAGAGGCGGCCGCGGCATCGGCAAAGCCCGCGAGGCGCACGTGCGCGCCGAGGCCGGAGAGGATGGCGGCGATCTCGTCCGCCGTCGAGAGACCCGGTGCGTCGAAATCCGGCCAGATCACCACGTCGCGGCCTGATAGCGGCGACCAGTCGGTGTGTTTCACACCCTGCGTGCCACCGGCCCAGGAAAGCACGGTGCGGCCGGATTTCTGCGCCAGCCTGTCGCGGCATTTCTCGCCCTCGACGACGATCACCTGCTTCGCCTCGCCGAGACTTTCGAGGCCATAGAGCGGGCGCGGCCTGGGAAAGGGGTAGCGGCACCAGGTCTCGCTCCCGTCGGGCAGACGGGCAAACATGACCATCGGCATTTCCTTGCCCTCGTCGGCGAGATCATGGCGCAGCACATAGCCGATGAGAGCGCCACTGGCCTCACGATAGGGAAAGACCATTGACGGAGCAAAGGAGCCCCATTCGGAGCGGTCGCCCTTGCGCTTGGGATTATAGAGGCGGATGCGGACGCCGGGCTTGATCGGCTCTGAAGGCGGCGTGACAGGGGTGATGCCTTCATAGACGTCGCGCACCTGCCGCACGCGCGGGCTTATGTCCGGCCGGATATGCCTGGCGCCATCGAGATGGCTGGCGCCATCGAGAATACGGATCGCTTCCGTGAGATCGACGCCCTTGATCTGCCGCACGAAATCCAGGACATCGCCGCCCGCGCCGCAGCCGAAGCAGTGGAAGCGCTCGATGCCATCCTGGCCTTTGAAGATGGTGAAGGACGGCGTCTCCTCGGTGTGGAAGGGGCAGCAGGCCTGATATTCATGCCCATTCCCCTGCAGCCTGCAGCCATAGTGCGCCGCTGTCTGAGACAGGGACACATCGCGGCGAAGCCGTTCGACATCTGAGGGCATGTTGCGGCTCTTGCAAGGAGTGTTGTCAATATCGCAACATGGCCGGCGCAGTACGGGTGGCGGCCATGGTCATTTCATGTGTCTGGGCGGCTGAGCAATTCCAGGCAAACGTGTACGCGGTTTTGCGTCAGGAATTGCGGGAAGGAAAATGCTTAACGGGACGCGGTGCTCGGAAACTTGCCTTCGAGCACCAGCCGGTAGCCACGGCGATAGCCGACGTTGACGATGCCGATGCCGGAACCTTCGAGCTTCTGGCGCAGGTGGCAGAGCGCCACCTTGAAGGCGAGATACATCTTGTCCGGCGATGGGCCGCCATCGGGGTCGTCGATATACATGGCGGTGAAGATGCGCTCGGTAATGACGGGCAGGCCCTTGCCCTTCCAGACTGCCTCGAAGATGCGTCCTTCCATGGGCGTGATGCCATAGTGATCGATGACGATCTCGGGCGCGGGAATGGTGACCGGCTGCTTGCAGCAGGGGCAGAGCAGGGGCTTGGTGATGGTGAGCGGGGCGGGTGCTGCCGATGGGGTCGGGCGTGTCGTGATCGTCTGCATATCGGTCCTCACTTGTTTGGAGACGCGCGCCGTCCGATCCGGCGGTTGCCTGATGTCGTGGGTCTTCGGTCTTGGGTCCTGGGGGATTTCTGTTTCCGGCGTGACTGAACCCTATGGCGGGGCCATCACCATCGCCCGGATGCGGTCTTCGAAAAGGGCGAGCCGGCGCAGCCGGCCCGCGAGATGCACGAGGTCGTCGACGGCTTCGTGATCGATCACCAGCAGTGTTTCGCCGGCCGCTTCGCCGCCGTGCATGACGCAGCGCCCGACCAGCGCATCGATCAGCTCCGATTGCGCCAGCATGGAGAGCGGCTCCCTACGCATCCTCTTCCTCCGGCATCAGGTCGGAGAGGGTGAGCGAAACGCCAAGGCGTCTTGCCGCTAAAAGAAGCATTACCTGGTCGCGGCCGTTGATGAGGCCGCGCTCATCCCGCAGCGCCCGCGAGATCTTGGAGCGATGGCGCTTGAGCTCGGCTGCGAGCTCGCTCGGCGTCAGCGCCAGTTTGGCGGCGACCTTCTGCCAGGGCGTCGGGGCCTTTGCCATGCTGATCTTCCCTCCTGCCATGCGGCTCTTGTTGTTGGAGTTGAGATTATGTTGTCGAAATCGCAACGTCAATCGCAAATAGGAAAAAATACCTATCTTTTGCACTTCGGTACGAAAAGGGTGTTTTTCGGCCGAAAGGCGGGTAACGGTGCAACCGCAGCAGATCAACCATGTGAAAGGTTGACGGCAAAAAAGCCCGGTGCGGTTGCTTGCGCGTCGTTGCGTTTTTTGCAACAAATCAGCAACGCTGCATATGTGCATGGGGACGCTGATGGCTGAGATCGATGGCGCCTGGTTTCACAACCAGCTTGATGACAGGGGGCAGTCTCTGCGCGCGCTCGCCCGCCATCTCGGCAAGGATGCCTCCGCCGTTTCCCGCACTTTCTCGGGCAAACGCAGGATGACGATGGAGGAGGCGGCCGAGATCGCAGCCTTCCTCGGGGTGCCCGTGACCGAGGTCATGCACCATGCCGGCATTACAAAAGATGGCGAGCGGCCGGGGCCGAAAATCCTGCTCTCGGCCACGATCGGCGAGGATGGCGAAGTCCGCTCGCTTGCCGAGCCACAGCCCTTGCCGCAGGCGGTGCTCGACAAGGCGCAGCCGGCGATCGGCGCCGGCCGCAACCGCGCCATCATCGCCGCCCAGGTGCGCGCCTCTTCCGGCCCGTTGTCGATCTGGGACGATGCCGTGCTGTTCTTCGCGCCGACCGACGGTATCGAGCCTGGCGCGATCGGCGCGCTTTCCATCTGCGGGCTGAAGGGCGGCAAGCAGATCCTCGCCAAGCTCGACCGTGCCCGCAAGACCGGCGAGGCAAGGGTGGTTTCGCCGGCGGGGAAGATCGAGGAGGCGCTGCTTACGACGGCGACGCCGGTGCTGGTGCTGATACCGTAGGGACTGGTGTCAGAACTGTGCGAACAAGAGGGGGTGCCCACGGCTGGAGGGCGCCGCTGGGGGAGGTGATCAAGGCGAGGCGGTGAGGCGATGTGGCTTGCGCAGTTCAACGGACTTCGTTCAGCCATCCTCCGACGGCTTCATTGAAGCGTTCGACGATATCGGCGCGACCACACAGGCTTGGCGTTGTAAGGTAGCTGTATGTCTGCGTTACCGCCCGACGCAGCTCGTCCGCGCTCAGTTCCATTGTAAACACATTTACGAAATCATGAATGTCGACAACGGCAATATCGCGACCATAGGGTGACAGAAAGCGTATCATCGCGGCAGGCTCGGCCAGATCGTGATCGCTGTTCACGTTGGACGCGATTATCGTGTATTTCTGCAGGCCCGCGCTGTCCATTTTCTTGCGGAAGTCGCCAACGCGATTTTTCCAGTCTGGGCGCACGGTTACTTCGTAAGCGCGAACAAGGTCCCCATTCAATAGTTCCTCGATATCGCCTGATGTCGTATCGAAGCGATCGGAGGCATGAACGTGGTGGGTCCGGATGCTGTAGCCATAGCGCTGCCGGTGGACAAACAGCAGCGAAGCGATCAGGAATTGCTGCACGTTGCCTTCGGACGGGATGGCAACCAGAGAGTAGAACAATTTACGTGCGCGAGCATATGTCAAAACGTCGTCTGCGACTGGCGGCAGCGGTGCAATGACCTTGCGGCTTTCGGCGAATCTTGCAGCCATATATTCTGCAGCAAGGGCACGATGTTCGGAGCTCAATTCGGCCAGCGTTCGAGCGAAAGAGTCGAAACGAGCGTCATTTTGAAGCCGTGAATTGGTGACGTTGCCTTTCCAACCCAAGTTTTCTCCAAAGGCCGTGATGGCGTTATGCAAGGTTATGTCGCGAAGCCCCAACTGCGTCGCCAGTCGCTTGTCACCATATTTGCCGCGAATGCCGACCGGTATCGAATTGCAGTCCCAATCGGCATCCACGGTTGAATAGAAGGCCAGGAACAACGACGCGAGACGGACGCTGTTGGACCCGTGTCCAAGTTGGCCGTCCGCAGCTGCTCGCGCCTTGGCATTGGGCAGGGCATGAAGCTTTTCACCCTCAATGAATGCGTCAATATGAGCCAGAGCTTCATCTACGGCGCGTTCGACCAATATATTGCGAGGCATTACGACAGCGCAAAAAGAGGTAGGCCTGCGTCAGGCTGATAATGTCTGTCGAGTGAAACCATCTGACCCTCAAGCTGCTGACGAAGGGCATTGCCGAGTGCATAACCCAGCATAGGCGGCACGGCGTCGCCTACTTGCGTATATTGAGATGAACGGGAACCGGCAAACCACATGTCGGCAGGGAATGTTTGAATGAGTGCCGATTCTTCCAATGTCATACGACGCGCGCCGGGCACAGCGCCATCGCGCGGCGCGCCACCCGCCATCAGATGTGCCGAATAGTCGGGTGCGACATCCATGGTATCTACCCAATGCGTTTTATAACCGCCCGCCGATGCCAGAATCGTGTGGCAGGGCCTGGATAGGTCGATTGGACGGCCACCCCCGTTATAAACATGCCCGGCATAAGGGCTCCGACGCGGATCGGGATCCTTCGCATAAATCACCGGGCAATCCGGCGGTTCTCCAAGCGGCTTCTCCTTGCTGATCACGCTTCCCGACGCGACATGGGGTTGATCGCCTTTGGGTCCATGTGTCGGTTTCGGAAACCAAAACGTCCCCTTTCGCATACCCACCATGATAAGCCGACGTCGGTTCTGAGGAACGCCATAATCAGAAGCCAAAACGACATGCCACGATACGTTGAAGCCAAGTGCTTCGAATTCGCTCAGCAGTTCTGCAAGGTAGTGCTCGCGCCCTCGCGTTGCCAAGCCCGGCACATTTTCTGCCAGGAATGCGGCGGGGCCTACTTCCTTCAGTGCACGTATGAACTCCGGAAACATGTTGCGAGCATCGGCAGTGCCGCGGCGCAGTCCGCCCGTTGAAAACGGCTGGCATGGTGGCCCTCCAAATACGACATCAACTTTTCCGCGATAACGCTCAAAGGAAACGTTGCGAATATCCTGATGGTAATGGTCTGCGGCTGGTGTGTGGGCATCATAAGTCCCGATCGCGTCCTTGTTCTTTTCCACGCATGCGACGGGTTCGATCCCGGCTCGTTTCATTCCCAGCGACAAGCCGCCTGGTCCGGAAAATAGGTCGAGTGCTTTCATATCGAAGACATGCAACGGCGCCATGCGGAATGCAAGATCGTCATCCGCAGTTTCGAATGGCTGCTCGGCTATTCACATCGGCGCGACAAACCTGCGCCTCCAGCGCCTCGCTGTATCGAGCGGCATTCCGATCTGAAAACAGATGTGCCGGGCGTGAGGTTTGTGCCCGGCACTTTTGTTTTATACCGAGCGCTCAGGCAGCCGGCGTCGCGACCGCCGGCTGCGTCGCCAGCGCCTTACGCAGCTGCTCTTCCTGCTCCGGCGAGAGCGAGGTGCGCAGGATGGTGGCGTGTTCGCCCTTGAATTCGGCCAGCACCTTCTCGGCCTGCACCTTGCGCAGCAGCAGGAAGAGGGCGGAGCTGTTGACGGGGATGGTGTCTGCCAGCTTCTTGATGAGATCGTCGTCGATGCCGTAATCGGTCATCGAGCCCGCGAGCGCGCCGGAGCCTGCGCCGAAGGCGCCGCCGAGAACCAGGCCGGCCAGCGGATTGAGGAAGAGCAGGCCGACGAGCGAGCCCCAGAGCGCGCCCGAGAGCCCGCCGCTTGCCGCCCCTGTCGCCGTCAGATTGACGCTCTGCTTGAGGCGCACCTTGCCGGAAGCATCGCGCACGGCGATGACGGCGTCTTCGAGATCGACGAGATATTCCTTCTCGAGCTGGACGAGCCGGTTGAGAATCGTATCCGCCTTATCGACAGTATCGAAACCAAGCACTACAAGTTCTGACATTGCTTACCCTCCAGTTGCATTTACAGATGCAGCAGATAGGCGTCGGGGGCGCTCTGTCCATAGGGTGGCCTTTATTTGCAAGGCTGTTGCCGGGAAATGAGAGATCTATGAAGGGTTGCAATTGATGCAGTGGCTTCTCCAGGAGTTCGACGATACAAGAAAGCTGGCCGAAGCGCTCGATCGGCTCGGCATCTCCTACACATGGCATAGGGTCGTGCCTTTCGTGGGCGAGTTGATCCCGAGCCCGTGATTGTGATCTCAGCGCAAGGGTAGGAGCCTTGCTCGATTCCGGGAACTCTGTTGTGGATTCCCTTTGGCGGGCCATGTCGCTGTGGCTTGCCGGCGGGTAGATTTCGTCCGGTGACGATCGAAACCGTGTCGCCATATCGCCGGCACCCGCTCACATATCCGCGCAGGAGTCTCTTCATGCCGCTTCTCGATGCGAATCTCGCCTTTCCCATCACCTATCCTGATGGCCGGGTTTCGAAGGCGACGATGTATCTGAAGAACGTCATCGATCATCCGCGCATGGAGATCGGCGATTACAGCTATTTCACGCATTACGGAAAGCTGGAGGAGACGGCCGAGATCCTGGCGCCCTATCTCGGGCCGGGTTGCCGGGAGCGGCTTGTCATCGGCAAGTTCGTGCAGATCGCCCGCGGCAGCTATTTCATCACCAGCTCGGCCAACCATCCGATGGGGGGCATCACCACTTATCCGTTCCGCATCTTCAAGCCGGAGACATTCGGCTACAAGGATCTGCCGGTGAAGGATACGGTGGTCGAGCATGACGTCTGGATCGGCCATGACGCCGTCATCATGCCCGGTGTCAGGATCGGCGCCGGGGCGATCGTCGCTGCCGCCTCGGTCGTCACCCGCGATGTGCCGCCCTATGCGGTCGTCGGGGGGAATCCGGCGAGCATCATCCGCATGCGTTATCCTGTCGAGGTCATCAGCGAGATCCTCGAACTTGCCTGGTGGGACTGGCCGATCGACAAGATTGAGGCCAATCTGCCGGCTCTGGAGAGCGGCGATCTCGCGGCCCTCAAGCGGGCCTGAACCGGTGCTGGACATGGACATGGGCGCGACGCCTGCGACCGCCGGCGCGGAAAGGAACGAGCCGCGCGGGACGAGTTCATTTTCACCCCGCTGGATGAGCGACTATCTGGCCTGTCAAGTTGCATTTGCGAACTCCCTTCTCGCATCTCGTGCTTTTGCATTGAGAATGACGAGGAGCTTTCTGGCCAGCGCGATGCGGATGACCATTTTGGGTTTGCCGGCGGCTTGCAACCGTTGCTGGAAGGCAGCCAGATGCGGATCGTATCTGGCGGCGATGGCAGCGATCAGGAAGAGAATGCCGCGCGGTCCCTTGCGCCCGCCGCGCACTGGCCGCGGTCCGCTTTTCTTGCCGCTGTCATTGGCAATCGGTGCAAGGCCGGCCAGTTTGACGATGGCCTTGTTGGAAATCCGGCCGATCTCCGGCAACTCTGCCATCAGCCGGGCAACGGTGCGCGAGGCAACACCCTTGATGGAGCGAAAGGCCTTGTCGAGGCTGGCCCAGAGCGGATCGTCGTCGATCATCGAGGCGATCTCGCCTTCCAGCTTGCGGCTCTGACGTACCAGAAGCGCGATCACCTCATTCAGGCTTTCGACGATCTGAGCGTCACCGGCAATACTTCTGCGCTGCTTCTGGACGATCAGGTCGCCGGTGACCTGGGAAAGCCGCGCCACCAGCGCCTGCAGGCGCATCTGCGCCGGCTTTGGCGGTGGCGAGGCACGCAGCGGCCGGGCTTGCGCATAATGGGCAATCACCGCCGCATTGATCTGGTCGGTCTTCTCCAGAAAGCCCATGGCTTCGGCAAAGCGGCGCACATTGCGCGCATTGGCAAGCGCGCAGGCAATCCCCATCTCCCACAGCAAAAGAAACGCCGCCCGCTCGTAGCCGCCGGAGGCTTCCATGACGACGAGCTCGACATTCTCGGCCCGGCACAGGCTGGCCAGCGCGCCGATCCCGGCCGCATCGTTGCCGAAACGCTCAAACATCCCGGACGGGCGGATGAACACATCCAGCCAGTCCTTCGAAACATCCACTCCACATATGATGCTGCTCACGGTAACCTGCCTTGTGCGTGCGGTTGGAACCTAGCGACTGTTCGGTCGTACGTGACAATGGCGACGATCCCTGGCTCATCCACGGTTGTAGCCGCAGAGGGGGTACGGGCGACGCCGCCACGCCTCTTGCCGGGTGGCCACCCGGCAAGAGGCGCAATCGCTTCATTCGCACAAAATCATGGCTGTGCAGATACAAGGCGGGATGACATGAGCTGCATCGAAGCGTTCCGAGCGAGGAGTGGCGGTTTGCCCGATGATCGCGATCGCAGAGGCCGCTCTACTAAAAATTCACTTTCTTTCCGCTACATATGTGCACTATGACGCTTAGCGAGCCACACTGGTGGCGCGCGAACGTGTTGGACAATTGTGTCCGATTTGGAGAACTCATCTATGAAGCACGTATCGATCGTTGTGCGCGCGGAGTGGGATGAAAAGGCTGCCGTCTGGGTCGCCAGCAGCAACGACATCGATGGGCTGGCCGTTGAGGCCGATACTCTGGAAGCTCTGGAGCCCAAGGTCATCGCTGCCATAACGGATCTTTTCGAGTTGAACGGATTTACGTCTGACCTGCCGGAAATCCCTGTTCATATCATGGCCGAGCAGCTCGTTCGTATCCCCAATCCCACCTACTGACTGCATGGCCGGCTATCTCAAGGAACTTAAAGAGTTACTGTCGAAAGCCGGCTGCAAATATGTTCGGCCGGGAAAGGGCGACCATGAAATCTGGTTCAGTCCGATTTCAAATCGCCATTTCACGGTCGATCATGGTGTCAAATCCCGCCACACTGCCAATGAGACACTGAAGCAGGCGGGTCTCCCAAAAGCGTTTTGAAGCAAGGCGCTTTCCAGATGCGTGTTGCGGCCGATGCGGGACCTTTTTGTGGTGTGCATCGATCGTGCGGCGGTGGCGTGAGCCGTGCATGCCCGCATGGGCAAACTTGAGCTGAAACGCCTACGCAAACAGAACTGGAACAGGATATGGCAGCGCGAGGGACGGCATGTCGTCCCTGGCAAAATATCGAAGCGATTTTGTCTCGGTATCCGTCCACGCGCCTCTGCCTTCAAGCACCTGGCATTTGAACAGTGTCACCATGTACTCGACTTGATGACCATTCGGGTAGGTGTACCTGAACTCACGTCCGCCGAAGACGCCCAGAATGCTGGTTGAGGAGACTGCAAAGCCAGTCTCTTCCATTACCTCTCGAATGACAGCTTCCTGCGGCGTCTCGCCGGGCTCGATTGCACCGGCGGGCAGGCTCCATCCTTCCCCTGACGCCTTCTCCTGCAGGAGCAGATTGCAAGCATGGTCATGAATGACGGCAGCAACGGAAGGGAGCAGAAGCAAGCGGTTTCCGATCAAACCGCGAAGCTCCATAAGATAGGATGCCATTCAGGGACTCTCTTTGAAGTGGAGCCTTCATTTTGTGTGCCGGGAAAGACTTAGGCAAGAGCATCGCCGGGGCGCACGCGGTCGGCGCCCGTCGCCGCCATGGAAGAAGCAAGAATGATCAAGGCGGCCGTCAGCCGCATCACACCGGAATCTCCTCGGTGATCACCTCGAAGCGCTTGAGCACCGCAGGGCCGAAAGCCGTCGACATGGCGACGTCGGTGGCGTCGCGGCCGGTGGCGATCAGGATGCGGCCGATGCGGGGCGTGTTGTGGCGGGCGTCGAGCGTGTACCAGCGGCCGCCGAGATAGACCTCGAACCAGGCGCTGAAATCCATCGGGTTCGGGTCGACGGGCACGCCGATATCGCCGAGATAGCCGGTGCAGTAGCGTGCCGGGATGTTCATGCAGCGGCAGAGCGTGATGGCGAGATGGGCGAAGTCGCGGCACACGCCTGATCGGTCGGTGAAGCCGCCGAAGGCGGTGCGCAGCGGATCGGCCTTCTGGTAGTCGAAGGCGATGCGGTTATGGGTGAAATCGAGGATCGCCTGGATGCGCGGCCAGCCGGGCGGTGTGCCGAAGAAGGTCTTCCAGGCGAAGTCGGTGAGGCGATCGGTATCGCAATAGCGGCTGCCGAGCAGGTAGACGAGCACATCATCAGGCAGATCGTTGATGTTGTGCTGGACCGCACCTTCGGGAACAGGATCGGGCAGGCCGCTGTCATAGATTTCGAATTCGGTGGAAATGGTCGTCAGGCCTGGAAGTGCTACGATACGGGTGCAGGCATTGCCGAACGTATCGGTGTAGCCCCAGGCTTGGATCGGCCGGTCGAAGCTCAGCACCTGTTCCGTCAGGAGATCCACCCGACGGGACGGGTGGATGTTGAGGACCAGCAGCATGGGCGTTTCATGCTCGCATTCATAGCCGATGTGGAAGCCTGCACGTATCTTCATGAGTCGTGGTCCTTTGAAACAGGGTTTGTCCTGCAGCCGAATGCACAAGCGGGCCAGGCGTTCCGTCACCTGCCGCTTGCGGCATCGAATTCCCGTTCCACGGTGACGTTGACCTGCACCCGCATATTGTCGAAATCGTGCGCTCCGCCGTCATAGCTGCCGGAGAGCGGCACAGCCTGGCGCGGGTCGCGGGCGACGCCGACGCGGATCAGGTCGCGGTTTCCGACGATGCCGTTGGTGGGATCGAATTCCACCCACCCCGCACCCGGCAGGTAGACCTGGCACCAGGCATGGGTCGAGCCGCCGCCGAGCGTGACGGAGCCGTCGCGATCGGGTACATAGACATAGCCGGTGACGAAGCGGGCGGCGAAGCCGAGCGAACGGGTCGCCTCCATCATCAGCAGCGCGAAATCGCGGCAGGTGCCGCTGCGCAGCCGCAGAGTGTCGCGGGGCGCCTGCGTGCCGTGCTCGAAGCGCCTGACATAGCTGAAGCTCTCGTGGATCGCATAACAGAGCGTCATCAGGATATGGCCGGTGCGCGGCTGTTGAACAAGCGGCACGAATTGCCGCGCCCATCTGCCGACCTCGTCTGCGGGATCGGGATAGTGCCTGTCGATGGTGCGTTCGAGATCGATCGCCTCGTCCTCGTCATAGGTGAAGGGAAAGCGCAGCGCCTGGCGGTCGATCTCCAGATCGAGCGGCACCTGCGCCGTATGGTCAAGGCGGATGACGGTTTCGAAGCGCAGTTCGGTGGAGGCGGCCGTTATATCGACCAGCGCGATGCAGTTGCCGAAGACATCGTGAATCCAGCGGACGGATTCCGGTTTGGGAAAGACATCGAGGCTGCAGCTCAAAAGCGTCTGGTCGAAACTGTCGCGGGGGCGGAACATCAGCCGGTGCTGTCCGAAATGCACCGGCCTTTTGTAGTGGTAGGACGTGATGTGGCGGACGGAGAAAATCGTCATCCTGCCTCCTATTTTCATGACGCGGCATTGACCATGGGGATATGACCGCGGTGAAAATATCCGCAGGCGCCCGTCACTTTTCTCTGCGCGAAAGCGGATAGGCGGCCGCATCGTAAAGCATGCGGATCTGCCTTTCGTCGAAGCGGGCTTCATTCACTTCCAGCACACAGCCGCGCAATTGCGGACCGGGCAGGTCTTCCATGGCAAAACGCACCGCTTCCGCGGCCGTTTCGAAGCGCCTATAGCGGGGGCCGCGGGAGCTGCGCAATGTCTTGCCGGTGTAAAGCCCGGCTTCGATCATATAGTCAAATTCTGCCACTTCATGGTCCTTGCTCGTTCCTGTATGGCCGAGCCATCCGGGTATCAGAGTCTTCCTGGGTCGACGGTTTCAGGATGAAACTGCGGGTAGGGTCGACCGCGTTATCGCGCGCTGGCGGCGTTCGTCCTGCCGTTGTTCGCGTTGTCTCTGCTGCAGTCGCTTGCGTACATCCTGGAGCTTTTCGGCATCGGAGGCTTTTTCAGGTTGCGGGGGGCGGAAGAGATTTTCCGCTGCGCGTTTGTCGGTAGTCATATTGCTATCCTTGACGATGGGCGGGACGGCCGGAAGGCCGTCGCGCCGGGGCGGGCGTTATTTCTTCTTGTCGCTGCCCGCATGGCTGCTTGCCATCTTGACCTGCGTGCCGGGCGCGGCAGGCGTTGCCGAGGCTGCGGCGGAGCGGTCCTTCTTCGGCTTGCGGGTTTCTTTGTTGCTGCGCACTTGGCCTTTCGCCATGGTTTCCTCCTGGTATGACGATGCGGGACAAATCAGGTATTGCGGCCCGCCGGCCGCTGGCCGGCGCGGTCGTTGCGGCATCAAAGGGGCAGGGGTCCGATGCCGGAATGCTCGTCCAGAGAGGCTGCCAATGTGGAAGGACGCGATTGCCCCTGGGGTTGCCTTGGGGAAAACCGAGATGAATGAATGCGCAGCGCATTCGCTCCCCGGCCTGCCTGCGGCCCACGGCTGAAATCGGGAAAAGCCACGAAACTGCTGGCGGATTCGAAACGATCGCCCTGCCGTTCACCGGCGGCATCTTCGGCACGATTGAGAATGCCGAGCGCCACATTCTCGCGATAGGCGAATGCGCCGGTTCGGATGAGGTTGCGCGACAGACTTGACGGATAAAAATCGGAAGACATCGCGTCCTCCTTTCGTTGGGGCCAGGGCTAACGCCCGAACCGGCAGCGCCCTTGAAGTGGCTGCCAGCAATTGGAATCCTGCGCTTATTCGGCGCGCGGCGCAAGGCGTTTTTCGCGGGATAGGGATCCCGGCAGTTGTCGCGGCGTAAACTTTCGAATATTGCGCCGGCGGCCGAAGTCGTTAATTTGAAGGCGGATATTTCGAGCAACGGAAATCGAAGATGAGTATCGCTGTTTTGACGACCTATGTTCTTGTCGTGCTCGGGCTGATGGTGATTCCCGGGCCGGCGACACTGCTGGTTCTCGCCCGATCGGTGAGTGGCGGCCGGCGGGCCGGCATCGCAACGGGGCTTGGTATTGCGGCCGGCGATCTCATCCATTCCACCATGGCGACCTTCGGCCTTTCGGCCTTGCTTGCGACTTCGGCGCTCGCCTTCGAGGTGGTCAAATATATCGGCGTGGCCTATCTCATTTATCTCGGATACCGCGCCTTTATCGAAAAGTCCGGCAATCTCGATATGGCGGCGGCCCCGGAGATCAGCCCCGGCAAGGCGTTCCGGCAGGGGATATTCACGGAAATCCTGAACCCGAAGACGGCGCTGTTCTTCCTTGCCTTCCTGCCGCAGTTCATCCATCCCGAAAGCGGTTCGGTGATCGGGCAGTTCGCGCTGCTTGGCATCATCTTCGTGGCATTCAGCATTTGCGTAACCTCGGCGCTCGCGATCGGCGCCGGCTCGGTGCGCGGCTGGCTCAACAGGAACCGGACGATCGGCCGCTGGCAGGGAAAGGTGATCGGCTCGATCTATATGGCGCTTGGCGTGCGGCTGGCGTTTCAGCAACAGTGAGCGGTGCCCAGCCACTGACATGGCTGGGGTTAGAGTTGCTACCGCTTGATTGCGGCCAACTGCCGCTCGAAGCTCGCAAGATCGAAGTAGTCGCGCCAGATGCGCTCCAATGGGCGAAGAAGATCCTTGCGACCTCCATCGGCGACGTATCAACCTCCTTCAGGCAAACTTGACGAGGTTGATCGCCGGCAGCGGGCCGCCGGGGAACTGTGTCAGGCTGCCGCCAACCTTGAGCGTGCCGAGGTCGATGCCGGCAAAGCCGAGGCGGGCGATCAGATCGGCGACTTCAGCCTTCGCCTGCGCATCGTCTCCTGAATAGAAGAGCACGCGGTTGCCGCCTTCGGCTTTGGGATCGGCCGAGACGAGATTGGCAAAGAGGTGGTTGAAGGCCTTGACGAGGCGGGCGCCGGGCACGAGGCCGGCGACGATTTCGCTCGACAGGCGGCCGCCGAGCTCGGCCGGCTTGAAGAGGGGACCCTCGATCGGGTTGTTGGCATCGATGACGATACGGCCGGCCCAATCCGACAGGCCGGATAGTGCGGCCGGCAGCTTCGACCAGGGCACGGCGATGAGAACGATATCGGCCTTTGCCGCCTCTTCGATGGTGCCGGCGGTGATGTGCGGGGCGAGTTCGGCGGTGAGTTCGCCGAGGGTGTCAGGACCGCGGCTGTTGGCGATGGTGGCGGCGATACCGTTGCGGGCGAGAGCGCGGGCGAAGGCGGAGCCGATATTGCCGGCGCCGATGATACCGATGGACATGGCAAGTTCCTTTCTGGATGTCGTGTTGGTTCGATGGAGCCAATATCGCGATGCTGTTCCCTTTGATTAGACAGAAGTGGGTGGTATCAGTTTCAAGTTTTTGTTGAAGGTGATCAACGATGGAAAGCCTGGCGAACCTGGAATCCTTCGTGCGCAGCGCCGAGCTCGGCGGCTTCTCGGCGGCGGCACGGCGTCTCGGCTTGACGCCGGCGGCCGTCAGCCGCAATGTGGCGGCGCTGGAGGCCAATCTGAAGCTCCGGCTCTTTCATCGCAGCACCCGCAGCCTGACGCTGACGGAGGCGGGCGAGCGCTTCCTCATCTCCGTGCGCGATCATCTCGAAGGGCTGCAGGGAGCGATTGCCGAAATATCCAACGAACAGGCGGAGCCGGCGGGCGTGCTGAAGGTCAGCCTCAGCCCAGCCTTCGGCATCGAATACGTGCTGCCCATGCTGCCTGAATTCATGAAGCGCTATCCGCTGGTGCGGCCGGAATGGATGTTCGAGAACCGGCAGGTGGATCTGATCGGGGAGGGTTACGATGCGGCAATCGGCGGCGGCTTCGAGCTTGCCTCGGGCGTTGTGGCAAGGCCGCTGGCGCCCGCCCATCTCGTGGCGGTGGCGTCACCCGCCTATATGCAGAGCCGCGTGCCGCCGGTCGATCCGGCCGGGCTTGCGGGGCTCGACGGGATCGTCATGAAATCGATCAATACCGGGCGCATTCCGCAACGGCAGATGCGTAACGCTGCGGGAGAGGAGCAGCCGGCCGATCTTACGGCAAGGATCGTGGTCAACGATCCCGCCGCCATGCGGGGTGCCGCCCTTCTCGGGCTCGGGGTCACGCTGCTCTCGAAGCCGGATGCGCTTGCCCATCTCGACAGCGGCGAACTGATCCGGCTCATACCCTCCTGGTATGTCGATATCGGGCCGATCTCGATCTATTACGCCAACAGGACGCTGCTGCCGCTGAAGACACGGGTATTCATCGATTTCGTCATAGAAGAGTTTCGGCGTCAGCGGTGGCCCGAGCGTTTCGCCGGCAGTCTGGGTTGATCCTGCTTGTCGGGCCGGTAGCCGAGCACGAAGGCGATGACCTTCCCGGACGACATTTCGCAGGGTTTCAGCGTGCTGCCGCTCGTCGCCAGGAGGTAGAGGTTGAAGCTGACGATATCGGTTCCAGCGAGATCCTCGGCATAGAGCCAGATGCGTTTGCCATCCGGCGAGCGACTGACGGTGGCGCCCCAGCGGCCAGCCTCGAAGCTGCCTTCGCTGTAGCCCTCGGGGATAAAGGCAAGCGCGTGGGTGAAACTGTCGTCTGCTGGGTGCAAGGGTGCCTCTCGTGAAGCGATGGTTGCGCTGCATAAGTGGTGGCGCAGATGGCGCTTAGCAAGGTTGTGTCGCCCGGCCCTGTGCCTGATATTGCCCACAGCAGATATCGGGGACAGGCCCAAGCATGACGGCACGCGCTAGGCATCAATGCCCCGTCAGCACCAGCGTCTGCACCGGCAGCAGCAGGGCCTGCATGCGCAGGATCATGGCGTGCACCACGCCGACCGTATCGATGACATGCAGGCCGATCCATTTGAAGGTGCCGATATTGGGGTCGGCGAGCGCATCGTGATTGTTGGTATAGGCATTGGCGATGCAGCTGCCGCCGGGCGGCACCCCGTCCAGTCCGCCGGGGAAGAGGGGTTGCAAGAAGACGGTCAGGGTTCCCGGTCGAGCCAGTTGCGTCACGTCGACGAGCTGGTCGGTCGGGCGCAGCTGGCCGGCGGCGATCACATCCTGCACCTCCGTGACGACGAGCGGGATAATGGTGAAGGGTTTGCCGACGCAGGTGGCTTCGGCCGCCATGCCGGGTTTCATCACCTGCGCCTCGATCTGGTCGAAACCGGCAACCAGCGTGCCGCGGCCGGCCTCTTCGGGCACCATTATGCCGGCCGGACGCAGCATGGCGTTCAGCACATCGCCGCGCCGCAGCGTGAACTGCTGAACAGTGCCGCTGATGCCAGCCTTGACGACCGTCTTGTCGAGCTCGACTTGGGCCTGCGCCAAGGCCGCCTCGGCGCTCGCCTTCTGCGCCGGAAACAGTACGTTGAGCTTGGTTTGCAGGGTCTCCTTGTTGGCATAGGCGGCACTGACCATGCCGCGCTGGCTTTCGACCGTATTGGTGAGCCGGTCCACCTCGCGGCGGGCAACGGCGTCATTCTTGAGGAGCTGGGTCTTCATCTGCAGTTCGTCGATCGAGACCTGCAGGGCGCCTTCGGCCTGCCGGATCACGCCGTCGGCGCTCGCAAGCTCGCTCTCGGCCACCTTGGTCTGGGCTTCCACCTCGACGATCTGCTTGTGCGCCACATCGAGCGCCGCCTTCTGGGCGGAATCGTCGAGGCGGAAGAGGGGCGCGCCGGCCGCGACCTTCTGGTTGACACCCACAAAGACTTCATCGACCCGGCCAATGGATTCCGGCAGGATGGTGACGGTGCGGAAGACGGCGGTGACAGCCTTCGTCGCGGGGTGGAAATAGAAGATCATCGTGATCAGCGAGATGGTCAGGATGAGGCAAGCGGTAATGCCCCAGCGCAGTTCGTACCACATGCTGTAAAGGGTGATCTCGCGGCCGATGCGCTTGTCCTGGACATAGCGCCGGTAGAGATAATCAGGGAGGATGGTCAACATCGAGCAGAGTATCAGTTCGAGCATGGTTAGATATCCCCTTCGTGCGGGCCGGTCTTTGTCGCCCCCCGGGCGGGCTGTCGCGCGTTCGTCTGGCCGGGCGGCTGGGGATGGGAGGCGGCAGGCACGGGGGCAATCGGGGCGCCTGTGATTGGGGTTTGGGCGATTGGGGTTTTGGCGATTGAGGCTGCGGCGGCTGGCGCGTGGTTGACCGGTGCGGGGGCGGGCGGCGCGTGGGCCGTCTGCGAATGGGCGACTGGCGCGCCTGCGCTGTCGATCTCAGCGGGATCGCGGCTGGCGAGCCTCGCCATCGACCGGGCGATCGAATAGAGCGGTGTCGAAAAATCAGGAATGCGGATGAAGGCAAGCAGCAGGCCGATGATCCAGTAGATGTGATTGTGGGTGAAGAGCGAGATCAGAGCCAGAACCGCGACGATCTCCATCTGCACCTTGTTCGTCTTGTGCGCGATGCGCTCGGGAACGGCATGGAGCTGGAAATAGAGGTTGCCGATGACGAGAACGACCACCAGCAGAAACACGATGACGATGATGAAGAGAATGTCGGTCTCACCTGGCGCCGTGATGAAGCCGGGCACATGGTCGGTAAGGGCGGAGTGATAGGGTTGGGGCGCGGCCGCATCCGCCGCGACCGCGCCCTGTGCGGCCAGCGACACGCTAATCGCAGCCGCGCCGATGGCGGCCCGGTGGCGTATCGTCTTGCTTTGATTTCCCATGCCAATGTTCCCCCCGGACGGCATTTTAGTGTGGCCTTAAGTTTAGGCTCTTTGTGCGGAACGCGAAAGTACGCAACAGCGGGTCGGGGCGTAAAATTCGGGGCCTGCTTAAGGGAAAGTGACGAGGACAAGAAAGCGGAGAGATCGCTATTCGGTATCAGGCAGGTGCGAACCGGGTTTTCGGGCATGGTGACCGGCAATGATCTGGCGCTGAATAGACAGCCAGCCCCCGAATCGTCAGCGGTCCGTGTCCTCCAGCCTGTGCCGCATCCAGACATTGGGCTCCTCGTACAGCCCAGTCCCGCCTTCGCAATCGGCCATCAGCGGCGCCAGTCCGCCTTCCAGATGATACGGCCTGGACACGGGAAAGCGCAGGCCGGTCCATTCCGTCCATCGCGATAGCGACGCAGATACCCGCATCGAACGCGGGGCGGTTTTCACGATGCGGGCGCCGAGTTGCCAATGTTTGCGCACCCAAGGGTCGAAGGGCGCGCCATCGGCGATCGTCCAGGCCATGTAATCCGTGAAGGATGTCAGCGGATAGGCCGTCTTCTTCGTGGGGCGCACGGGGGCGACGAGGGCCTGAAAACCATGATGCCTGGCATCGGCCTTCATGTTGGCGATCAGGCGTTCGGCGAGATCCGAGCCGCGCATGTCGGGTGAGACGACGATGGCGAGCGCGGAGAGGGCGTTGGCTTTCCGGCCCGACGTGAGGGTCTCGATGCCACCGGCGAGAACCGCATCCCATCCCTCATCGGGCAGCGAAGTATCGTCATCGGGCTCGGGCCAGTGGAAGGGAATGCTGTTCGATGTAGCCAGTACACGTTCGTTTCCATACCTGTCCCGGCCGAGGACGAGGAACTGATGGCGGCGCAGGCTTTCCGAAAACAGGCCGTTCCAGAATTTGACGATAACCTCGTCACCGCCGATGAATTTCGGCCAAACCGCCGCGCCGAGTTCGTCGAAAGCGGGGATGAGGTCGGGCCGTTCCTCGGCGGAAACAAGGGTGATTTCGTTGCAGGTTTCTTCCGTCATGCCTGAATTTTCCCGAATCCATCTCTGCGACTGAGAGCGCAGTCGGCCCCAACAGCTCGTCATACGCAACCTTTTGTTTATGTGCCGAACGTAGGGTCAGCCCAGGACGTAATTCCCATGGGTGTGAGGCAAATGGGATATGATCTTCATATCACCCGCAAAGAGAACCGGTTTGACGTGAGCCCGGCGCGACCTCGATGGATAAACTTCATCCCCTTTGGAGAAGGCTGATGCGAATAGTGAAGGAACTGGACATTGCCGAAATCCCTGCTGACCATTTTCCGACACGTCGCATGGTTCTCATTCAACGGGAGGATGGCTTTTACACCTACGCAGAGGAATACTATTATGTATCGCGGTACGATGGTGAGATCATTGCCGAAGGCTGGGCCACGCTTCCAACTGGCGGCAGCATATATGAAAACTCGCAGGCTGCCGAGGCTGAGGCGCGAAGGGAATTTTCCGGGCGGCATGGAGTCGCCTATTAAGTCTGGCAGCTTGTCCGCTTCGGGCCGAAGGCGACCATTCGGACTTTTCTCGAAAGAGGAGGGACCAAGAGAGCGCCTGGCTCCGGCCGAAGGCGTTTCGCAAGGTCACCGGAGGAATTCGGCCCCCAACCCAACGCTCTCTTGATGGTGTTATGATCGCAGCAGATGGTTGAGGCGGTGTCTTGCTATTTTTTCAGACGCCGCGCGAGCAGCGCGCCGGCATCGCCGATGACGATCGCCGGGATCAGCACCAGCGCCATGTCATTGATGCGCGGCGGTACATCGACGACGACGAGATGCAGGCCGAACCAGGGATTGAGGATCTGCACCATGTAGATCGCCGCCCACCAGAGCCCGAAGGGGATGACGATGAGCAGGCGGCCGAGGCGGGTGGCGCTCCAGCGGTCGGCGGCCTCGGCCACCGCAATGTCGCGGGCGGCCTCGATGCCCTTGATCACTTCCGCGGCGGCAAGCTTCTGCTGATCGGTCTCGGCCGAGAGTTTCGCCTGATAGGCAGCGAGCAGCGGCACGGTGAATTTCTCGATGATGCCGCCGAAGAGCAGGTCGCTCAGCCACTTCATTTCGCCCATCCGCAGCGGTGCGCCAGATAATACCAGCCTTCGGCTGTTGCCGCGATGAGCGCGCCCGTGGCGACCTGAAGGGCCATGGCGACATCGGGATCACGCGAGATCATCTCGCCGAGATCGGGCGCGATCAGCCCGCGAGTGACGAGGATGGCGGCGAGGTAACGCAAGAGAATGCGGATGAAGACGAGGGTCATGTCTGCTGCCCTTGATGATGCCCAGATTGAAATAGTGGGAGCGCTCTTTGCGCGTCCGGATGGACGCTGGCGCGCTTCCGGCAGGATCGTATGAGGATGGTTGTCTGCCTGAATTCAGAGAAACCGCGCTAGCGCGCCCGAAGCGATTGCCTTGATCAGCAGGCCGGCGAGCGGTGTCAGCACGATGGCGACGATTGCCCAAAGCGCCTTGCCGATGCGGTTTGCCAGCTTCTCGACGCTGCCTTCGATACGCAGAAGCGCCGCATTGATATGCGGCTGTTGCGCTTCGAGAGAAACAACACGCTCCTTCAAATCGCTGATCCTGCCATGGAGCTTTTCGAGCTCGTTGCGGGTGGTTTCATCCATGATGCCATTCCTTGTTTGACATCATGGATAGGGAGCGAAGAGTTGAAATCGAAAATCACGGCTGGCCGATCTGCTTGAGGCCGGCATCCACGTTGCGGGCAATCTCGTCGGCTGGTGCTGCCGCCGCAAGGCCGGTGGCTGCGAGGATATCGGTTACGTTCTGGTGGCCGATGTCTCTATCGCCTGGCGGGCGGATGGCATTTGCAAGCGCCCTTGCTTCACCATTGGTGCCGGCAGGTGGGCCTTCCGCGTTGCGAATGCCGGGCAGGGTGGCCATGACGGAATAGCCGGTATGCTGCGCCAGGAGGGCCGGCCATTCAGGGTGATTATCCTGTCCGCCGATGGCGGCGGCGGACACCATATCCGTCATGGCGAGCGCGGTCAGATCCATCGCGAGCGAGATGCCCTGCCGGGCGGCCGTGGTCGCATCGGCATCGGCGGCTTCGGCGGCCGCCTCGAACTTTGCGGCGAGATGTGAACCGAGGGCTGTGAAGAGCCGCAGGGTTTCGCTTCGGCCGGGACTGGACGGGTCCGGTATCGCCTGCTTCATGCACGCGTCGGCATGGGCAATGGCGCTCGCTTCATCCGCGCCGAACTGGCTGAGGCCCTTGTGATAGTGGGCGAGCCACGCCGGTATATCGATGAGGCGGTATTGCAGCGTCTGCGCAAGCCAGCCGGCCATCCTCTCCCATGCCGTTCCGGCATCGGGGAGAGGCTGGGATCGGCGCTTGGCCATGACAGGCGAGCGGCTGACGATCTCCTCCATGATGCCGGGCCGGGAGGCCTTCTGCAGCCCGGCCGCGAAATCGCCTCTGCCTGCCGCGGCGATGATTTCGGCAAGCCGGTAGCGGCGCGAGAGTGCAGCCGCCAGATCATTCGCCAGGCTGACGGCGGTGACATTCTTCTTTTTAGCCAGGCGAGCCATCCGGCCGATGCGATCGGCGGAGCGCAATTCGCCGACGCCCGTGTCGCTGAGCCATGCCTGCAGGGCCTCCAGATCGGCGGCACGGCCGGTCTCCTCAAAGACCGTCTTGAGGCCGGCATCGTCAAGCAGGCGCCTTGCATTCGCGAGCGGCTCGCTGAGTTCCAGGTCGTAGATGAGATGATTGACGTGCCGGTGCAGGACGGCGATGTCGAGATCGAGAGGCCGGGCGGCGAGGTCGACGCGAGACCTGCCGTGACCGGCCTCGGTTGCGGATTTGGCGAAACGGCCGGCGGCAAGGGCCTGTGCCAGATCCGGTGCCGCATCAGCGGCATCATAGGCCAGCGGATAATAGCCGCCTTTCAGCGCCTTGCCGGCGATGCCGACGGAGACAGGCTCCACCCATTGCGGCGCGATGCCGGTCACACGCTTTTCGCGGGCAGCGATATCGGGCTCAAGGGCGGCGAGATAATCCCAGACGGATTGCACGAAGCCGGCATCGCGCGCATCGAGCGAGGCGAGCACGGCGGCGAGCCCGGCTTCGTCCAGGGCGCCTTCGATGCGGCTATCCGTCAGGCGCCGGCGATTGGCCTCGTTGCCGGTATTCAGCGCAATGGCGATGGCCTCCCATTTCGACAGGGACTGTCCGAGGGCCGGGAGATAGCGACGGCTTGCCATCTGGCGTCGCTCCTCGCTGGAATAGACATTGTAGAGCGCTTCCAGATCAGCCGCCGCCTGCTGTTTGCGCTGCGCAAGGCGGCCTGCGGCGGCATCGAGCGGCGCCTTGATGGCCCGGTAGGCTGGGTCAGCAGCGGTGGCGTCGAGTTCAAGCAACAGGGCATCCGCCGCACGGGCCGGATCGAGGGGAGCACGCTCGCCTTTGGCAGGGCCAGCCGGTCGCGGCCTTTTCAGGGCGCCGATGAGGCTCGCAACGGTCGCCTCGACATCGGCTTCATGATCGGCATCGATCAGCTTGCCGGCGCGTCGGGCCGCATGTTCGAGATTCTTCAGCGCTGCGGCGACGGCGCGGAACCGCTCCAGCGTGATCTCCTTGTAGGACTGGCGCCCGGAGCCGATCAGCACACTATCGGGGATGGCGAGCTCGTTTTCCCGGCCTGCCGCCTTCATGGCGAGGATATAGTCTCTGAGGGCGATGCGCGGATCATCCTGTCCGCCCCGCCGACCTCCGGTCTGACGATCCGCCCGGCCGCCGAGACCGTAGCGGTCGAGCAGGGCGTCGATCGCGCCCGGATAATCGATGCGGCCATTGTCGCGAAGGACGGCCGCGGCGAGTTTTTCGCGCGTGGGGCCGCTTGCGAGGCTTTCCGCTTCTGCCTCGAATTTTTCTACCTCGCCGATAATGTCGAGGCTTTCGGCATAGATCGCGTGATTGAGAAGCTGGCGGCGTTTGGCCGTGATCAGCCTGGCGATACGTTCGTCCTGTCCATGAGGGGCGGCGTCTGCATCGCCGGCAGCTTTGCGGCTTGCCCTCTCGCGCCAGGCCTCATCCTGCACCAGTTCGTCACCCAGCCTGATAGCCTCGATCGCGGTGCGCCGGCCGGCGGCGAGGAAACGCGCGCCGTCCATGGCATCGGCCACCTCCATGCCCGCGGTTGCCGACAACGCATAGGCCCTGGCGTCGCTCGCCGTCAGCCCATCGCCCGAGCCGGCAACCGCGATGAGGGCCGCAAGCTCGGCCGCCAGCCATTCGGCCCGCCTGTCATTGTGCACGGCGGCTATTGCCCGCTCTTCGGCCGAACCGTCGATCAGCATGTCGCCGTGGCGCTGCAGCATCACGCGCTCAACTTCAAAGGCGATCGCATCTTCGCGGCTCGGCGCCAGCGCCATAGCGGCCACCAGCTCATCACCGGAGCCGAGGCCAAAGAGATCGGCGACGATATCCGGATCGAGCCCGCCGTTATCGGTATAGAGAGAGTGCTTGCCGCGCGGCAGAGCGCCAAGAATGCCCGCGCCATAGCGGGCCTCAAGGGCTGCCTTGTCGAAGCGGATGTCACCGGATGGTGCGGGATTTTCCTCATCCAGCCAGCGACGGTCTGTCATCCATTCGATGGCGCGGTAGAGGCCGGTGGCGTCGATCTCCTTCTCCACCGCGCGCTGCACGGAGGCTTTTTCCGCCTTGTAAGCCTTTTGCCCCTCGCGCCGTACAGGCTCCATCATCTGCCGCAGAAGGCGGGCCTTTGCTTCCTGTGAGGCCAGCGCGCGCAGCTTCAGCAGCTGATCATAGTGCGGCTGTGTCAGGCCGGCATCTTGCGCATTGGCAAAGACCGGCTCATCGCCGCCGACATCCTGCTGGGCCATCTCGATTGCGGTGTCGCTGGCAAGCATCCGGAAGAAGATGGCGGCGATGTCGGGGGCGAGGGAAATGTCAAGGGCGACGAGGCGGCGATAGATCGAGAGCAACCAGTCGCGGAATTGCTCGAAGACGCCGCGCATCTCGGGCGAGGGCGCCTTGCCCTCGATGAGATAGGTTTCGGTGGCATGGGCGAAGAGGGATTGCATGGAGGTGTCGATGGCCGCGTCTTTATGAAGGCTGCCGGTAGTGCCGCGGTCGAGGGCAGCGAGTACGTCTCTTGCGGTGATTTTGATGCCGGATGCCGCGCGAGCGGAATCGGCTGCGATGGCGCGGGCATTTTCGCGCCACCAGTTTTCGAGATGGGCGAAATCTTCGGTCACGATGGGGATATCGTGTGCTGCCATGTCCTGCATGGTTTGAAGGAAATAGCGGCTTGCTCCAAACAGTAGGGTGGAGAGATCAGGCTTGCGGAATATATCTAGGATCGCCAAGCCGTCGGTGCTGTTCGGAGCGTGGGGCGCGGCATCGAGATTGCGGTCTTGACGGCTAGAGACGAGGTTGGCTACCGGGGGAATATGTGCTCCCGCCGTTTGGCTCTCGGGCAACGTTTTGGCGGACAGGACTTCGCTATCGGCGGAATTGTTGGTCAGATTGTTCAACGGGAATCCTCTCGGGAAATCGGCAGGTGTTCAGGGCTGTTGGTGGGGGCTCGTGATCCTCAGCCCGTCTGGATTGCGCTTCGTGTTTCCGGAATTTGTGACGCGGCCTGTCTTCTTCAGGACAGGAGAAGGCGACACCGCGCCATCGCCGACCCTTACGTAGCCGAGGGGTATCGGTTCGGGGGCGGAATCGCCGCGGTTGCCCGTCGGAACAAGACGGCGCGCGGGAGCGCCAATATGCGCGGCGGTAGCTTCGGAATAGTTGAGGGCGTCGGAGCCGAAGCGCAGACTGTCC
>Ga0209758_1001173_pt1 | contig 33193 bp, 25 predicted proteins | sample AraplaMF_Col_mMF_FD_184258 | JGI IMG/M metagenome (GOLD analysis project Ga0209758, IMG submission 184258) | Arabidopsis root microbial communities from the University of North Carolina, USA - plate scrape MF_Col_mMF (SPAdes) (version 2) | ecosystem: Host-associated > Plants > Roots > Endosphere... | reverse complement strand
TGCCAGGTATGGCCGGGCAGCGGTAATCCCAGTCCGCCAAATTCGCCTAACACCAGTGCCTGTTGTTTGCCGAAAAGGTCCGGGCGGGGCATGGCAGGATCAGGATAGCTGTGCAGATCTATGATATGGCCTACGGGGTAAAAGTTGCCGCCGCTGGCGCTGTTCACCAGGCGGGAGGAATCCTGCTGCATAGTCCATTTGGTGATCTCTTCTGTTTTGAACTGGCCCCAGGCTTCGTTAAAGGGCACCCATACCACGATGCTGGAGAAAGGATGAAGGGCATCCATGATGGCTTTCCATTCCGTACGATAAATGTTCTCTGAGGTATCATCCCTTTCGCGATCGGTGGCGCGGCCCAATACGCCGGGGCGGTTTTCCCAATGATTGCCCAGGTCTCCGCTGGGCATATCCTGCCAAACCAGGATGCCTAATGAATCGGCGTAGCGGTACCAGCGGGCCGGTTCTACCTTTACGTGCTTGCGGATCATGTTAAAGCCCATGGCTTTGGTTTGGGTAAGATCGTATAAGAGCGCGGCATCGGTGGGTGCTGTGTACAAACCATCGGGCCACCAGCCCTGGTCTAAGGGGCCGAACTGGAATACAAATTTGTTATTGAGCAGCATACGCTGAATGCCTTTTTCGTCCGGCGCCATGGAAATCTTGCGCATAGCGAAATAGCTTTTTACCTCGTCTATCACCTTGCCTTTGCGCACAATGGCTACCTGCAGGTTATACAGGAAGGGATGTTCCGGCGACCAGAGTTTGGCTTGCGGAATATTTAACGTAGTGGCGGTACCGTTATTAATGGTTTGCGCTGCTACCTGTTGTGTACCATCCAGGGCGGTTACTTTTATAACATCGCCAGGTTGCAGATTGGGTGCATTTACGCTGAGCTGTAAGGATTGTTTATCGATATCCGGTGTGGGTTTCAGAGAGGCAATGTAGGCGGGTGCTACAGGCTCTATCCACACGGTTTGCCAGATGCCGGTAACGGGCGTGTACCAGATGCCGGAGGGTTTCTTTACCTGCTTGCCGCGGGGCTGGGGACCATCGTCTGTTGGATCCCATATGCGTACCACAATTTCCTGGGGGCCGCTTTTCTTTAACAGGGCAGTGATGTCAAAAGAAAAGGGATCATAACCGCCTTTGTGTGTGCCGGCAAGCTGACCGTTCACGAAAACATCGGCCTGCCAGTCGGCTGCGCCGAAGTGTAATAACAGGTTTTTGTTCTTATAGCTGGACGGGAGGGTGAAAGTCCTTTTATACCAAAGCACCTGGTCTTTGCCTACGGTTTTGGTAACGCCGGAAAGCTGTGATTTTACCGGGTAGGGCACCAGGATGTTGCCCGCATAAGCTGCGGGCGGCGTTTGCTGCGACATAGGCGCAATGGCGTACTGCCAGGGACCGTTCAGGTTAAGCCATGCATTGCGCACCAGCTGCGGGCGGGGATATTCCGGGAGCGGGATGGTTGTTGCCCGAACGTCTTTTGCCCAGCGGGTTTGCAGGGTAGGTGATTGTGCACAGGCGAGACTACATTGGAATAAGATACTGCTTAATAGCAGACAGAGATGAGTGCGATTACGTGGCATTTGTTCCGTTGGGTTTGAAAAGTGAGGGGGTAATATAGGGAATTTTTGGAGTTAGTGGTAGTGCGGAATTAATCAAAAAGCCCCAGGAATTTTTCCCGGGGGCTTTCATTTTTTAATGACAATGTATCAATTATGAAAAAAGCATTAGTAGGGGTTGATAGATGCGGAGGCCGGGCCTTCGTAGCCGTGAGGATCTACTGCGGCAACTTTGTAAAACCAAGCGCCTTGCAGGGGCTGGGCCAAAAAATCTTCGCCGTTGTCGGTGAAGGTGAGGTCTGCGTCAGCGGCGATGTAAGTTAAAAAGTTATCCGGGCCAGGTGTAAAATCTTTATCCTGGGAACGATAGATGTGGTAGTAGGATGCGTTAGCTACCGGCTGCCATGTAAGGGATTGTTGTTGTGATTCAACTGCTGGTGCTGATAAGGATGCAGGAGTAGTAGTAAGTTTTTCCTGCATGGCTAACAGCGGTAGTGAGGGTGCATCGGCAGGAAAAGCAGATTTGTTATCACCGTCGATAGCTGCGATATAATATTCCACCCCTTCCTGACCTATTTGGTCTGCTGGAATTACGGTGGTGAAGATGGCTTTAACTTTGCGCGTCATAGTTAGCTGACGCCAATCTTTTGCACCTGGTTTACGATAATAAAGAGTTGCATTTAGCAGATCATATGTGCGGTTATCCAGCAATCTTGCTTTGACCCATAATGGCTGGCCTGATAATACCGTAGTAGCCGGAGATATAACTATAATCTGCGGGGCTGTTTCATCTGCGGTACCGGCTTCGCAGGTGGCGGTTAAAGAAGGCACCGATTCCAGGTCATCCCAGCGTATGGCGCGAACATCATACTTTACTTTGCCGGAGGTTTTATCTTCATACTGGAATGTATTTGCCGGCAATGCTTCTTTGGTTATACGTTTTCCGTTGCGATAAATTACAAATCCCCTGGAGCCCGGATGGTTCATTTCCCAGGTGAGCATAGCGCCATCCCGGGTTCCTTTTGCCTTCAGATTAACAGGAGCCGGCGCACCGTATGTATTCAACAACCGGCTTTCCATGGTTGGTAAATAGTTCTTTTGGATAAAGCGATTCTGCATACTTACCACATTGCCCAATGATGACAGGTCAGTTGCACGGCGGTTAAAGTTATTTACCCAGTCTGCCACCACCGGGGTTATATCTAACCTTACTTCATCAAAGCGCAGGTTTAGGAGAAGATGGTCTTGTTCTGCACCCAGGCGATCGAACAACAATCTAAGGCGGTATTTTTGTCCGGGATTTGTTGTTGTGTACATGGTATTAACCAGCACAGCGCGTTGATCCCTTGCCTTGCTAAGTTCATTGTTTGCCATTTCTACATCAGCTTTATGAGCCTTTGCAGCATCCGGTTCGCGATATACCAGGTAAATGGCGTGTTTACCAGGTGTTGGCGTGATGTTTGTTTCTATATCGGTCCAGTTTGTCCAGCCGCCAGTTGGTTTCACAAATGCCTCTCCAATCAGCGGACCACCGGGAGAGTCGAGGTGCACTTCAATTCTGCCTCCGAGGCCCCTGGAGGCCACTCTTGCCTTGAATACCGTCCATTTGGGATCAAACTCTTGTTCTTTGTAGGCGGTCCAGGAACCTTTCTGAATGTAGGCAACGCAGCTGCTATCAGCAGAGACATCTACCGTTTTAACCGCATTATCCAATGTGTAATTTGCAGCAGGTGTAAATAACTCCCGGCTACGATCTCCTGTGAGGCGGAAGGAGAGTACGTTGAACAGGTAACTTTGCTCGCCCTGACTATCGTTCTTATTTTCTACATCACCTACCATGAAGGGAGGCGTAGGCCGGCACTCGCTAAAATTGCTAGCATAGGGTTCATTTTCATTGATAATGGGTGTTATTGCAGTAGCAGCAGCTTTTCCGTACTGCTGCTCTGCAAAACGACCGTACACTGTTTTAGCGTCCTTTAATTCGTTCTTATCATCCCAGGGCGCCCTGGACATGTACCACATTTTTGCTTTTACGGCATCTGTAATACGCCAGGTAAGGGAATAAAAGCCTTTCATATTGGGCGCACGATCCTGCCATGCCTTAATGGTATTAGAGAGATTCATGTTATAGGGATAATAATAGACAGAGCTGTTGAAGTCTCTTTCGAGCCAGGGACAGCCCCAGTATTCGCGTTGGTCATAGATTTTACCATCTTCAAAGCCATCAGAGTAATAAGAGATGGGAGCACAGATCACATCTTTGGGCAGGGTAGCGGTGTTCTCCGGCTCCAGGCCCCAGCCAGATACGGCTACGCGGGTATTGGGAGTTGCTTTTTTGAGGCCATCATAAAAACCATCGAAGATCCTGCGCCATTTCTGCCATTTATCTTTATCTTTTGCAATACCTTCTGATTGAAAGCAGAGTAGATAATCGAGATTAGGATAGTCTGTGGTGATCTGTTTTACACGGGCATCTATTACTGCGGAATCATCTGACTCCATGCCATAACTTCCGGGGATCAGATCAATGTCCAGTCCCAGGCCAATGCGGATACCACGGCGATGTGCATATTCAATTACGCGTTTAAATTCATTTACACCTTTGCGGAACACCTGTTTGTTATTCAGCTTTTCGTTGTGCAGGGCACAGTCGGCGCCGAAGTCATAATCATCGAATAAGTCTGATGAGCCAAAGGGATATTTATTTACTTCTCCACCGGGGAAAGAGCCCCAGGCATGGCCCGTGCGGGCGGTTGCCATCCATACACGTGAGAGTTTTCCGCCGGTTTCGAAGTTATGGAACATTTCATTATGCTCTGCTTCACCATTGTAGTTATGGATGTGCAGGAAGTTCATGCGCATGCGTGCCATTTGGTCCAGGATGTATTTCCAGTCCTCCCAGGAGTAAGAGGTAGCGGACTGGGGGAAGTTAGTCCATGGCAGGAAACCCCGCACTTCCACGGCGGGTGTTTTTTCTTCATCTACTTCCGGCAATACGCTGGCCGGCTTATTTTCAGAGAACACATCTCCGTCGAAGCTGAAGTTTACTCCCAGGTGTTCTTCCAACAGGCCGTATACACCGTATAATACGCCTACTTCTTCTTTGGCAGCAATTACGATCACATCTTTGCCATCAAGTTTCAATTTTTTAAGCAGGTAGCCTTGAGGGCCGGCTGTTATATTTATCAGGCCCTTTGTGATGAGGCGGTCTATCATTGGATGATGGCCGGGACGGCCGAGAATAAAACCTGTAGCTTTTTTATCGCCGCTGGTAATATCGGGGAGTTTACCGGAAAGCTGATAAATGTAACGGGCCAGGTCTTTGGCTGCATAGTTCTCCATTGGGGTTGCTTCTGCGGAGATTATAATATCAAGGTTCTGGGCTTCCAAAGAGCCTGCCAGGGAAAATGTAATCAGCAGTAAAAGCAGTTTGCGAAATAATAACACAGGATCTAGTTTTTTGATTGTTTATATTTTGGTTGGTGACTTGCTGGTTTTGAAAATACCGTTGATGTGATGTGCCGCGAGGGAGTTAAGCATAGATTATATACCGCAAAGCGTAAAATTAAAGCCCTTAGCGGGCGCGTTCCTCCACTTTACTATTTAAAAACTAAACTATTTTAATTGCCTCTAAAATGAACTGAATTTCTACTCTGAATGAGCGTTTTATCTACTGTGGAACCAGCGTATTCCCTGCACCTTTACAATATAATATCTGTCAGCCTGGATCTCTGGCGCTGCACCTAATGATTATTGTTTTATTGATGTGCTGTCTTCTATATAACGGAAGACAGCTCCTTTTGTACTATTGTAAACATTAAATTTCTCAAAATGCTAGAATCTCCTACGATGACGCCACAGGAAGTGGGCCTTTCTACCCTGGAAAACCTGAGTGTTGCTGAGCGGCTAAACCAATGGATGTTTGACTCTATACGGCCCTATGTAAAAGGAAATATACTGGAGGTAGGCAGCGGGATCGGTAATATATCGGCCTGTTTTGTACAAAACAAACTTCCTTTATATGTGAGTGATTACAGTATTGATTATTGCCAAATGTTGCAGCAAAAGTTTGACATGGAGCCATTGATCAAAGATGTATTACACCTGGATTTGGCTACACCAGACATTGAAAACTTACATCCGAAGCTAATGGGGAAATTTAATACCATATTTGCTTTAAATGTGGTGGAGCATATTAAAGATCATGAACTGGCGCTGGCCAATTGCTATAAGATGCTGGCGCACGGCGGGCGGGTGATTATTCTGGTGCCGGCCTACCAGGCGTTGTATAACGGGTTTGATAAAGAGCTGGAACATTTCCGGAGATATACGCGAGCGTCTTTAAGGAGATTGCTGGAATCGCAAAAGTTTGAAGTGAAACGTACCTGGCATTTTAATTTTGCAGGGATATTTGGCTGGTTCTGGAGTGGGACGGTAATGGGGAAAAAGACCTTGCCGGCTGGGGAGCTTAAGTTTTATAATAAGCTGGTGCCGTTGTTCAGGGTGGCGGATAAGGTGGTGGGGAATAATGTGGGGTTGTCGGTGATTGGAGTGGGGGTGAAGAATTAATAATTAAGAATTAATAATTAATGATTGGAGCGGGTGGATTGTGGCGGATGGAGGATTTTGAGTAGTATAAAAAATGCCGGTACACTTTTTAAGTTGTACCGGCGAGACTGAATGAAAACACAACTAAAGAGAGGTATATGTGTGCCACACCTGAGAGGGGTCGCATACGTTTATTCGACTGTTAGATCTGTTTTTTGGAGGTCGGTGCTGTTGGGGCCTGTGAAGATTTCTACAGTACCCGGTTCTACGCCGTATTTCATGTCCTTGTTCCAGTAAGAAAGCTTGCAGCGATCGATGGTAAAAGAGACTGTTTTTGTTTCGCCGGGTTCCAGGGGAATACGGGCGAAGTCTTTGAGCTCTTTTACCGGCCTTGTTACAGAGGCTACTTTCTGGTGAATGTATAATTGCACTATTTCATCTCCTTTACGGTTACCTGTGTTAGTTACGTTTACAGTAACGGTTATGGCGCTGTTCTTTTTCAGGTTGGGTGTGGATACCTGTGGGACAGCATAGCTATAGGTGGTATAACTGCGGCCGTAACCGAAAGGATACAGCGGCGTGTTTTGTTCCATAAGGTATGGGAAGAACTGGGCGCTGGGTTTGTGGTTGTAATAGATGGGCACCTGGCCGGCAGAGCGGGGATAGCTGATGGCGAGCTTACCGGAAGGGTTTACATCGCCGAAGAGAATGTTGGCGAAAGCGTTGCCGGCTTCTTCGCCGGTGAACCAGCCGTCAACGATGGCGGGCACATTTTCAGCAATCCAGTTAATAGATAAGGGACGGCCGTGGGACAGGTAGACCATGGTCGGTTTGCCAGTGGCCATGATGGCTTTTACCAGATCTTCCTGCTGGGATTGAAGGTTAAGGTCTGTTTGATCGCCGGGATGGTTGGCCCAGGCTTCGCGGCCCATTTGTTCGTTTTCACCGATGGCGATGATGATGAAATCGGCCTGCTTAGCTATGCTTACGGCTTCGGCTATGAGTTTTTTGTTTTCTTCTGCAGAAGGCCAGTGGGCGGTATCAATGTACTGGTAGTTGTTATGGCTGATGGTATCGCCATTGGTGGTGAGCTTAACGCCCTGGGCGTAGAGCACCTCGTACTGACCATTCGCTTTATTCTTTAAACCATCTAACAGGGATACATTGTGGCGGGGAATGCCGGAATAATCGCCTAAATAGTTTACGGCAGCGCAGGGGCCTATGACGGCTATTTTTTTGTACTGATCTTTTTTGATGGGGAGGAAGTTGTTATCGTTTTTTAAGAGTACCATGGACTTTTCTGCAGCTTCCAGAGCCAGTGGTGTGCCTTCATTGGAGGCCATGAGCTGCTGCGCTTTTTCAAGGGAGGCAGAGTCTTGCTCAAATAAGCCTAAGTCGAATTTTAAGCGGAGGATGTAGGCTACGGCGCTGTCCAGCTCTTTTATGGGCAGCTTTTTTTCTTTAACGAGGGTATCCAGGGCAATGTAGTTTTTTCCATAGGGTAAGTCTATTGTTACGCCGGCATTAAAGGCGGTGAGGGCGGCGGATTTGGTATCTGCAGCAATGAGGTGTTTTTGCCAGAGCTGATCGATGGCGAACCAGTCGGAGACTACCACGCCATTGAACTTCCATTCTTTGCGAAGTACATCTGTGAGCAGCCATTTATTGGCGTGGGATGGAATGTTATCTACCTCGCAATAGGAGGCCATGACGGAGGTAGGTTTAGAGCGGTTGATGGCCAGGCGGAAGGATTCCATGTGGATCTCCCGCAGATCGCGGATAGAGACGTTTGTGGGGCCCTGGTTATTGGCGCCTTCTGAGCCGCCGTGACCGGTGAATGTTTTGAGACAAGCGCCTACATGATCCTGTGTCACCTTACCGTTGCTGCTGCCCTGGAAACCGCGTACAACGGCGCTGCCTAATACGCCGCAGAGGTAGGGATCTTCGCCAAAGGTTTCGCCGGTGCGGCCCCAGCGGGGATCGCGGCATACATCAACAATGGGGGCAAGGACTACATCCGTGCCTTTGGAGCTGCATTCGCGGCTTACGTAGTCGTATACCCGTTCAACTAATGCAGTATCCCATGAGCAGGCAAAACCTATGCTATGCGGGAAGGCATCGGCGCCGGGGGCCAGGAGGCCGTGATGGGCTTCGTCCAGGAAGATAACAGGGATGCCTAAACGGGTGTTCTTACGCAGCCATTGCTGCAGTGCATTGCGGCGGTGGATGGTGTTTTCTGCGGTGGCTTTAAAATCGGGGTTCATCATGCCGATGCCGTAGCGGAACATGGAATCCATTTTAAAGGCGTTGGCCTGCATGGCATCGTCTATAATGGGGCGGCCAAAGTGCATGCTGCGCACCTGCGCTATTTTTTCTTCCAGCGTCATGCGGGAAAGCAGGTCTGCTACCCGTTTGGCAGTTGGCAGGCCGGCGTTCTTATAGGCAGGTACAGGCGATGTTTTTTCTTTGCGAGCGGCAAGGGGTTGTGCCATAACGTGGACTGCTATATTACATAGCAGGAGGAGCCATAGTGGCTTTAAAAGGCATTTCATTTTTTTGATTATATCTGTTCTTTAATAAGTGCATGATGTAACTGTTCACTTCCCATTGATTGGCTATGGGCCGGCCGGTAAGGGGATTGTGCACCATGTAAGGGAAGGGACCGAACTCCGGGCTAATGGTAAGCTGGGCACCGGACTGCTCTTTAAGCTGCACAACCTGATCCCACCAGGAGAGGTGCTTGTTTAGCGCCTCCTGCCATTCCGGGGCGCGGGGATCTGGTACCTGGGGACCTTCGGGGTAACCTATGCGAGCGTGGATGTGCTCTGTTCTTTGAATGGCCAGCTGCAGAGCGGAGGACTGATCATCCAGATAAGATTCAGCTACATTCACCCAATGGGAGGCATCGAGCGTGAGCCGCAGATCGGGAATTTTTTCAAGGTAGGCTTTGGTGATGTGAGCGGCAAAAGAAAATTTATTACGGTGTGTTTCATGCACTACCTGCATGCCGCTGGCTGCAGCGGCTTCAATGAGCACTTTGTTCTGCTCAAAGCTGAAGAAGTCTTTGCCGGTTTGGGAGTTTACCTTGAATGGTTTGTAAGCCCTGATCCTTAGCAGCCAGTTACAATAGAGATCATAATGCGCTGTAAAGTTGGCGGTATAAGTATCGAAATGCTGGGGAAGAATAACCAAGCTGTTTTTGACAGCGGCATTCCAGGCGGTATCCAGCTCTTTGGGAGAGGTATCGGATGCAATGGCATATTCAATACCATCGTAGCCTTCCTGTTTTACCCTGAGGCAAAAATCTTCCCAGGGCATATGCTCACTTCCCCAGCGGGGGCAAAAGAAAAGTACTTGCAAAGCCATTATAATTCGGTTTTAATTTTAAGCACTTCGGGGCGCAGGTAAGGTTTATTGGCGTCTACCGTGCCTTTCCAGGCGTAGGGGTCTTCGCCGGCTACCAGCACAATATCGCGAAGGTCTTCTGTTGGCGGCAGGTGGCCATCCTGATCCCAGGGCAGCATGGATTCTGCGCTCATGTAATGGTTCACTAATGCGGTGCGGAAGCAGTCTTTTGTTTTATTGCGTAAAGAGCTGTGCAGCGTGTAGCCGTTAAAGAACACTACGGAGCCGGCTTTTACTTCTACGGGGATTTTGTTCTTTTCGTATTTAGAAATGTCTACGGTATCTACATCGGCGTATTCTGGTGAGCTGTTTTTTACACGGTTCATAATATAACCCGGGCGGCCCGGAATGATCCAGAGGCAGCCATTTTCAATGGTGGCATCATCTATGGCTATCCATACGCCGACGAGGGATTTGTCGCGGGTGGGGATGTAGTATTCATCCTGATGCCAGGACTGGCCAGCTTTGCCGGGCGCCTTTACAAAGAGCATAGACTGCATGCACTTCATGTTTGGGCTTACTATTTTTGTAAGGATGTCTACAATGTTGCGGTTAAACAGTGAATTGTGGATGACCTTTGAGATCTTATGCGGGAAGTGGATGGCAACATATTTTTTGAGTACTTCTTCATCAGGCTCGTTGTTGTTTACATCCAGCATACCCTCTATGTGCCCACGCTCGCCGCGGAAAATGGCGGCGGTTTCTTTTTTAAGGCTGGCTATATCGGTTTGTGACAAGAGGTTGGGTACTATCAGATAACCTTGTTCCTGGTACTGTTTAATATTTTCCGGAGAGATCATGATTTGTGGATTTGGGATGGTTTAATAAACAGGTGCTCTATTTCTTCGAGACTGCGGCCTTTTGTTTCTTTCACTTTCAGCAGCATATAAAAGAATGCGATAGCACATAAAACAGCATAGCAAAAGAGGGTGAGGGGAGTGCCCAGGTGTTTGGTCATAATTGGAAAGCTGCCTGCTATGATGAAATCTGCCAGCCATAACGCTAAGGTGGCTACGGACATGGCCAGGCCGCGGATGCGGTTGGGAAAGATCTCGGAGAGATAGACCCAGGTAACGGCGCCAAGCGTGCAGCCGAAAGCGCCTACATAAGCCAGCATACCAATGAGCACTATATAGTTTTCGAAATACCTGTACTGGAAGCATGTGGCTACCACAATGAGTGAAATGGCCATGATACAGCTGCCAGCGAGGAGGAATTTTTTACGGCCTATTTTATCTACCAGGAAAATAGCAATAAAAGTGAATACAACATTTACCACGCCGATGCCAATGGTTTGTAACATGGAGGAAGAAGTATTCATGCCCATTTCCTTAAAGATCACCGGCGCATAATAGAGGATGGCGTTGATGCCGGTAACCTGCTGGAATACGGCTACCAGGATGCCGATGAATAATACAGGACCGTAGGTTTTTGTGAAAATAAGTTTGAGCGGGGTATGTGTTTCCTGGTGAAAGCTATTTTCTATGGCGGTTATTTCTGTAGTTGATGCGGCGGCGCCGGAAGTTTTGGTGAGGATGCCGGCTGCCTCTTTTTTGCGGCCCTGTTTTATAAGCCAGCGCGGGGTTTCCGGTACGGCTAGTAATAAGAGCCAGAACAGGAGGGATGGAGCGGCTTGTGAGGCAAACATCCAGCGCCAGTTATTGGGGCCTACGCCATCTAATAAATAATTGGAGAAGTAAGCGAGGAGGATACCGAATACAATGGCTAACTGGTAACAGGCTACCAGTCTTCCACGCCAGGCTGCGGGGGCTATTTCGGCAATGTACATGGGTGATACCATGGCGGCAGCGCCTACACCTAGGCCGCCTATGAGGCGGGAGAGGACCAGTAAGTATAATTTATGGGACAGGCCTGCACCGATGCCTGAAACTGCGAATAAAATAGCGCAGGCAATTAATACGGCGCGGCGGCCGTATTTATCTGCCAGTACACCAGCTGCCAGTGCGCCTATGGCGCAGCCTATGAGGATAACGCTTACCGCCCAACCCAGGGTAAATTCATCCAGCTTAAAATAAGTAGTGATATAGGGAATGGCGCCGGAAATAATAGCGGTATCAAAGCCAAAGAGCAGACCACCAAGGGCGGCGACTACGCTGACTTTTACTATAAAGCTATTATTTACGGGCTTTGTTTGAATCGTAATTTTTGGTGCGGTTGAGAACGTGGAAGCAGTGTTCATGATGTGCAGATGTGCAGGTGATGTACTTCTACGAAAGTAGTGGATTGATAATGGCAGGGGTTCCATTTTATTATGGAAAAACTAAATTATTTTAATTGATACTGCTGCTTAAAATCAGTAAATTGCTGAAGATCGTTTAAGTATTATGCGTCCACTGTTACAGAAATTGCCGTTAACGGAGAGTACGTCGTTTGTAGCAAAAACGTTCCGTACCCCTCATTTTGAAGTGGGGTGGCATCAGCATATTGAGTATGAGCTGATTCTTTTTACAGAGGGTTCGGGGCTAAGTTTTGCGGGGAATCATGTAGGAGAGTTTGAAACAGGAGATATCTACTTTTTAGGATCTAATTTGCCGCATACTTTTCAGAAGCGGGAGCAAGGACTTATAACGAGTGCCGTGGTGGTACAGTTTAAGGAGGACTTTTGGGGAGAAGGATTTTTGCAGCTGCCGGAGAGCAGGCAGGTGCGGCAACTACTGGATGCATCATCACAAGGTTTAAAAATGCAGGCGCCATTGAAACAGCAGCTGGCGCCGTTGATAGCTGCGCTGGAGCATGCGAGCGGGTTTAAACGTATTTTGCTACTGGGGGAATGCCTGGAGATAATGACGGAACAAGCGGCTTATATTCCGGTATCAACCCAGCCGATTAAAGCTTTTCAGCATAAAGACCGGGAAACAATAGACCGGGTGTTTCAATTTACCATTGATAATTTCCGGGACCCTATTAGCCTGCCGCAGGTGGCGGAAATTGCCTGTATGAGCGTGCCGGCTTTTTGTAATTATTTTAAGCGCAGCACCAAGAAAACGTATATCGATTTTTTGAACGAAGTACGGATTGGGTGCGCATGCAGCCTGTTGGTGGAAACCGCGCAAACCGTGCTGGATATTTGTTATGAAAGCGGGTATAATACTATGGCTAATTTTCACAAGCAGTTTCTGAAAATAAAGAGAATGACCCCACTGCAGTACCGGAAAGCATTGAGTAACCTGCAGTTTAGATCATAGTCCTTTTTGCCATTTTTCCAACATGCGTGAACTTATGCCATATTTACGTTCAATAAAAATGTCGCGTTCTTTTTTGGTGGTCATGGTTTGCAGTGCTTGTATGTCTTTTGCGCTAAACTCGTATACTCCAAAATCTTTCAGATAGTTTCTGCTCAGGGAATAATATCCCGAAAAGTATGGCTTGCTTGAATGTACTATGTAAAACCAAAACAATCTGGATTCCAATAAGTATTTTAACTTCAGTAGTTCTTCTTCACTATCTGCTACTACTGCAATGCCGTTATAGAAAAGTAAATCGTCGTTATTATCTATTACAAAATTGGGCGTACTGGATGTGATGTGTGGCAGAAACAGCTTATGCCGGATTTTTTCCAGGGATTGCCGCCGGCCATAAGCATACCAGCTTTCATATTCCCCGTTACCTTTGTCTCTTGTAGCGAGCACTTTCTTTTTTCCTTTCAGGTAGGTATAAGTTTCCGGATAGTTGTCCCGAAGAATTTTTTCTTCAATAAGCAGGGGGCGTTTGCTGGTTCTATCGTATGGGAAGATTATTTTTTTGCGCAACTTTTCTAAATCACTTTCCCGGGTGAGTTTATTTGGATTAATGATATCCTGGCAAATGCCTTTTTCGATTGGGAACAAACTTCCATTCTGGAGATAATAGAAGTCTTTATCCTCATCTACCGGTTTGAAAATGTAAATATCATTTTTCAGGGTGGCAATGCCATTCCTGGTTTTATAGATCTCGCTAAATGTTTTGCCTATTGTTTGAATTTTGTTAATCAGATCGTTTTTATCGAGATTCCATCCTCTTTCTTTATTCAGCTCGGTATAGGGAATTATTTTAAACGAAAGATTTTCGTTCGTGGATATTGATTTTTCACTCCGGGTATAGGCGATTGTTTCTGATGGTTGTTTTTGTATAAAACAAATGCAGGTGTAGGTATTTCTGTCGGCAAAAACCTGGTATTTACCAAAGTCTATGATTTTTATATCGAATTTATTTGTTGCAAAATAGTCACGTACCGCCCTTCCATTCAAGCTTTTAAAAAAGGTATTCATGGTTATGAAGCCCAAGATGCCGGTAGGGTTCAGGCTTTCAATACCAATCTGGAAAAAGGGAATATAAAGATCGGGATGGCCTGTTGAGGAAACGCTCCACCGGGTTAATAGCTCTTTTGTTTCGGGATCAATGTTCCGGGAGCATACATAGGGCGGGTTGCCGATGACGATGTCAAAGCCAGGAAAGGTTTTTATTCTGCGTTTCCAGTTAAAGGAGAGAGAGTTGCCCTGATGAAGGTTAAAGCTCAGGTTCTCATCTTCTCCTTCTGATAAAGCCAGCAAGGAAAGTAAAATTTTTGAGCGGGTTATTGCATAGTCTTCTACATCTACACCAAAGATATTTTCTGCAAAGATGGATTGATAACTACGTTTGGAAGTTTCCTTAATCTTTTTTGCAGCGGTTAAGAGGAAGCTGCCGCAGCCACAGGCCCAGTCGCAGATGGTTGTAGTTTCCTCCAGTTTTACTTTATCAAAGCAATTATCTGTAATAAATTCACGAACTGTTTTGGGTGTATACACTGCCCCATTTACCACTCTATCTTCCGGAGATACTACAAATTCAAAAAGCTGAATAAGATCTTCCAGGTCCATTTTTTTCGAGTTGTATATGGACAAGAATTTGGTTAAGGCAGGGCTATGCAGGGTATTAACCAGATAGTTTGTCAGGAATTTACTTCTTCTTACCTGAAGATTATTTAATTTTATAAAAGCTGCAACAAATAGACCGTCTATATCCGTTGGATCCTGTGATATTTCGTTTGCCAGATAGCTGAATATTTCCTTTTTCATTGAGTCGTTGGTTAATTGAAATGGGGACAAAGGTCAAAACGGTTCCAGGTGACAGGATCATGATTGGCCCAGTTTGAGGCCAAGGTCAGAAGATATGGTTTCCATAAGGCATTTTGATATTTTTTTTGCAGTGCCAAGTATGCCGGTTGATTTTTTAGCTTGTTCCATGTTTCGGGAAGGAAGTTGGAAATAACCAGGTCCAGGCCTAGAATCAATTCTACCGGTGGATGCATTATGCGTGGCGTATCTAGCGTTAATAATGAACCAAACCCTGCTCCTTTAGCAACTGATGGGGCATATTGTAAATGATACAACGGATGAACTTCTGTTGGATGGTTTGTTCCGGTATGTTTATCGATATGAAAGCCGGTAAAATATTTTCTACGTGTATCTATACCCACTATTTTTACCCGGAAATTCATTTTTATGAAGGGATCATTCATTGTTTCCCATTGATCGCATTTTGCCAGGATATCTGTATCGATAACAATGGATATTGTATGGATTGTGCGAGGACGTACATGCCTGGGCAGGGAATTTAACTCAATAGTTAAATCATTTATTTTATATCCCCAACATGCATAGTCTGTTGTGCCAGGGGTGTGTAAACCATATAGTTTATCCCTTAACAGGGTGACAGTGTCCCGTATTGCATGTAGATTAGAAAACCCAACTCCTTCCAGTAAAAGTGCGAAGCTCTCCAAGTCAGCAGCTCTTTGTTGTCTAAAAGGCATAACGTTATGCGGAATGTTCATCGTTTTCCTCTGATTCAAGTTGTTCTTTAATTCTTTCCAATCTTTCTTTTTCAGAAATATGAATTTTGCCTTTCCGCTCTAATGCTGCATCGATGGATAAGTATCTATATTCCTGCCATGGACTGGGCTCCTTATTTGTATACTCTTTTACTGCTTCCAGGGGATCCAGGGGGACCTGATAGTATTCGCAAATGGTCCAAAAATTATTGCTGATTGCTCTTGGCAGGGGTGTTGCGGCTACCAGTTTATTAATTTTTGTATGCTCAATAAGGAGTTGTACTCTTTCCACTGCAGTTAATGCAGGTAATCTTTGACCGGTGAGTTCTTTAAATTTATTTAATAGTAAATCTGACCACCATCTTTCCCATGCTTCTGCAAAAACACCTGTATATTTTATGGGGGTTGAGAAGTATCCCAGCAAATCTGTCCAACCTTCAGACTTTTCTATATCTACTCCCAAGCGTGCAGCCAATATTTTTTCATTGATTAAAGGGCCTGGTTGTTCAATGAGTTCTTTTTTAATGAAACTGGCCAGGTCATGTATGGAAAAGGTCACATTTTCGCCTAAAAATTTGCTGAATATCCTATTGTCTAATTCTCCGATTTTCCTCTTTATAATATTGTCCAGCTCATCCAAGTTCTGTTTTATAAAACTGTAGCCTTTTGCTAATGATTTCAATTTAGCCGCTATTTTTTTATAATCCGGCGCCTCGTCTTTTTTAAAGATGTAATCAAATAAGTCGTGGCTAGTATTTTCATGAGCATAAGATTCCTGTATTTTTTTATCAGTAGAGCAAAGGATGATGGGGAATTCCATTGCCAGGTCGCTATTTATTCCGGCTTCAAATCTTAATGCCTGTGCCAGGGAAGGCGCTGTGTATTTTGCCTGGGATTTAGGATTGTCGTCTAAGCGTAAATCCAGGATGAGCCCTTTGTACTGTATAAGCATATCATCTTTTAAGCGAGCAGCCTGTTTTTCAAAACTTGCTGGTTCTATAAGATCCACTTTAATGATGCCAGTATCATTTAATCCGTCTCTTATTGCATCGGCTTCTTTCTCATCATCTATATACAGGTAATTAATTAAACTCATTGCTTTGCTTTTATATTTGCTGGAATTTCAATTCTTATTGTTGTATTAAATCCATTGGCGGGTTGGATAACATATACTGAGCCGCCATAACTTTCTGCTATATCGCGTACTATTTTTAATCCCAGGCCTGTTCCTGTCATTACCTCTGTATCAGTGGCAGTATACCCTGCTGCTGAAGCTGTGGTGAAAAAAGCATTAAAGATCAAATGTTCATTTTGTTTAGGTATACCATCTCCATTGTCGGAAAAATCGAGAAATACATGCTGTTCATTCTTACCACAACTTATAAAAATCTGGCCTGCAGCGCCTGCTCTTTTAATGGCTTTTTTCGCGTTTGTGTATAAGTTAAATAAAATGGAGGCCCATTCTGATTTATGCATGGGGGTTGTAAAAAGATCAAACCCACTAAAGTGCGGCTTATGAAAAGTAAGGTTGGTACGTTCGATATCACGCTTGATTACTTCTTCAAAAGCATATACTATATCCCGCAGCTCTAATGGTTCCAATTCACGGGAAATATTTTGGGCAATGGTTTTATCAAAATAGGAAGTGTAGGCTGTGAATGCTTTAATGTTTGCATCAAGCCTGGCAGCCCTGGCTGTGGCTTCGGGGTCGGTTTTTACTTTATCCTGTAAGTAAAGTGAGTCTGTATGAAAGGCTGGTAAAAACCTTTTAACTTCATGCACAAATTCACCAATTACAAGCCCCAGGCCGGCTAAAACCCGCAGCATATTAATCTCTTCAATAAGGACCGTTTCTTTGACCTTATTTTCGTGTTTTTCTTTTTCGCGGTTTTCTTCTATTCTTTCTACAACACTTCTAATTCTATCAGTATGGGCATTATTGCTGCCAGTTTGTTCCTGGCCGGTTCCATTGGTCTTATTTTCTGCAGTATTATTAATGATAGCTTTTAAGTCTGCTATTGCTTCATCAACCTGTGCACCCGGATCTTCTTCAATAACATCCTCGTCTTTTTTCCATCCTTTTTGCGAGGTGGCGCCTTTTCTCTGACGGAGCTCAGATACTTTGATAGTTGCTGTTATAATGGACCGTTGTACAAACTCAATTAATTCTTTAAAGGCTTCATTATCAATCAACCCTTCTCTACTGGAGGTTTCATCAAACAATTCGCCTGTTTCATCGATTAGTTCTACAAACCCAAAAAAGTTGATATTTCTGTGAGGAGTAAGAAAAACCCTCCGGGCCGTTGATTCATCCAACCCGAGCCAGTCATTTAGTTTTTCGCCATATGGCAATACTCTAAATCCGTTCCTATATATTCTGATACCGCCCTTTTCATTAGCCACCTCCCGTATAAAACTTCCAACATGTGAGGATAATAGTGAGGTGTCGAAAATAAAGTAATAAACTTTAAAGTATACATCCTTTAAGTATTCGAAGTTTTTATTTTCTTTACCCTTGCCTATGGGGAAACTATCTTTCGGGAAGTTAAGTTTATCGCTTTTCAGGGACCAATGCGCCTGTCCTGTTTCGGATACTACCCCTTCAATTTCTGCTAAAGCGTGGCCAAAAAAAGCATTTTGTTCATCTATAATTAAATATGGCTTATCGTCTTCATCATGCCGATAATAGGAGCTTTTAAATCCGGGGTCGGTTTTTGCATCTTCTTCGTCTTTTCTTTTTTGGGATAAAGGAAAGGGCTGCAGGAGGTCTGAGGTATATCTGTACACCCTTCTGATCATTGCATCTGACCAGCCTTCCCGGAGATCTTCAATAATCAGATCTGTGCCTTCTTCTTTGATTTTTGGAATGGATTCAATACTGCTGGTGACTGCTGATAAATCAAGATCTGTTTCAAAGGTATCCCAATCAATGGTAACTTTTATGGCTGTATCCATTTCCAAGGTTTGGGTGATAATGGTGAGGCGGCTGCCCAGACGCTGGGTTGCAAAACGCCCAATGCCTTTTTTACCCGCCCGCATTCTTTTATACCGGGGGGATACCGGGTTATGTATTTTATCTGCAGACGACAGCCTCATAAAACCATTAATCAATGCCTCCCGATTCATTCCTAAGCCATTGTCTTTTATATGCAAAGTGCCACCCTCATCCCAAGCATCTTTAAATACCAATTCTACCTCATCTGCATCTGCGTCATATGCGTTTTTAACTAACTCAGAAACTGCAGTTTCCTGACGGGCCACCAATTCTTTTCCAAGCCGGTTTATAATACCTGCATCTACAGAAAACCTGATCAGACTATCATCCAACTTTGCAATTTCGTTAGAAAGGGCCAATACGATGTTATTATCGGAAGCTTCTTTCCGGAGCTCTTCGCTTAATTGTTTTTTTAATTCTAATATCTTAGCTGTCTTTTCCATAGAAAAGGTTAAGTAAATACATTATATATTATCCGTTAGGATGGAAAGATTTAGTTCGGTTAATCTGTAACCCGTTTTATACATTAGGTGCAAATATATCCACTTTGCGTATATCTTTCAAGGGTATGTTTAAGGGCCCTACCCACCCGGGTAGGGTTTTATGTAGGGGGGTAGAGTTGCGCAGCAATGGAGCAGCAATGGCCCCCTCCTAAAAAGGCCGAAATATACCAGTTGCATAGCAATGGCGCAGCCATTAATTATCCAGGAAAGGAGCTAACTGGGCTTCAGACAAACCGGTGAAGTCACAAAATTCCGAGACGGTAATTAACTCCCCTTCTGTTTTTCCTAATTTTTTTCTAATGAGACGGAGCAGCCGGCGGGCGGCCTGCGGGCTTTTGCCCGTGAGGTTTTCCACGTCTCTTGCATAAATAACCAGGCGTTGAGGAATGAATTTTTTCATTTGGATGTAAGCGAATAACAGCGTTCAAAATGTTCAATTCCGATCAAAACGTTCACTTTCGATCAAAACGTTTAATTCCGATCAAATGTGATCAAATGTTATCAAAACGTTCACTTTGTTTTTTTGATTTAGCAAGTGGTTTTAGTATTGCGATATAATTACGAATTGATCAATCACGAATTATGAATTATGGAAACAATCTCATTAACTTTTAAAACCACTTTTTTTATGCCGAGTACATTAAGTAAACGTATAGCCACTGACCCTGCGTATGAACGCACCCGGGAAAACATGGCTGAATTTGAAAGAGCCGGTAAGGCCGGTAAACTGCTCACCGATTCCATGCGCATACTGGCCAATAATGCCCGTGACAGCCGGCTAGCCAGCCGCATGGCGAAAGAAATGAGCAAGGTGATTAAAACCGATGCCATGAACGGACGCGGGCTGCGGACGGTAACCGATGGCAACCTGGCCTTGCTGCAAGGCTTTGAGTTCAATAACGATGCGCGGCTGACCACTGTTTTCTTTGCACCGTATACGGTGGCCATTGACCGGGCTGCGGGCACGCTGAATATTGCAATTGCGGCATTTGAGCCAAAGACCATGATCAATGCACCTGCGGGCACCACGCACTTTAGCGTAACTGCTGCTGCATCGGAAGTGAACTTTGGCGGTAATGCGCATACCGGCGCACATGCTGCTACCGCGGAGCTGGTGTATGGCGACCAAACGGAGGCGGCCATTGCCCTGAACAATGCGGTGACGGCGAATAGCACGCAAGCACTGTTCCTGGCGCTGGGCGTGCGCTTTTACCAGCAGGTGAACGGGAAGTTTTACCCGTTGAACAGCGGTAAGTTTAATGCGCTGGCGATTGTGAAAGTTGATTTGCCGGCGGCTGCGCCCCCTGCAGGCGGGAATTAGGCCTTTTTGCTTTGCATATAGTTGTTGTAAAGCGCCCCGTACATTTTTGTACGGGGTTTTTTATGTGCGCTTGTCCGCACTATTTGTTGGGAAGGCTATGACGTTGAACATTTCGCGCATACGGCTGCGGAGGCGGTTGCCGTAACGTTCTTCCAGCTCTTTGCTGTTTAGGTTTGTAGTAATATGCGTGATCATGTCATGGGCAGTGTAAAGATCGTAACGTATGGATAAGATGTGCAACATGGTGTTACAGGTATTTCCAAAGTAAATGATATCGGTTTCAATGCCCAGGTCATCAAAACAAATGGTAACGGGAATGTGCCGGTTGAATGCTTTGAAGGAGTACTTTTCAATAGTTTGATAACCTTCTGTAGCAAACTGCAGGGCGGCCCGTTCACAGTGAGCAATGTGAAACTGCCAATCCGGTTTGCATAAGCTGTTCAGGACACGCATGATGGCACTTTTCCCGCAGCCGATGGGGCCTGAAAGCAGGATGCCTTTCTGAAGATCTATTCCATGCTCGGCAGCCATCAGCTCATCATCAAGGAACCAGTACAGCAGTTTCAGGATGGTAGGCTCGTCATCTTTGTTAACGTTAAAGCGGGAACCGTACATTGTTTGCCCCTTTGCTATAACGCTTTGCAGTACGGCCGGATAATTATAAAGGCTCTCCATAGTTTTTTTGCTGTTGCACGTGGATGTGGTTATTGGTATTATTTGCATGATTTGTATTTGGTTTGATTTTTAATTCGAGGGCGTAGCTCATCCATTTTTCCGCGGCGGCCTGCCAGTTTGTGATAGGCGTTTTGCCGCCTTGTTTCCAGCCATTGGCTTCATAATGGCTAAAGAAGCGCTCTGCTTCTATTTGCGGGTAAGAGCTGGCGCTGAACCAGATTAAAACCTCATACAATGTTGGAATGTTTCCTGTTGAGTGTGTGCCTCTCTCACTGTTTTCACTGTTTACTAAGTGTTTATTATTATGGCCCGGATCCGGGCCCGGATGGGCAGCAATTTTGAGCATGATGGCGCCCATATCTGTGCCTGGTGCAGGCCCTGTTTTGCCTGGCGCAGGCTCATTTTTGGGCAGGGGAGCATCCGGCGGATCCGTTTTCCAGAACGACATCTGCATGCTGGGGCCGGGTGGCTCCAGGTGCATAATGCTAACGCGTGGTTTGTGGCCCTTGTGCAAAGCTGGGCTGTACACAATATATCCACAATGGTGCAGGTGGCGCAGGCAGTTGATGTAAGTGCTGCGGGAGCCGATGTGGCTTAGCTGCATAAGGCGGTCGCGGTCCAGGAAAAAAGGGTTCTGAAAGCGGTGATAGTTCCAGCACTGGAACAGGGCCATATACAGGCTCAGATGGGACGCAGTGAGCCGTTGTTCTTTTTGCTGGTACAAAAAGAACGTGTTTAAATGCTTGATGAAATTCATTCTTTAATTGGAGATTTGGTTAAGGTTTTTCATTTGCGGTTAACAATTACGCGGACGGCGTAAAAGCTTGCTAGTTAGTTTCCGTTTACATTGCGATATGTTTTGGTGATTTCGTTGCGGCAATTTAAATAAGATAATGATATGGTCAGTTTGATCTAAGTCAAAATTTTTTTTAGTGAGTTACATGCCGCACTTAAGCGGTGCTTTTTATGATGATCTTTTGCGGCGACGCATACGAGCCCTGATGCGGCATAATGTTTCTTCCGTTATGCCCAGGAAGGAAGCAATATGCCTGAGCGGGACACGGGGCAGGAGATGATGATAAAAACGCAGGAACCAGCGATAACGGCCTTCTGCGTTTAATTTGTAGATATTGCTATGTTCCCGGAGATCAGCCAGGCACTCTGCGGTGAAATAAGCATCTATACGTGCGAATTCAATAAACCTATGGCGCAGCTCCTGGCGATGCTCATATGTTAGATAGGCAAGCTTTGTTTGCTCGATAGCCACGATGTATTCCTGTGAAGCGTCGCGGTTACAAAAATTTGGGGCTGGAATGGCTGCCTGATTCTCTGTTCTGAACCAAACAGTGTTCTCTTTGCCATTTTCTTCTGTATAACAGCGTAACAGGCCGCTAATCACTATGTAAACATGATCACATTGCTGCCCGGGCTTTAAAACGAAATTGCCCGGAGAAACGGTTGCAGGGCCAATGTATTCCCTCAGGGCTTGTTCTAATTCTGCAGGTAGATGGTCAATGCCCTCTATTAAATGGATGACTTGCTCAATCATTTTATAATGGGGTTTGGTTGATAGGATAGTGTGGGTACAAGGGTAGAGGATCTTTAAATTGCGTGGATCTTCTACTGTAAATGAGCGAATGGACTGCGGGGCGGCGCCTGGATGATACCGGCCGGCAGGACTTCCTTCATTGCTCTCTGTTCTGGTGTAATAGCTTTCATTGATTTTTAGGTGGTTATTTAGTGAGGTGTGCAATTTAAGTAAGATATTGATATGATCGAATTGACCGAAATCAATTTTTTATTGTTTGGATGAGGAAGGGGAGAGGACTTTAGGAGATATGAATGGCAGGGTAAAATAGAAAACCGCCCCAAATATGGAGCGGTAATCAAGAGAGATGCAACTATAAAGAAAGAGAGAGCAAACCTTGAAAGAAAGAGGAGAGCGGTCTCAAATAATTTCTAATGCAAGGATAGAGAAATAATTTAAATGAAAAAGTTAATCTGATGTAAATGGGAGATGTTTTTTTTGAGGAAGTGAAATGCAGGGGAGAATTGAGCAGATTTTCTACTGAAAATGGGCGGATGGGCTACCTGGAGGATGGGAAATGAGATAGAACTTTGCAATAAATCTACGCTTCAATTTATGTGGGAATGATCCTATACTGCTGAATAACCTCATTCCTACGCAGCATTCAGATATTGCTTATTTCATGGATTACCGTGCTGCTTTCTTTCCTGCCGGTAAGGGGCAGCACTGGTAATACCTTCCTCATTTTCCACTAGTAATGATGCACTGATGAAAGCCCGAAAGCTGCAGTTATTTAGTTAGAATAATTTTTATTCCTAATTTTTTAAAAGACACTATGAAAAAGATAAGACTTATGATGTTGGCCATTATAGTTTTGGGAACAGTAGGCGGCGCACTGGCATATAGAGTAAAAAGCCCTGTACCTGCATATTGCGTAGCACCCATTACTACCATCGCATGTAATGCCTGCCTGGTTTTAGGCTATACCATGGCGGCAGGGAATGAGTTTCACTATACAGCAACAAATGATTGTGGTGATTGTCTTCTTTTGACGTGCCCTAAGACGGGGAGAGCGGTGAAAGAATAATGTTTATTGAAATAGTAACGGTTCATTTTTTTTTTATTAAAAACAATATTTACTATGAAAAGAATAAGACTTATGCTAGCTGCCATTTTTGCTTTAGGGGCTGTAGGCGGCGCACTGGCGTTTAAAGCCAAGCTTCCGAATCCCCAGGTTTGTATTGCACCACTTACTACCAATGTATGCACCAAGGCTCTTACTGCGGGTTCTGCAATTGGAGCTGGAGCTGGTGTAAATTACACGACAACTATGAATACTGTTAACTGTACCAATTTTACAAGGTGTACCAAAGTTGGTAAACCTGTTGCGGAATAGGCGTGCTAACCTTTTTATAAAAAATTAGAAATGAGGTAGAGCTTACTTGGCTTTATCTCTTTGTTTTTAAGATACAGCTCTCTCAAGGTATTTGATTAGATTCATCTAACTCTAAACCAGTTTCTATACCCTTTAAATATACAGGAATGCCTTTTATCATCCACCGTGGAGCTGGCGCCCCTTTTAGATAGTGGTCAAAGAATTGTTGCATGCGAATAGTAAAATCTATGACGTCTTTACCCGCGGCCACATTATGGGCTCCATGATCATACTGTAAGAACCACACTTTTTTCCCTAAGCGGCGTAATGCCATAAACATTTGTGCGGACTGATTCCAGTCACATACGGGATCGCCCAGGTTATGCATAAGGAGTAAAGGTGTGGATACCTTATCGGCTCTAAAAATGGGCGAGGCCCGGATGTATAAATCCGGGCGCTGCCATAAAGTAGCTCCTATTTTATTATGCCCTGCTTCGGAATGTAACATTTTATAACCTACAGGTTTGCCATGCGCCCGTATAATGCCTAAATAGGCTGTAATTTCATTGCTAACGGTGGATGCGCCTGCACATGCGGCGGCGAAAAGATCGGAGTGGGTTATCAGATACAATGTTTCTCCCCCGCCAAAGCTATAGCCCTGAATTCCTATTCTTTTACTATCGACAAATGGTAATGAAGCCAAATATTGTGCGGCGGAAACAACAGAGTTCACTACATAATCGCCATTTACCTTGTCTGTTAAGCTGGCAATTCCATAGTGTATATCCGGGGTAAATACGAGATAACCACGGCTTACATACCAGGGGATATCTATTATCGCATCTGAAAAACCTGGTTGAAGGTATTTGTACATATTCTGAGACAGTTGCTCATAATAATAAAACAGCAGCGGATATTTCTTATGCGGGTCAAAGTTTTCCGGTTTGTACAAGATGCCCTGAGTTTTTGTGCCATCTAGCTGCTGCCATGTGACCAGTTCTGTGTTTAGCCAGTTGTATTTTTCTTGAGGCTGGAGGTTTGTTAACGGAGTGTAATTTTTTAAATCCTGAGTAAAATAGTAGTTAGGCGCCTGTGTTGATGTTTCACGTAGTACAACCCAGGCATTGGCATTAGCGGCTTTTAAAGGGATTGATTGTAAACATGGTGCCATTGTGAGGAGCACTGGATTTTGGTTTTTGCCAGTGGTAAGCTGGTAAAAACCAGTGTATTTGTTTTGATTGTTAAACGCATATAGAAGAACGGGGGAGTTGTTGGTAAATGGCTTACTTCCATCTGTCAGATGAAAAGTAATGTTTTTTGCGCGGCCGTAGCCATTTGTAAGGTTTAAGGGTTGTTTGCTTCCGGTAATATCCAGTTGCCAAATGTCGTAATCATCAGTAATGAGTACCGCCTCATTATCCCCGACCCAGCCGGCTATTCTTTGTTGTGAAGGTTGTAAGGCGCAAAAGGGATATACCCCTTCCGATTGTTCAAAGATGCCAGCGGGAAGGTTTTGGGATATATTTTTCGTATTACCAGTAAGCAGCTGATAACTGTAGTAATTTTTCTGAGAATGGTCATAATAAACAAGGTAAAGGCCATGCAGAGAGAAGGATATATCACTCCAATCGTATATAGAACATAAGCGTTTTCTGCTTCCATTTTTTAAGGATACCAGCCAGTACGATTTCTCTTTGTATGAAGGCCACCAATAATCCTCTGCCGGAATATCCGTTCTGTCCTGTAGTAGCGTATAATCACTGCTGCTACCCAAGATTATTTCATTTTCAGATTGTATAGGTATGATGTTGTTGCCATCTGCGGATAAAACAGCTGTATACTGGTTTTGTGAAGGCGGCTGTTGTTTAAAGGGGAGCACGCTATCCTGATAGCTCCAGATATCTACTTGCACGCCGTTTTCTGGTTGGCTTAACTGCTTTTGTTGGATTGTTTGTAGTTGTAGAAATATATAGCGGTTATTGTTGCTGAAATAGATGCCTTGTATAAGCGTGTCGGGGCTCCTGAACTTCCTTGTAGCGGTTTTCATACCTTCCTGATAGTACCAGAGTGCCGTGTCGCTTGTTATAAACGCCAGCTGTTGACCGGAGTTGTCAAACTGGTAGTTGCTAATTGTCAACGTTGTGTCTGTGGTGTTTTCTGAGGGCCATATGCTGCGTGTAATCCTCTTATTTAAGGTAATCCATTGCAGCTGAGCTGTTCCGTTGTTTGTTTTGGATTGAAGTAGTAAAGATTTTTCGCCAGGTGAAAATGTGTAATCTGTAATTTTAGGAAAACGCTCTTCTTTGCCGGTTAAAAGATTCTTTAATACCATCTCACTGTTATTTTCCAATAGATAGGCTAGCCATCCTTCTTTTGCCGCGCAGTAGTGTTTATAGGATCTGATTCCTGTGATGTAGTTTAAATGGTCTGCGCCAAGTGATAAGGAGAATAAAGTATCCTTTGATTGAAAGATGAATGACTTACTATCCGGGGAGAAGAAACCATTGCCGGCGCCTGTTAAACTTATTTTCCAGCTGTTTTGGGTGCTTTGAATGATTATCGTCCGGCTATTGGGGGGCTGGTTTTCGATACTATACATGAAATATTTGCCATTGTTGCTTAGTTGTGATATACCTCCTAAGGAAGGCCAATTTACTATAGCGGCGCTGTCGATGGGAGGTTTTTCAGTTTCCAGGTTAGCCGCGTTTGGCTGGGCTTGTGGCCAACAAACGGTATAAAAATGTAGAAGGAGCAGTATGAGAAGAGGGGATTTCATAATAGTTGTTTGAGGGGTACATTAAATTACGAAAGTTTTTTGAGTTTATTCATCTGAATGAATTGGCAAGGTTGTAAATAAAAGCCGCCCCAAATTGGGAGCGGCAATTGATAGAGATGCAACGATGAAAGAGAGAGGAAGAGCGGCTACGAATAATTTCTACGCAATAAATGCAAAGAGAGAGATGAGGAGAGCGACCGCAAACAACCTCTATGCAATAATAGCAATTCGTTTATAGCTAACAAGTTAATCAAATGTAAATGTGAAATATTTTTTTTACGGGAGCCAAATCTACTGATGGTATAAGGGACAGGAACTTTGATTGAGCCAATTTTCTACTGAAAATGGCCCAATGGGATACCTAAACATCTGCCAATGTAACGCATCTTTACAGGGCAATCAATTACCAGCGCATAGATTGAAAGCACTTGAGGAGCTAAATTGCGTTACTATAGAACCATATTTTTAAATGGATGTATTACTCATTATAACCACTAATATGCTGATCAGTTCTACTCCAATTCCGGTGCAGGTATACACTATGTTTCCAGGTTAATTTCATTAACTGCACCTTATTTATATACTATTTAATGGATTACCGGACTGCCTTCTTGCCTGCCGGTAGGAGGCAGTACTGGTAATATAGCTACTGCTTTGGATAATAGTAAAATCTACAATATGGATCCCGTCACTAGTCAAATAAACCCGCCCGCGCCTAAACCTGTTGATGCAGCTATGAATGGACAAAGAGCTGCTTACCCGGCGGTTAACGGCAACCCTATAGGCGGCGTTATAAAGAAGCTATCTATTATAATCCCTGCCTATAATGAGGAAAAAACTATTGGGTTTATCCTGGATAAAGTAAAGGATGTGACGCTGATACGCGGGATAGAAAAGGAGCTGATTATTGTAAACGACTGCTCCAAAGATGGTACTGCGCAAGCCATACGGGAATACAGCGCCTTAAACCCGGAATTGAACATCCGTTTTCTGGAGCATGAAGTGAATAAAGGAAAAGGCGCGGCCATACATACGGGTATAGCCCATGCTACCGGGGAATATTTGCTTGTACAGGATGCGGACCTGGAGTATGACCCGGACGAATATAATACCTTGTTAAAACCTATTGTAAATGGATTTGCTGATGTGGTGTATGGATCCCGATTTATGGGAGGCAGCCCGCACCGGATATTGTTTTTCTGGCACTCTATAGGTAACTGGATGCTGACTATGCTGAGTAACATGTTTACCAACCTGAATTTAACGGACATGGAAACCTGTTATAAGATGTTCCGGAGAGATATTATACAGCGGATAGATTTAAAGGAAAAACGCTTTGGATTTGAGCCAGAGGTAACAGTGAAGATAGCAAAGATGCGCAAGGTTAGAATTTACGAGGTAGGGATCTCTTATTACGGGCGGACGTTTGATGAAGGGAAGAAGATAGGGTGGAAGGATGGCGTGAGAGCGGTGTGGTGTATTTTGAAGTATGGGGTGTTTGATGACCAGGTGATGTTGAATAAAGAGTTGCAGCCGATGCATGCCACTGACAATAAAGCTTAGCATTATTTATACAAGGCTTATATATGAATACGAACGCAATTATTCCAGTAAGTATACCGGAGATATCCTTTAAGGCATATTTGTTAAACGAGCGCCGGAATAAAACCATTTTGTGGATTTCTCTGACAGCCATTGCTATACAATTCGTTGTATTTAAATACTTTTATCCTTATGCCAGTTATATACATGGAGATTCTTTTATTTATCTGGATATAGCATATAATAATTCAGACATTGAAGCCTACATGGTGGGGTATGGGAGATTTCTACGTTTTTTCAGTGTGTTTACAACTTCAGATACTGCCCTGGTAGCTTTTCAATACCTGTTACTTCAAGGCAGCAGCGCATTTCTGTTATATACATTGTTTTATTTTTACAGACCGAGTAAGCTCGTGCAGCTAATATTGTTATGCTTTATAGTGCTAAATCCACTATTCTTATGCCTGGCTAACCTGATTTCCAGTGACGGGTTATTCCTGGGATTTAGCCTTATATGGTTTACCCTGCTTTTATGGATGCTTCACCAGCCTAGTACGAAGATTGTTGTATGGCTTGCGGCAGTATTATTTTTTGCTTTTACTGTGCGTTATAATGCTTTGATCTACCCCGCTATTACTACGGTTATTATACTAATATCTAAATTACCCTTGCGTAAAAGAGTGGTGGGTATTGGAGCCGGATTATTATTGTGCGGGCTTTTTGTATTATATACAGGGAATAAGTATAAGGAGTTAACGGGTACGTGGCAGTATTCCCCTTTCAGCGGCTGGTTAATGGCTAATAACGCCATGTATGCCTACCGGTATGTAGATAGTGCCCAGCGCAAGCCGGTACCTAAACGATTCCAGGCGCTAGACAATATGATTCGTGCTTATTATGACAGTACACGGGACGTAAAGAAATTCCCCCAGGAAGCTTTACAAGCCAGTACTGTTTACATGTGGTCTCCTGGGTTGCCACTTTATTTCTACAGAGATAAACAGTTTAAAAAAGACACACTTGCAGGTGAATTAAAAAAATGGGCGACTATGGGACCTATTTATAAAGCCTATGGTACGTATATTATCAAAAAGTATCCTCTACAATATGTGCGATATTTTTTATGGCCGAATTTTAAAAAATACTATGCACCGCCGATTGAGTTCCTGGAAACTTATAATTCGGGGTATGACCAAGTGACACCTAACACACAAAAATGGTTTGGATATAAAAGTACAAAAGTAGAAACGCGGACTAAAGACCTCCGAGTTCGCTTGCTGGATTTTTATCCTATTTTTTCTGGAATTATTAATGTAGTGATGTTATGCGGGCTGGCATGTTTTGAAATATTGAATGGTTTTAGGATGGACATGTTGTTTCGAAAAGGGATATTACTGGCTGGAAGCATATGGATACTAAATGCCGGATTTACCATCTTTGCCTCATCTGCTGCTTTGCGGTATCAATCCTTTCCAATAATCCTGACCTCCATATTTACGTTTTCACTTATTGACTACATATGTAAGATCGGGAAAAGAGAACAAGCTAGGGATACACAGTTCACAGTGAAAGACCTCAATACTGGCTTGCCATCGGGTGATTCCATAACTGTAGAGGCCAATCACATAATCTGAAAGCGAAACATGTTATTTCAAAACAACATATCCAATATACCCTTTAAACAATGGCTTTTGCAGGATAGGGAAAATAACTTGTTGCTAAAATTGTGCATTGTTGTTATTATACTGCTGTTCGCAGGATTTAAGTTTTTGTATCCATTTCCTAATTTTATGCCTCCTGATTCCGAATCATATGTGGATGCGGCTGTTAATAATCAGCTGATAAATTTATGGGCGATAGGGTATTCAAAGTTCCTACGCTTGTTTAGCTGCTTCACAAGCTCACATGTAGCCCTTGTCTGGTTCCAGTATCTATTGCTGCAAACTAGTGTGTTATATTTTCTATTTTCAATAAGGTATCTGTTATCCCCCGATAAATGGCTTTTCCGGGTATTTTTAGGTATAAGCGTATTTAATCCACTGCTTCCACATATCAGCAATTTTGTATCCAGTGACGTACTGTTTACCGCTTTAAGCCTATTGTGGTTTACACAACTATTCTGGATACTTTACCAGCCTAATCGCCGATTGCTAATATGGCATGCTATAGTACTACTGTTAGCATTTATGGTGCGCTATAACTCTTTTTTTTATCCATGTATCAGCATTGTTGTGATACTGTTAACGCATTTACATATGCGAATCAAGTTGCTGAGTATAACTTTAATAATCATTTTACTGGTGGCTTTTACCGGAAGTACCATCTGTCAATATTATAAAGATACCGGTACCCTGCAGTACTCTGTTTTCGGTGGTTGGCTAATAGGTTCTAATGCTTTATACGGTTATGCGCATGCTCAACCGGATCCACCTGAGCGCTTGCCGGCCAGGTTCCAGGCTCTGCACCGGATTGTAAACAAACATATGGATTCCATCCGCCATTTACCGGTAAGGCCGGATGCGGAAGTAGCTATTTATTATTTCTGGAATTTTCAATCACCGCTTTGGGTGTACATGAACAAAAAATGGGAAAAGGATACTGCGGCTGGATATTTTAAGCGATGGGCCAGTGTGGCTCCGTTATATGCCGACTATGGGAGTTATTTAATTACAAGGCATCCAGGTCTTTTTCTGCGATACTATGTGTGGCCTAATTTTGTGAAATATTATGCCCCACCAGCCAAATTTATGGGAAGTTATAATTTAGGCAATGAGACAGTTGTGCCACTAATAGCGCAATGGTTTGGCTGGAAAAGCAATAGGATATATGACTATTTTAGGAATAAGGAAATAATAATTGTTGAACCATTTTCTATTATTTCTGCCGTTGTTAATCTACTTTTTATTACCTGCTTTATAACATTTGTTTACCTGGGAGAATTACGAAGATGTTCTCCCCTGAGTCGGAAAATACTTTTGTTGACGCTGGTGGTGTGGTTTGGAAATATGGTCTTCAGCGTATTGTCGGCGCCTATTGAATTGAGGTATCAATTATTTCCATTGATCATTACTATTATTTTCCTGGGTCTGCTTTTATATCCCTTGCTTACTGCCAGCCGCGATTCAGAAAAAAGATGTGGCGGTAGATTATTTTAGCCGCCCAAGGAGATCTACTGCATTTAATTAATCAGTTTACAAACATATATTTATGAGAACATGGTATTTTATATTATTGCTAGCCATTTTAGGTGGTTGTACGCATAAGACGCCTTCTGTGGTAACTGGGTTTGAAGGAAAGCCACTGCCTGCATTTAATCTATTGCAAATGGATAGTGTAACGCATTTTAATACAACTAAGATACCTACTGGGAAGCCTACTGTGATATTTTTATTCAGTCCTTATTGCTCTTATTGCAGGGCCCAAACAGAAGATATGGCCAAGAATGCTGAAAAAATTAAAAACATCCAGATATACATGCTCTCCGAATTTCCGGTTGCAACGCTTAAGGATTACAGCGATCAATACCATTTAAATAGATATCCCAATATTACAGTAATGCAAGATTATGAGGCCTATTTTGCGAAGTATTATAAAGCGCCGGCTGTACCTTTTATAGCTATTTATAATAGCGATAAAACGTTGAAGGAAGTTTTACTTGGAAATGTTGGCGTTGAAAGTATTAAAGAGGTAGTGCTTAAATAGAATTTATAAATATATAACATCTGCTTTTGTAGCTAGAACCGGCCGTATTGTGCGCAGGTAAGGATCCACCTCCATTAATACTGACAGGCTGGGCCAAGTGTGGGGAAGCCGAAAACCACTAAAAAAGAGTAGGCTTATTTTTAAAATAAAGTTTAGCTTTTTGAGCCAAAAAGCAAAATTATTATGAAAAGAGTAAGAATTATGTTGGCAGCAATTGCTGTTTTAGGAACAGTTGGTGGTGCATTAGCATTCAAAGCAAAGATACCTAATCAACCTTTCTGTATTAGAGCAACGACCCTCGGCGTTGGAGCATGTACAGGAGTGTTAACCAACGGATTTCTGACAACCAACAACGTTGATCGACCGACCATTTTCTATACACCAAAGGCGAATCCGACCCCGGTTAATTGTACCACAGTTAACTGTGCATTGGTAACTCGAATAACTCCTGAATGATAACGAATGGTTTAAGTAATCGGTGTCATTAGTAATCGGTCGCTGATTATAGGATTTTCTAAAAGATTTATTACTTAACCTCGGTAGCTTATGCTGCCGAGGTTAAGTAATTTGCAATATTCATTCCTATTTCAGTTTATTGCATGAAATATATAGGTTCAAGTGGGGAAAGTCAAAGACATTAAAAACGAGGAGATTATTTTTAAAGTAAAGTTTAGCCTTTTGATTCAAAAAAAAATTATTATGAAAAGAGTAAGAATTATGTTGGCAGCAATTGCTGTTTTAGGAACAGTTGGCGGTACGTTAGCATTTAAGGCAAAGAGGCCTAATGCGCCTTTTTGTATTAGAGCAACGACTCTCGGCGCCGGAGTATGTACAGGAGCGTTAACCAATGGACTTACGACAACCAACGACGTTGATCGTCCGACCATTTTCTATAGACCAACGGTGAATAGAATTCAGTGTGCCTTAACTAACTGCACGTCGATAACTCGAATAATTCCTGAATGACTAATAAAGGGTTTGAGAGATAGGTATCATTAGTAGTCGGCGGCTGATTGTAAGATTTTCTAAGAGATTTATTACTTAACCTCGAGCATTATTGCTGCCGAGGTTAAATAGTTTGCAATATTCATATTTCCTATTTCCGTTTATTGCATGAAATGTATTGGTTCAAGTGGGGGAGTCAAAGGCGGCAAAAAAGAAGATTTAGTAATGAATAAACTTTATTTACTATATTAAGAAAGCAGTTTGTTATGAAAGGGAATTGTGATGTATGCCAATGCTGTTTAGAAACAGTAGGACTATTGATATAGATTCTAGGTCAGGTAGAAGAATACTTCATCAATCCGAGAAACCTCTATTATTTGAAATAGTCATGACTTAATCTGACAGTTAGGGATTAACTTTAAGTAACCACACTTATTAATTAATCCCCTTTAAACTGCCAGAAATGAAAAGTAATGACAAGTTAATCAAAACCAAGTTAGGACT
>Ga0209758_1001172_pt1 | contig 33281 bp, 33 predicted proteins | sample AraplaMF_Col_mMF_FD_184258 | JGI IMG/M metagenome (GOLD analysis project Ga0209758, IMG submission 184258) | Arabidopsis root microbial communities from the University of North Carolina, USA - plate scrape MF_Col_mMF (SPAdes) (version 2) | ecosystem: Host-associated > Plants > Roots > Endosphere... | reverse complement strand
CGCGCGTCCGCGCGAGCCGCGCGAAATCGCGCCGAGGCGAACTTGCTCCCGCGGCGAGTACGCCGCAGGGCGATGTCGATCCCGAACTGCGCGCGCGGCTGCGCTCCTGGCGCTCGGAAGTCGCGCGCGAGCGTGGCGTGCCGGCCTATGTCGTGCTGCACGATGCCACGATCGACGGCATCGTGCGGGCCTGGCCGACCACGCTGGACGAACTCCGCAACGTGCCGGGCATCGGCGACAAGAAGCTCGAGCATTACGGCGAGGAGCTGCTGCAGATCGTCAGGACGCGGTAGGGGGCGCCCCGATCTCTCCACGTCGTCATCCCGGACAAGCGCAGCGAAGCTGCGCGCAGATCCGGGATCCATAGCCACGGGCCGATGTCATTAGGGCAAGCTGGCAACCACGAGTCTTCGCCAAACGCGATCCTGTGGTTATGGGTCCCGGGCTCGCGACTTCGTCGCGCCCCGGGACGACAATCTTTGGCTAGCCGTTCCGGAACGCGTAGCCGTAGCCGTTCAGCGCCGGCGCGCCGCCGAGATGGGCGTAGAGGATCTTCGCGCCCTTCTCGAAATAGCCCTTCTGCGCAAGATCGATCAGGCCCTGCATCGACTTGCCCTCGTAGACGGGGTCGGTGATCATGGCTTCGAGGCGCGCGGTGAGGCGGATCGCCTCCTTGGTCTCTTCCGACGGCACGCCATAAGCGGGATAGGCGTAATCCTCGATCAGCACGACGTCGTCGGCAACGATGTCCTTGCCGAGGTCGACGAGCTTAGCGGTATTCTGCGCGATCGAGAGCACCTGCGCTTTAGTCTGCGCCGGCGTGAACGAGGCGTCGATGCCGATCACCTTGCGGGCGCGGCCGTCGGCGGCGAAGCCGACCAGCATGCCGGCATGGGTCGAGCCGGTGACGGTGCAGACGATGACGTAGTCGAACTTGAAGCCGAGCTCCGCTTCCTGCTTGCGCACTTCCTCGGCGAAGCCGACATAGCCGAGCCCGCCATATTTGTGCACGGACGCGCCCGCGGGAATGGCGTAGGGCTTGCCGCCCGCGGCCTTCACTTCCTCGACGGCCTGCTCCCAGCTCTTGCGGATGCCGATGTCGAAGCCGTCGTCGACGAGGCGCACGTCGGCGCCCATGATGCGCGACAGCATGATATTGCCGACGCGGTCATAGACGGCGTCCTCGTGCGGCACCCAGGCTTCCTGCACGAGGCGGCACTTCATGCCGATCTTGGCGGCAACGGCGGCGATCATGCGGGTGTGGTTGGACTGCACGCCGCCGATCGACACCAGCGTGTCGGCGTTGGAGGCGATCGCGTCCGGGATGATGTATTCGAGCTTGCGCAGCTTGTTGCCGCCATAGGCGAGGCCCGAATTGCAGTCCTCGCGCTTGGCATAGATCTCGACATTGCCGCCGAGATGTTTTGACAGCCGCTCCAGCTTCTCGATCGGCGTCGGGCCGAAGGTCAGCGGATAGCGCGCGAATTGGTCCAGCTTCATGGGTCATCCCGATTGGTGTTGGTGTTGGCCTCTGCCTAGCACCACCCCGGAAAAATGTGCTCTCGATTATTGCGCCGATATTACGCATCTTCTTGCGCTATCGGAGCTATTGGCTAATAGTTCTTCCAGAAAATCATCAATCTATGGAAGTTTCTTCCATGTCCGCCCGGCTCGATCGAACCGACCTTAAGATCCTGAGATTGCTGCAGAATAACGGCCGGCTGAGCAATGCCGAGCTGGCTGAAACCGTCGCGATCAGCCCCGCCACCTGCCATCGCCGCACCCAGCGCCTGTTCGAGGACGGGTTCATCCCCGCCGTCCGCGCCATGGTGGCCCCGAAGAAGGTGGCGAAGGGTACGCTGGTGATGGTCGGCGTCGTGCTCGACCGCTCGACCCCGGAAAGCTTTGCCACCTTCGAGCAGGCGGTCGCCATGCTGAAATTCGTGCTCGACTGCCACCTCGTCGCCGGCGATTTCGACTACTTCCTCAAGATCCGGGTCGGCGACATGGAGGACTTCAACCGCATCCATGGCGAGCAGCTCATCGCGCTGCCCGGCGTGCGCCAGACCCGCACCTTCTTCGTGATGAAGGAGGTCGTCGACAACGCGCCGCTGGAGTTTTGAGCAGAGGCGTTTTCCCGCGCACTTGATGCGCGATCCCCGTCATGAGAGATTCGCGCGATGCAGACCTTCCCCTTCCGCCAGCACAATCCGGCCGCGCCGGCCTATCGGCGCGGTTGGGTGGACGAGGCCGTCGCCGCGATCGAGGCCGACCAGTGCCGCACCGCCGACACGCATCTGATCCGGCTGATCGTGCCGGCGCTGTCGGGCATCGACATCTATCTGAAGGATGAGTCCACGCATCCGACCGGCAGCCTGAAGCATCGCCTGGCGCGCTCGCTGTTCCTCTACGCGCTCTGCAACGGCCACATCCGCGAAGGCACGCCCGTGGTCGAGGCCTCGTCGGGATCGACCGCGGTGTCGGAAGCCTATTTCGCTGAGATGATCGGCGTGCCGTTCTACGCGGTGATGCCGCGCACGACCTCGGCGGAGAAGATCGCCGCGATCGAGCATTACGGCGGCAACTGCCATCTGATCGACGACGGCCGCGCGCTCTATGCGGAAGCCGCCGCGCTCGCCGCCCGGCTGAACGGCCATTATATGGACCAGTTCACCTTCGCCGAGCGCGCCACCGACTGGCGCGGCAACAACAACATCGCCGAATCGATCTTTACCCAATTGCAGGGCGAGCCGCGGCCGCTGCCGGACTGGATCGTGATGGGCGCCGGCACCGGCGGCACCTCGGCCACCATCGGGCGATATCTGCGCTATCGCCAATATCCGACGCGGCTCTGCGTCGCCGATGTCGAGCATTCCGCCTTCTTCGACTGTTTTCGCACGCAGGACCGTTCCCACGTTTGCGACCGCCCGTCGCTGATCGAGGGCGTCGGCCGTCCCCGCTGCGAGCCGTCCTTCGTGCCCGGCGTGGTCGACCGCATGATGAAGATCCCGGACGCGGCGACGATCGCGGCGATGAACGTGCTGTCGCGCCGGCTGCGCCGCGCGGTCGGCGGCTCCACCGGCACCAATTTCCTGGCGCTGTGCCGGCTCGCCGCGGAGATGCGCAAGGCGAACGCGACAGGATCGCTCGTGACGCTGATCTGCGATTCCGGCGAGCGCTACCGGCAGACCTATTACGAGCCGGAATGGCTGACGGCGCGTGGCCTCGATCCGGCGCCGTTCGAGGCGGCGTTGTCGTCGTTCCTCGAGACAGGCGAGCCCTTGAGGCTCGACGTCGACGATGTCGTCAATCTGCAGGGCGCACGAAGCCCTGCCGCCTCGTAGCCGGCGTCTCCCTGCGATTTGCCAAAAGGCACGGCCGTCACGGCAACTTCACTTGCCTTGCGCATGTCCGCGGGTGAGCTTCGCCGCTTCTCAACGAGGAGATCCCGCCGTGCGCCTCCCCATTCTCGATCCCAAGGATCTGACCGCCGAACAGAAGCCGCTTTATGACGACATGCGAGCCGGCATCACGGACCACTTCAAGGGCTTCGTGAACATGCGCGACGACGGCGCGCTGCTCGGTCCCTGGAATCCCTGGATCCGCGAGCCGCGCTTCGGCAAGCCGGTGTGGGACCTGGTCAAGGCGATCGCGTCGAACCCGCTGCTGCCTGCCGCCGTGCGCGAGGTCGCGATCCTCGTCACCGGCTCGCATTTCCGTTCCGGCTACGAGCTCTATGCCCATGTGCTGGTCGCCGAGCAGCGCGGTCTCTCCGACGAGAAGCTCGCGACCATCGTCGCCGGCCAGCGGCCGGTCGATCTCACCAAGGAGGAAGCGGTCGCCTACGACATGGCTTCGGCGCTGGTGAGCGGCGGCGTGTTGCCTGAGCTGACCTATCGTGCGGCCGTGAAGCAGTTCGGCGAGCATGGTGCGGCCGAGCTGTCCTATCTCGTCGGCGTCTATTGCATGGTCTCGGTCACGCTCAACACCTTCGACGTGCCCGTGCCGGATTAGTCGCGGCCCGCTTCGATCACTCCGCCGCCTTGCCTGGAGGCGGCGAGGGTGCCCAGCCGATGCAGCGATTGCGGCCTTCGGCTTTGGCCTGGTAGAGCGCGTGATCGGCCGCGCCCATCAGCGCGTCGATGCCGGACATGCTGGCGGTGGCCTCCGCGATACCGATGCTCACGGTGAGGCCGAACTGGATCTTGTCGGCAAGGACCTGCGTGCTCATCACGCGCTTGCGGATGCGTTCGGCCACCGTCCTTGCCCGGGTCAGGCTGGTCTCGGGCAGCAGGACGGCGAACTCCTCGCCGCCGAGGCGGCCGACGATGTCCGATTTGCGCTTGCCGTCGAGGCACGCGGCCGCAACCGCCTTGATCGCGGCATCGCCCACGGCATGGCCGTAGCGATCGTTGACCGACTTGAAGTGGTCGATGTCGAGCATCAGCACCGAGACGGAGCGGTAGTAGCGCTGGAAGCGGCTCCATTCCGCCTCGAGGGTGTCGAGGAAGTGGCGGCGGTTGAAGAGCCCGGTGAGCGGATCGGTGGTGGCGAGTGTCTCCAGCATCTCGGCTTTTTGCGTCAGATCGGTGATGTCGACATAGGTCAGCATGCGCCCGCCATTCGACATCGTGGTGCAATGGGCCCGGATGCGTCGTCCGTCCGGCGTCTGCAGGTCGCGCACGTGGTCGCCGGTCTTGACCTCCTCGACGCGCCGCACCGGAAACTTGGCGAGCTCGGCGGTCGGAAGATTGGGCGCGCTGGCGCGATGCAGACGCCGCACCAGTGACGAATAGGCCGGCCGGGCCGCCGCTTCGTCTTCGCTGACCTCCCAGAACCGCCGCATCCGCCGGTTCATGAAGCTGGCGTGCAGGTCGGAATCGAGCAGCAGGACGCCGTCCTGAACGTTCTCCAGCGCGTCCCGCAGCAGCTTCAGCTCGTCGGAGGCGCGCACGATGTCGGTGACTGGCGTGTAGGTCAGCATGCGGCCGCCGTCAGGCAGCGGCGTGACCTGCACGCGCACGACATCGCCATTGGTCCGGCGCAGGTCGATCGGCGTCGGATCGCCCGCCTCGATCGTGCGAACGCGCTCCGCCACCAGGGCATCGAGCTCGGGATCGGGCACCTCATAGGCGCCGGTGTCGCGTCCGTGGTGAAGCAGCGTGAGGATCGAGGGATTGCTGTCGGCGACCTGGTCGGGCAGGCGCCACATCTGGCGGAAGGACCGGTTGATCAGGCGCGCCCTGAGGCTGGAGTCGAGCAGTACGATGCCGGTCGGCACATGATCGAGCGCGGCGCGCAGCGCCAGCATCTGGCCGCGCATCAGCGCATCGGATGAGCGTTCCCGCTCCTCGCCGGCCGCGTGCTCGCTGCCCGGCTGTTCGAAGGCGATCCCGACCTGGCGGTCGGACCGCCAGATCACGCGGCAGGGCAAAATCTCGCGTCCGGCGAGCCTGAGCTGGAAGCGTTCGGGCACGCCGAGGCCGCTCTCCATCTCGAGCGTCGCGGCCTCTTCGGTCAGGCGGCGTACGACGCAATCGATCGACGACTGGCCGAAATTGAAGAAGATCTTCCCAGCAAGGAACGTCCGTTCCGAAACCAAGCGGGACATTCGTAGCCTCCAACACGAAAAGCCGGCGTAGTGTGGCGCAACGTTCCTTGCGGCGGCATAACGAGATCGAGGTTTTGGCAAGAGGATTAACGATCTGTTGACGTGCAGGACGGGACAGCCCGTTTGGTCCGGTCGCAGCCGTGGCCTATCGAAGTTCCACCGTGAACCCGGTCAGTTGCGTACCGCATAGAGCGGGGTGCGCAGGGTGAGCTGGTAGGATGGCTTTGGCATCCATGCGATCTGGGCGGTGATGCCGAACAGGCGGTTGTCGTTGTCGTCCATGCGGTCGAGGTCGAGGCGCAGCAGCGGCTGGGTGAAGGGCTCCGCCAGCGTCCGGCCGGCGAACTGCGCGCCGCCGAACGACTGCATGCCGAGCCGTCCGGTGAACTTCCAGTTGCTCGGCCATTGGTAATAGCCGCCGGCATAGAGGATCGTGTTCGGCCTGATACTGGCGAACGGGCTGGCGATGGTGGTGTAAGTATATTGTATCCCGGCCAGCCAGCCCCGCGTCTCGTCCTCGTCGAGCGCGTAGTCGAACTCCAGGATGTTGTTGAAGGAGTTCGTCATGCCCTGCTCGTTCGGCACCGACTGCGTCAGGGTCGATTGCAGCGTGATGGTCGGGATCCTGCCGCCATTCTGCTGATAGAGGTCGGCCTGCACGCCGATGTTCCAGCTCGTGACGTCGAACGTGGACCAGCCGCCGCCGATGTCGATCGTCGAGCCTGATACGCCACCATAGAGCGAGACGCGGTCGCTGACGTCCACTGTCAGCGGCAGGTCGACCGCGATCGATTTGGCGGCCGGCAAGCCGTTCGGCAGCGCCGTGCCGCGTCGTACCGCCAAGGCTTCGAGCGCGGCGGACAGCGAGCTGTTGCCGAAGCCGAGTCCGAGCGTGCCCGCCGGGATCGTCGCATAGATGGTGCGAAGGTCGAGATAGATGTTGGGCACAGCAGGCTTTGCGGCCTCGTCCTCTTCGTCATCAGCGGCGAAGGCGGCGTCTGCCGGTGAGGCCAGGCAAAGCAGTGCCATCGCGACAGCGCGCAAGGCCGAACGGCGGGATTTGCTGCGATGGGACACGTGACGATCCGACGCGTGGCGATTTGATGGCAAAACCGTTGTTAGATGGAACGTGATCGCGCATGGGGTCAAGCGCTATCCGCAAGCGATGGACGGCATGGACGCGTGCGGTTACCCTGCCGTGATCGCACTGACACACTTGCCGGCCGGAGTGCAGCCGGACCATGGAAGGACGACAGAAATGAATACGTCACGCCGCATCCTGCTGACTGGTCTGGCAGGGCTCGCTGTTGCTCCGACCGCTGCCGTCGCCTCTGTGCCGTCGGCCGAACCCCGCGAGGTGACGGTCGCGGAAGAGAGCTTCGCGCGCACCATCGCAGCTGCCCATGCGCCTGACGTCACCTGCGCGCGGCAGGCCGAACGTTACGCCGACGCGCACTGGCTGGAATATGTCGTCGCAGCCAGGGCCGTGCTCGGCGCGCGCGTGTGATTCGCGCCTTTACTTCTCCACCGCCCGCCGCACCTGCTCGCCGATCTGCGACAGCACGAGCTGTGCCTGCGGCAGGATCGCGCCCATGGCGTGGAAATTGTGAACCATGCCGTCATGGCAGACGTGCTCGACGGCGACGCCTGCGGTGAGCAGCTTGCGCGCATAGGCGTTGCCCTCGTCGCGCATCGGGTCGAACTCGGCGGTGTGGATGATGGCGGTCGGCAGGCCGGCGAGGCGCGTCGCACGCAGCGGTGAGATGCGGGGATCGGCCGCATCGATGTCGCCGGGCAGGTAGTCGGCGAGATCGGCTTCGATCGTGACGCGATCGATCAGGTGGCCCTCGGCGAATTCCTCGCGCGAGGGGGAGGTCTCCTCGAAATCCAGCACCGGGCAGATCAGGCATTGCGCCACGATGGAGAGGCCGGCGTTCTGCGCTGCTTCCTGGCACACGATCGCCGCCAGCGTGGCACCGGCGGAATCGCCGCCGACCACCAGCCGTTCGGCATCGATGCCGAGCGAAGGCGCCTCGCGCGCGACCCACTCGGTCGCGGCGATCGCATCGTCCACGGCGGCCGGGAATTTATGCTCGGGCGCGAGGCGGTAGTCGACCGAGACGAGGCGGCAGCCGGTCGCATGCGCGAGCGCGGCGGCGATGCGGTCATGCGTGGCAATGCTGCCGGCGACGAGGCCGCCGCCATGAAAGAACACGAAGCCAGCCGTGCGCTCGCCGGCAGAGGCGGGTGAATAGAGCCGGTAGGGAAGCTCTCCGCCGGGGCCGGGCAGCACGCCGTCGGACGCCGTCACGTCGGGCGCGTCAGCGCGCGCGAACTGCATCAGCTTGGCCAGCGATTGCCGCCGCGCCTCGACGCTCGGCCGGCTGCGCGCTTGCGGTCCAGCCGCCGCCATCATGGTCAACAAACGCTTTGCAAGCGGATCGAGCGGCATCTGCGTCCTTCTCCCTTATGGGAAAAGGTAGTCTACCTCTTCTGCGCAGGGAATCATTTAGAAGTTCCGCGAATAGTGGCGCTATAATGCGACTTCGTGCCAAGGGAGACCGGTCATGGCCGAGATCAGAAAGCCGATCGAATATTCACCGAGCTGGACCTTCTTCGAGGGCAAATGGCATGACGGCAACGTGCCGATCATGGGGCCGCGCACGCACGCGGCCTGGCTCGGCTCGGTCGTGTTCGACGGCGCCCGTGCGTTCGAGGGCGTCGCGCCCGATCTCGACCGTCACGTTGCCCGCACCAATCAATCCGCGATCAGCTTTGGCCTGAAGCCGGTGGTCGATGCCGGCACCTGGCTCGCGCTCGCAAACGAAGGCATCGCGCGTTTCGGCGCGAATGCCGAGCTCTATATCCGCCCGATGTACTGGGCGCAGACCGGGCTCGGCGGCGGCGTGCTGTTCGATCCTGAATCGACCAACTGGTGTCTGAGTATCTACGAGGCGCCGATACCGAAACCCGTCGGCAACGCCATCACGCTGTCGCCGTTCCGCAGGCCGACGACCGAATGTGCGCCGGTCGAAGCGAAGGCCGCCTGTCTCTATCCGAACAATTCGCGGGCGCTCGCCGAAGCAGCTTCCCGCGGTTTCCAGAATGCGCTGATGCTCGACATGCTCGGCAACGTCGCAGAGTTCGGAAATTCCAACGTGTTCATGGCCAAGGACGGCGTGGTGTTCACGCCGGTGCCGAACGGCACCTTCCTCAACGGCATCACGCGCCAGCGCGTCATCAGCCTGCTTCGCGGCGACGGCGTCACCGTGGTCGAGAAGACGCTTCGCTATGCCGACTTCCTCGCCGCCGACGAGATTTTCTCGTCCGGCAACTTCGCCAAGGTCGCGCCGGTGATCCGCATCGACGAGCGCGAGCTGAAGCCGGGCCCGTTCTACACCAGGGCGCGCAAGCTCTATTGGGACTTCGCGCACGCGGTGAAGCTGGCGGCGTAGGCACCCTCGGTGTCGTCCTGGCGAAAGCCAGGACCCATTACCCCAGGGAGAAGTTTGGCGAAGATTCGTCGTTCGGGACTGCCAGCGATCGCTACGGACAGACCTCGCGGTATGGGTCCTGGCTTTCGCCAGGACGACGCCGAGGGTGTGGCACGCGCTGCGCCTTATGAGCTCCGCCTCCGAAACCGGCTGAACTGAAACGCCTGCGTCGAATCCCATGGCGTGCGGTGGATCTCGCTCCGCGTCTCGACCAGCTCGAAATCCGGCCCGAGCTCCGCGGCCAGGCTCGCGCTGTCATGGCGCTGCACCGGCAGGCCGCTGCATTTCTCCGGACCGTCAGGCGCAAACGTCGCGATGATGATTTGGCCGCCGGGGGCGACCGCCGACCGCAGGCGCTCGACGTAAGCTGTCCTGTCCTGCGGATCGGTCAGGAAGTGAAACGCCGCGCGGTCGTGCCAGACATCGTAGGTTTTCGCCGGCCGCCATGTCGTGGCGTCGGCCACGATCCAATCGACCATTGAAGCGGCCGGGCCGATTCGTTTCCTTGCCGCGTCGAGCGCGTTGGCGGAGAGATCCAGCACCGCGACATCGCGGTAGCCGTCCTGCAGCAGAGCATCGACCAGCCGCGAGGCACCGCCGCCGACATCGATGATGGCTGCGTCATGATCGGAGTTGGCCGCGCGGATCATCGCGAGCGAGATGGTCGGGCTGTCCTGAAACCAGCTGACCTCGGCCTCGCCCTTGGTGGCGTAGACGTTCTGCCAGTGCGTGGTGCGGTCGGCCATGGCGCGTGCTCTGTGCAGCCGATGCGGCGACGGTGAAATCCATCACCGCTATCCTTCGAGGCCCCGGCGCGGTGCTCCGCATCGCCCCACTCGGACCTCAGGATGACGGTGCCGAGGCTGTCAAGACATAATGGGGGCGGGCAAAAATGGCAATTCGCGCGCCCGCATGTGCGGACGCGCCGGCGCGAACGGAGGACTACTCGTCCTTCTTCGACATGCGCTCGAGGCGCTCCTGCATGTCCTTCATCTGCTGGCGCAGGTCGTCGATGTTGCTGTCCTTCGGTGCCTCGGCGCTGGCATCGGGCTCCGGCTCGGGGCCCGTCGTCGGGCGGGGCGCAGCGAACGGCTTGAACATCGAGAAGGTCTGCTGGAACAGCTCCATGTTGCGGCGGACCTGCTCCTCCAGCGGCGCGAAGGGCGTGCCGGACAGCGTGTTGGCGATCTGCTTGCGGAACTTCTCCTGTTCCTGGGTCAGGGTCGCGATCGACTGCTCCAGATATTTCGGCACCACCATCTGCATGCTGTCGCCGTAGAAGCGGATCAGCTGGCGCAGGAAGGTGGTCGGGAGCAGGTTCTGGCCGGCCTTGTTCTCCTGCTCGAAGATGATCTGGGCCAGCACGGAGCGGGTGATGTCGTCGCCGGTCTTGGCGTCGTAGACCAGGAAATCTTCGCCGTCCTTGACCATGGCGGCGAGATCTTCCAGCGTCACGTATGTACTCGTTCCGGTGTTATAGAGCCGGCGGTTCGCGTATTTCTTGATCGTGGTGGGTTGGTCTGATTTCGCCATGGGCTCTCACTTGCAAACGCTGAGAACGGGAACCCGGCGGGCTATGCCGCAGGGCGGGAAGAGTACGCAACGCAACAAAATAAGCATTTTCAAAGGGCTCACGCTACCGTTTTGTGCGCCACGGTTAATTGCACAGCAAAAACGTGCTTGCGAAAGCGCCAAGAACACGATTTTGAATGCGCTGCGGCATTGACATGGTTCAATGACGTTAACAGGATGCCGGACGAGACTGACGGGCCATTTAAAGTGCCCGCAGCCCCTTTCTTCAGAACCTCAAGCCCCAGGAGATGCCCATGTCAGACGATGTCGTCATCGTCAGCGCCGCCCGCACCCCGGTCGGAAGCTTCAACGGAGCGTTCGCGACCCTTCCCGCCCATGACCTCGGCGCCATCGCCATCAAGGCTGCGCTGGAGCGCGGTGGCATCGAGCCCGGCCGGGTTTCGGAAGTCATCATGGGCCAGATCCTGACCGCCGCCCAGGGTCAGAACCCCGCCCGCCAGGCTTCGATCATGGCCGGCATACCGGTCGAAAGCCCGGCCTGGGGCGTGAACCAGCTTTGCGGTTCGGGCCTGCGCACGGTCGCGCTCGGCTATCAGGCGCTGCTCAACGGCGATTCCGAGATCGTGGTCGCCGGTGGCCAGGAGTCCATGAGCATGGCCCCGCACGCCCAGCACCTGCGCGGCGGCGTCAAGATGGGCGGCCTCGAACTGGTCGACACCATGATCAAGGACGGCCTGTGGGACGCCTTCAACGGCTACCACATGGGCAACACCGCCGAGAACGTCGCGCGTCAGTGGCAGATCACCCGCGCGCAGCAGGACGAGTTCGCGGTCGCCTCGCAGCAGAAGGCGGAGGCCGCGCAGAAGGCCGGCAAGTTCAACGACGAGATCGTCCCCGTCACCATCAAGACCCGCAAGGGCGACGTGGTCGTCAGCGCCGACGAATATCCGCGCCATGGCGCCACGATCGACGCGATGGCGAAGCTCAAGCCGGCCTTCGAGAAGGACGGCACGGTCACTGCGGGCTCGGCGTCGGGCATCAATGACGGCGCTGCCGCCGTGGTGCTGATGACCGCAAAGCAGGCCGCCAAGGAAGGCAAGAAGCCGCTCGCGCGCATCGTGTCCTGGGCGCAGGCCGGCGTCGATCCGAAGATCATGGGCTCGGGCCCGATCCCGGCCTCGCGTCTCGCGCTGAAGAAGGCCGGCTGGAACGTCGGCGATCTCGATCTGATCGAGGCCAACGAGGCCTTTGCGGCGCAGGCCTGCGCCGTCAACAAGGACCTCGGCTGGGATACCTCCAAGGTCAACGTCAACGGCGGCGCGATCGCGATCGGCCATCCGGTCGGTGCGTCCGGCGCGCGCGTGCTGGTGACGCTGCTGCACGAGATGCAGAAGCGCGACGCGAAGAAGGGCCTGGCCACGCTGTGCATCGGCGGCGGCATGGGTATCGCGATGTGTCTGGCGCGCGACTGAACGTCGCTGACATGAAGCTGACGCGTGCGCCGCACACCTGATTGAGTGCGATGCACGCGACTAAAAAGGCGGCGGTTGCAAATCAAATATTCTTCGCAACCGCGCAAGCCTCGACTAAAGACAAACGCCCGGCTCACGCCGGGCGTTTTGTTCTTGATGTCCGTCAAACGTCCCGCATAATCCACGACTAAAAACGATCACTCAGAAACGTCCGACGAGTCCAAGGAAGAGTCCAAGGGAAGGAATACGATATGGCACGTGTTGCACTGGTGACGGGTGGTACGCGGGGCATCGGCGCTGCGATCAGCAAGGCGCTGAAGGCGGCCGGCTACAAGGTCGCGGCAAGCTATGCCGGCAACGATGCGGCGGCGGAGAAGTTCAAGGCCGAGACCGGCATCGCCGTCTACAAATGGGACGTCAGCAATTTCGACGCCTGCGCCGAGGGCGTGAAGAAGGTCGAGGCCGAGGTCGGCCCGGTCGACGTGCTCGTCAACAACGCCGGCATCACCAAGGACGGCGCCTTCCACAAGATGAGCCTCGAGCAATGGAACGCCGTGATCGGCACCAATCTCGGTTCGCTGTTCAACATGTCGCGCCAGGTGATCGAAGGCATGCGCGGACGCAAGTTCGGCCGTATCATCAACATCTCCTCGATCAACGGCCAGAAGGGACAGTTCGGACAGGTGAACTATTCCGCGGCGAAAGCCGGCGAGATCGGCTTCACCAAGGCCCTGGCGCTGGAGAACGCCAAGGGCGGCGTCACCGTGAACGCGATCTGCCCGGGCTACATCAACACCGAGATGGTGCAGGCGGTGCCGAAGGACGTGCTGGAAAAGGCGATCCTGCCGCTGATCCCGATCGGCCGCCTCGGCGAGCCCGAGGAGATCGCGCGCGCGGTCGTGTTCCTCGCCGCGGACGAAGCTGGCGCCATCACCGGCTCGACGCTGACGGTCAACGGCGGCCAGTACATGGTGTGATGCACAGGCATCAGGTGCGATCATAAGCCAATGTCTCGTCATGCCCGGGCTTGTCCCGGGCATCTTGTGCTGTCATTCCGGGGCGCCGCGGTAGCGGCGAGCCCGGAATCTCGAGATTCCGGGTCTGGCGCTGTCGCGCCATCCCGGAATGACGAGGTATTCTCTCGATGACTCCCCGCACCGCGACGCTGATCGGATTGACCGCAATCCTGATGTGGTCGCTGCTCTCAGTGATGACGGTTGCCACCGGAAAGATCCCGGCGTTCCAGCTCGCGGCGATGACGTTCGCGATCGGCGGTCTCGTCGGCCTGCTCACCTGGATCGGCCGCGGCGACGCGGCGAAGAGCCTGCGCCAGCCGCTCGTGGTCTGGCTCGTCGGCGTCGGCGGCCTGTTCGGCTATCACGCGCTGTATTTCCTCGCGCTGCGATTCGCGCCGCCGGCGGAGGCGGGCCTTCTGAACTACATGTGGCCGCTGCTGATCGTGCTGTTCTCGTCCTTTCTGCCCGGCGAGCGGCTCGCCATGCATCATATTGTCGGCGCCGTGCTCGGGCTCGTCGGCACGGTGCTGCTGTTCGCCGGCAACACCAGCGGTTTTGCGCCCGGCGCCGTGCCGGGACTGATCGCGGCCTTCATCGCCGCCTTCGTGTGGGCCACCTATTCGGTGCTGTCGCGGCGGCTGAAGGCGGTACCGACCGATGCGGTCGCGGGCTTCTGCCTCGCCACCTCGGTGCTCGCTGCGCTGATGCATGGTCTGCTGGAATCCACCGTATGGCCGGAGACCACGCTGCGATGGCTCTCCGTGATCGCGCTCGGCATCGGGCCCGTCGGGGCCGCCTTCTACGCCTGGGACATCGGCATGAAGCGCGGCGACATCCGCGTGCTCGGCGCCGCCTCCTACGCGACGCCGCTGCTGTCGACCGGCTTCCTCATCGCCGCTGGCTTTGCCAAAGCCAGCGCCAACATCGCCATCGCCGCGATCCTGATCGCCGGCGGCGGCCTGATCGCGGCGAAGGACATGGTCTTGCGGAAGCGATGATTCGCTCATTGGCCATCGCGCTGATGTGGACCGTGATGGTCGCCGGTCCGGGCGTCGTCGCGCAAGTCGGCGCGAGGCCCGAGACATTCAACGGCACGCATCGGAACGAGAGCGTGAATGGCCGGCCCGGGACGGTCACGGTCACCGATGGAAAATCCTACGTCCAGCTGACGGAGGAGGAATACCGGGCCGGCGGTTACCGGCCGGCCTATGATGCGCTTCCGACCAGGATTGTTCGTCGCATACCCGTGCGGAAGTCGATCCCGGCCGACCGGAATTGAGCCGCGACTAGAGCGCCGGCTGCCGGCCCGGCGGCCGGTACATCGCTTCCGGAATCTGTCCGAGCTCGGAGCGCTGCAGCCGCTGCGGCGTCAGGCCATAGAACTCCTGGAAGCTGAGGATCAGCGGGCGCCATTTGTCGGGATCGATCCGGTTGGGTGCGCCCTCCATCATGATGTGCGGCTGCGCATGCACGCGGGTGATGCGGACTTCGATCGCAGCGAGATTGCCGCGCCAGACCTTATCGTCCTGCGCCATCTCATGCACATGGACGACCTTCGCTTCCATCTGCACCGCGCACTCGGCCGCGCGCGGAGCGCCGACCGTCTCGCCCGGCAGCGCCGTGAGGCCGCTCAGTCCGAACTTGTCCTTCTCGTGCCGGTAGCCGCGATAGAGCTTTCCCGATGGCACCGGATCTGATCCCGTCGTGCGGGCGAGGCGGTCGACCGCCGCGACGAGGTCGGCCGATGGCAGATTGAGCACGCATTCGCCGGTGCGAATCATGTTCTCGGTGGTCTTCGAATTGCGGGCGAGCCCGAGCATGCAGCGCCACCCCACCCACCACGCCGAGGACATCGGCGCGAGATTGTGCGAGCCGTCCTCATTGGTCGATCCGATCAGGACGACGGGCGTTCCGAAATACAGGATGGCGGGATCGATCTGGACCGCCGGGTTGAATGTTCCGTGCATTGTGCGCTCCTCTTGGTTTGGAAGCGCTGTCCTAGAGCGGGAAGCAGACTGGACCCACCCGATTCCGGATGCGGATCTAGGGCTCCCAGCCGTTCGGTGCGAGCTCGAACTTCGCGAACTCGAACGCCGGCGCCACCGTGCAGCCGACCAGCGTCCACTCTCCGGTGCTCTCCGCCATCTGCCAGGCATTCGCCGGCACGATGGCCTGGGGCCGCTCGCCGCCGATGAGGTCGGTGCCGAGCCGCACCTCGTGCTGCGAGCAGCCCTCATGGGCGATGCGCAGCATCAGGGGACTGCCGGCGTAATAGTGCCAGACCTCGACCGCATCGATCCGATGCCAGTGCGAGCGTTCGCCGCGCGCGAGCAGGAAATAGATCAGCGTCGAACGCGAGCGCCCGTTGGTATCAGTGGTCTGGTCGCGGAACGTCTCGCGATAGTGCCCGCCTTCGGGATGTGGGCGGAGTTCGAGGCGCGCGATGATCTCGGCGGCGGTCGGCATCGATCCTCGTCAGGATTTTCTTCAGGATTTGTTTTTGCGCTCGCGGAGTTCGCCGAACACCGCGGCGGCATCCGCGCCCTTCATGTGCAGCCTGGCTGCAATCGAGGGTTCATCGGCGCGCAGGAACACGTTCGCCCGCTTCTCGTCGCCAAGCAGCACGGGAATGGTCGGCTTGTTCTCGGCCCGCAGCCTCGTCACCTCCGTCGCGCGCGCCTGCAGCGCGGCATTGTCGGGGTCGATGGTGAGGGCGAACTTGACGTTGGACGCGGTATATTCGTGACCGCAATAGAGATTGAAGTCGTCGGGCAGGGCGCGCAGCTTCAGCAGCGAATCCCACATCATCGGATAGGTGCCCTCGAACACGCGGCCGCAGCCGATCGAGAACAGCGTGTCGGCGGCGAACACCGCCTTCTCATTGTCGAAGACATAGGAGATGTGGTCGAGCGTATGGCCGGGTGTTTCCACGACGCGCGCCAGGAGATTGCCGACCTTGACCACGTCGGCATTGCGGACGCGCAGATCGACGTCGGCGATCTCTGTGGTTTTGTCATGCGGCGCGACGACGCGGCAATTGTATTTCTGCTTGAGTTCGGCGACGCCGCCGACATGATCGCCGTGATGATGGGTGATCAGGATGTCGGTGAGCTGCCAGCCCTCGCGGTCCAGCGCCTTCAGGATGGGGCCGGCCTCCGGCGCGTCGATCGACGCCGTCGCCTTGGTTTCCACATCGTGGATCAGATAACCGAAATTGTCGTTTAAACAGCTGAAAGTACGAATTTCGGCGGCCATGTCATCTCCATCGCGCTCAGCCCCGCCAGACAAATATGGCGTTAACGTTGCGCAGGCAATGCAATATTCCGCGCGCAGGCGTGCCCTCGCGCATGTTACATTGCCGTCATGACCATCGACGTCGTCGACCTCCGCGAGTTCTATTCCCGCCGCCTCGGCATCGTGGCGCGGCAGATGATCAACCGCGGCATCCGGGAGCGCTGGCCGGGTGCCGAGGGCCAGCGCGTGCTCGGCATCGGCTATCCCACGCCCTATCTGGGGTTGTTCCGCGAGGATGCCGAGCGCTGCATTGCTTTCATGCCGGCGGCCCAGGGCGTTCTGAAATGGCCGACCGGCCGGCCGGCGCTGGCCTCGCTGGTGGACGAGTTCTCGCTGCCGCTCCCCGACGCCGCGGTCGACCGCATCCTGCTGGTCCACGCGCTGGAGATGTCGGACGATCCGGCCGCGCTGCTGCGCGAGGTGTGGCGGGTGCTGTCGGCCTCGGGCCGCGTCATGGCGGTGATTCCGAACAGGCGCGGCGTATGGACCCGCACCGACAGTACGCCGTTCGGCCACGGCCGGCCCTATTCGCGCTCGCAGATCACCGACCTGTTGCGCCAGACCTGGTTCACGCCGACCGCCTGGGGCGAGGCGCTGTTCATGCCGCCCTATGCCGGCGGCTGGGTGCTGAAATCGGCGCAGATGTGGGAGCGTGCCGGCGCGGCGCTGTCGCTGCCGTTTGCCGGCGTGCATATCGTCGAGGCCACCAAGCAGGTCTATCGCGCGATCCCCGCCAAGCGTGAGCGGGCGCGGTTGATTCCCTCGCTGGCCAAGCCCGTGCTGGTGCCGTCCTCGACGACGGCGACGCGCAGCTGAAAACAAATCGTCCCGGCGCGAGGCCGGGACGATACAGCTCAGAAAATCGGAAGAGGCTTACTCGCTCGGCGCGAGATCGTCGCCGGACGCCGCCGGAGCGGCCTCGCGTTCGGGGCGCGGGCCATGCGGCCGGCGCCGCCGGCGCGGATAGCGCTCGCCGCCACCGCCGCCCTCGAAGTTGCCCTGGGCGCCATTCGCGCCGACATTCACCTGCGGCTGCGCACCGGTGATGAAGGAGGGCAGGCGGTCGACGCCGCCGGCCTCGGCGATGACGGGCTGCGGCTGGTTCGCAGGCTGCGGCTGCGCCTGATATTGCGGCTGCGCGCGGTGGTCGCGTTCGCGATGCTCGCGCGGCTGCTGATTGTCGCGCTGATAGGGCTGCTGATTCTCGCGCGGCTGGTGATCACGCTGGTGATGATCGCGCTGGCCGTCGCGGTCGCGCATGAAGGGCTGCTGTTGCTGCGGCGGCTGCGGCACGAAGCCCGGCTCCTGGCCGAATGCCGAGAAATTCTCGCCGTCGTCCTCGCTGTCGTCGCCGCTGGTGTTGCTGATCGGCTCGTCGCCGCGCGGCTGCTGGTTCTGGCGGAACTGCTCCTGAGCCGCCGCGATCAGGCGGAAATAGTGCTCGGCATGCTGGTAATAGTTCTCGGCCGCAACGGGGTCGCCGGAGGAGCGCGCATCGCGCGCGAGCTGGAGATACTTTTCAGCGATATGCGAAGCCGTGCCGCGGATCTTGATATCGGGACCGTTGGACTCGTAGACCCGGGTCATCGGGTTCTGGCCGCGCCGGTTATTGTTGTTGTTATTGTTATTGCGGTTGCGCATCCGCTGCTTGTTCTGACCGTTTCTCATGTCCTGCCTTTAATTCCAGCCCTAAAGGTTGCACGCATTACTGATTGCTGAGACTGACCTGATGACAGCGGTTCACAGTGCTCACACGCACCGCGCGCGAGAGCGGGTTGAACCCTGCCAATGTTCGTCGACCGTCGCGTTCAACAAAGACGCGTTCCCCACCCGCCAGCATTGATTGCCAGCGAACCCATTCATTTCGCCTGCCGAAACAAGCCCAGCTTTCTTGCGTAAGTGTTCAAGCGCAATATCAGGCTTTCGTTCACTTTGCGGTCGGAGAGCAGCGCAGCTCAGTGGGCCATCGCGCTCAACAGGACCTGCGGCTTGGAACCTTTAAATCAGTAAAGCTCTCGCCCGAGAGCCCGGCTTTCGCCCGTAGGTCTACGGGGCCGGCACCGATGTGTTGACCGGAACGTAGTCGTTCCCAAGGGATATTCCAAGAGCTTTTTACAAGCCAATCCGGCTTTTATGGGGGCATTTTTCGGGCCGACACGGCCCTCGGGATGCCCGCCAAATCGGCCTTGGGCGGCCTGTCCACCACCAACGCGGCGGCAGCCATCAAGGTTTCAATATTTCTGGCCTGGCCCTGTCCGGCCTCGACGATCAGCGCGCCGCCGGGAGCAAGGCGTTCAGCCGCCTGCGGGATCAAGGCGCGGTAGGCATCGTACCCGTCATTGCCGCCGTCGAGCGCCAGAGGCGGATCGTGCTCGCGCACTTCGATGCTCAATTTCGGAATTTCGGCCGAGGGGATATAGGGCGGATTCGACACGATCAGGTCGAGCGGGCCCGAGAGCGCCGCCAGATAGGAGCAGGCGACGAAGGCGGACCGGTTGCCGAGGCCGAGCGAGGCGGCATTGCCGCGCGCGGTGCCGAGCGCGGTGAGGCTGAGATCGGTGCCGACACCGTAGGCATCGGGAATTTCGTGCAGCAGCGCGAGCAGGATGGCGCCGGAGCCGGTGCCGATGTCGGCGATGCGGGGCTGCTTGATCTTCCGTTCGCGAAAAAGCTCGAGCGCGCGCTCGACCACGGTCTCGGTGTCGGGACGCGGGACCAATGTCGCGTCCGAGAGGCGAAGCGGCAGGCCCCAGAATTCGCGCGTCCCGAGGATGCGCGCGACCGGCTCGCCCGAGATCCGGCGCTGCGCATAGGCTTCGACCCGCGCGGCCTCCTCTGCCGTGAGCCGTCGTGCGGCCTGGGTGACCAGGCCCGTCAGGTCGAGCTCCAGCGCGGCGCCGACAAGCAGGCGCGCATCGAGTCCGGCCTCCTCGATGCCGGCCGCCTGCAGCCGCGCCGAAAGGGTGCGCCGTGCGCTCTCGATACTGGGTCCGGAATCGGAAGCTTTCGCCAATGGAACCATCCTGCCTGGCATCGTGGATAGATCGGCGGGCTTGCTTGCGTCAACGGCAAGGAGCGCGTCTCATCGTCCACCGCAGCGAGGGAGGGATCCATGGCGCCTTATGACGATCAGAACGTCTTCGCAAAGATCCTCCGCGGCGAAATTCCCTGTTTCGAGGTTTTCAGGGACGACCGCAGCCTGGCTTTCCTCGACATCATGCCGCGCTCGCCGGGACATACGCTGGTGATTCCGAGAGCGCCGGCGCGGGGGATCCTCGACATCGCGGAGGGCGACCTCGCCGCGGTTGCGCTCACCGCCAAACGGATCGCGGTCGCCGCGATGAAGGCCTTCGACGCGGAAGGTATCATCCTCCAGCAATTCAGCGAGCCTGCCAGCGGGCAGGTGGTTCTTCACCTGCACATGCACGTCATGCCGGTCCGCGCCGGCGTCGAGCTCTTGCCGGCGCAGACACGCAAGGAAGACATGGCCGTGCTCGCCGATCACGCCAGGCGGATGATCGCGGCGCTCGGCAGCTAGCCGGCGCCGGCTAGACGCCGAGATAGCGCTGCAGCAGCTCCGGCTGGGCCTTGAGCTCCTGTGCCGGGCCTTCGTGCACGATGTGCCCGTTGTTGATGATGTAGATGCGCGTGGCCAGCGCCAGCGTTGCCGCCAGATTCTGCTCGACCAGCACGATGGTCTGGCCGGCGGCCGCGAGCTCGCGGCAGGCCTTGACGAGATCGTGGACGATCACGGGTGCGAGGCCCTCGAACGGCTCGTCGAGCAGCACGATCTTGGGATCGCGCACCAGCGCCCGCGCGATTGCGAGCATCTGCTGCTCGCCACCGGAGAGTTCGGTGCCGCGATTGTTGCGCCGTTCCTTCAGCCGCGGAAACATCTCGTAGATGCGCCCGAGCGGCCAGCGCTTCGGCGCGGTGATCCCGGCGAGGACGATGTTCTCCTCCACCGACAGGCTGCCGAAGATGCGGCGCTCCTCGTGCACGAGCTGCATCCCGGCCTGCGCGATCTTGTGGCTCCTGCGCCCGGCGACGTCGGTGCCGTCGAACTTCACGCTGCCGCTGCGCGGCGTCACGACGCCCATCAGGCTCTTGAGCGTGGTGCTCTTGCCGGCGCCGTTGCGGCCGAGCAGCGCCACCACCTCGTGCCGCTCGACATGCATCGAGACGTCGAACAGGATGTGGGAATCGCCATAGTAGCTGTTCAGGCCGGTGACCTCGATCAGGCTCATGCGGCGATCTCCCCATGCACGCCGCCGAGATAGGCCTCCTGCACCGCGGCGTTGGTCCTGATTTCCTCCGGGGTGCCGTCCAGCAGCACCTTGCCCTCCTGCAGCACCGTCACGCGCTCGACCAGCTCGAACAGCGAATCCATGTCGTGGTCGATGATGATCATGGTGCGCCCGCGCGCGATCGACTTGAGCAGTTTGACGGTCTCGATCCGTTCGCGCGGGCTCATGCCGGCGAGCGGCTCGTCGAGCAACAGCAGGCGCGGCGAGGTGGCGAGCGCAAGCCCGATCTCCAGCCGGCGCTTCTCGCCATAGGCGAGCTCGGCGACCTGCGTGTCGGCGCGGCGGGTCAAATTGACCAGCGCCAGCGTATGCTCCACCTGCTCGGTCAGGCCGCTCACGCTCGACAGCTTGCTGAACAGGTCGAGCCGGAATTTTCCGCGGAGCTCGGCGAGCGCGGCGATCGTCAGGTTCTGCCGCACGGTCAGGCCCGTGAAGAGCTGGTTGACCTGGTAACTCTTGGTGAGGCCGAGCTGGCAAACCTCGGTGACCTTCAATCCCGTGATGTCGCGTCCCTCGAACACGATCCGGCCGGAGGTCGGTGCGATCTCGCAGGTCAGCATCTTGAAGAAGGTCGACTTGCCGGCGCCGTTGGGTCCGATGATGCCGCGCAGCTCGCCCTGATTGACGCTGAAATCGATGTCGCTGTTGGCGACGAGGCCGCCATAACGCTTGGTGAGGCCGGTGGCTTGCAGGATCGGTCCGGAATAGGCGGGATGCGCGACGTCCTTGGCCTGCATCGGGGCGGGCGGGAGTTGCGGCGTTGTTTCGGCATCCTGCTCCGTGTCGGCATCCGTCCGCTGACGCTTGCCGGAGGCGAGGCGATAGAGGTCGGCAAGGCCGCCGACGATGCCGCCGCGCAGGAAGCAGACCAGCAGTACGAACACCACGCCGAGCACCAGCTTCCAGGCGGCGCCGAGGCCCAGGGCCGACTGGAGGAAATCCTGAAGGAAGAGCCAGACGGTCGCGCCGACGAGCGGGCCGAACAGCGTTCCACGGCCGCCAATGGCGGTCTGCATCACGAGCTGGCCCGAGGTGTCGAAGGTGAAGGCGTCCGGCGGCATGAAGGCCTGGAGCACGCCGAGCAGGCCGCCGGCGAAACCGGCATAGGCCGCGGCGATCACGAAGGCGGTCAGCTTGTAGCCGTGGATGTTGTGTCCGACTGCGGTGGCGCGCAGCGGATTGTCACGGATGGCGCTGAAGACGGCGCCGACCGGCGAGCGGACGATCCGGAGCGCGATGACGACACCGACGAAATAGCACAGCGCGATGAACTGATAGAGCGACCAGCCATTGGTGAAATGCAGGGTGGTGAAGCCGAGATTGAAGCTCGGCGTCGGCACGCCCGGCAGGCCGTTCTCGCCGCCGGTGAAATCCGAGAGCGGATTGAACTCGACGAAGAAGAACACCTCCGCGATCGCCACGGTGATCATCGCGAAGTAGATGCCGGTGCGGCGCAGCGCGATCAGGCCGATCAGGTAGCCGGTCGCGGCCGCCGCGATCATGCCGATGATCAGCGCGCCCAGCACGTTGCCGAAGCCCGCGCGTGTCAGAAGATACGCTGCGACGAAGCCGCCGGTGCCGTAGAAGGCGGACTGGCCGAACGACAGCAGGCCGGTGAAGCCGAACAGGATGTCGAAGCCGAGGCCGAACAGGCCCCAGACCAGGATCCGGTTCACGGTGTTGGGGGCGAAGCCGAGATGAGGCAGCACGAAGGGGGCTGCGATCAATCCGATCGCGGTCAGGGTCTCTATCAGGAACGGGCGTTGCTTGAGCATCGGGGAATCGCTTACTCGCGGCCCTGGACGCCGAGCAGGCCATGCGGTCGCACCACGAGCACGAGCGTCATTGCCGCAAACAGCATCACATAGGCATAGCCGGGGTTGAACATGGAGGTGACGCTGATGATCTCGCCGGCGATCAGGCCGCCGAGGATCGCGCCGGGGAACGAGCCGACGCCGCCGATCACCACCACCACGAAAGTCTGGACCAGGATGTCGTCGCCGATGCCCGGTGTCAGCGACACCACCGGCGCGTTGACGATGCCGGCAAAGCCCGCCGCCATCGCGCCGATGCCGAACACCACCATGAAGACCCGGTAGACGTTGATGCCGAGCGAATCGACCATCACCGAATCCTCGATGCCGGCCCGCACGATCATGCCGAGCCGGGTCCGGTAGAGCACGATGAACAGCGCGCCGAGCGCGACCGCGACGATGCCGACCACGGCAAGGCGATAGGTCGGATAGAACATGAAGCCGAGATTGGTGATGCCCTGGAACAGCGCCGGCGGCGGCACGATCTGCGACTGGCTCGAGAAGATCAGGCGCACCAGCTCGACGAAGCAGATGCCGAGCCCGAACGTCACCAGCAACTGGTCCTCGTGCGGACGATGATAGAAATGGCGGATGATGACGCGCTCCATCGCGACGCCAAGCAGCATCACGAACAGGGATCCCGCGATGACGGCGAGAACGAATGATTCCGTGTACTGGTAGGCGACGAATCCGGCATAGCCGCCGATCATGAACATCGCGCCATGCGCGAGGTTGAGCACGCCGAGCGTGCCGTAGATGATGGTCAGGCCGGAGCTGATCAGCGCGAGCAATGCGCCGAGTGCGAGCCCGTTGAAGAGCTGCGAAACGAGATTGGGCCAACTAATCATGCAATGATCGCCGTTGCGACGCGCGAGGGAGCTGCGTCAAAGAAGGTGACGCCGCAGGACCAGAGTTCAGCCCGCGGCGTCACAGGGGGTTAGCGCGGGATCAGGTGTAATCGCCGAGATGGCAGCCGAATGCGTCCGGCTTCTGCATCAGGCCTTCGCCCGGGACGATCTCGACGACGTCGTACCAGTCTTCCTTGTTCTTCATGTCCTTCTGCTGCTTGCCCTTGACGATGATCACGGGGCGGACGCACTGATGATCCTCGGGGCGGTAATGCACGTCGCCGACGAGGGAGGGGATCGTCTCGCCCTTCTCGTAGGCCTTGATCACCTCGGGAGGACTGAAGCTGCCGGCCTGCTCGCACATGCGGGCCCAGTGCGCGAAGCTGACATAGGCGTTCTCGGCGCCCCATTCCGGCTTGTAGCCGTACTTCTTCTCGAATGCCTCGTTGAACATCTTGGCCAGCGGGAACTTGTCCTCGATCGTCCACCAATAGTCGGTCGCGGCGTAGACGCCCTGCATCAGGCCGCCGGTCTCGCGCGCAATGAACGGCACCTGGTAGGGGACGACCAGCTTCATCTTGTCGAGCACGCCGAACTGCTTGGCCTGCTGGGTCGACAGCACCGCGTCGTGGCCCCAATTGACGTTGATGAGCACGTCGGCGCCGGAATTCGCGACGTTGAGCAGATAGGACGAATAGTCGGGCGCGCCGAGAGGTGCGACCTGGTTGGTCACCGTGGTCCATCCGGCGGTCGCGAGGAAGTCCTGCATCGACTTGGTGACGGTGTGGCCGTAGGTATAGTCGGGCGTGAGGTAGGCCGCCTTCTTGCCCTTGCCGAACTCCCTGACCATCACCGGTCCGATCGCCGCGGCCGCGGTCTGGCCGAAGAAGTTCTGGCGGACGCCGTAACGCACGCAATCCTTGCCGGTGGTGTCGTTCGAGCCGGAGATGCCGCAGACGAACAGCACATGCTCGCGCTGTGCGAGCTTGTTGAGCGCGACGGCGACGGCGCTCGACGTGCCGCCGGTGATCATGATCGCCTTGTTCTCGCTGATGAAGCGCTGTTGCGCCTGCACCGCTTCGTTCGGCTTGGCCGCGGAGTCCGCGACGCCGAACTTCAGCTCCTTGCCGAGCACGCCCTTGCTGGTCTTGGGCGAGATCTTCTTGATCAGTTCATGGCCCTGGTTGATGTGCTCGATCGCGAGCTGATAGCCCTTGAGCTCGTCCTCGCCCTGCACGGCATAGGTTCCGGTGCGTGGCACCGAGATGCCGATGAAGGCGGTGGAACCGGACACGCCCGCGGGATACGAGCCGATCGGCTTGTCCTCTGCGAAGGCGGGCATTGCCGGCAGCATCGAGCCGCCGATGAGGCCCGCGGTGGTCTGGAGCAGGCCACGGCGCGAGAGGCGGCGGCGGATGAGGTCGTCAGTCATAATCGTTTCCTCCGAACATCGTTCTTGTTTTCAAGGCAAACACGATCCGTCCGGCGGCAGCAGGCCTCGAAGGCCTGCTCACGCCGGGCACGTCACATCCCCGTGTAGCTCCGGGTTGCAAGCATTGCTTGTGACGGTCCTCTGTCAATTTCGCCTTTGGTCGAACGACGAAAATTGTCTCGCAAAAACATATCGGATCACGATATATATTAGCCTTTGTGACTACGAAGGCCGGCGGGTTCCGGCGAGAGCAGGCGAGGCAAACGACGGTGACGGGTGTGCGAAAGCGACAGGCCTGGCCGCAGCAGCAGGCTGTGCGGCCCGCGGGGGAGAGCGACGAGCAGCGCGTCGCGTCGCAGCCGGGCGACGCCGCCCGCGCGCCCGAGCCGCGCAACCGGCTTGCTACGCGGCCTGGTGGCTCCGTTCAGGCCGAGCGCGTGCCGAGGCCGATGCAGAAGCTGAGCGTGCGCGCCCAGAACGTCCTCAAGGAGCTTGCGGTCGAGCTCACCGGCGAGCAGCCGCCGAAGGGGCATTGGTCGCCGTCGCGCGAGTTGCTGCGCGCGCTGACGGCCGAGCGTCTCGCGACGGCGCGCAATTGCGGCCCTCATACGATGCGGGAGATCGTCGACTGGGCGCAGGGCTGCGGCGTCACCATCAAGCCGGTGATCCCGCCCGGCGGCTCGCTGTCGCAGATGTGGGCGGAGCTGATCACCAATGCGTCGGCGGGCAGCCTCACCACCGCCGAGATCGCCGGCGCGCTCCAGCGCTCGATCCGGCGCAAGAGCGTCCGCATCCCGATCGCGTTTCAGGTCATCCTGGTGAAGATCCTCTTGTCCAGCTTCGAATAGACGGCCGGATAGCTGTGCATCCGTGGCGCCGGCCGGTTGGTCCGGCGGTGGCCGCTTGCTACTTTAGACTAGGTCTCCCGCGGCGCCGGGCGGCATGGTCGAGGTCGGATGGTTCAGGCGAAGAAAGTGCAGCGGTCCAAGGTGGCGACGTCGGCCGGACGCGGCCCCGGCGCCATGCGTGATTCCGATTACGCCGCGCTGGCGCAGTTTCGCTACCAGATCCGGAGCTTTCTGGCATTCAGCGAAGCGGCGGCCGCCGAGCAGGGATTGACCCCGACGCAGCACCAGGCGCTGCTCGGGATCAAAGGTTTCGTCCGCCCCGGTCCCGCGACCGTCGGTGATGTCGCGAAGTTCCTGCTGATCCGGCATCATTCCGCCGTGGAGCTGGTCGATCGGCTGGCCAAGCTTGGGCTGGTCAGCCGCGTGGCCGACCCGGAGGATGCCAGGCGCGTCCATCTCAAGCTGACGAAGAAGGGCGAGCAGAAGCTTCAGGCGCTCTCGCGCAAGAATCTCGAAGAGCTCCGCCACGCGGCGAGCCCGGCGCTGAGCCGTCTGTTGAAATCGTTCGGAGAGTCCGGCGAGGTTTGAACGTCGCGCCGCCGGTCAGGCCGCCGCGCCTTGCGCTGCGAGCTGTGCCGCCTGGTGCTCGGTGGTCAGCGCGTCGATCAGCTCGCCCAGCGCTTCGCCCGCGATCACCTGCGGCAGCTTGTAGAGCGTCAGGTTGATGCGGTGGTCGGTGACGCGGCCTTGCGGGAAATTGTAGGTGCGGATGCGCTCGGAGCGGTCGCCGGAGCCGACCTTCTCCTTGCGCTCGGCCGAGCGGGCGGCCTCGACGCGCTGGCGCTCGGCATCGTAGATGCGCGAGCGCAGGATGTTCATGGCGGAGGCGCGATTCTTGTGCTGCGAGCGGCTGTCCTGCATCATCACCACGATGCCGGTCGGGATGTGGGTGATGCGGATCGCCGATTCCGTCTTGTTGACGTGCTGGCCGCCGGCGCCGCCCGCCCGCATGGTCTCGATCCGGAGGTCGTCGTTCTTGATGTCGACGTCGACCTCCTCGACCTCGGGCAGCACCGCGACGGTGGCGGCCGAGGTGTGGATGCGCCCTTGAGTCTCGGTGTCGGGCACGCGCTGCACGCGGTGCACGCCGGATTCGAATTTCAGCTTCGAGAACGCGCCGCGGCCCTGCACCTCCGCGATGATTTCCTTGTAGCCGCCGACGGTGCCCTCGCTTGCCGAGATCACCTCGACCTTCCAGCCCTGCAGGGCCGCGAAGCGCTCGTACATCCGGAACAGATCGCCGGCGAACAGCGAGGCCTCGTCGCCGCCGGTGCCGGCGCGGATTTCCAGCATCACGTTGCGGTCGTCCATGGCGTCCTTGGGCAACAGCGCGACGCGGATCTTCTGGACCAGCTCCTCGATCTTCGGCGTCAGCTCGTCGCGTTCGGCCTCCGCCATGCCGCGCATCTCTGCATCGGTCGCGGGATCGGCGATCAGCGCCTCGGTGTCGGCGAGCTCCTTCACCGCCGAGCGATATTCCTTCACCGCCTCGATCAGCGGCGTGATCTCGGCGAGCTCGCGCGTGATCTGCACATAGCGCTCGGAGGCGAGCTGCCCCAGCGATTCGGCCTCGAGCGAGGCATGATGGGCGAGCAGGACGTCCAGTTTGGCTTCGGGGAGTGACGACATCGGTTCAGTCTCAAGGGCGGAAGAAGGCGAGGGCGGCGGGCAGCGGGAGACAGGCCCGCTACAACGCAAGGCCCTCGGCCTCGGCAAATTCCGTCAGCTTCTGCCGGATCGAGACGCTGCCGGCGGGCGCGTCCAGCAGAGGGCCCAGCATCGCTTCGGCCTTCTTGGCATCGAGATCGAGCACCATGGCCTTGACCGGGCCGAGCGCGGTTGCCGAGAGCGACAGCGAGCGGTAGCCGAGCGCAATCAGCGCCAGCGCGCCGATCGGTTTCGACGCCATCTCGCCGCAGAGCGAGAGCGATTTCTGCGCGCCCTGCGCCTTGCGCGCGATGTCGCGCAGCGCGCGCAGGATCGGCGCCGACATGGTGTCGAAGCGCTCGGAGACCTTGGCGTTGCCGCGGTCGACCGCGAACAGGAACTGGAACAGATCGTTGGAGCCGACCGAGATGAAGTCCACCTTCTTCAGGAGCTCGTCGAGCTGATAGAGCAGGGCGGGCACCTCGACCATGGTGCCGATGTCGATTCTTTCGGGCAGCGTGTGGCCGTGCTGGCGCAGATAAGTGAGCTCGCGCTCGACCAGCGCCTTGGCCGAATCGAACTCGGCGACCTCGGAGATCATCGGGAACATGATCTTCAGCGAACGGCCGCCGCCGGCGCGGAGCAGTGCGCGGATCTGACCGCGCAACAGGCCGGGACGGTCGAGGCCGAGCCGGATCGCGCGCCAGCCGAGCGCGGGGTTCTCCTCGATCACGGCTTCCATGTAGGGCAGCGCCTTGTCGCCGCCGATGTCGAGGGTACGGAAGGTGACGGGCTTGTCGCCGGCGGCGTCCAGCACGGTGCGATAGAGCGCGAGCTGGTCGCTGGTGCGCGGCAGGCTCTGTCCCACCATGAATTGCAACTCGGTGCGGAACAGGCCGATGCCGGCGCTGCCGGTGTCCTCGATATGCGGCAGGTCGATCGCCAACCCTGCATTGATCATCAGCTCGACCTTCTGGCCGTCCCTGGTCATACAGGGCCGGTCGCGCAGCGCCAGATACTGCGCCTGGCGGCGGGCGCGGAAGCGCACGCGCTCGGCGAAGGCGGCCTCGATCTCCTGCGACGGGCGCACATAGATCGAGCCCGAGGTGCCGTCGACGATGATGGCATCGCCGGGATCGGCAATGCCCGGCGCGTTCGGCACCTCGCCGACGGCGGGAATGCCCAGCGCGCGCGCCACGATCGAGACGTGCGAATTGGCGGTGCCTTCCTCCAGCACGATGCCGCGCAGGCGCTTGCGGTCGTAGTCGAGCAGCGCCGCCGGGCCCATCGCGCGGGCGATGACGATGGCATTGTCGGGCAATTGCTCGCGTGACGGCGCGTGGTCCTGGCCGACCAGCTGCCGCATCAGGCGATAGCCGAGGTCCTCGAGGTCGTGCAGCCGGTCGCGCAAATAGGGATCGGTCGAGCGCAGCATGCGCGCGCGGGTGTCGGACTGCACGCGCTCGACGGCGGCTTCCGCGGTGAGGCCGGTGGCGACCGCCTCGTGCAGCTTGTGCGACCAGCCCTGGTCGTTGGCGAACATGCGGTAGGCTTCCAGCACCTCGCGATGCTCGCCGCCCTCGGCGACGTCGCCGCGCTCCAGCATGCGGTCGAGATCGGCGCGCAGCTTGGCGAGCGCGGTGTCGAGCCGCTTGATTTCCTTCGGCAGGTCCTCGGCGATGTAGTCCTTGATGACGACGCGCGGCTCGTGCAGCACGACATGGCCGAGCGCGATGCCTTCCGACAGGATGGCGCCGACCTTCTGTGCCGAATGGCGCGCGGCCGGCTCCTGGCCCGGCTGGGCCAGCGCGGACAGCTCGCCGGAGGCGATCAGCTCGGCCAGCACCATCGCGGTGGTCTGCAGCGCCTCGAGTTCCTCCTCGACATAATTGCGCTTGGCGCGGTTCTGCACCACCAGCACGCCGAGCGTGTTGCCGGCGCGCAGGATCGGCACGCCGAGGAAGGAATGATAGATCTCTTCGCCGGTCTCGGGACGGAACGAGAAGGCCGGGTGGCTCTGGGCATCGCTGAGGTTGAGCGGCGTCGCCTCGCTGGCAACGAGGCCGACCAGGCCCTCATGGGCGCTCAGCACGGTATGGTGCACTGCCTCGCGGTTGAGGCCTTCGGTGGCGTAGAGCTCGAGCGTGTTGTCGATGCGCAGCACGTAGACCGAGCACACCTCGGCCACCATGTTGGCGGCGATCAGCACCACGATCTTGTCCAGCCGCTCCTGGGCCGAGACCTGCTCCGCCATGGTTTCGCGGAGCCGTCTCAACAAGACGCGGGGACCTCCCGACGCGCTCCGCATGAACCCTCAATCTCCTCCGTCTGCCCGGCCCGGCGGTATCGGCCGGCGGCTGGACCAAAACTCCAGAAAAACAACCAAATTGTTTGTCCGGCGCAGGCGCAAACTCTCGCTTGCACCGAATCAGCGCCGCCCGAACTGGGACACAGTCTGCGGCAGCCCACCCTCTTCGCCGTATAGCGAACTGGGGCTTGTTTTGCCAAGCAAAACGCCTGCCAAACGCGAAGGTGTGTACACCTTCGCGTTTGCTGCGACCGCTAAGAGAAAATTAGCCTAAGCCATGGTCCGGAAAAATGCGAAGCGGTTTTCCGGAAAGACCCTGCTCAACAGCCACGTGAAGCGCGACCAGGGTCGCGCTTCAGGCCTGATCGAGGCCGTAGAGGGTGTGCAGGGTCCGCACCGCAAGCTCGGTGTAAGCCGTGTCGATCAAAACCGAGAATTTGATCTCGGAGGTTGTAATGGCCCGGATGTTGATATTCCGCCCCGCGAGGGCCGAGAACGCCTGGGCGGCGACGCCGGCATGGCTGCGCATGCCGCTGCCGATCACCGAGATCTTCGCGACGTCGGTGGCGGTATCCAGCCTTGCATAACCGATCTTGGCCTTGGCGGCGGTAATCGTGTCCTTGGCGCGGGTGTAGTCGGCGGCCGGCACCGTGAAGGTGAGGTCGGTGGTCTTGCCGTCCTCGGAGACGTTCTGCACGATCATGTCGACGTTGATGTTGGCGTCCGCCAGCGGCCCGAAGATCGAGGCCGCAACGCCCGGCTTGTCCTCGATCTGGCGCACCGAGATCTGGGCCTCGTCCTTCGAGAAGGCGATACCGGTGACGACGTGGTTTTCCATGATCTCCTCCTCGCCGCAGATCAGCGTGCCGGGCGGCTGGTTGGCATGCGGGTCGATATCCTCGGGCTTGTCGAAGCTCGAGCGGACGAAGATCGGCATGTTGTGGACCATGCCGAGTTCCACCGAACGGACCTGGAGCACCTTGGCGCCCTGCGAGGCCAGTTCCAGCATGTCTTCAAACGCGATCTTGTCGAGCCTCTTGGCCTTCGGCACGATTCGCGGGTCGGTGGTGTAGACGCCATCGACGTCGGTGTAGATGTCGCAGCGGTCGGCCTTGACGGCTGCGGCGACGGCCACGGCCGAGGTGTCGGAGCCGCCGCGGCCGAGCGTGGTGATGCGGCCCGTCTCGGCGTTGATGCCCTGGAAGCCGGCGATGACGGCGACCTCCTTGCGCTCCTGGAAGCGCTTGATGATCTCGCTGCCGTCGATGTCCTCGATCCGGGCCGAGGCATGGGCGTCGCTGGTCTTGATCGGGATCTGCCAGCCTTGCCAGGAACGGGCCTGGATGCCCATCCCCTGCAGCACGATGGCAAGCAGGCCCGACGTGACCTGCTCGCCCGAGGCGACGACGGCGTCGTATTCGCGCGCGTCGTGCATGGACGAGGCCTCGGTGCACCAGGCCACTAGCTCGTTGGTCTTGCCCGACATCGCCGAGACGACCACGGCCACTTCATGGCCGGCGTCGACCTCACGCTTCACATGGCGTGCGACGTTGCGGATGCGTTCGATGTTGGCGACGGATGTGCCGCCGAATTTCATCACGAGGCGGCTCATGACGACGCGTGCATTCCCTCATAAGGATCAGTATGGTGACCCGCACCGGACGTGCCTGCGGACACCGACCGCGCGTATACAGAGCGGCGGGGCCGGGGGCAAGCGGGTTCCTGCGGGGGCAGGGAACGGTCGGGCTTGAGGGTCGGACCTAACGTCGGGCTGGGGTATGGGTTAACCGAGATCATGGCGCGTTATATCGACGAGATCCTGCAGCCCGGCGAGCGGGTGCTGTATTCGACCAATGCGCACTGGATCTTCTATTTCCCGGCCATTGTGGCCTGGATCGTGGCGCTGGTCTTTCTGATCCTGTCGCGCCAGAGCACGGTCGATGGACTCACGATGCTGTCCCTGGCCGCCGCCGGCGTCGCCGCCCTGGCCGGCCTGTTCTGGACCATCAAGGGCTGGTTCCATCGCTTCACCACCGAGACCGATGTCACCAACTTGCGGGTTGTGCACAAGACCGGGTTCATCAAGCGCCGGACCTTTGAAATGGCGCTGGACAAGGTCGAGAGTGTCGACGTCGACCAGTCGATTCTTGGACGTATTCTCAACTACGGGGACGTGACGATTCGCGGTGTCGGCGAGGGGATCGAGACGATCACCACCATCGCCTCGCCGCTCGCCTTCCGTAGTTCGATCACCACGCGGTAGGACCGCGCGCAACCATGAGCATGCAGCAAAATACTTCCCTCTCCGCCGCCGCCCAGCCGGGCTCGACCGTCGATGCCGCCGAGATCGCGAAATTCTCCAAGCTCTCGGCCGAGTGGTGGGACCCCAAGGGCAAGATGGCGCCGCTGCACCGGATCAACCCGCTGCGGCTCGGCTACATCCGTGACGCGGCCTGCCGCAAGTTCGAGCGCAACGTGCGCAGCCTCAACTGCCTCGGCGGCCTGCGCGTGCTGGACATCGGCTGCGGCGCCGGCCTCTTGTGCGAGCCGCTGTCGCGGCTGGGGGCGCAGGTGATCGGCGTCGATCCCTCGCAGAGCAACATCGCGGCGGCAAAGCTGCATGCCGACAAGAGCCATCTGTCGATCGACTATCGCTGCACCACGGTGGAGGAGATCGACCCGCGCGAGCGCTTCGACATCGTGCTGGCGATGGAGGTGGTCGAGCACGTCGTTGATGTCGGCGTTTTCCTCAAACGCTGCGCCTCGATGCTGAAGCCGAACGGGCTGATGGTGGTCTCGACACTGAACCGGAACTGGAAGAGCTTTGCGCTCGCCATCGTCGGCGCCGAATATGTGCTGCGCTGGCTGCCGCGCGGCACCCACGAGTGGAATAAGTTCGTCACTCCCGACGAGCTGACCAAATACCTGCTCGACAACCGCCTCGTCATCACCGAGCAGACCGGCGTCGTCTACAGCCCGTTCGCCGACAGATGGTCGCTCTCGTCCGACATGGACGTGAACTACATGGTGGTGGCCGAAGGGATGGTGTGAGGCTCCGGCGCGACGCGCGAGCCGCCACACCCCGGGGCGCCCTTGTCTCCGCGAACGCGCCAGGTACGTGCCAGCGCGCGCCCATCCGGCGCGGCGGTCGCTTCTGATTGAATGGAAAGCCTGCAGTCGGCCGGTCGCCCCGCTCCGGTGCGCGATCGCGCACGAGCGGGGCACGATGGCGTCAGCTATCCGGCCGCTAGGCGTACCGCCCGTGGCAGTGCTTGTACTTCTTGCCGGAGCCGCAGGGGCAGTCCTCGTTGCGGCCGATCTTGCCCCAGCTCGCCGGGTTCTTGGGATCGCGCAGCGCCGCATCGGTGGGCTGCGCCCCCAGCGAGACGCTGGCGACCGCCATCTCGTCCTCGCCGGTGTTCGGGTCGAACTTGTGCGCTTCCATCGGCGGCAGCACGGGAGCTTCCTGTTCCGGCGGGACGATCTCGACGCGCATCAGCTGCGCCGTGACGGCCTCGCGCAGATGAGCGCTCATCTCCTGGAAGAGATTGAAGGCCTCGGTCTTGTACTCCTGCAAGGGATCGCGCTGGCCGTAGC
>Ga0209758_1001171_pt1 | contig 33282 bp, 29 predicted proteins | sample AraplaMF_Col_mMF_FD_184258 | JGI IMG/M metagenome (GOLD analysis project Ga0209758, IMG submission 184258) | Arabidopsis root microbial communities from the University of North Carolina, USA - plate scrape MF_Col_mMF (SPAdes) (version 2) | ecosystem: Host-associated > Plants > Roots > Endosphere... | reverse complement strand
CGAGACAACCATGTCTCAAACGCTTTTGCTACAAGCAAAAGCATGGCGCGGGGTGGAGCAGCCCGGTAGCTCGTCAGGCTCATAACCTGAAGGCCGCAGGTTCAAATCCTGCCCCCGCAACCAAACTAAGACGAAAAAACCTTGGTGGCCCAAGGGATTGCCGGTTTCTCTGTTGCTCCCACATCGATGGTGTAATTCTCTCTCTCTAATAAAATCAATTGTTTAATTCCGCAGGTGCAAATCGAGTCAGGCTCAGCTCGCAACGAGCTTTAGTGGCCGGGCGTTTGCCGGTCCCCACCTTCCGAGGAACCGGCGCACGATTGGTGTAAGCGTAAGGCTTCCAACGAGGCGCTCTTCGCGTCGCGTCGGTCGAACAGGCGTCAACGCTCCCGTGGCGGCAGGAAGCCTTTTACCGTGGCCAGGTCCGGCCACGGAAGCACCGTCTCGCCGGCGACATGCCATTTGCCGTTCACGTGCCGCAGGCGCAGTTCGTAAAATGCCGGCGAAGCGCGCTCGCTCATATTGCGATAAAGAATGACCGTCGCTTCGTTGCCCTGTTCCTCGATGTGCAGCACCTTCTTTTCGGTCGACAGTGGCTTTTCGCCGGCATCGCGCCGCGCACGGAACTCTGCAAACATTTCCTCCTTGGAAAAACGGGCGATCGTGCCGTCAGGCGTCAAAACAAGGAAGCCGAGGTCCTCGGTGTAGAGATCTTCCATTTCCGCCATCCGATAGTTGCTGCCGGTTTCAGCCAGGCGATCGATGAAGGCGACGATTTCGGGGTTATACGCTTTTTGCATTTTTCCGTTCCTTTCAAGCCAGGTTCATGCCGCCGTCGGCATGAAGTTCGATCCCATTGACGAAGCTGCCCGCGTCGGAGGCGAGGAAGAGTGCGGCGCGCGCCAGCTCCTCCGGCCGTCCCATCCGCCCTGCCGGAATGAGCGACGCCATGTGATCCTCGAATGCAGGGCGTTCGGCTTCCGATACGCCGAGCTTACCGAGGATTTCCGTCTCGACCGGCCCTGGGCTAAGTATGTTGACGCGGATGCGCCGTGCCTTGAATTCGATCGCCCAATTTTTAGCGAAGGCGGCGACGGCGGCCTTCGATCCGGCGTAAACCGCGTGGTCCGGCAATACCTTTGTCGCCGCAAGCGAACTCATGACGATGATGCTGCCGCCATCGCGGATCAGCGGTGCGATCGCCTGCACACCGAAGAACACGCCGCGCGTGTTGATGGCGAAATGCCGGTCGTAGTCTTCCGGTGTCACATTGTGGGACGCAGTGAGATTGATGACGCCGGCGTTGGCTATATAGATATCGACGCCACCAAAATGATTCTCCACCATGTCCACCACCTTGCGGTGATGTTCGAGGTCGGCGACGTCGCCCACGATGCCAATAGCATGATGACCAATGTCGCGCACGGCTTGGTCGACGACATCCTGGCGCCGGCCGGTGATGACGACCCTCGCGCCTTCTTCGGCAAAAAGCTTGGCGGTCGCCCTGCCGATGCCGCTATTGCCACCGGTGATAACAGCGACCTTGTCTTTGAGATGTTGCATTGTTTATCTCCTTTCAACTGAGATTGAGATAAACGCCGGCAATCTCATCCATTAGATCATAGGTAGGCACATGATTTGTGCCGCGGAGTCGCAAATGCCGAATCTACTGAACGAGACATCCGGATTGATGGCCTTCGTGCGGACGGTACAGGCCGGCTCCTTTAGTGCCGCGGCACGCGCCCTCGACACAACGCCGTCGGCAGTATCGAAGAGCGTGACAAGACTTGAAAAGAAGGTCGGTGTCCGGCTCTTTCTGCGTTCCACCCGCGCACTGACGTTGACGCGAGATGGCCAGATTTTCTTCGAGCGCGTCGCACCGCTCCTGCAGGATCTGGATTCCAGCGATGAGGTGATCAAGTCCGATGCCGCGCTCTCCGGCCGCCTGCGCATCAGCATGCCGACCGAATTGGCGCCCCTACTGCTACCGCGGCTGTTTACAGGTTTCGCCGCGTACAATCCCGACCTGCATCTTGATATCGGCCTTACGGACCGATTCGTTGACCTGATCCGCGAGGACTATGACGTCGTGCTGCGCGCCGGCAATCCGACGCAGGGCGATCTCATGGTCCGCCATCTGGCCGATCTGCCGCTGGCAATCGTCGCATCTCCAACTTTTCTTGGGACCTCGAGCATTCCTCCGCTACCTGTCGAACATCTGGCGACCGTACCCTTTGCTCGCTACGTGCTCGGCGGCATGGTCCAGCCTGTATGCCTGGCGGACGGGAGCAGCTTTGTTCCTGCCGGCCGTGTTGATTGCGATTCAGGCGCCGCGCTCATCCAGGCGGCGCTTGCAGGGCTGGGTGCCGCCTATCTGCTGCGGTGCTTGGTGGCGAAGGAATTGCACACCGGTGCGCTTGTAACTCTCGCATCGGAGATCGCGCTTCCGAGCCTGCCGTTCAATGCACTGCATGCCTTCGGCCGCACGGTGCCAATGCGTGTCAAACTGTTCTGCGACTTCATCGCACGCGAGGCAAAGGCCATCGAGGTTATGTGAGGACAACGCACTCCCGGGCCGGATTGACCCCTATTAGAACGTGGCGCCACCGCCCTCACGCATTTCGGCGGGCAGCGTCTCCCAGGCCCTGATCAACTCGCCGATGGAGCCGGCCCCCATTTTGCGCATGGCATTGGCGCGGTGCAACTTGACCGTGACTGCACTTATCCCGAGGTCGAAGGCAATCTGCTTGTTGAGCCGACCGCGTGCCACCTCCCGCAGGATTTCGCGTTCGCGGTGCGTTAGTGTCACTAGGCGCTCGATATTCCGCTTGACGACCAAAGCATTGGCTCGTCGCGCCGCGTCGAGCGCGATACCGGCGATCACGGCGTCGAGCAGCGTCTGGTCGCGCACCGGCTTGGTAAGGAAATCAACGGCACCCGCTTTCATCGCCTGCACGGTCATCGGAATGTCGCCGTGCCCGGTTAGAAAGATGATTGGCTTCGCATTGCCGCTTTCCAACAGATGGTGCTGCAGGTGAAGGCCGCTCGCCCCCGGCATGCGTACGTCAAGGATCAGGCAGCCGGGGCTGTCCAGTACGTCGGCATCAAGCACTTCTCGGGTCGAGGCGAAGCTCATTGGTTGCAGGCCCGCCGAGAGGATCAGCTCCGACAACGCCTCGCGAACGGTCGCATCATCGTCAACGATGACCACGATGGGCTCGATCGCTTCATTCTTGTGCTGCCGCGACAGCGGTGCCGTTCTTCGGAGCGGCTGGTCAATTCTCATGTCACCCTCCATTTCTCGATTTTTGTAGAGCTTCCCCTATCGCGACGAGTAGGGCAGGCGCGTCGAATGGCTTTCGAAAAAAGCCATTCACGCCTTTGGCGCGGCCCTGATCGGCAATCTCGTGGCGACCTGTAACCAGGAATACCGGTAGTTCCGGACGCGCCTTGTTGACAATGTCACGGAGTTCAAAGCCGTTCATGCCCGGCATGCCGATATCGGTGATCAGCAGATCGAGGTCCGACAGGCCGCGGGCGAGCAGGTGTTCGGCCGAGCGGAGACAGCAGGCCGCATAGCCGGCGGATTCCAGCAGCTCCTCCAACGACTCCAGTAGCCGCGGATCGTCATCAACTACCGCGACGATCGGTCGTGTTTCCTCCATGCTCAATTTCCTCCCACCCGGCGCGAATGGGTAATCGGTATTCCCAATCGCTCTGCTATGCGCACGAGGTCGGCGAGTGATGCCGCCGCCATTTTCTGCATTACATTCCTCCGATGGATTTGCAGCGTCACTTCGCTGATTCCGAGTTCCGATGCCGCCTGCTTATTAAGTAGGCCGCTGACCACGAGCGGCAGTACGTTGCGTTCGCGTGGCGTCAGTTCGAGATAGCGTTGTCTTAACAGGCTCAGTTCAGCCCGTTCTGATCGCTTTTTCCGATCCTCCGAAATTGCCGTATGAACCGCGGCCATGAGGTCCGCATCGCTGAACGGCTTGGTGAGAAAATCCACCGCGCCGTGCTTGATCGCCCGCACCGAAGAGGGGATGTCACCATGGCCGGTGATAAAGACGATCGGCGGATGATCGCCCTCGGCGATTTGCCGCTGAAGTTCGAGGCCGTTGATATCGGGCAATTCAACGTCGAGTATCAGGCAGGCAGGTAGATCCGGTTTGTCGGCGTCCACATAGTCACCCGCCGAACCGAACGCGATGGCGCGCATGCCGTGGGTCTCCAGGAGCTCGCCGAGCGCCTCCCTGATACGCTCGTCATCATCGACGATAAAAACTACATGGTCATCCATTGTCATGGCGCCGCTTTTCCCACGGTTGGTAAGGTGAAAATGAACCGCGCGCCACGCGGTTCATTCTTCTCGGCCCATAAACGCCCTCCATGCGCCTCGACGATCGAACGGCAGATAGCGAGACCCATGCCCATTCCGTTCTCTTTCGTCGTGAAGAAAGGTTCGAATATCTGATCCGGGAATTCGATGCCGTCTCCCCGGTCGGCTATTTCGGTCTGCACCTCGCCGCCTAGACGACGGGCGCGCACGTCTATCGTTTTCTCACCTGCAACGGCGTCCATTGCCTCCATGCCATTGCGGATGAGATTGACCAGGACTTGCTGGATCTGGATGCGATCGACCGCGATAGGCGGAAGCTTGTCTTCTACATCGATGTCGATCCGGATACGGCGGCGCAAAGCCTCGCCAGCCACCAGGTTACAAGCCTCGGCGATAACGCCTGAGAACGACAGGCTCACTCTGTTGTCGACGGATTGCTTGAACAGCGCCCGAATGCGACTGACGACTTCGGCGGCCGAATTGGCATCGCGGATAACGCGTTCAGTGGTGATCTTCGCACGCTCGACATTGACAGGCTCAGCGGATAGCCAGCGGTAGCATGCATGCGAATTGGCGACGATTGCCGCCAGAGGCTGGTTCACCTCGTGTGCGATAGAGGCGGAAAGCTCGGCAAGGCTCGCCGCCTGGCTGGCGCGCGCCAGCCTCTCGTGCGCCATGCGCAACTCCTCCTGCATCCGAACCTCAGCATCGATATCCAGGCAGATTACATTCCATTGCACGATCGCGCCTTCGTCGTCGCGCATCGGCGCAGCTCGCGTCTCGACCCAGCGATATTCGCCATCAAAGCGGCGTAAGCGATGCCTGCGTGCATAGGGCTCGCCGGTCGACAGGCAACGGGCGTATTGTTCCTTAACCCCAGCAAGGTCCTCTGGGTGCACCCCGGCATCGAGCGTGCCATTCAGCCGTGATTTTTTCTTGCCATCCAATTCTTCCAGTTCGTAGCCAAGGAATTCCCGGAGCTGCTGGCTGCGATAGACGGGCTCGCCATTCGGCGCGGCGCAATCGATCATTGCCGGCAGCGTCTCCACCAGTTGCCAAAGAAAGCGTTCTCTTTCTCGTAACGCCTCCTGCGCAAGCATCTCGTCTTCGATATCGATCGAGATGATATACCACTGCACGATCGCACCATCGGCATCGAGCAGAGGCTGCGCGCGAGCTTCAATCCACCGATAGGTTCCATCCTTCGTACGTCGGCGAAACCGGTTTACGAAAGGTTGGCCGGTCTCGAAGCCATTCATTGCTCGCTGAAACATGATCGGAAAGTCTTCAGGGTGAGCCAAATCTCGCGCCAGCGAGTCGAAGTTCCCGATGTCAGGCGTCGGTGAACCGACAGTGTCCAGATATCGTCTGCTCGCATAGGTCATCTCGCGCGATGACGCGAAGCTCAGAATATTGATCGGCAGGGCGTCGATCATCTGCTCCAACTGCCGCTTGCTGCTCTTCAGCGCTTCTTCGGCTTGCACCTGATCGTCGATGTCGATGGACACCTGATACCAGTGAACAATCGCTCCATCTTGATCGCGTAGAGGCTGAGCGCGTGCCTCTATCCAGCGATAGCTGCCATCTTTCCAACGCCGGCGATACCGCATCGTGAAGGCGTCGCCAGTTTTAAGGGAGTTGGCTGATGCTCGCAGCACCTCGGGGGCGTCTTCGGGATGAACCAGCTTTCGCGCCACCCGGACGGTATCTTCAAAGTTCGCCTTGGAAAGACCGAGATCCTCCAAGGATCGCTTGTTGACGTAGGCCAGCTCGCCAGCAGGCGTCCAGCTCCAGATGTGGACCGGCAGGGCGTCCACAAGCTGCGTGAGCTCGCGCTCCCGATCGCGCAAGGCCTCCTGCGCGCGCACTTCATCATCGATGTCGATGGAGATTGCGTACCATTGCAGGATCTTCCCGCCTTCGTCTCGCAATGGTTCCGCCCGGCCGTCAACCCAACGATATACGCCGTCCGCGCGGCGCATGCGGTATTTCATCGAGTATGGTTCGCCTGTGGCGACGGCGTTGCGCACCGCTTGTAACAGGCCATTCGCATCATCTGGATGGACAAGAGTCTCGATGTTTGTCACGAGCTGGCTTGTGCCTGGCCTGTTCAACTGTTGCAGATCAAACCCGAAAAAATCCACCAGGCGCTTGTTGAAGAAGGTCGGCTCACCTTCGGGCGTCAGCCGTCTGATGTGGACTGGGACCATGTTCACGATCTGCGAGAGCTCTCGCTCTCGGTCGCGCAGGGCTTCCACACTCTGGCGTAATGTCAGCAACGCGAGTTGGTGCTGCCGGGATATGGCGGCCACAACCAAGGCCGAAAATGCCGAGATTGCCAGGAAGAGTTGCAGCATGATCTGGTTGTGGCGCTGATTCTCGGCATTTCCGGCGAACTGGCTGGCGCCGGATATCGTGAAGATCGCGGTTATTAGCGCGAGGAGGGCGAGAGTAACGGCAGCCCCCTTGAACTCAAAGCGCACCGCGGCCCAAAGCAGCGGCGGCATGATGATATAGGCGAAGGGCAGGTAGCCGCCGAGCGAAAGGGCCGCCACGCCGAGAAGGATAAGTCCCACGGCACACGCTTCTATCCATCGCGCAGCCGTTAGCTCGGCCTTTCCGTTCCAGTTCTGGATCACGACCAGCGCGAGCGGCGCGACGATCAGGATCCCAGTGGCATCCCCGATCCACCAGAGAGGCCAGGCCCCGAAGAACGTTTGCGAAAATATGCCGAACCAGGCAAGCGTCGCACTTCCGACCGTCGCGCTGACCACCGGGGCAACGCCAGCGCCCAATACGACGAATACAAGAACCTCCCGCAAGGTTTCCAGCCGAGCCGGCCGACCCAAAGCCCGGTTTACGAGCCACGCGCCGATCGTGGCTTCCAGCGCGTTGCCGGCATAAATCAGGATGGCGGCAGGCAGTGGGCTGTGGAACCACAAGACATTGCCGGATAGCTCGCCGAGGCTGCCGACCAATACCCACCACGGCCAACTCCGCTTGGGTGCGAGGATAAGGGTTGCAATGAAAAGCCCGCTCGGAGGCCATATGGAAATGCCTGTTCCGGGTACGATCGCAAGTGCCTGTGCAAAGCCGCAACCCAGGACATAGGCCCCACAAAACAGACCCAGATGCAAGAGTTGGGGGCAGTAAGACCAGACGCGCGTCATCGGCGGCTCCTGCTGGGAACATAAAGTTTGGGCCGCACCAGCATATCGAATGGCCAGTCTCGATAGCAGCAACAGCGATCCAGAGTCGTAGACTATTCGCGCCATTGCGCGGCGGCAACTTATGGAAATCCATGTATTGGCGGGCGATGCCGTCGACGCCCTGGTGGAAAACTGTCAAGCCTCAGTAAATATCCGGCATCCGCTTGGATGCCTCCTGTGTCAGCCAGAAGCCGCAAGTGGTGATGGGCCACGTCTTGGGCATGTTGGACGAACTCCGAGAGAGCGATGATAGAAAGGGGTCGAGGAACTGGCACGGCAAGGTCGTGTCAGTTCAGGACGGCTCGCGGAGCACGGCGGCTTGCTCCGCGAGCCGTTACCAGCTCAAGCCTTGAGGAAGGCGAGCAGATCGGCGTTGACCTGGTCCTGATGGGTGGCGGTGATGCCGTGCGGCGCGCCGGGATAGTAGATATCCTTGGCGCCCTTGATCAGCCGGGCAGACTTGACGGCGGAATCCTTGACCGGCACGATCTGGTCGTCCTCCCCGTGCAGGACGAGCGTCGGCACATCGAACTTCTTCAGATCTTCGGTGAAGTCGGTCTCGGAGAAAGCCTTGACGCATTCATAGGCATTCAGGAGGCCGGCCTGCATGCTCCAGAGCCAGAATTGGTCCAGCGTGCCCTGGGAAACGCTCGAGCCGGGCCGATTGGCGCCGTAGAATTGCGGAGCAAGATCACGGTAGAATTGCGAGCGATCCTTGACGAGGCCGGCGCGGATCGCGTCGAACGCCTCGATCGGCAGGCCTTCTGGATTGGCCGCCGATTTCACCATGACGGGCGGCACGGCGGCGATGAGGACAGCTTTGGTAACGCGCTTCGTACCGTGCCGGCCAATATAGCGGGCGACCTCGCCGCCGCCGGTGGAATGGCCGACCAGTGTTGCGTCCCTGAGATCGAGCGCCTCGATAACGGCGGCCAGATCGTCGGCGTATCCGTTCATGTCGTTGCCCGACGTCGGCTGGCTGGAGCGTCCATGGCCGCGGCGATCGTGCGCCACGACGCGGAAGCCATGCTGGGCGAGGAAGAGCATCTGGCCGTCCCAGGCATCCGAATTCAGCGGCCAGCCGTGCGAGAAGGTGACGACCGGACCAGTCCCCCAGTCCTTATAGTAAATTTCGGTGCCGTCCTTGGTGGTGATCGTGCTCATTGCTTGCTTTCCGTGGGTGCTGGTGGCGGGGAGAGGCTGCTTCGGAGTCTTTGCGGCGGCAACCGTGGGCAAGCCAGCTGCGATACCGGCGGTGAGGCTGCCGAGCAAAGCGTCGCGACGTGAGAGGCTAACGGCCGATGGGTTTGAAATGTCCTGCATGTTTTTATCCTTCACGATAATCGAAGTGCGGATGAGGGTGGTGAGCGCCGGTCCGGAAAACTATTGGCCGAAAGCATCTGCGGACTCTGCGAACGTTTAGCCGGTCGAACAAACGACCAGCGCGTTTGTGCTAGCGGGATCGTGGGCTATCGACGCCAGCATATGGCCTTGAACGGCGATCCCGGACGGCAACAGTTGAGGTAATCCTGAAAACCGACGCCAGCCCAGCGGCGCCAGGAACGGTTCATGCAATTTCGTTTGAGGAGGATCCCCAAGACCGACGATGCGGCTAATCACCGGGCAGATGCCGCCTCTTCGATGAGAGTGGTGACTTCGCCGGGATGTGAGACCATGAGTGCGTGCGAGGCCCCGTCGATCACGACAGTCTTCACGGCGTGTGCCCGCTCGGCCATGAATTGCATGACCGCTGGCGGAATGCTGCGGTCGGAAGACCCGTAGATCATATAGGAGGGCAGCAGCTTCCACGACGCGACGCCAGAGGGTTCAGCGAGCGCAGCCTGGGCGACGGGTCGCTGCGTTGAAGCCATCAGCGCCGCCTTGTCATCTGAAACGTCGGCGGCGAACTGGAGATGAAACTTGGACGGTTGGATGTAGAGGTCCTGCTTGCCGTCCGGCAGCGTCACGGGCGCGAGCGTGTCGGCAAGCGTGCTACCCGGGAATTTTCCCGATAGGGTAACGCTGGATTCGCCGGTATCCGGCATGAAACCCGCAACATAGACGAGGGCTTTCACATTCAGACTGCCGTTTGCGGCTTCCGTGATGACCGGTCCGCCATAGGAATGACCCACCAGGATCACCGGTCCGCGGACCGCCCGGACGACGGATGCGACGGACGCGGCATCCGATGCGACGCCGCGAAGCGGGTTGGCCGCTGCGATCGCCACATAGCCATCCTTTGTCAGGCGGGTAATCACCGCATCCCAGCTCGACGATTCAGCAAAGGCGCCATGAACGAGAACGATTGTTGGCTTGAGATCGTGATCTTGGGACTGTGCGCTGGCGACTGTCAGCGTGGCGATCGCGGCGCCAAGCGCCAAGACCTTTATGATTTTGAGCATCTGCTTTCTCCTAACGTAGCGGTTGCCTATGCCGGGAGAATGCGTGGGTTTGCCGCCGCAAACCATTCTGCGTGAGATGCGCCCATCCACTGCCGAAGTATAGGATGATGTGGCGCAACTGGCGAGAAATCTGATCGATCGGCAAGGCATCGCTACATCAAAGACCAGCGGGGCGCACCTTCCGGCCAGATGGTTGATCCACGGTGCCGGGGATAGTTGGTGATCCGGGCGATGCGCCCAGCTTTCTGATCGCAATCAATCAACGGAGAACCGGATGACCAAGCGTTTGAACATATTGGCCAGGAAGAATGACGGCATCGATGGCCTCGTCGCCGTCGAGACCTGGATTGCCAAGAGCTTCGATCCCAAATTAATGGAGCTCGTCAAAGTGCGCGTGTCGCAGATCAACGGCTGCGCTCATTGCCTGCACATGCATCGTCAGGATGCGCTCAAGCTGGGCGAGACGGAAGAGCGCATGCTCTTGCTGAATGCCTGGCATGAATCGCAGCTTTATACGGATCGCGAGCGTGCAGCGCTCGCATGGGCCGAGTCGCTGACCAATGTCGCCGAGAGCCGTGCGCCTGACGCCGATTATGAAGCGGTACATAGTGTCTTTTCGGAAGACGAACTTTTGGCATTGTCTATCGGCATCGCCATGATCAATGCGTGGAACCGGCTGGCAATCGGCTTTCGGCTGCAGCATCCGGCAGATCACAAACGTGCTGCCTAATCGCTGACCAGATGCGAGCGCGCCGGGCGGACGCGTCCGCCCGGCAGTATCCAATCCACAGCCTTCAACACCGAGATGCATCATCAGCAGGACGGAGGGGCAGGACATCGTTCGACCAGCGAGAATCCATGCCGGCCTCTTTGCTGCCAAGTGCCCACCGCGGCACACCGAGAGCATGGGCTGCCCTATCCCCGGGTATGGCTTTTCCTCTCCTCTGGCCGGATCGACCGCCAAACGCCCCTCAACGTAAAATCCGCGCCGTGGCTTATGACCGTTTCGATCAAGCAAAACAGGAGTGCATCATGTCGCAGACAGAAACAAAACCTCACACGATTGCTCAACAGGAGACTAACATGGGCTTGGAAAACAACTCACGCGTCGGGAAAATAGGCGCCGACGAACTGGTCCCGTCGCGCTACGCGGTGCAGATCGGTGATATCGAGGTGCTCGTGATCAGTGATGGCGTGTTGCCGCTGCCGACCAAGATGTTGGGATACAATGCCGACCCGACCGAACACGCGGCCTGGCTCAATGACATGTTCCTGCCGCCGGACGCTTTCGACTGGGCGCTGAACGTGGTCGTGGTGCGCAGCGGCAAGCAGACCATCCTCATCGACGCCGGCCTGGGGCTGGACCCGGAATTGAACCTGCCGCGGGCCGGGCAATTGATCAAACGGCTGGAAGCCGCCGGTATCGACCTTGGATCCGTAACCGATGTGGTATTGACCCACATGCATATGGACCATGTCGGCGGGCTGCTCGTCGACGGGGTGAAGGCGCGGCTGCGTCCGGACCTCAGGATCCATGTGGCGACGGCCGAGGTCAAATTCTGGGAGGCTCCCGATTTCACCCACGTGTCGATGCCGCCCGGCTTTCCGGACGCGCTTCGAGCTGCCGCCAAGCAGTTCAGAAAGGAATACGAAAGCCACCTGCGCCTGTTCGATGATGAGTACGAGGTGGCGCCGGGCGTGGTCGTCTCCCGAACCGGCGGCCACACACCCGGGCATAGCGTGGTCCGCGTGGCATCAGGCAAAGACCGCCTGATGTTTGCTGGCGATGCGGTGTTCGCGGTCGGCTTCGATCACCCCGACTGGTTCAACGGCTTTGAACACGATCCGGAAGAAGCTGCGCGCGTGCGCGTCCGGCTTTTGCAGGAGCTGGCGGAGAGCGGCGAGCTTCTGGTGGCCACCCATATGCCGTTCCCCTCCGTCGGCCATGTGGCAGCCGATGGCGATCACTTCCGCTGGGTACCGGTCTTCTGGGATTACTAAGCCCTAATAGGCTAAGGCCGAGCCGGCGCGCGGCCTTCATGGTCGCGCCCGGTTCGGTCGAGTGGATCTACGGCTTCGATAGGACCGGCCTGACCACGACCAACCATTCAGCAACGAATGAACAATGCGGTGCGCCAAGCGGCCGCAGATGGAGAAACTCATGAAAATCGTCATCATCGGCGGAACCGGCCTGATCGGTTCGAAGACGGCCGACCGCCTCCGCAAGCAAGGCCATGAAGTCGTCGCCGCCGCCCCGAATACCGGTGTCAACACGATCACCGGCGAAGGTCTGGCTGAAGCGCTCACCGGTGCCTCCGTCGTCATCGACCTCGCAAACTCTCCGTCCTTCGAGGACAAGGCAGTGCTCGAATTCTTCGAGACCTCGGGCCGCAATCTGGTGGCAGCCGAAAAGGCCGCCGGCGTAAAGCACCACATCGCCCTTTCCATCATCGGCGTCGATCGGCTGCCCGGCAGCGGCTACATGCGTGCCAAGGGCGCCCAGGAACGGATCATCCGGGAATCCGGCCTTCCCTATACGATCATCCATTCGACGCAGTTCATGGAGTTCCTCGGCGGCATCGCCCAGTCGGGTACCGTCGGGGACACGACCCGTCTCTCGACGGGCTTCATACAGCCGATCGCCTCCGATGACGTCGCGGATTTCGTGACGGATGCGGCCCTTGCGGCACCGGTGAACGGCATCATTGAGATCTCCGGCCCGGAACGCGCCCGGCTTTGCGATTTCGTCGCCCGCTATCTGAAGGCCATGGGCGACGCCCGCAAGGTCGTGGCCGATCCGGAAGCCCACTATTTCGGCACCAGGCTGGAGGACGGTTCGCTCGTCTCCGACAACAATTCCCGCCTCGGCCGCATCACCTTCGAACAGTGGTTCGCGACCTCCGCCCGCAAGTGAATGAACAAGGTGCAGCGCCGCACCGCCCAGCTCTCAAGAAAGGAATGCGAGATGATCAAGTCAATTCTCGGCCTCGCTCTGGCCGCCCTTCTGTCCACCACCCCCGTTGCACACGCTGCAGGCGAGAAGGATGCCAAGGTCACGCTCGTCTACGAGCATGAACTGCCGAACGTTCTTGGCAAGAGCATCAAGGGCGTCCTCGTGGAATATGGCCCTGGAGGCTTTTCTTCGGCCCACACCCATCCGGACTCGGCCTTCATCTATGCGACCGTCCTGGAAGGTGCGATCCGCAGCCAGGTCAACGACGGTCCCGTCAAGGTCTACAAGGCGGGCGAGAACTTCTCCGAGATGCCCGGCGATCGCCATGGCGTCAGCGAGAATGCTAGCAAGACCAAGCCGGCGAAGCTCCTGGCGGTCTTCGTCGTCGACAGCAGCCAGAAGGAACTGACCTTCCCGATCAAGAAGTAGGTGCATTGAGGCGGATGCCGACGGCATCCGCCTGCGCCTCCCATAGGAAATCATCGTGGGTGAGCCCGTTATGTTTGGCGAACATCATTCCCTTCCGCTCGTCCTTATCAATTTGCTTGGGCTGGTCGGCATTGTCATTTGGCATATCCAGGGGCGCAGCCGTCCGACCGGACGCCTGATCGTGCAGATCCTGTTTTTCGCCACTATGAGTCTAGTGCTCGGCCTGGGTGGAGTGTCGCCCTATCGCCTTGATGATGTCGAGCTTCAGGAAGCCGGCATTCTGCTGGCTAAATCCGCAAGGGTTCTCTGGTGGCTCCATCTCGCTTGGACGCTGATCGGCTTCGTGCAGATCTATATCACTCTCAACCACAAGCCCCGGGAAGCACATCTGCTGCAGGATCTGATCGTCGGGGTCGTCTATCTCGGCGTGGCTCTGGCCGTCATCGGGTTCGTCTTCGGAGCGCCCATCGGCCCATTGGTTGCTACCTCTGGCGTGGTCGCCATCATCATAGGCCTGGCGCTGCAGAACACGCTTGCCGATGTCTTTTCCGGCATCGCGCTTACGCTCGGTCGTGCTTACGTCATCGGCGACTGGATCCAATTGGGCGACGGTACGGAAGGGCGCGTCGCCGAAACCAACTGGCGCTCGACCAATTTACTGACCGGCGGGCACAATGTCGTCGTCCTGCCCAACAGCGTCCTTGCAAAACAGGGAATGACCAATCTCAGCCGTCCCGACGAAACGCACTGGATTTCACTTTCCATGCACGTCGCCGCCACCCAGCCGCCGTCTGTGGTTGAAGACCTCATGCTGGCCGTTCTGCGGAGCTGCGAGCGAATCGTTAAAATTCCGCCGCCGTCCGTCGCGCTCAAAGCGATCGATGCAATGGCTATCGAGGTCGAGCTGCAGTTTTGCGTAGCAAGCCCGGCGAGCAGGATGTCCGCTAAAAACGAGGTCATCGATCTCGTCTATCGGCACTGCAAGACGAACGGCCTCTCTTTGGCGATGCCGCCGGAGAGCCTGTCCTGGATGACAGCCGTCGTCAGCGGTGAACCCGCAGCCAGTGTCAGACCGCTCTCATCCGGCAGGGTTTAGCCATGGACGTCGAGCTTAGACGCAGGATTGACGAACTTGAACAGCAACTGGGCTCTGCGGCGGTCGAGAATACCGATCTGCGATCGGAGCTTGAAATTGCGTTGGAACGCCAGGCCGTCACTGCGCAGATTCTCAACGTCATCTCCATGTCGCGAACCGACGTGCAGTCGGTTTTCGATGTCATTTCCGAGAGCTCGCGACGGTTGCTCGGCGGTCAAACGGCGCTCGTGACGCGGGTCATAGATGGCATGCTCCATCTGGCCGCCTGCACGACGGGAAGTCCTGCCAGCCATGCGGAGATCCGGGCTTCATTTCCGACTCCCTTGACTTCTTCGGGGATTCACAGCCGAGTTGCACTCAGCTCGGCCATGGCATTCCGCTCTGATATCGAAACCGAACCCGGCATCCCCCAAGCCGTCAAGGACATGGCGCGCATTAGAGGATACCGAAGCATTATCGTGGTGCCGATGCTTTGCGACGGCATCGCGATCGGCACTGTCGGTGTTTCGCGTGCCGAGCCGGGGACCTTCAGCGACAGCCAAATCAATCTTCTCAAGACGTTTGCCGATCAGGCCGTGATCGCGATCGAGAACGCGCGGCTATTCGAAGAGGTGCGGGCGCGAACCAGGCAGCTTTCCGAGTCTCTCGACGATCTGCGCGCCGCACAGGACCGTCTGGTGCAGACCGAAAAACTGGCCTCGCTTGGCCAACTCACTGCCGGCATCGCGCACGAGATCAAGAACCCCCTCAACTTTGTCAATAATTTCGCAGCCCTCTCAGCCGAACTGATGGATGAGTTGAGCAGTACGATCGCGCCGCTCGCGCTCTCCGACAATGTTCGCGATGAACTCGAGGAATTGGGCGGGTTGTTGAAGGACAATCTGCAAAAGATCGTTCAGCACGGCAAGCGAGCCGATTCCATCGTCAAGAACATGCTCTTGCACTCGCGGGGAGGCGGCGGCGAACACCGGCTGACGGACGTGAATGCACTGGTCGAAGACAGTCTCAACCTCGCTTTTCACGGAGCGCGCTCCGAGAAGCCGCAGTTCAACGTCACTCTTAGGCGTGAGTTCGATCGCGATGCCGGCTCCGCTGAAGTATTCCCCCAGGAGATTTCGCGCGTGTTGCTGAATCTGATGTCCAACGGCTTCCATGCCGTTGCCGAGCGAAGCGGCGAAAAAATCCCTGGCTTTGAGGCCACGCTCAGCGTCAGCACACGAAACCGTGGCGAACACGTCGAAATCCGCGTCCGCGACAACGGCGTCGGCATTCCGCCAGAGGTCAAGGAAAAGATATTCAGTCCATTCTTCACGACCAAGCCGCCTGGTGAAGGCACCGGCCTCGGGCTTTCCATAAGCCACGACATCATCGTGAAGCAGCACGGCGGCAGGATCGATATCGACACCGAGCCCGGTGCGTTTACCGAGTTCACCATCTTGCTGCCGCGAAAGCAATTTTTTGCACAATAACAATAGGAGAGGGGCCGTGACGCTATTGGTTCTGGTGGTGGATGACGAAGCGGACGTTGAAGCCTTGTTCCGTCAGCGGTTCCGCCGCGATCTTCGCGCCCGGCGCTTCGCGATGGATTTTGCCGCCTCAGCAGCGCAGGCTCTTGCCCGCGTTGCCGACACTGGCGAGCAAACGCTGATTTTGATCTTCTCCGACATTAACATGCCTGGGATGAATGGTCTCGACATGCTGCCGGAAATGCGCGCACGAAGGCCGGATGTTCCTGTCATCATGATCACTGCCTATGGAGATGCCGAGACGCGCAGAACTGCGCTGGATCGGGGCGCGGAGGGCTTGCTGACCAAGCCGATCGACTTCGGCCAGCTACGCCTGGTCGTCGAGACGAGGCTGGGATCGGCCACATGACTACAACCGTTCTCGTGGTCGATGACGAGCCAGACCTGGAGACGCTTATTCTGCGTAAATTTCGAAAGCAAGTCCGCGACGGAGGCATCAGTTTCCTGTTTGCGCATGACGGTATTGATGCGCTTCAGGCGATCGAGCAGTATCCTCATGTCGATCTTGTGGTCATGGACATCAACATGCCGCGCATGGATGGCCTCTCGTTATTGGCGAAATTGCAGGAGCGAGAGGACAAGAAATCGGCCATCATCGTCTCTGCCTACGGTGATATGAGTAATATACGCACCGCGATGAATCGCGGTGCGTTCGACTTCGTAACCAAACCGATCGATTTCGCCGATCTGGAAGCGACGATCCTGAAGACTGTCCGTCACGTCGAGGTCTTGCGCGAGGCACGCCGCCGCCAGGCGGAAGCGGAGCGCGCGCATGCGTCGTTGTCGCGCTATTTTTCGCCCGAACTTGCCAAGCTCCTTGCCGTCGGCGGTAATGACGATGACATGCAGGTACGCTGGCGCGATATCGCTGTGATTTTCACGGACATCACGGGCTTTACCTCGCTCGTCGAGACAGCCGCCCCCGCGGTGCTGGCGGAGTTGCTTAACGAATATGTCGGCGGTCTGACGGATGTCGTCTTCGCGCATGAAGGAACGGTGGCCAAAGTGATCGGCGATGCCATTCAGGTGCTGTTCAATGCACCTGGCGACCAGGTCGACTATGCGACCCGCGCAATCGCCTGCGCACAAGCGCTCGACCAATGGGCAGAAGCGTTTCGCGAGCGCTGGAGACAGAAAGGCGTTGACTTCGGGATCACACGCATCGGGGTTCATGCAGGTCCCGCACTGGTCGGCAACTTCGGCGGTGATCGCTTCTTCGATTTCACCGCCTACGGCGACACAATCAACATCGCCGCGAGGCTAGAAGCCGCGAACAAGACGCTCGGTACGCGGATTTGCGTCAGCGACAGTGTCGCGAGCGGGGCAAGGAAATTCAGTGGGCGACCGATCGGCGATCTTGTCCTGCGAGGACGCAGCGAGCCGTTGCGCGCCCACGAGCCCTTGTCGGCTGCGCAGTTCGATGCGCCGGTCACGGAGCAGTATATGACAGCCTTTACTGAGCTCGAGCAGAATTGCGCCGCAGCCATGCCGGCTTTCGCCGCGCTGGTTGGCATGCACTCCGATGATCCGCTCGCCAGCTATCATTTGAGGCGGCTGCTCAACGGCGCCAAAGGCATTCGTATACAGGTGGGATGATTGAGCGTGAGGTTAATGAGTCTGCCACAAGCGGCGATGCGCCTGTGCCATTCGACAGAATGGCGCACTACAAGAATGCGACCGTCATGGACAGACTGCGGCAACATCACCAGCAGTTTGGGCTAGTTTTGATATTTGACGCCCAGGGTCGCATCGAGCCCACCAACGGGACCTGTGCCGACATTATCCGAGCATTCTTAGATCATCGCCTGATGTCTCCATTTTCCCAGAATATATACGACGTGCCAGATACCACGATGGTTCAATAACGAATGCTGCTGTTTGCATTGACGTCCCTGCGTTGGGTATGAATCGGATTTGCTGAATGCCTGACGTAGCGAAGCTGAACGAAGGGCGCTAATTTGCATGTCTCCGTGGACTCAGGCCCCCGCAACCAAACTATTCCAAAACTCAAAAACATTTGCCATTCAAGTCGCTTCAAAGCCAACAATGAAAGCTCCTCCGCGTAAGCACGTCGAGGAGCTTTTGTTTTTTGGCCTCCGTCCTCAGGTTCGCCGGCACGCGGCCGCTCCAGATAATCGTGGCGCTGCAACGCCTCGAACCGCTTCTCCGTAATCGTCGCGGCTTCCCATCTGGCGTCCGCCTGCCGACGCTGCCATAAATGAGCTTCATCGAGGGAGGCATCGCGATGCAGAAGAATGCGCCTGACTTCAGCCTTGACGGTAAGGTGACTTTGGTGACGGGAGCAAGCCGTGGCATCGGCCGAGCTTGCGCACTTGCCTGTGCCGCAGCAGGCTCCGATATTGTTTTGGGGGTCCGCGATGTCGCAGCGTCGGCGGGCCTGGTTGCCGAACTCGAGGGTGCGGGGCGAAAAGTTCTCCCTGTTGAACTGGACATTCCCAATAAGGCCCACATCGCCCAAGCCGTCGACGCGGCGCTCACTGCGTTCGGTCGGATAGACATCCTCGTTAACAACGTCGGCGTGGCACCGGGCAATCTCGCGGAACTTGTTGAGGAGAAGGACCTTGACGAGATACTTGATGTCAACATCAAGGGCACCTTTCTGATGACGCAGGCAGTAGGTCGTCACATGATCAAACGCAATGGGGGCCGGATCATCAATATCAGCTCGCAGGCCGGTACCGTGGCACTGCGCGGCGAGGCAATCTATTGCATGAGCAAGGCGGCAATTAATCATCTTACGCGCTGTCTTGCAGCCGAATGGGCGCGCTACAATGTCACCGTAAATACCGTATCGCCGACGTTCATCCACACGGATGGTACAGCACCTTTCCTATCCGATGCCGACAATTGCAAAGCGACGCTCGGTCACATCCCACTCGGCCGGATCGGTGAAACCGATGATGTGGTGGGTGCCGTAGTCTTCCTTGCCTCACCGGCTGCGAGCCTGATCACCGGCGCGAACCTGCTGGTGGACGGTGGATGGTCCGTCGCCTGAGGCCGAGGCGCGTGCAGCGTAGTCTTATGAAGACGCGAACGGCAGTCTCGCCGGACAAGGATCGCTAACGTCATCAGCAAAGGCGATAGCGATCTAAGACGTCGACCAGTATTGACTGGAGAACAATGCCTGTGCCCGCCCACTGGCGCAAAGCGGAAATCATTGGGATCAGGCCCCGGCAACTAGATCCAACTGAAAGCCTCTCGCACGCGAAGCTTTGCAGTTATGCCGCCGCGGGCGGATTTAACCCAGCATCGACATGTTTTGATCTTCATTCATATTACTATTTACTAATTTAGATTCTGGTATACCGTCAGGGTGCGATCGGCACCTATGCCACTCGTCGCTTCGCGACGGCCCTTGGAGGGGGCGCGCATGCGGCCGGCCGTAAGTCGCGAACGGGCCCTCGCAACTGCGGCCCTTGGGAGGATATTATGAAACAGCTGAAACGGAAAAATGCAGCCTTGTTTTTCGCCGCGTTGATGCTGAGTGCGGCGCCGATGGCTGCATCACATGCCGCCGACAAGCCGACACTCGCATTCGTCGTCAATGGAGCGTCCGACTTCTGGAAAGCCGCCGAGGCGGGGGTGAAGAAGGCGCAGGGAGAGATGCCAGACTACAACATGGAACTGAAATATCCTGAGCAGGCGGCTGTCGCCATTCAGCAGCGTCTCATGGAAGATCTCGTCAGCGCCGGCGTCAAGGGGATCATGGTTTCCGCTGTCGATCCCAAGACCCAGACGGACGGCCTCAACAAGATCGGCTCGCAGACGGCTCTCTTCACCACCGACAGCGACGCGCCGAAGACCAACCGCGTCGCCTATATCGGTTCTTCGAACGTCGACGCCGGCAAGCAGGCCGCCGAAATCGCCAAGAAGGCGATGCCGGACGGTGGTAAGTGCATGGGCTTCGTCGGTCTGCTGGGCGCCGATAACGCCCGCGAACGCATCGAAGGGATGAAGGAAGGGCTCAAGGGTACCAAGATCGAGCTTGTCGATGTCCGCGGTGACGACATCGACCAGACGCGCGCCAAGAAGAACGTGGAGGATGCGTTGGTGGCTAGCCCCGACCTGACCTGCATGGTCGGCTTCTACTCCTACAACACGCCGCGCATCTATGAGGCGCTGCGCGACGCAGGCAAACTCGGCCAGATCACCGTCGTCGGCTTTGATGACGATCCGATCACGCTCGGCGGTGTCAAGGAAGGCACGATCGCGGCAACCGTCGTACAGCAGCCGTTCGAATGGGCCTATCAGGGCATGAAATTGATGGCCGCCTACCTCAAGGGCGACAAGTCCGGCGTTCCCGCCGATGGCTTGATCATCATCCCGACGGTGATCATCGGCAAGGATGACGTCGACAAATATGCTGCCAACCTGAAGGCCATGACTGGAAAATAATCTCTTTCGCGGCGGCGGCACTCACCGCCGCCGCCGCGAAAGGCGTTTCGTGCCGACAGCATCAGCAGCCATGGACAGCCGATGAACCACAGTTCCGATATCCGATCACCGGGCGCGCCCGGAACGCCATTCCTTTCGCTTTCCGGCGTTGGCAAGACCTATCCAGGCGTCGTTGCGCTCGAAGGCCTGTCAATGGACATCACGCCAGGCGAGGTCATCGGCCTTGTCGGTGAAAACGGGGCTGGAAAATCGACACTGATGAAGATTCTCGGCGGTGTGATCGCACCGGATCGGGGCACGATCCTGCTCGACGGGGCAGAGCTTCGTTTCCTCACTGTGGAATCGAGCATCTCGTCCGGCATCGCCTTCGTGCATCAGGAACTCAATCTCTTTGAGAATCTCGACGTCGCTGCCAATATCTTCCTAGGGCGCGAACCGCTGAAGGCGGGACCTCTTAAGCTCGTCGATCGCGATCGACTAAGGGACATGGTGAAGCCGCTCTTGAGGCGCGTGGGCGCGCATTTTTCCGCCGACACACCCGTGGCGTCGCTTTCGCTGGCCGAGCAGCAGATGGTGGAAATCGCCAAGGCGCTGTCCATCAACGCGAGGCTCGTCATCTTCGACGAACCCACTTCCAGCCTGCCGCTGGCTGAAACCGAGCGGCTGCTCAGCATCATCAAATTGCTGAAGGCGGATGGCATCAGTGTTATTTTCATCTCGCATCGGCTCCACGAGGTTGAGCGTGTGGCCGACCGGGTCGTCGTACTCCGTGACGGCGCGCTTGTGGGCACGCTCGCCAAGAAGGACATCGGCCACGACCAGATGGTAAAGCTGATGATCGGCCGGATGCTTGCGGCCCGTACCGCAAAGCCGCAGCGCTCACCCGGCTCAGTTGCGCTGAAAGTCAGTGCCGTGCGCACCGAGGCCTATCCCGGCCGTCCCGTTGATCTGGAAATCAGGTATGGAGAAATCCTGGGACTTGCGGGCCTCGTCGGGTCCGGCCGTACCGAGCTTGCCAGGGTGCTCTTTGGCATTGATCGCAGTTACGGCGGAGTCATCCTGCAGGACGGGCAGAAAATTGCAGTCCGTTCCGCGCGGGACGCCGTTGCTCGCGGCATTTTCCTGGTGCCGGAGGATCGAAAGCGCAACGGCATTCTTCTTGATTTCCCGATCACCCAGAACATCACCCTTGCCGATCTCCCCATGCTCGCCAGCCGCTTCATGCTTTCCGCCGAGCGGGAGACGGCGGCAGCGGAAAAGCAGCGCGTTCGCCTCGGCATCAAGGCGCCCTCTATTTCGAGCCGAACCGGCACTCTGTCCGGCGGCAACCAGCAGAAGGTGGTGCTTGCCAAATGGTTGTCGATGAGCCCGAAGGTGATGATCTTCGACGAGCCGACACGCGGGATCGATATCGGCGCGAAGAACGAGATCTATGGCCTGATGCGGGCGCTTGCCGATGCGGGTGTCGCGATCCTGATGATCTCCAGCGACATGGAAGAGGTGATCGGCGTTTCTGACCGCATTGCCGTCATGCATGAGGGCCAGATCGCCGGCATTCTCGATGAGGACGAATTCAGTCAGGAAAGCGTCCTTTTGCTTGCTGTCGGCAAACGCGTAAAATAGCCGCCGCGGCAACATAATTAGGTATCGGGGGGATGGATCTCGAATGATCAAAAAAGATCTTGGACTGCTGCTTTTGATCGTCGTCGTCGGCATCGTCGTCGCAATCATCAATCCGCGCTTCCTATTGCCGATCAACCTGGCGAATACCGCCAACCTGATCGGCCTGTTCGGCATCCTGTCGATTGGCCAGGCCTACGTCATCATTACAGGCGGTATCGAACTTTCCGTGGGTTCGCTCGTAGCCCTTCTTGGTGTGCTGTTTGTCGATTTCGTCGCGGTCCAAGATATGTCATGGATCTTGGCGCTACCACTCATTCTAGTGCTCGGCGCGGCCATAGGTGCCATTCACGGCTGGCTGATCACCCGGCTGAACCTGCAACCCTTCGTCGTCACGCTCTGCGGCCTCCTTATCTATCGCGGGGCGGCGCGCTTCTATACGGCCGACGGAACGGCGGGTTTTGCGTTCGGCCAGAATTTCCCGGACCTTGAGTTCCTGACCGCTGGACGGTTCTACGGCGTTCCCAACACCTTCACAGCGCTCGTCATCATTTCCGTGGTCATGTGGGTGGTGCTGCATCGCTCTGTCTTCGGGCGGTATCTTTACGCGATCGGCAAGAACGAGGAGGCGGCCCGCTATTCCGGTATCCGCACCGGCCGGATGGTGATGTCGGCCTATGTCATCTGCGGACTGCTTACGGCGCTTGCGGCAATCTATTTCGCCATGTACACACGCTCGATCTCGCCGGCCAGCCATGGCCAGTTCTATGAACTCTACGCGATTGCCGCTGCCGTACTCGGCGGCTTTTCGCTCCGCGGCGGCGAGGGATCGATCGTTGGCGTCGTGCTCGGAACGGTCCTGCTCCAGGAGTTGCAGAACCTCGTGAATCTGCTTGGCATCCCCTCGTCGCTGAATTTCGCCGTCATGGGTGGCGTGATCCTCATCGGCGTGCTGATCGACCAACAATGGAACGCGATCCGCGCACATCGCCGACTCGTCTCTGCCGCCCGGCAGACCGAAGCCCGTGTTCCGGACGAAGGCAAATTGCCGGTGGTTGCCAATCAGGACCAGGTCGGTGGATGAGACCTGTGTATCAGGCTGATGCGCGAGCGAGGCAAGAAATCCAAGTCGCCGTGTGATCAGGCCCCCGCAACCAAATCAAGCCCGCCGCGTCGAGCTTCGCGCCGACAGTATGGCCGAGCTCGTCGACTGGGCGACTGAGCGCATGGGCCGCAAACCGGTGCTGCCGGATCTTTCCAAGTCGGGCTATCGCCTGATGGGCGGCCGAATGATTTCGACATCACATGGCCCTGGACTGATGTTGATGTATGACGATGACCGCGGCACACGTCTCGTCATGCTGACGCGCCCGATGATCGCCGATCGAAACAAGCCCATGGCACCGCATACGCAGGGCAATGTCGAGGGTTGGAGCTGGGCGTCCGGCGGTATGGGCTATAGCCTCGTCGGTGCTCTGCCGGCCGATACCTTGCATCCGTTAGCCGATGATATCAGGCATCAGACCGAAACCGGTGCTTGAGTTCTGTCATGCCTGAAGCATGTCGCGCGAAAGTGCAAAGCGGTTTTGCGATGACGACATGCGAAAACAAAAGCCTAAAGCGTGGCAAGCGAATCTTGGAGATCGCGACACGCTTTAGTGCATGCGTGGGCGGCGTTTCTCGCCGCCGCGCTTTAGAGGCAATCCCATCATGCCTTCGGGGATCTGTTCATCGGCTGCCGGCGCTGCATTATGCAGGCGTAGACGCTCGAGCGCCATGCGAGCAAGCTGGGCATAGGGGATGGCGGCCGGATCGTCCGTGTGGATATCCTGGATCGCGGTAAGAACTGTCTCGGCTTCGGCGAGGCGGCGTGCCGCGATGAGGGCGATACCCTCCTTGTAACGGGCCTGCACCACATGGGGCGCCTGCGCGCCGATGCGACGGAAGGTCACGACTGCATTCTCATAGAGTTTCAGCGCCAGTTGTGTATCTCCAAGGCGAAGTGCAATCGGCAGCGGCTCGGCGGTGCGTTCCAGCAATGTCTGATAGGCGGTAAGGGCTTCGGTCAGCTTTCCCCCGTCGAAGAGCAGGTTGGCAAGGCCGAATTCGGCGCCGACATGGCCCGGCGAGGATTGCAGGACCTGCATGAAGACCGTTTCCGCTTTTGCCTTTTCGCCGTTTCGATACATTTCGAGCGCCCGCTCATAGACATACTTGACGCTGCGCGGATGCAGCACGCCGCCCAGATTGCGCCCGTCGCGTGTCCGGAAAAGCGTATAGCTGATCCGCCGCTCGTCAGCGCCGAAGACATATTTGTAGGGTTCGTTCCCACGCAGGAAATCATAGAATTTGAAGCCGTCCTCGATCGCCCGGCGGATGCAATATCCATGCAGTACGAAGCCTGGAGACGGCATCTTCCAGTTCTCGTCGCGGCCGGTGATATAGAAGAGGATCGTCTTTTTGGGCCGGTCTACGATGTTGGCGAGAGCGCCGAGCGGCTGTTCGCGGAACCAGAAGACCGGGACGTCGAGCGTGCCGCTCTTGAAGCAGTCCATCAGCATTTCATGCGTGGAATTGATGAGCCTCTCCGTCCGCTCCGGCCCTTTTCGCTCCGTCCATCGCGTGCGCCAGAAATCGAAGAGAATGGCGAGGTCCCGGTCAATAGTCTCGGGCGTTGCCATGGTCATCCGGTAGCCCTCATCACCATCGAGCTTGCGCAGGAAGCGGCGCAGCTTCTGGCGTGTCTGGCTGCTCATCTTGCCGTCCAGATAGTCGTCCCAGCTTGCAGGCAGCGAGACGACCGGGCAGATCGTATTGTCGATATTGTCATGGCTGGTCGGCGCGTTGTCGCGAAACATGACGAGCGGCCCCTGCAGCGCCAGGATCATCTTCTCCCGCCGTTCCGGCGGCCCGCTGAAATGCTCCAGCCGGAGATGCGTCCAGTTCTGTTGTTTTAGGTAAGCAGCGAAGCCGGCGATGGCTTTTTGCTCGTAGCCCGGCATGACGATGAGGCCGGTATAATCGGCCGAATAACTCCCGCCCATGACGATTTCGTCGTAGAAAAGCCCGCTCTGCTCATCGAGTTTTGTGAGCAACCTCAGTGGCAAAAAGGCGACATAGGGAGCATCCGGCTCCCGCTGGCGCAGCGCCAGGACGAACCACCGGCCGCGGTGTCCAAGAAAATCTCTGAGCCATGACCAGGAAAGGAAATGTTGGGCGTCCGGATCGTCTCGATAGACCTGATCCCAGTTGTCGCGAACGGCGTCAAAACCGGCGGCGGTGTCAATGACATCGATGCGCATGCCCCCTCCCAATACGCCATACCTAATTCGGGAGATTCCAGTGTAGTGGGAAACATCGATCTTCAAATAAACCGTCCGGGTGATTCCTCGATGCGAAATGGGATTAGTCCTTCGCCACGTTTTCCGGTCGGAAAGGCTAGAGTGCCACAATCCGCGGGCTCGCATGGATGAAGGCCCAGAGCGCCTTGCTGATATTGACGATCTCGGCAATCGATTTCTCCAGAAGCTCCATCTCTCGGTCATCCATCTGTTCGACCTTGCCGTAGCGGATTTCCTTATCGTCCTCGACGAGGCGCATGAGCTGCGTGCTGGAGATTTCACCCTTTTCGTCGAAGGAATAGATGCAGTGATTGTATTTGTTGCGCATCTTCGATTCCTTCTTCAGGCGCGACATGGCTGAAAGAACGGCCTTGCGGTCCGTAGCTGGCGTCGAAGGAAGCTTTGCAAGACGCTCGACGAGATCTATGCGTGCACGTGTCGTATTAAGCGTCAGGAAGACCACGATCGCCGCCTCCTTCTCCACATTGAGAAGGTGGGCAATAATATAGATCAGCAGGCTTTCTGTATTAGTCCATACATAGTTTAACCGGCCAACACTCAATAAGACATCTGACATTGCCGGCATGCTGAACTCCCTCGGTTCAACGCTGATAATACATGGACTATATCAGATCGTTTCGTTGAACGCCTCGGCCATTTCTGCGCTTAACGCTCTTTGAAGGCGCGTGACATGCTGTCGGCGATCGGTTTGCCCAGATATTCGAAGAAGGTGCGCTCCGAACTCTGGATCAGCACTTCAGCGGGCATGCCGGGAACCGGATGGAAGTTGTGAACGCGGGCAATTTCAGAGTCCGGGATCTGTACGCGTACGATGTAGACGTCCTTCACGGACAGGCCCGCGTTTTCCTCAATGGAATCGGCTGAAACATAGAAGACCTTGCCTTCCAGAACCGGCGTGGTGCGCCTGTTGAGGGCGGTCAGGCGGATTGCCGCCGTCTGCCCCTCGTGAAGCTGATCGATGGAGGTACGCAATACCTGCGCCTCCAGGATCAGCGGCACATGGGCCGGCAGGATTTCCATGATCGGTTTTCCGGTGGTAATGACGCCGCCGGCGGTGTGGTAGTAGGAGCGCACGACGGTACCGGTCACTGGCGAACGGATGACTGTTCGCTCCAGAACGCCGGCAGCTTCGTGCAGCTGTTGACGCACGCTGTCGAGGTCGGATTCGGCGGTTTCCAGCGCATCAAGCGCTGCCTGCTTGTTGGAGTTGACGGCGATGATCGCTTCCTGACGGAATTTGGCGATTTCCGCCTCGCTCTCGTTGAGCTCTCCGTTCAGGCGCGAAATATCACCCATCGCATCCGCAATGGCACGCTCGATGGCCAGAAGGTCGGTCTTGCGCATATAGCCGACCTTGACGAGCCGTGCCTTGGAATCCCGCTCATCTGAGAGCAGCGCCAGTTGCCGTTCGAAGGACTCGCGCTGGCCCTTGTAGCCTTCGAAGCGGTATTCCAGCGACTTGATGTTCTTCTCGATGAGGTTGAGCTGCTCCTCGAGCTTGATCTGCTTGCTGTGGAAGACGACGTTTTGGCTCTGGATGATGGCGTTGATATCGGGGTCGCTCGCCTCTGCCATGACGATGTCAGGAAGCTTGAACTCACGCGATCCCTGTGCTTCGGCCCTGAGGCGTCCAACAACTGCCTCCAGACGCAGCCGCCTCAGCGTCAGCATTCGCTCGTTGGTCAAGGCGGCTGTTTGGTCGAGAGTCACCAGCACGTCGCCCTCCTTGACGCTTTCGCCTTCGCTGACGAGCATTTCCTTGATGATACCGCCTTCAAGGTGCTGGACGACTTTGTTGTTTCCGGTCGCCACGAAGCTGCCCTGGGCGATGATGGCGGAGGCAAGTGGCGCGGTTGCCCCCCAGTATCCGAAACCGCCGAACGAGCAGAAAAGGACCGTCAGGCCGACAAAGCTGTGCAAACGGATGGAGCGCGGCACGTCGCCATACCATTCGAGCTGCACCGGGCCGGTGGATTCCTGCTTCTTCTTTCTCATGGCCGTTACCCTTCGATACGCGGTGTCTGCTGGCCGTTGCGGCCATTGCCCTTGGAGAGTGCCTGCAGGACTTCCATGCGTTCGCCGAACATGGCGACGGTGCCGTCCTTGAGGACCATGATCTTGTCCACGCACTGCAGAAGTGCCGGGCGCTGTGTGATCGTAACTGTCGTGATGCCCTGTTTCTTGGCGTGGATCAGCGCCTTTGCGAGCGCGGCTTCACCCTGTGTGTCAAGGTTGGAGTTGGGCTCGTCGAGCACCACGAATTTGGGATCGCCGAAGAACGCGCGTGCCAGCGCGATGCGCTGCTTCTGGCCACCCGAAAGCGGCGCACCATCGGCGGCGACGACGGTCTCATAACCCTGTGGGAAGCCGGCGATCAGCTCGTGCACGTCGGCAAGGACGGCCGCCTCATAGATCTGCCGGTCTTCGATGTCGTCGCGCATGCGGCAGATATTGGCCTTGATCGTTCCGGGGAAGAGCTGAACGTCCTGCGGCAGATAGCCGATGCTTTCGCCGAACTGTCGCTGGTCCCAGTTGCGCAGATCCATGAGGTCGAGGCGCACATTGCCCGAGGTCGGCAGGATTGAGCCTACCAGCATCTTGCCGAGCGTCGTCTTGCCGGAACCGGAATTGCCGATGATCGCCAGCGATTCGCCTTTCCTCAGTGAGAAGGAGATGCCATTCAGGATCACCTTCTTCTGTGGCGGCGGAACGAAGAGGATCCGCTCCACATCGAGCCGGCCTTCCGGATTGGGAAGGCGCAGGCGCGGGAAGTTGAGCGGCGAGGTGAGCAGCAGGTTCTTGATGCGGCCATAGGCGGCGGCCGATCGATTGAACTGATGCCAGCCTTCGATTGCCCCTTCGATCGGCGCCAGCGCGCGGCCGGAAATGATCGAAGCTGCAATGACCATGCCGCCGGTCAACTCTCCTGACAGTGACAGATGCGCGCCCCAGCCGAGAAGCCCGACCTGCGTGACCATACGGCAGGCCTTGGAAACGCCGGTGAAGATGATGTTTCGGTCCTGCGCTTCGACGTGGGATTTCAGCGAGCCGGCGGTTTCCCGGCCCCACATCTTCACCGCCTCGGGGATCATCGCGAGCGCGTTGATGATCTGCGAATTGCGCGACATGGAATCGAGGTGGAAATTCGCGCGGCTGAGATAGCTGTTGGATTCGGCGAATTGTTTGGCCGTGAATTTCTGGTTCAGGTAGGCGATTAGGAACAGCACGGCGCAGCAGACCATGATGATGATGCCGAGATGCGGATGCACCAGATAGACGACGATCACGAAGAGCGGCATCAGTGGCGCATCGAGGAAGGCAATCAGCGTTCCTGAAGTCAGGAAGCTGCGCAGAAGCTGAAGGTCCTGCAGGATCTGGTAGTCCTTGCCGTTTCCATGCAGCGAGGCGCGAGCGGCCGCACTGAGGATCGGCGCGCCCAACTGGACTTCCAGTTCCACGGCAGTCCGCATCAGGATGAAGCGCCGGACGGAATCCAGGAAGGCCTGTATGAGAACGGCTCCCACCACCACGATCGAAAGCATCACCAATGTGTCGATGGAACGGCTGGTCAGCACGCGGTCGGAAATCTGGAAGAGGTAGAGCGGTATCGCCAGCAGGAGCACGTTGATGGCGACGGTGAAGACCATCACGATTGCTAGGTTGCGCCTGATGGCCGCGATGCCGCGCGCAAGGCTCAAGGCGAAATTTACCGGCTCACTGCGTTTGTGGAAGCCGCTGTTTCCGCCGCCGCCACCCCCGCCGCCGCCGAAATCCGGATCCTTGCCGCCCCCCCCGCCGCCGCCGGCACGCAGCCGGCGCTCATTTTCTTTCACCGGCCCAGTGTTGCCATCGATCGTCTTGGCGAAGGGAATATCCGGCTTGGCCTTGAGCTCGTCGGTTTCATCGGGTGCTCGCCGCGCCTCGATACCGGGCGTTGCCCGCAGTCCTTCAGCCGGCTGCGGCTTTGTTTCCCGCCCTTCGGCATCGACGACGGATATGTCGTCGCCGGAAAGCCGCCTTTCAGACCGTTCGGTCGGCATCACGGCTTGCACTTCATCCACTTTCCCTTCAGCAAAAGTCTCGCCAACCTCGACTTCATGGGGATAGGAAGGCACCTCCCGAGTCAGCTTGCGAAGATGGCCCACCGCATCGTCGATCGCCGAAACGCAGGTCTGGGTCAGAAAATCCTGCGGATTTGCGGCTGTCGAGGATGGCTTGTCGCCACGCAGGTCGAGCGCGCTGCCATTGGCGAAAATCTGTTTTGAGATTTGATTCATCGCGGTCTCTCCCAGGATACGTAGGTCACGCGACCACGGTTTGCATTACATCTGAGGGCTGGGCGGAGGACCATGAAAGGTCATGCCCGCCGTTGATGATGCCATCGCCGCTGTCCGCGCCTTGGGGGCTATCGTCATCGAGAAAGGCGATGACCTCATTGGCAAGTCTCTCGCCAGCCGTCTCGGGCTGGGTGGCATCGTGTTCTATGATCCCGCCCTGGATGAGAATGGCGTCGGAATAGAGCTGACCGGCAACATAGGTGGTACTGCCGAAGCTGTCATAATCGACGATTTCAGCGATATTGGCGACGATATTGCTGCCTGTATCGATCGTGACCACGGCGTCCTGGTTGTTCTTCAGAAGCTCGGCTGCCGCCCGGGTCACATCGTCGGAATCTCCAAGCACCGCGACCTGCTTGATGATCGTCATGTCGAAGAGATTGCCGGTGATGTAGAGAACATTCAGGCCGATATAGCCCTGGAAATTGTGATCGAAGGACAAGCCCTCGGGCATTATCGGATCACGTTCCTGGATCCCCTTCTCCGCCTCGTGCATATAGTCGGGCATGGTCTCGAAACGGTCATTGGCGCCGACATTGTGGATCGCCGCAAGATTCCAGATGAGATTATTGCCGGACTGGATGGTGGCACCATCGTCTACGCCGTCCTCGGCGCGGACCCAGTCGTTGTCGTAGAGAAGCGAAATCTGCGTGATGCTGTTGATATCGTAGACATTTCCGCCGACGATCACCAGATCGTACTGCAGCCCCATTTGGAAGAAGGACGAAAAATTCAGCGTTGTATTGCCGCCCGTCAGAACCGTCGTTTGCGAGCCGCTCGTCATGACGGTCATGGTGTCGTTGTCGCTGACGAAATGATATTGTTCGATCCAGTCTACGAAGGAGACGTCGCCCTCGATGACGCTGACCCGCCACGCCATCGGAAAGATGGGGTCACCATCTGCATCGATCGTCGCCTGCGGCTGGTCATGTTCGAAAGTGCTGCGTTCGAAGCTTGCAATATTGTAGGCGGCGACACCGTCATTCTCGGCCGCATCGGCTGAGGAATGGAATACCGAGGCGATATCATCATCGTTGCTGTAGGCATAGACTTGGGTGATAGCGTCGATCTGGTGGTAGTCGCCCATGACGGCCGTCACGGAAGAGATCACCGCGGTGTTGACGACCGAAACGATGTTCGCGACCAGGTTAGCGCCCGCGGTAACCTCCAGGCTGCTTGAGGCAGGATCGTGCTGCTCGACGGATGTCTGGGTTTCGTCGGGTTCTTCCGGCAGTTTGGCCAGCCCCCGGTCCGGCAGCAGATCATCCAGTGCCGGGACCTCGGAAACGAGCTTGCTGTTCATATAGGTTCCGGTGATCTCGTCACTCGCCAGCACGAAATCATGTGCCTGATCATTGGGGTTGTCTGCGGGACTGTCCGCCGGCGTTTCGCCCGTTCCGACCGACGTCTGGCCGGAATCCTTCACCGCCCGGATATAGACCTCCATATCATCGGCGATTTGCTTGACACCCTCGAAGCTGTCGGTGCGTTGCAGGCCGGCAAAGGGAGTGAAGATCTCTGTCTGGGCGCTGAACTCGGCCAGTCGTCCGGTGACGAAGCTCGTATCGCGCGGGGCATGGTTGCCATCCGTCATGTCGAGATAATCGTCGTCAAAGAGAACGTTGATCTGCGTGGCATATCCGATCGCCGATCCGGGACCATTGAAAACGTCCAGCTTTTCCTCGGCCTCGACGTCAATGTCCTGCGGGCTGCCGAACCTGGGCAAGGGCACGTCGCGATGGGCGATTTCGGAGAGCTTCTCGATGCTTTCCTCGAAGGGGCGGCCGAACCGGCGGCCCCCGCCATAGACGATCTCATAGCTGACGCTTCTGTAGTTGACGTCGGGATCGTAGTCTTTGAGCACGAGATCGGAGGCGAAGGTGGGCGTGGCGGCGACCAGATCGTCAAGCGTCGGATCATTTTCGGCAGGGCCTGTACCCTCCGTCAGTTCCGCGCGCAGCCTCATCTCCTCGGTCGTCGTTTCGAATATGCCGATGAAATGGGCGATGATCTCTGAGAATTTCTCAATTTGCATTGCCTTGGCCCTCCCTATCGAAGAGACGACCGGCCGTGCGGCATCCTTCTGTCGGAGCCGCGCTGTTCGTCAATTCTCACGCAAGCATTCAAACTGCCCCGGCCGAAGCCGGTGCAGCCCTTTCTTGTCTTGGAGGTTAGTGTCCGCTGGTATCGTCGCCGACATCGGAGACATGCGAGTTGCCGCCAATGACGCTGGAGTCCACAGCATTGCTGAGCATGTTCGCGCCCTGGACGAGCTCCAGATGGAAGCCCGAGTTGGCGAGGATTGCGGAAGCATCTGCCGTCGAAGTGCCTGCGGTGTCGTCGCCTGCCTTGAGGTCCCAGCCCTTGCTGTCCATATCGACACCGTCAGCACCATGGGCCGTGCCGGCATCCGCATTGAGGTGGTTCTGAGCATCGCTGTTGTTCTGCGCGATGTTCCAGGCCTGATCCTGGTCTGCGAGGTGGTTTGCCTGGACAGTGCTAAACACGGAGTCGGCGCCTCCGCCGGACAGTGAACCGTTGAGGATATTGTCGATATTGAGGGTGAAGGAGAAGTCATCCCCGATGTCAAAGGTAAGATCATGGCCGGCAACGCCGAGGTTTCCGAAGTCCTTGACATCATCGATGACGGCAAAATCCGTATCCGTCTTGTTGAAGCTGTCACTGGTGTTGAGGCTGTCGGTGGTCGTCTTGGTGTCGGTATCCGTGACCGTCTTGATGTCGGTGTCGATATCCGTCTTCGTGTCGTTGTCGCTAATCGTTGTCGTATCGTTATCGCTGTAAGACTTGGAATCGTAGCTCCAGTCGTAGTCCGACTTCGTGGTGGTGGTTGTGTCATTGTCGTTGATAGTGGTCGTCTTGGTGTTCGTGTCGTCGTCGGACTTGTAGGACCAGTCGTATTCGTTGTCGCGGTTGTCGCCATTGGCGATTCCGCCGACGTAACCTGTTGAATCGTCATCGATTTCTGTCGAGTTAATGGCGCTGGAAAGGCCGTTGGCCAAGGCGCCCACCTTCACGGTGTCGTCGTCGGAGCCCTGACCGGGCTTCGGATCATAAGGCATTTCATTTCCTCCAGGAAAAAAACCGGAGCAGCTTTCGAAATCCCTCTCATCTCAAATGGGATTTTGCTCGCGCTTGCTCCGAGCGTTAACATCGGCAGATGTACTCGATACCCTGTCAGCTGCTGTTTCATCGCGATTTGTTGGCCAAATTCTGTATTGGGATCGTGCCTATTCAGTACAAAGACGCACAGATCCATTCCCGGACTCGATATGAGCGCGAGCAATGCAGTCGAACTTCTTTTTGAGTTCCCTCGAAAGAAGACCAAGTATCAAAAACACATGCCGATACTTGATTTTCACGTCGCCACTTTGGCGACCATCACAGACTGATGGAAAAAAGTGGGTCTCGATAGATATCAATTCGGGCTAAGGCATCTGAAGCTGGTTCATTACTCCAGCTAAGCCAGTGCCGGATCGCAGGCCCGGCGAAAGCTATGTGCGTATTCGGGACGGCGTCCCATACCTCGGAATCGGGCGGGTTCGACTGATTGGGATAACGCGAAGTTAAGC
>Ga0209758_1001170_pt1 | contig 33320 bp, 31 predicted proteins | sample AraplaMF_Col_mMF_FD_184258 | JGI IMG/M metagenome (GOLD analysis project Ga0209758, IMG submission 184258) | Arabidopsis root microbial communities from the University of North Carolina, USA - plate scrape MF_Col_mMF (SPAdes) (version 2) | ecosystem: Host-associated > Plants > Roots > Endosphere... | reverse complement strand
CTCATCGCCACCCGCGCCGAGCCGAACAGGCCCGAGACGTTGGCGGTGTAGGCGTTGGACTGCTTGGAGCCGTTGTAGACGAAGATCTTGTCGGCCGGGATGCCGTTGGCCTTGGCCATGGCCGCGACTTGGTCGCGCACCGGTCCGGCTGGCGCGGGCGTGTACTGGTTGAAGATCGGCTCGATATAGATCGGGGCCAGCACCATCATGACGGTGATGAACACCGCCGTCAGCCCGCCGCTCCACAGCCACCAGGTGCGCGGGGCCCTGCGGATCAGGGCGTACAGCGCCGTCAGGAACAGGCCGAACAACACCGCGCCGATCGCCGTGCTGATCGCCTGCTCGCCCAGCCAGCCGGCGAAGGCCTGGCTGGTCAGGCCGTACGACTTCTGCCGCCACCAGTCGGCATAGACCGACCAGGGCAGGCTCAGGACGCTGTCGATCAGCAGGTAGACGACGCCGACCACCAGGCTGACCAGCACGGGCCTCGACTTGCGCCGCTCCAGCCGGCGGCGCAGTCCCACCAGCACCCCGCTGCGTACGATCAGGAACGCGACCAGGGCCGAGACCAGAAAGCCCCACAGCAGCAGCCAGTGCCCGCCCTGGGTATAGGCCGTGGCCTTGGCGTGGGCCTCGGGCGGCAGTTGCGCCAGATAGCCGGCGGTGGCGGCGGCCGGATCGAACAGAGCCAATGGAAATCCCCGATGAACGATACAGCCCCGCAGCAAGCCAGAGCCGAGGCGTGGCGTCAGGTTAAATCTCGGTCAGGTTGGGTTCCGCGGCGCGGCGGCGAGGCTTGCCTCTGGCGGCGGCGCGCGGGGCGTATAGAAATGCGCGGATGATTTCGTCTTCCGAGGCTCGCATGCGATTCCCCGCTCGTCGTGAACTCCTGATCGCCCTGGCCTTGAGCGCAACCGCCCTGGCCGGCTGCGGCGGCAAGGCCGGCGACGTGGCCGAGACCGGCCTCAAGCGCGTCGAGGCGACCAAGACCTTGCGCATCGGGCTGGAAGGCACCTATCCGCCGTTCAACTTCCAGGACAAGGACGGCCAGCTGGCCGGCTTCGAGGTCGACTTCGCCAAGGCCCTGGCCGCCCAGATGAAGGTGAAAGCCGAGTTCCACCCCTCGCCGTTCGCCGGCCTGCTGGGGGCGCTCGAATCCAGGCGCATCGACGTTGTGATCAACCAGATCACCATCACGCCCGAGCGCGCCGCTAAGTACGACTTCTCGCGGCCCTACACCGTCTCGGGCATCCAGATCATCGTCCGCAAGGGCCAGGCGGGAATCGCCACCCCGGCTGACCTGGCGGGCAAGAAGGTCGGCGTGGGCCTGGGCACCAACTACGAAAGCTGGCTGCGGGCCAACGCGCCCGCGGCCGTGGTCCGCACCTATGACGACGACCCCACCAAGTACCAGGACCTGAAGGCCGGCCGCATCGACGCGGTGCTGAACGACCGGCTGGTGGCCGCCGACTTCGTCAAGACCTCGCCCGACTTCGTCGCCTCCGGCCCGCCCTTCGCCAGCCAGGGCATGGGGGTGGCCATGCTGCGCGACCCGGCCCTGAAGGTCACGATCGACGAGGCCATCGACGCCCTGCGCGCCAACGGCCAGCTGGCGGCGATCTCGAACAAGTGGTTCGGGCAGGACGTGACGAAGTGATCAGGGAAGCCGCGCCTACGATTGGGGACAGGCGCATGCGCCTGTCCCCAGCCGCGCGTCAGGCCGGCGCGCGATGAACGCAGCCCTGGACCTAATCCTCCAGTCCGCCCCGCTGCTGCTGAAGGGCGCGGGCTACACCGTGCTGCTCAGCCTGATCGGCATGGGCGTGGGGCTGGTGATCGGGTTCGGCCTGGCCCTGATGCGGCTGTCGCGCAGTCCGCTGCTGCGCTGGCCGGCCGCCGTCTACGTCTCGGCGATCCGGGGCACGCCGCTGCTGGTGCAGTTGTTCCTGATCTATTACGGCCTGCCGCAGCTGGGCGTGCAGCTGCCGCCGCTGCTGGCCGCCGGGATCGGCTTCTCGATCAATATCGGCGCCTATGCCGGCGAGATCCTGCGCAGCGCCATCGCCGCCGTCGACAAGGGCCAGTGGGAGGCCGCCAGCGTGCTGGGCATGAGCCGAGGCCAGGCCCTGCGCCGGGTGATCCTGCCCCAGGCCGCCCGAACTGCCGTCGCGCCCCTGTCCAACAGTTTCATCAGCCTGGTCAAGGACACCTCCCTGGCCGCCACGATCCAGGTGCCCGAACTGTTCCGCCAGGCCCAGCTGATCACCGCCCGCACCTACGAGATCTTCGCCATGTACCTGGCGGCCGCCGCCCTCTACTGGGTCCTCTCCAGCCTGCTGGCCCTGGGCCAGACCCGGCTGGAACGCCAGGCGGAGGGCCGCCGATGACCGAAGCCCAGGGGAGCGCCATCGACGCCAGGGGCCTGGTCAAGCGCTTCGGCGACACCACCGTGCTCAACGGCGTGGACCTGACGGTGACGCCCGGCGAGGTCGTCGCGGTCATCGGCCCCAGCGGCTCGGGCAAGAGCACCCTGCTGCGCTGCCTGGCGGGACTGGAGGCCATCGACGGCGGGACCTTGACCGTGGCGGGCGTCACGGCGGGCGCCAAGCCGCCCCTGGCCCGCGCCCTGAAGGGCCGCGTCGGCTTCGTGTTCCAGAGCTTCAACCTGTTCCCCCACCGCACCGCCCTGCAGAACGTCGCCGAGGGGCCGATCGTGGTGCGCGGCGAAAAGCCGGCCCTGGCCCACGACCGCGCCCGGGCCCTGCTGACCAAGGTGGGGTTGGCCCATCGGGTCGACGCCTACCCCCGCGAACTGTCCGGCGGCCAGCAGCAACGCTGCGCCATCGCCCGGGCCCTGGCCATGGATCCGCAGGTCATCCTGTTCGACGAACCGACCTCGGCGCTCGACCCGGAACTGGTCGGCGAGGTGCTGACCGTCATCCGCGACCTGGCCGCCGAGAGGCGGACCATGGTGATCGTCACCCACCAGATGGACTTCGCGCGCGATGTGGCCGATCGGACGCTGTTCATGGATGACGGCGTTATTATTGAACAAGGCCCTTCCGCCGAAGTGCTTGGTTCGCCTAAGGAAGAGCGTACGCGGCGATTCCTCAGCAAGGTGAGTGGCCTAAGGTCATAATTTGGCCTCCGGCGCCCCTCACCTCCTCTCCGCCGACGCCGTGTGCTGTGAGGCGAGGTCCAGTGAAACCCTATATCGATCTGCAAGGCGCATCGGGCGCCGTCTACCGTTACAAGCTGGCCGAGGATCGCGATCCTCGGACGACGATCGCTGGCAATTTCGTCTTCGTGGACGCCACCGGAACCGTCGTCTACGCCGGCGAGGCCAACAACCTGCACGGGGCGGCCAATCGCTTCCCCGAAGCCGCGATGAAGCACAAGGCCGAGTATCTCTACACCCGCCTGAACGTCTCGGGCGCCTCGCGCTCGGACGAGCTGCAGGACATCCTGGCCGCGCTGAAACCGGCCATGAACAAGGCCGAGTAGCGCCTCGCCTCCGGATTTCCGAGGGGCGACGCAAGCGCGCCCCCGGGATCCGCTCGGCCTTCTACGGTCGAGCTTCCCTCGAAATCGCCGAGCGGCACGAAAAGAGAACATCGCGGCGTCCACATCCGTCGCAGGCTTCGCTATGGTGGGAGCCGCATGCGCCCCGAGATTCTCTTTCCGCTGTTCACGCCGGTCTCCACGCTGAAGGGCGTGGGGCCGCGCGTCGCGCCGCTGGTCGAGCGCCTGGCGGGGCCGATCGTCCGCGACGTGCTGTTCACCCTGCCGCAAGGCCTGATCCGCCGCACGATCACCACCTCGGACCGGGCCGTCGACGGCCAGGTCCAGACCTTCCTGGTCACCATAGACGCTCACCTGCCGCCGCAGCGCCCGGGCCAGCCCTGGCGGATCCGCGCCTGGGACGAGCACGGCTTCGTCACCCTGACCTGGTTCAAGGGCCACGGCCCGCATCTGGAACGCCAGCATCCGGTCGGGGCGAAACGGGCCGCCAGCGGCAAGGTCGAGCGCTACGGCAGCGAGATCCAGGTCGCCCATCCCGACTACCTGCTGGACGCCGACAAGGCCGGCGACATCCCGGCCGTCGAGCCGGTCTATCCCGCCACCGCCGGCCTGCCCTCGCGCACCTTCCGCAAGTTCGCCCAGGAGGCCCTGGAGCGCGCCGCCGCCCTGCCCGAGTGGCAGGACCCGGCCTGGCTGGCCAAAAGCGGCTTCCCGGCCTGGCGCGAAGCCCTGGCCCTGGCCCATGGCCCGCAGGCCGAAATCGACCTGTCGCCGATGTCGGTCGCCCGCCGCCGCCTGGCCTATGACGAACTGCTGGCCCACCAGCTGGCCCTGGCCCAGCGCAAGGCCGGCAAACGCTCGCACCCCGCGCCGCGCATCGTCGCCGGCCCCTTGTCGGACGCGGTCGAGAAGGCCCTGCCCTTCAGGCTGACCGGCGCCCAGATCCGCGCCCTGTCCGAGGTGCGCGGCGACATGGCCAGCGGCGAGCGGATGGGCCGGCTGCTGCAGGGCGACGTCGGCTCGGGCAAGACCGTGGTGGCGATGCTGGCCATGGCCGACGCCGCCTCCAGCGGCCTGCAATCGGCCTTGATGGCCCCGACCGAGATCCTGGCGCGCCAGCACTACGAAACCCTGGCGCCGTCGCTGGAGGCGCAGGGGCTGGCGGTCGTCCTGCTGACCGGCCGCGACAAGGGCTCGGTCCGGGCGTCGAAACTGGCCAAGCTGGCCGACGGCTCGGCCGCGGTGGCCGTGGGCACCCACGCCCTGTTCCAGGACGACGTGGCCTTCCAGGCCCTGGGCCTGACCATCATCGACGAGCAGCACCGGTTCGGCGTCAACGAACGCAAGCGCCTGCAAGACAAGGGGGCGGGCGCGCACTTGGTCGCCATGTCGGCCACGCCGATCCCCCGCACTCTGGAGCTGACCGTGTTCGGCGACCTGGACGTCTCGCGGATCGACGAGAAGCCGCCGGGCCGCACGCCGGTCGCCACCCGCGCCGCCCCCACCCCACGCATTCCCGAGATCATCGAGCGACTGAAGGCCGCCGCCCAGGCCGGGGCCCAGGCCTTCTGGATCTGCCCGCTGGTCTCGGAGTCCGAGAAGATCGACCTGCGCGACGCCGAGCAGCGCGCCGCGTCCCTCCGCCAAGCCATCGGCCCCAGCGTCGGCCTGGTCCACGGCCAGATGGCCGCCGCCGAGAAGGATGCGGTGATGGCCGATTTCGTGGACGGCAAGGTCTCGGTCCTGGTCGCCACCACCGTGGTCGAGGTCGGGGTCAATGTCCCCAACGCCAGCATCATGGTCATCGAGCACGCCGACCGCTTCGGCCTGGCCCAGCTACACCAGCTTCGCGGCCGCGTCGGCCGCGGGGCGCGCGAGAGCGCGTGCGTCCTGCTCTACGACCCGCCGCTGTCGGAGACCGCCCAGCAGCGGCTGGACATCCTGCGCCGCAGCGACGACGGCTTCGAGATCGCCGAAAAGGACCTGGAGCTGCGCGGCGGCGGCGATCCGCTGGGGCTGAAGCAGAGCGGCTTCCCGGCCTACCGGCTGGCCGACCCGGTGGCCCACCGCGACCTGATCGCCGTGGCCGCCGACGACGCCCGGCTGATCCTGGCCCGCGACCCGGACCTGGCCTCGCCGCGCGGCCAGGCGGTGCGGACCCTGCAGGAACTGTTCGACTGGAAGGCCGCCTCGCCCCTCAACGACGCGGGATGAACGGCTTAGCTGGAAGCTTGTGGGACAGGCCCCAGCCGCTTCAGCGCCGCCACCCGCGCCAGGGCGTCCGCCTCGATATCGGCCCAGAACAGGTTGAAGCCGTCCACCTTGCGGCGGTCGGTCCACGAGCCGCTGTCGCGCAGCGAGGTCGATTTCGGGCGGCCGGTGTGCAGCAGGCCGTTCTCGCACTGGGCCCAGACCTGGCGCTTGAGCAGGGCCGGCCGCGCGCCCCATTCCAGGCCCGTGGCGTTGGCCGCGCCGAGGTTCAGCTTGGCCGGCGCTCGGATCTCGTTGCGCGCGCCCAGCAGCGGGTTGACGCAGAGCGGCGGACGGCCGTCCAGCGTGACCAGCTCGCCGCCGGCGTTCCAGACCAGGGAACGATTGGTCAGCTCTTGGGCCTGCTGGAAGTCGCCATCGACCATCGAGGCCCAGGCGACCAGGCAGCCGGCCTGGTCACGGCCGGCGCAGGCCGGCACGGCCGCGCCGGGGCCGAACTCGTCGGCCGGCACCACCGTCTCGATCAGATAGACCCCGGCCAGGCGGCCCCGCAGCGCCGCGTTCGGCGCGATCTCCTCGTTCAGCAGCCGCTCGGCCAGGATGCCGCCCTGCTCCACCCCGACCAGCACGATCGGCCGCCCGCGGTTGTCGTGTTCCAGATAGTGGCGGAAGGCGGCGCGGACGTCGTCATAGGCGAAGCGCCGGGCGTCGCGGGCGTCGTCGCGCAGCGTCAGGAAGGTGTAGAGGCTGGCCTGGCGATAGTGGGGGGCGAAGATCCGCCCGACCCGCGCGAACGGGGCGGCGTAGTTGGGCAGCATCACCCGGGCCAGGTCGCGCGCCGCCTTGGGCTGGTCGAACGGCGCGTTCCAGTCGCGGCCGCCGTCATAGCTGGTGGGGTGGACGAAGAAGACGTCGGCGCCCCCCCGGCTCCCGGCGCCGCGCTGGGGCAGCAACGCCCAGGCGTTCGGACGGGCGTAGTCGGGGGCCGGCGGCGGGTCGTACGTCTGGAACGGGATCTTCGGGTCCAGCGTCGTGCGCAGGATGTCGTAGCGCCAGTAGAACGCCGCCGACAGGACCAGCGCCAGGAACAGCACCGCCCCCGCGAAGATCCAGCGCTTGAAACCCTTGAACCGGTCGGCCATGGGCCTTGGTTACACGAACCCGCCGCGTCGCGCGAGACGGCCTTGAGCGTCGTCGACACCTCGGCGCTGATCGCGATCTTTTCAGGGCGAGTCTGACGCCGAAGCCTTTCTCGATGCGATCCTCAAGACGGAAACCGCGCTGATCGCCGCGCCGACGCGCCAGGAAGCCTTCATCGTCGCCAGCCGCCACGAGGGCCAGTGCGCGCGGCCGAATTGACGGACCTGATCGCCGCCCTGAACCTGACGACGGTGGCTTCGACGGGGCCCTGGCCGATGTAGCCCAGACGGCCTACCGAACCTTTGGAGGCGCTTACGGCCTGAACCACGGCGACGGCTTCAGCTACGCCCTGGCCAAGTCACGCGACCTGTCTCTGCTGTTCAAGGGCGAGGACTTCGCCGCCGCCGATGTGAACCGGGCGACCTGACTGCCGCCTGGCTTGGCCTGAGAGAATTTGAGCCCTGGCTCCCGAAAACAGCGCTAGGTTGAAAAAGAGCATTGGGGGCAAGGACATGGTTCGCGTAAAACGGCTGGCGATGCTGGTCGCATCCAGCATCGCCACTTTCGGCCCACCCTCCCTCGGCGCGGCGCAATCGCCTTATCCGCAAGGCATGGACTATGGGATCTCGGAATACCTGCAGCTCAGGCCGGTCGCTTGCATCAAGGCGCCCATCGACGGCGGAAGCAGCCCGGACCATCCGGTCTATGTAGTCGACTATGGCGAACTGAACCTGCCCGACCGGCGGCAAGTGGTCGACGCTTTGGAGCAGATGGCCGATCTGGGCCTGCTGGCGCGCGATACGTCCGACGGCGCACATCGTCGCCTCTATCGGATCACGGACACAGCAGCCTACCAGAATCGTGGAACCTTCTGCTACGGGCGGGAAGTCTTGACCAAGATCATCAGCATCGCGCCGCCCCATCCCTACGGTCCACTCTGCATCCGCTACGCCGAAGTCTTGACCGAGTTCAGGGATGTTCCCGACTGGATGGGACGCCCCGCGCTGGCGCCCTTTGTGGAAAACCGCGCGGCCTCGAAATGGGCGGGAAAGAGCAAGACCATCCAGCTGCGCCGGGATGGCGAAGGCTGGGGAGCTTCGACGCCCTACGACCCCATCCACTCCAACTGGTTCGGCCCCAGGTCGTTCAACGCCTGCCTGGATCAGCGATAAGGATCATCCGTGTTCAGGAACCCGCAGACATAGTCCTCGACGCCGTCCTCCAGCGAGGTCATCGGCGCGTTGTAGCCGGCGGCGCGCAGGCGGCTCATGTCGGCCTCCGTGAAGTACTGGTACTTGCCGCGCAGCACCTCGGGCATGTCGAAATAGTCGATGTCCGGCTCGCGGCCCACGGCGCGGAAGGTGGCCTCCGCCAGGGCCTTGAACGAGCGGGCCTTGCCCGAGCCGAGGTTGTAGACCCCGTTGACGTGTGGGCTCTTGGCCAGCCAGGCGACCACGTCGGCCACGTCGCGCACATAGACGAAGTCGCGCAGCTGGCCGCCGTCCTCGTAGTCGGGGTGGTGCGACTTGAACAGCCGCACGCCCTCGCCCGCCGCCACCTTGGGCCAGATCTGGCAGACCACCGACTTCATGCCGCCCTTGTGATCCTCGTTGGGGCCGTAGACGTTGAAGAACTTCAGCCCCACCCATTGGGCCGGGGCGTGGCCGCGGGCGGCCTCGCGCACGGCGTAAATATCGAACAGCGCCTTGGACCAGCCATAGGCGTTCAGCGGCCGCAGCGCCTTCAGGCTCTCCAGGTCGTCCTTGCCGTCGAAGCCTTGCAGGCCGTCGCCGTAAGTGGCCGCCGAAGACGCATAAATCAGCCGTCGCTTGTGCAGGGCGCACCACCGCCACAGGTCGCGCGACAGCACGAAGTTGGACTCCACGATCAGGTCGGCGTCCGGCTCGGTGGTCGAGGAGATCGCGCCCATGTGGATCACCAGCTCGACCTCGTCGCCGCGCTCGGCCAGCCACTCGAACAGGTCCTCCGGCGGAACGAAATCGGCGATCGGCGCCTTGGCCAGGTTCTTCCACTTGTTCTGCGCGGCCTCGCCCAGCCAGTCGCAGACCACGATGTCGAGGCTGTCGTCCTCGCACAGCTTGGCCACGATGTTGGAGCCGATGAAGCCGGCGCCGCCGGTGACGAGGATGACGCGTCTGGACATGCAGGGCGTTATGGCACAGGGGGCGGACGGAGCAAGCCATTGGGCCAGACGTCGGAGTGACCGTGCGGATCGATCGGGACGGCCCTGTCATCGTCTGGCTGCGCAATGATCTGCGCCTGGCCGACAACCCCGCCCTGCTGGCCGCCGCGGCGACGGGACGGCCGGTGATCCCGCTCTACGTCCTGGACGAGACGCCCGGCGTGCGCCCGATGGGCGCCGCCTCGCTGTGGTGGCTGGACAAGTCGCTGGCCGCCCTCGCCGCCTCGCTGGAGGCGATCGGTTCGCGGCTGACCCTGCGGCGCGGCCCGGCGCGGGCGGTGCTGGAGGACCTGGTCGCCCAGGCCAAGCCGGCGGCCGTGGTCTGGAACCGGCTGTACGACGCCGCCGCGATCGACCGCGACAGCGCCCTCAAGGCCTGGCTGAAGGACGAGGGCGTGGCCTGCGAGAGCTTCAACGCCGGCCTGCTGAACGAGCCCTGGACGGTGAAGAACGGCTCCGGCCGGCCCTACAAGGTCTTCACCCCCTACTGGCGCGCGGCTCGCGACCAGCTTCATCAGGTCCATATCGAGCCCGCGCCAAGTGTGTTGGCCGCGCCGCGGTCCTGGCCGCGTACCGAAGCCCTGGAAAGCTGGAACCTGCATCCGGCCGGGCCGGACTGGTCCAGGGGCTTCGACCTCTGGACGCCCGGCGAGGCCGGCGCCGCCGCACGGCTGGACGACTTTCTGTCCGGCCCCATCGAGCACTACGACCGCCGGCGCGACCTGCCCGGCGTCGAGGCCACCTCGCGCCTGTCGCCGCACCTGCATTTCGGCGAGATCGGCCCCCGCCAGGTCTGGGTCGCCGCTTGCAACGCCGTCGAAGCCGGCGACGCCCCCGCCGGCCCCGTCGAGAGGTTCCTGTCCGAAGTCGGCTGGCGGGAGTTCAACCACGCGATCCTGTTCCACAATCCGGACCTGCCCAGGGCGAACTTCCGGCCCGAGTTCGACGGCTTTCCCTGGAAGCGCGACGAGGCCGCCTTCGACGCCTGGACCCGAGGCGAGACCGGCTATCCGATCGTCGACGCCGGCCTGCGCGAGCTGTGGACCACCGGCTTCATGCACAACCGCGTGCGGATGATCGTCGCCTCGTTCCTGGTCAAGCACCTGCTGATCGACTGGCGGGCGGGCGAGGCCTGGTTCTGGGACACGCTGGTCGATGCCGACCTGGCCAACAACGTCGGCAACTGGCAGTGGGTCGCCGGCAGCGGGGCCGACGCCGCGCCCTATTTCCGGATCTTCAACCCCATCGCCCAAGGCCAGAAATTCGACCCCGCCGGCGCCTATGTCCGGCGCTGGGTTCCCGAACTGGCGGCCCTGCCCGACGCCCTGATCCACGAGCCGTGGAAAGCCTCGGCGCAACTCGATCCCGCCGCCAGGCGTATCTATGGTGAACCGATCGTGGGGCATTCGGCGGCGCGCGAACGCGCGCTCGAGGCCTATCGCGGCCTCAAGGGAGACCAGGTTTCTCGCGGCGCCGGATAGCGCTCCCCATTTACAGGTCGGCTCCGAGAGTTCTTAACTTTCATCATCAAGTTAGGGATGGGAGCGTCGATGACCGATATCCTGCCTGCGACCTGGCCGGCCACGGCCCGCGACCCCGAGCTGCGTCGCGCCCCCGCCGCCTTCCGCACCGCCCTTCGCGTCGCCGTGGAGAACTGGGCGGCCGGCGACCTGACCTTCGTCCTGCCGTCCGGAAAGCCGCTGCGCATCGTCGGCAAGACACCGGGTCCGGATGCGGTGATCCGCATCCACGACTACCGGTTCATCCGCCGGGCCCTGGCCTCCGGGGACATCGGCTTCGCGGAAGGCTACATGGCCGGCGAGTGGGACACGCCCGACCTGTCGGTCGTGCTGGAGGCCTTCTCGCTGAACTTCGACCGGCTGACGGCCCTGGTGCGCGGCAATCCGGTGATGCAGGCGGTCAACAAGCTCTACCACCTCTTCCATCGAAACGACCGGGTGGGTTCCAGGAAGAACATCCACGCCCACTACGACCTGGGCAACGCCTTCTATTCCCGCTGGCTCGACCCCAGCATGACCTATTCCTCGGCCCTGTACGAAACGCCCGGCCAGCCGCTGGACCAGGCCCAGCACGCCAAGTACGCGGCCCTGGCCCGGTCGATCGACCTGAAGCCCGGCCAGCACGTGCTGGAGATCGGCTGCGGCTGGGGCGGCTTCGCCGAGTTCGCGGCCCGGGAGGTCGGCGCCAAGGTCACCGGCGTGACCATCTCCCAGGCCCAGCACGACTTCGCGAAGAAGCGATTGTTCGACCAGGGCCTGGCCGAGAAGGCGCAGATCCGGCTGATCGACTACCGCGACGTCCAGGGCCAGTTCGACAGCGTCGCCTCGATCGAGATGTTCGAGGCGGTCGGCGAGGAGTACTGGCCCACCTATTTCGGCAAGATCCGCGAGGTCCTGTCGCCGGGCGGCCGGGCCGGCCTGCAGATCATCACCATCCGCGACGAGCTGTTCGCCCGCTATCGCGGCCACACCGACTTCATCCAGCGCTACGTCTTCCCGGGCGGCATGCTGCCCAGCGAGGCCCGCCTGAAGCAGGAAACGGCCGCCGCCGGCCTGGTCTGGACGGGCATCAATCGCTTCGGCCAGAACTACGCCGACACCCTGGCCGAGTGGGCCACGCGGTTCGAGGCGGCCTGGGACGACATCAAGGGCCTGGGCTTCGACGAGCGGTTCCGTCGCCTGTGGCGGTTCTATCTCAGCTATTGCGAAGCCGGCTTCCGCACCGAACGCACCAATGTGATCCAGCTGGGCCTTTCCAGGGTCTAATGAGGGCTCGGACCTGGCGAACCAGGCCCTGCATCCCGACCTTTGGTGTGCGTACAGTCCGCAAGCGCGTCCCGAGGTCGGCCCGATGAACCTCTACACCCTGGTCCTGGATTTCCACGGCGGCACCTACATCACCCAGTTCGACGCCGCGACCGCCACCGACGCGGTCGCCGCCTGGTGCAAGGAACTGGAGGAGGAACAACTGCTGGGCGACGCCTCGTTCTCCGTGGCCGAGGGCATCATGATCGACGCCATCGAGAACCACCTGGTCGAGGTGGAAGGCCTGCACGGCGCCTGGTGCGCGGCCGCCTCGGTGAACGGCTCCCTGGCGCTGCTGAACGTGATCATCACCCAGCGGGTCGATTGAACCTGCGCTGAAATCGCCAAGGCCGCCTTCAGGAAAACTGGCCTTGCCTGAGGGCCGCGCATCACGATCTACCCTACCGACCTCCCGTACGGCCGGATTGAAGAGATGACCGTAAAGACCAGCGTCCTGGACGCTATCGGCGACACGCCGCTGATCCGCCTCAACCGCGCCAGCGAGGCGACCGGCTGCGAGATTCTCGGCAAGGCGGAGTTCATGAACCCCGGCCAGTCGGTCAAGGACCGCGCGGCCCTGGGCATCATCCGCGACGCCGAGGCCAGGGGCCTGCTGCGGCCGGGCGGCCGGATCGTCGAGGGCACGGCCGGCAACACCGGCATCGGCCTGGCCATGGTCGCCTCGGCCCTGGGCTACAAGACCACCATCGTCATCCCGCGCACCCAGAGCCAGGAAAAGAAGGACGCCATCCGCCTGCTCGGCGCCGAGTTGGTCGAGGTGGACGCCGTCCCCTACTCCAACCCCGACAACTACGTCCGCTATTCCGGCCGCCTGGCCGAGGAACTGGCCCGGACCGAGCCGAACGGGGCGATCTGGGCCAACCAGTTCGACAATGTCGCCAACCGCCAGGCCCATTTCGAGACCACCGGCCCGGAGATCTTCGAACAGACCGACGGCAAGGTCGACGGCTTCATCTGCGCCATCGGCTCCGGCGGCACTCTGGCCGGCGTCGCGGCCGCCCTGCGGGCCCGCAAGCCGTCGGTGAAGATCGGCCTGGCCGACCCGCACGGCGCGTCGCTGTACAGCTGGTACGCCGATGGCGCGCTGAAGTCGGAAGGAACCTCGATCAGCGAGGGCATCGGCCAAGGCCGGATCACCGCCAATCTCGAAGGCCTGGCGGTCGACCTTCCGTTCCGGATCAGCGACGAGGAGATGCTGGAGCAGGTCTTCGACCTGGTGCAGCACGAGGGCCTGTGCCTGGGCGGTTCGACGGGCATCAATGTCGCCGGCGCGGTGCGGATGGCCAGGGCCATGGGTCCGGGCCACACCATCGTGACCATCCTGTGCGACCACGGCTCGCGCTACCAGAGCAAGCTGTTCAACCCGGCCTTCCTGGCCGAAAAGGGCCTGCCGACCCCGCCCTGGATGTAGGCGCTCGCCGGGCCCGTCATGCGGGCGCCACGCCGTCACTGACCAAAAAGTTGCGGAACTCAACCGTCCAGTGCAGGATCGTCCCAAGTCGCACCGGGAGGGCCTGATGGCTTGGAAGGGTATTGTCGGCAAGAGCTTTTCGCCAGAGTCGTTCGAAACCTACTGCGAGGCTTTGACCTGGTCGGCCTGGCGGCCGAAGTTCATCGCCCTGCACAACACCGGCGTGCCCTCGCTGGCCCAGAGGCCGCAAGGCTTCACCCAGACCCATATCGCCAATCTCGAGGGCTATTATCGCGACACCCAGAAATGGAGCGCGGGGCCGCACCTGTTCGTCGACGACAAGCAGATCTGGGTCTTCACGCCGCTGACGGTGTCGGGCGTCCACTCGCCCAGCTGGAACAGCATCGCCCTGGGCGTCGAGATGCTGGGCGACTACGACAAGGACCCCTTCGACAGCGGCCGCGGGGCGGCGGTGCGCGACAACGCCATCGCGGCCATGGCCACTCTGTCGGCCGTGCTGGGGCTGGATCCCGCGACCATGAAGCTGCACCGCGAGGACCCGGCCACGACGCACGCCTGCCCGGGCAAGAACGTCAAGAAGCTGGAGGTCATCCAGCGCGTGCAGGAGAAGATGCTCCAGGAAGCCAAGGAGCACTCGCTGCACGAGGCGCATCCCTAATCCCTTCGCTGGATAGGCGAATTGGAGGGAACGCGGAAAGGCGACCTCCCCGCTTGCCCCCCAACGCCGATCGCGTGATCTTGCCCGCCTTCTCGAAGGGGCGAGTCAGACCCCGAAAGGCTTTGCGATGACCCATACCGATCCGCTCGTCTCGACCGCCTGGCTGGCCGAGCATCTCGACGCGCCCGACGTGCGCGTGGTCGACGGGTCCTGGCACATGCCCGCCGCCCATCGCGACCCGAGGGCCGAGTACGACCGGGTCCACATCCCGGGGGCGGTGTTCTTCGACATCGACGACATCGCCGACGAGACCTCCGACCTGCCGCACATGCTGCCCTCGCCGATCAAGTTCGCCTCGCGGGTCAAGAAGCTGGGCCTGGGCGATGGCTCCCGGATCGTCGTCTACGACACCAGCGGCATCCTGCCCGCCGCCCGCGTCTGGTGGGAATTCCGCGCCATGGGCCACGAGGACGTGGTGGTGCTGGACGGCGGCCTGCCCAAGTGGATCGCCGAGGGCCGTCCGGTCGAGGACCTGGCCGTCACTCCGCAGGAACGCCACTTCACCCCGCGCTACCAGGCCGACATCGTCCGCTCGCTGGACCAGATGAAGCGCAACCTGGAGAAGTCGCCTGAAGATCGGGGCCGCGAGCAGGTGATCGACGCCCGCGCCGCCGGCCGGTTCGAGGGCCGCGATCCCGAGCCCCGGGCCGGCCTGCGCGGCGGTCACATCCCCGGCTCGCGCAATGTGCCGCTGTCGGCCCTGCTGGCCCCCGACGGGACCCTGCTGCCGGCGGACCGGCTGGAGGCCGTGTTCGAGGCCGCCGGGATCGACATCAACCGGCCGATCGCCACCACCTGCGGCTCGGGTATCACCGCGTCCGTGGTCGCCCTGGCCCTGGCCCGGCTCGGCAGGCCCCGGGCCGCGGTCTATGACGGCTCGTGGACCGAATGGGGCGGCCGCGACGACGTCCCGGTGGCGACCGGAACGGCGGCGGCGGTCTAGCTAGAGCATTTTCGAGCGAAGTGGATTCCGGTTCGCGTAAAGAAAGTGTGTTAAAACAAATCTCTAGAGCTCCAACCTGATGCAATCAGGTCGGAGCTCTAGACCGACTCCCACAATCGCAGCTCGCGCCCCGCCAGGCCTTCCGCAGCGACCGGCAAGGCGCGCAGCCAGGTCGCCTGGGCGAAGGCGCGGTTGCTGGTCGAGACCGAGGCCACCAAGATCCGCCGGCGCCGCGCCTCGCCTTCCAGCCGCGCCAGCACGGGCGGCAGCAGCCTGGGCAGCACGGCGTTCATCATGCAGTAGACGTCGGCCGGCGGCCAGGGCGCCGTCAGCAGGTCGCCGGCCGAGAAGGTCACGCGGGTCAGGCCCAGGATCCACGCCGCGCGCGCCGCCGCATCCACCCTCTCGGCCACCAGTTCCAGCCCGTGGGCGGTAAGGTCGTGGCGCAGGCCGCCATAGAGTCCAATCCGCCCGTAGCCGCTGCCCAGGTCCAGCAGCCTCAGGCCCGGGCGCGCCGCGATCTCCGGCCGGAGGGCGCGGTAGAAGGCCCGCACCACGTCATAGGCCAGGTCGCCCTGCTCGAAGCGTTGCACGCCGTGCCGATCCAGCAGGCGCAGGGTGTCGAGCCGCGCCTCCGTCGCCGCGACCTCCAGGCCCAGGGCCGCATCGAGCGCGGCGTCGATGATCGGCGTGTCCGCGCGGTCCAGGGCCAGGACCAGCCGCCGCGCGGCGCTCGCATCGACATCCGCCTCGCTTTCGATCGCGTGCATGAGCGGCTCCAAGCCCGGCGAACGACACAATCGCTATACTATCATAAAATCTCCATACACCTATGAGTTGACAAAATCGCCGCTTTCCCCGAACGTTCGGGACAGGAGGAAGGATCGCGATCTTTCTCCACCGCCGCGGCGTGATCGGCCGTGGCGCGACCCCACCAGTGCCCGCCTATCGCCTCAATCGTACGCCGAACGCCCGCTGGACTGGATCGGAGCCCCGACGCCTCGCGCCGGGAAGACGACGCCTGCCGCGCGCTCGGCTCACCCCAGCCCCGGAGCCTCCCATGACGCCCGTCCCCCTCTACGGACAAGCCATCACCGAAGCCATCGCCGGCGGCGACCTGGACCAACTGCGCAAGCTGCAAACCCTGGCCGAGTCCCACGTCGAGGAACACGGCGACGTCGGCGCCCTGCTGACGCAGCTCAAGGTCGAGATCGCCAAGCTGAACCGCTGATCGCCCCGCCCATCTGAAACAGAGGAAATCCCATGAGCATCAAACCCTACGGCGTCGCCGTGACCGACGCGATCGCCTCGGGCGAGCTGGCCCGCCTGAAGGAAGCCGAGGCCGCCGCCGAAGCCCACCTGAAGGAATACGGCGACATCCCCGCCCTGCTGGCGGTGCTGAAGGTCGAGATCGCCAAGCTCGAAAAAGGCCGCAGCTAACGCCGGCCGCTCCCCCCAACCCTTCTCATCGGAGGTCATGACCATGGCCATCGTCATTCTGTACGGACAAGCCATCACCGACGGCATCGCCAAGGGCGACCTGGCCGAGCTGCAGCGCCTGCACGACCAGGCCGAGGCCCACCTGAGGGAATACGGCGACATCCCCGCCCTCCTGGCCCTGCTGAAAGTCGAGATCGCCAAGCTGGAACGCGGTCGCTGACGCCCGGCTTGCCGTCTTCCCGCGGGACGCGCGGCCCGACGGCGGCGCGTCCCGGTCTTTTCCCGCCTTGCGCCCCTGAAGGAGCGACACGATGACGGACGCGATCTCGCTGGACACCGGCGCGCGCACGCCCGCCAAGCCGCCCGCCGGCAAGCCGGTCCGCTACCGGGTGGAGCGCGACTACACCGAGCTGGTGCCCGTTCATGTGGTCTGGGAAGTCACCCTGGCCTGCAATCTCAAGTGCCAGCATTGCGGTTCGCGGGCCGGCCGCCCCCGGTCGGACGAGCTGACCACCGCCGAGGCCCTGGAACTGATCGACCACCTGGCCGCCCTGGGCACGCGCGAGCTGACCCTGATCGGCGGCGAGGCCTATCTGCGCCGCGACTGGATCGAGCTGATCCGCCGCAGCCGGGCCCACGGCATCCGCACCGGCATCCAGACCGGGGCCCGCAACCTGACCGACAAGCGCCTGGACGAGGCCGCCGAGGCGGGGCTGCAGGGCGTGGGCGTGTCGATCGACGGCCTGCCCGAGCTGCACGACCGGGTGCGCGGCGTGCCCGGCTCCTACGAGCAGGCGATCGACGCCCTCAGGCGCGCCAAGGCACGGGGCCTGGCCGTATCGGTCAACACCCAGATCGGGGCCGAGACGGCCGAGCACCTGCCCGAGCTGATGGACCGCATCATCGCGGCCGGCGCCACCCACTGGCAGATCCAGCTGACGGTCGCCATGGGCAACGCCGTCGACAACCCCGAACTGCTGCTCCAGCCCTACAAGCTGCTGGAGGTCATGCCCCTGCTGGCCCGGCTGTACCGCGAGGGCGAGGCCCGGGGCCTGCTGATGGTGGTGGGCAACAACATCGGCTATTTCGGCCCCTACGAGCACATCTGGCGCGGGTTCGGCGACGACACCGATCACTGGAACGGCTGCTCGGCCGGCCAGACCGGCATCGGCATCGAGGCCGACGGCACGATCAAGGGCTGCCCGTCCCTGGCCACCTCGCTCTACGCCGCCGGCAATGTCCGGGACATGACCGTGGCCGACATCTGGCGCCACGGCGAGAAGATGCGCTTCGGCCGCCTGCGCGACGTCGAGGAGCTGTGGGGCTATTGCCGCACCTGCTACTACGCCGACGTCTGCCGGGCGGGCTGCACCTGGACCTCGGAGTCGCTGCTGGGCAAGCGCGGCAACAATCCCTATTGCCACTACCGCGTCCTGGACCTGGCCAAGCATGGCCTGCGCGAGCGGGTGGTGAAGATCAAGGAAGCCCCGCCCGAGAGCTTCGCGGTCGGCGAGTTCGCCCTGATCACCGAAGCCATCCCCGGCGTCCAGGCCACGCCCCTGCCCGAACGCGACCCGGCCGCGGTGCATGTCGCGCCCCGCCAGCGCTCGGCGGCCGGCGGCGCCCTGCCGCCCAGCCTCAAGCCCTGCCGGGCCTGCGCCGGCTACATCTGGCCGCACGAACTGACCTGCCCCCACTGCCAGGCCGACGTCGCCCAGGCCGAGACCCAGTTCAGGACCGACACCGAACGCCGCCGCGCCCTGATCGCCGAGGCCACGCGGGTTCTGGGCCGGCTGGGCGTGGCGGCGAGCTAGGATACCCGTCGGGGACAGGTCCCTCCGCCAGCGTCTCTCCCAGCCCGGACGGAATTCCTGCCTTGAACCGGTTCGCCCCCGCGCCGTAAACGACAAGGGCTTCGCAGTCGTTCGAGTCCGCCATGCCCCTGGATGAAGAAACCCGCCTGGTCCGCAAGGGCGCCCCGCCCAAGGGCGGCTCGGTGCTGGCCCGCACGGTCAATCCGCCGGTCCAGCGCGGCTCGACGGTGCTGATGCCCAACGCCGCCTCGCTGTATGACGACAGCCAGCTGACCTACGGCATCACCGGCCTGTCTTCGCCCGCCAACCTGCAGCTGGCCCTGGCCGAGCTGGAGGGCTCGCCGGACGTGACGCTGTACCCGTCGGGCCTGGCGGCGATCACCGGCGTCATGCTGGCCCTGCTGAAGGCGGGCGACGAGATCCTGGTGGTCGACAGCACCTACAAGCCCACCCGCCGGTTCTGCGACCGGGTGCTGACCCGGTTCGGCGTGCGGACCACCTACTATGACCCGGCCCTGTCGCCCGAGGCGCTGATGGCCCTGTGCACGCCGCGCACCCGGATGATCCTGCTGGAAGCCCCCGGCTCGCTGACCTTCGAGATGCAGGACATCCCGGCCATCGCCGCCGCCGCCAACGTCCGCGGCGTCCTGACGATGATCGACAACACCTGGGCGGCGAGCTTCTACTTCAAGCCCCTGGCCCACGGGGTGACCATCAGCGTCCAGGCCCTGACCAAGTATGTCGGCGGCCATTCGGACGTGTTCATGGGCAGCGCCGCCACCGCCGACAACGTGATCGGCAACCAGCTGGGCGACGCGATGTGGGACATCGGCTGGTCGGTGTCGCCCGACGACGCCTACACCGTGCTGCGCGGCCTGCGCACCCTGGCCACCCGCCTGCCGGCCCACCAGGCCAAGGGCCTGGAGATCGCCCGCTGGCTGCGGGACCGGCCCGAGGTGGCCCGCGTCCTGCATCCGGCCCTGGAGGACGACCCCGGCCACGCCCTGTGGAAGCGCGACTTCACCGGCGCCTGCGGCCTGTTCGGCGTGGTTCTGAAGCCGGTCCCGCAGAAGGCCGTCCACGCCTTCCTCGACGCGCTGGACCTGTTTGGCCTGGGCTTCTCCTGGGGCGGCTACGAAAGCCTCGCCATCCACTGCGACCCGCAGCTGAAGAACCGCAGCATCCCGGTGAACCTGGAAGGCCCGCTGCTGCGCCTGCACGTGGGCCTGGAGGCGACCAGCGACCTGATCGCCGACCTGGAGCACGGCTTCGCGGCCCTGGACCGGAACCGTCACGTCTAAATCGACCCGCGACGGCCCGGTCGCGAGGGTCTAAACAGCCGCCTCGCGTGAAAGGCCCGCTCCATGACCGTCCACATCGCCCTGCTGCGCGGCGTCAACGCCGCCGGAAACCGCCAGGTCACGGCGGACGAGCTGAACGCCCTGTTCGGCGAGCTGGGTCACGCCGAGGTCCGCGCCGGCCCCAAGGTCGGCGACCTGGTGTTCACCAGCGGCGACCAGACCGGCGCCGAGCTGCAGGCCCGGATCGAAGCCGCGCTGATGGACCGCTTCGCCCTGCGCACCGACGTTTATGTGCGCACGGCCCAGGCCTGGCGCGCCCTGGTCGCCGCCAATCCGTTCCCCGAGTTCGCCGCCCAGGACCCTGGCTGGCTGATGACCCTGTTCCTGAAGGACGCGCCGGACAAGAAGGCCGTCGGCGCCCTGCGCGCGGCGATCCGCGGCCGCGAGCAGGTGCGCGCCGAAAGCCGGCAGCTCTACGCGATCTATCCCGACGGGATCGGCGGCTCGAAACTGACCAACGGCCTGGTCGAGAAGACCCTGGGCGCGCGGATCACCGGTCGGAGCTGGACCACCATCCTGGCGCTGGAAGCAATGATCACGGACTGATTGCTGCGCTGCGACAAACCAGGATGCGAGGTTTGCCGCCGGACCTGCTATAGCTGCTCCCGCGTGCGTACACGCAGGACATGGTCGTCGAGAGCGAGCCGCCGCAGGGTGGTCGATCCGCTCCGGCTCGGCCGCCTTTCGAGACATTGAAACCCATGAACTGGCTCTTCGAGCTGTCGGCGGCGTGCGTCCTGATCGCGCTCGTGCTTCCCGTCGCGTTCAAGCTCCTGCCGCCCCGCCGGCTCGTCCTGCGCCCGGCGCGCGCGAAAGCCTCCCGCCCCGCGCCGTCGGCGGACTCGACCACGCCGTCCTGATCCGCCGATCGCCCGGCCGTCATCGCCCGCCTCGGGCCGCGACCGTCCCACAAGCCCATGGCCGCCGCGCGGACGCCCTGCGTCGCGTGGTGGCGCTTGCCTTCGTTCCAGGAGTGACCGCGTGATCGCCTATCTCATCCTCGTCCACCGTTTTCCCGAGCAGTTCAAACGCCTCTTCAAGGCGATCCACGATCCCGCCAACCACTATCTGATCCATGTCGACAAGAACTCCGGCCCGGAACTGGAGGCCGACATCCGAGGCTTCGTGGCCGACTATCCCAACGCCGACGTCCTGGAGAGCAAGGCGGCGCTGTGGGGCGGCTACAGCCTGGTCGACGCCGAGCTGCGCGGCATGGCCCGCCTGCTGGAGATGGGCCGGGACTGGGAGGTGTTCATCAACCTCAGCGGCCAGGACTTTCCGCTCAAGACCCAGAAGTCCATCAAGGCCTTCCTGGCCCGGCGGAGAGGCCAGGAGTTCATCAAGGCGGTGGATCAGCAACAGGCCCGCCCCGACACCATGCCCCGGGTCCAGAAGTACGCCTTCGAGCTGCGCGATCGGATCGTCCGCACGATCCTGGGACGCCGGTTCCTGTCGGGCGCCAAGCCCTATATCGGCAACCAGTGGATGATGGTCAGCCGCCGGTTCTGCCAGTTCGTCTGCCACGACCAGCGGGCCGATCGCTACAAGGCCTTCTACCGGCACACCTTCATCGCCGACGAGGGTTTCTTCCAGACCGTGATGATGAACACCGCCGAGCATGGCGTGGTCGTGCAGGACGACATGCGGATGATCGACTGGATCCCCGACGGCGACATCAAGTTGCGGCCGCGCACCTACGTCGCCCAGGACGCCGCCGCCCTGATCGCCAGTCCGGACCTGTTCGCCCGCAAGTTCGACACGAGCGTCGACGCGGGGATTCTCGACCTTCTGGAAAGCCACCTGGCGACCCAGGACATCGCCAATCCGGAAACCGCTCCCGTCCCGCGCCGCGGGACCCAACCTGTGCTGGCGGTGGTCTAGGCCCGAGGTCGGGCGCGCCGCCGCCGCGCTCGACCATTACATATCGTTTACATTCATAATCGCTGATTGACGCCAACGTTTACGTCGGTAATCGTTGCGGGGAACAAGAGAGGTTCCCATGCGGATCAGCGCGGCCGAAAGCGAGATCATGAAGGCGTTATGGGCCAGGAGCCCACTGACGGCCGAAGAGATCACCATCACCCTGGCCGACGACCAGAACTGGGCCGAGGGCACCGTCAAGGCGCTGCTCAACCGCCTGCTGAAGAAAAACGCCATCGCCGCCGAGAAGGACGGCCGGCGCTTCCTGTACCGGCCGCTGGTGGCCCAGGGCGACTATGTCCACGCCGAGAGCCAGGGCCTGCTGGACCGCCTGTTCGACGGCCGTCTGGCCCCGCTGGTCAGCCACTTCTCGCAGCGCGAGCGGCTGAGCGCCGAAGACGTCGCCGCGCTGCGCGCCATCCTGAAGGCGCACGACAATGGCCAGTGACCTGCTGGCCCTGCTGCTGCGCGCCAACCTGGCGATCGGCGCGGCCGTGATCCTGGCGCTGCTGCTGCGCCGGCCGATCCGCAACCTGTTCGGGGCCCGCGCGGCCTACGCCCTGTGGCTCATCGCGCCGCTGGCCGCCCTGGCGGTGCTGGTCCCGTCGCGGATCGTCACGGTTCCGGCGCCCGCCCCGGCCGCTCCGGCCCCTGCGGCGACGTCGCGCGCGGCCCCCCTGGCGGCCCCCGAGGCCATGGCGGGGCGAGCCAGGATACAGCCGCCGACTCGGAGCGTCCGCCCCCTGCCCGTCGCCGAGTTGCTGCTCGCGGCCTGGGCCCTGGTCGCCCTGCTGGCCGCCGGCGTCCAGGCCGAGCGCCAGCGCCGGTTCGTTCGCTCGCTGGGCCGGCTGCGTGGCGAGGCCGACGTCTTCCACGCCGAACGCCCGGGCGTCGGCCCCGCCGTGATCGGGGCCCTGGCCCCCAAGCTGGTGCTTCCGGCCGACTTCGCCGTGCGCTTCACGCGCGAGGAGCAGGCCCTGATCCTGGCCCACGAGCGCAACCATCTGTCGACCGGCGACGCCCAGATCAACGCCCTGACCACGGCGCTGCAGTGCCTGTTCTGGTTCAACCCGCTGGTCCACATCGGCGCCCAGCGCCTGCGGGTCGACCAGGAGATCGCCTGCGACGCCGCCGTCCTGGTCCGCTTCCCCATCGCCCGCCAGGCCTATGGCGAGGCGATGCTGAAGACCCAGCTGGCGCCGTCCGCGCCACCGCTCGGCTGCCATTGGCCAGCCTCGGCCAACACCCAACTCAAGGAGAGGTTCGTCATGCTCAAGCAACACCGCCAGGGCCGCGCCCGTCGCCTGGCCGGCGGCGTCGCCGTCGCCGCCCTGTCCCTGGGCGTCGGCTTCGCCGTCTGGGCCGCCCAGCCGGCGCGAACGGTCCAGGCCGCGCCGGCCGGAGCGCCGCGCCACGACACGTCCGGAGACGGCGGCCAGGTCAGCCCGCTCTACACGGCCGTGCAGGATGGCGACGCGGCCAAGGCCCGCAGCCTGATCGCGGCCGGCGCCGACGTCGACTTCAAGGCCTTTGGCGACGGCACGCCCCTGATCGCCGCCGCGCGCGAAGGCCGGGCCGACCTGGTCGAGTTGCTGCTCGCCAACGGCGCCGATCCCAACCTGGCCCTGCGCGGTGACGGCGCCCCCCTGATCGCCGCCGCCGACGCCGGCCGGGCCGACATCGCCAAGGCCCTGGTCGAGCGCGGCGCGGTGCTCGACATCCACGTGCCCGGCGACGGCACGCCGCTGATCAACGCCATCCGCTCGGGCGACAGCGCCACCATCGGCTACCTGGTCGACAAGGGCGCGGACGTGAACCTGCCCGCGCCGGGCGACGGGACGCCGCTGATCGAGGCGGCGCGCGCGGGCCGGATGGACGTGGTCCAGCTGCTGCTGGCCAAGGGCGCCCAGGCGGGCCTGGCCCTGCGCGGCGAAGGCGATCCGCTGATCGTCGCCGCGGCCGGCGGACGCCTGGACATCGTCCAGGCCCTGGTCGAGCACGGCGCCTCGGTGGAGTCCTTCGTGCCGGGCGACGAGACCCCGCTGATCAACGCCGCCCAGTCCGGCGACCTGGCGACGGTCCGCTACCTGGTCGAGAAGGGCGCCGACGTGAACCGCGCCGTGCCGTCCAACCGCGGCGAGACGCGCTCACCCCTGGGTGAAGCCCTCAAGCATCGCCACGACGCGGTCGTGCAGTACCTCAAGACCCAGGGCGCGCGCGGCTAAACCGCGCGCCCAAATCCCCTTCAAAATCAGAGCGGAAACACGATGGCTTTCATCGACGCCCGAACCTTGCCCGACGCCAGTCCCATCGAGGCGGACCTGATCATCATCGGCGGCGGCCTGGCCGGCATCACCCTGGCCAGGGAACTGGCCGGCGGCCCCCTGAAGGTCGCCGTCCTCGAGAGCGGCGGCCGCGAGATCGACGAGGCGATCCAGGACCTCTACGCGGGGACCGCCGTGGTCAAGGCCCCCGACAATCCCGACAAGCCGTTCGACGACTATCCGCTCCAGTCGCGGGCCCGCGTGCTGGGCGGCTCGGGCATGATCTGGGGCGGCAAGTGCGTACCGCTGGACCCGGCCGACTTCATCGCCCGTCCCTGGGCCCCGCACACCGGCTGGCCGATGACGCGCCAGCAGCTCCAGCCGTTCTATGATCGGGCCTGCGACCTTCTGGAGATCCCGCGCTTCGACGCCGGCGACAAGGCGTTGAAGGACCCGGCCCGCCCGCCGCTGGCGCTGGATCCGCGGGACGGTTTCTTCTCGGCCCCGCGGGTCTTCACCCGCTATTCCGGCGGGGCGGACAGGGCCGCCTTCGACCGCTTCCGCACCGACTTCGCCGCCGCGCCGAACATCACCGTCTACCTGCACGCCAACGTCACCCGGATCCGGCTGACGCCAAATGGCGACAAAGGAGGCGGCGACGTGGTCGAGGGCCTGGACGTGGCCTGCCTGGACGGCAAGCGCCACACGGCGGTCGGCCAGACCTATGTGCTGGCGGTCGGCGGGATCGAGAACGTGCGCCTGCTGCTGGCCTCGAACGGCGTGCGGCCCGAGGGAATCGGCAACCGCCGGGATCTGGTCGGGCGCTTCTTCCAGGGCCACGTGACCTACGCCCTCGACGGCGATGCCGAAACCGAGGGCACGGCGGTCCAGGTCTCGCGCCAGGCCTCCATGAGCCTCTACCTGAACCCTGGCCGCGCCGCCGCCCATTGCGTGGTGGCCGCCGGCCTGCCGGCCCAGGCGCGCCTGAAGACCGGCAACTTCACCGCCACGCTCTACGCCGCCGGGGAGACCGGGGCCGGAACCCCGACCCAGGCCGAGACCAAGGCGCTGCGCCGGGTCGCGACGCGGATGGATGGAGCAAGCCCGGGCGACGGCCAGCTGTTGGGCTTCTTCGCCATGTCGGAGCACTTCCCCAATCCCGACAGCCGCGTGACGCTGAACATGGCGACCAAGGATCCCCTGGGCATGCCGCGCATCCATCTGGAATGGCGCTACGCCAAGGCCGACTGGGACAGCCTGGAGCGCTCCGCCGCCGCCTTCGGCGACGCCCTGGGCGCCGCCGGCCAGGGCCGGGTCTGCTGGCCGGTCCAGCGCCGCAAGCTCCTGGAGATCTCCAGCGCCTCGCGCCACCACATGGGCACGACGCGGATGAGCGCCGATCCGGCCAAGGGCGTGGTCGATCCAGACCAGAAGGTGCACGACACCGCCAATCTCTATGTCACCGGCAGTTCGGTGTTCCCGACCTCGGGCATCGCCAACCCGACCCTGACGATCCTGGCCCTGACACTGCGCCTGGCCGATCACCTGAAGCGCGACATGGGAGCTCGCCAATGACCGCCGTCCTGGCTCGCCGCGACCTGCTGGCCGCCCTGCTGGCCGCCACGGCCCTGCCCGGCCTGGCCCATGCCGCGCCCGACGCCCCCCTGTTCGGCGATCTCGACCACGCCGCCGCCGGGCGGATCGGCAAGGCCTGGCTGGCCCGCCATCCGGACGCAGGGGCGGCGGCCCTGGCCCGGCGCCTGTTCCCGAACGGTCGCGGGCCGGACGCCCTGCCCGCCCTGCGCCGCCAGTTGTCCGAAGACTTCCGGCGTGGAGCGGTGTTCGTGCACCGCGGATGGCGGCTGTCGGAGACCGAAGGAGCGCTGTTCGGGCTGCTGGCGCTGGAGGGGTGACGAAAAGCGGCTCTAGGGGGCCCCGCCCTTGGGCAACTTCAGCAGCGACCAGGCCAGCCCCACGCCCGCCACCCCGATCACCGAGGTCCCGTAGGCCGCCCCCGCCAGGAAGCCGCTCCAGTCCAGCTGCAGGTGGGCGAAATAGCGGGCCAGCAGCAGGGAGACACTGCCGACATAGCCACAGGAGTCGGCGACGTAGATCAGGAACCCCGCCGTCCCCACCTGGCCGGTAGCGGCGATCAGCCGGTCGAACAGCATGCCGTTGAACGGGGTGTAGGCCATGTAGATTCCCGCCCCCGTGGCGATCATCCAGGCGACCGGACCCAGCAGCCCGACCTGCCGCCCCAGGGTCGCCGCGCCGAGCAGGGCGAAGCCCAGGGCCACGAAGGCGAAGTTGAAACCGACCGCGCGGCGGTTGTCGCGCACCAGGCTCAGCACGCCCAGCCCGACCAGCACGATGGCCGCGACCGGGATTTCCGACAGCGAGAAGATCGCCGCGGCGTTCTTGAAGCCCAGCTCGGCCCAGATCTCGGCGGCGAAATTGTCGCGGAAGTCCCTCAGGGCGGTCAGCAGCACATAGACCGCCACCAGCAGGACCAGGGCCGGCGCGTGGGCGGCGAACATGGCGGCGCGGGCCTTGGCGTTCATCGGCGCGCGCCGCACGCGGGCGGCCTCGTCGGCCGGCGACGGCGGCGGCAACTGGGTCAGGGCGGCCACGGCCAGCAGCAGCAGCGGGATGAACATCAGTCCCGTGAGCGCCGGCATCCAGCGCTCGTCGACGCCCTGCAGCAGCAGGCTCTTGCCCACCGACTTCACCACGCCCGAGGCCAGGATGAAGCTGGCGCACAGCATGGCGCCCAGCACCTCCGAGAGCCGCCGGCCCTCGACGAAGCCGAACACCAGGCCCCAGATCATGCCCAGGCACAGGCCGTTGACGAACAGGGCCGGCGGACCGGCGACGGCCGGCCCCAGGCTCAGCCCCAGCAGAGACAGCTCGGCGCCGCCGATCAGCGCCAGGATCGCCAGCCAGCGCCGCTCGGGACGCATCTCGGAGATCACCTTGATCCCGACGATCTTCGACACGGCGTAGCCGGCGACCTGGGCGATCACCAGGGCCACCTTGAAGTCGATGGCGAACGGCCAGCCGGCCATGTGGTCGTAGTGGGCGGCCGTGAACGGCTTGCGATAGGCGAACATCGAGAAATAGGCCGCGAAGGCCGCCAGCCCGCCGTACAGCGCGAAGGCCCAGGGCGGCGCCTGGGCCAGGGCGCGGGCGATCGGTCCCTGGACCAATGGCTGAGTCGGTGTTGCGTCCGGCATGCCCCATGGGCGGGCCGAAATCCTCCCCGCGTCAACCGCCGATCGGCGTCAGGCGGTCAGGGCGGCGCGCGAAACGGTCTCCAGGACCTGGTCGGCCGAAAGATCGCGGGCCTGGGCCGCCACCTCGCCGACGACGATCACCACCGGGCCGCCGTGGCTGTCCAGCCGGTCACCCAGAGTCTCCAGCGTGCCATGATAGATCCTGGCGTTCGCCCCGCCGGCCTGCTCGACCGCCACGGCCGGCGTGCCGGGCGCGCGGCCCGCGGCGATCATCCGGGCGCAGAGGGCGTGGGCCACCTCGCCGCCCATATAGACCGCCAGGGTCGCCTCGGGGTCGCCGGCCGCGCTCCAGTCGCCGCTGAGCGTCCCGGCTTCCAGCCGCGCGGTGGTGAACACCACGCGCCGGGCCTCGCCCCGATGGGTCAGGGGAAAGCCGAACTGGGCCGCGGCGGCGCAGGCGGCGGTGACGCCGGGCACCACCTCGACGGACACGCCGTGCTCGCGCAGGAAGGCCGACTCCTCACCCACCCGGCCGAACACGGACGGGTCGCCGCCCTTCAGCCGCACCACCCGCAGGCCCTTGCGCGCCAGGCGCAGCATCAGACGGTTGATTTCGTCCTGGTGCATGCTGGGCTTGCCGGCCCGCTTGCCGGTCTGGATGCGCACGCAGCCGGCCGGGGCCAGGGCGATGGCGTCCTCGCTGATCAGGGCGTCGTAGAGCAGCGCCTGGGCGCTCTCCACCGCGCGCACGGCCCGCAAGGTCATCAGGTCGACCGGACCCGGACCGGCTCCAACGAGCAGGACTTGAGCGTCAGACATGGGCGGGCTCCTTGGCGGGAACGGCGGCGGTCGCGGCGATCATCCGGGCGATCTCGGGACGGCAGGACCCGCAATTGGTTCCCGCCCCGGTGGCGGCGCCGACCGCGTCGGGACTGGCGGCCCCGGCGACGATGGCGGCCTGCACGGCCCTGGCGCCCACCTTCAGGCAGGCGCAGACCAGCGGCCCCTTGTCGACCGGCGGACCGGGCGGGCGCCCGAACAGCAGGGCCGACCGGGCCTCCTGGCTCAGTTGCGACTCAGCGAACAGCTCGGCCAGCCAGTCGCGCGGCGGCAGGCGGCCATTGATCGTGATGTACAGGACCGCGACCAGCCGGCCGTCGTGCAGCCAGGCGTCGCGCCGCGCGCCGGTGGCGGCGTCCTCATAGGTCACGAGTTCGCCGACGAGGCCCTTGACGAGCCCCCTGCGCAGGGCGGCGCGCTCGACTTCGTCGCCCCGGCCGGCGAACTCGTGTTGCTGGCAGGCGTCCTGTGGAATGCGCCGCCAGACGAGGTCCAGACCCGACGGAAGGGCGAGGCTGTCCCGCGTGAGGAAAAAGCCCTTCCAGGTTTCGCGATAGGCGCGCAGCCGGGCGGGGGTGTGCTTGAATTCGGGCTGGCCGGAGGTGGGATCCAGGTTCGGCGCGATCAGGTGGTTGGAGCGGCCGGACGGCGCGAAGGCGTCGGTCCAGTGCATCGGCATGAACAGGCCGCCGGGCCGCTGGCGCTCGGTGACCTTGGCCAGGGCGACCGCCTCGCCGCGGACGGTGATCACCCGGGCCAGGGCGCCGTCCCGGACGCCCAGGGCCTCGGCGTCGGCGGGATGGACCTCGACGAACGGCTCGGGCGCGTGGCGGCACAGGTCCGGGGCCAGGCCCGTGCGGGTCATGGTGTGCCACTGGTCGCGGATGCGGCCGGTGTTCAGCGACATCGGATAGGCCGCGTCCATCGCGTCGGCCGGCCCCTTGGGTCGGGTGGGGACCATGCGGGCGCGGCCGTCGAGGGTCTGGAAGCGGCCGTCGGTGAACAGGCGCGGCGTCCCCTGCCCGTCCGCGCCCACCGGCCACTGGACCGGCAGGAGTTCGGCGTAAGCCTCTGGCGTCAAAGTCGAAAGCCCCGCCAGGTTCAGGACGCGAGCCGTTTCGCCGGCGGTGTTCTCGTAGGCGGTCAGGCGCGCCCATTCGCGGAACACGCTGGCCTGCGAAGCCCAGCCGAAGCCGTCGAAGCCCATGGCCTGGGCGACCTCGGCCATGATCCGCCAGTCGGCGCGGGCCTGTCCCGGCGCGGGAAACAGGGCCCGCTGGCGCGAGATCCGGCGCTCGGAATTGGTGACCGTGCCGTCCTTCTCGCCCCAGGCCAGGGCCGGCAGCTTGACGTCGGCGAAGGCCGTGGTGTCGGTCTCGACGCAGTCGGACACCACCACGAACGGGCAGCGCTCCAGGGCCTCGCGCACGCGGCCGGCGTCGGGCAGGCTGACGGCGGGGTTGGTGGCCATCACCCAGACCGCCTTGATCTTGCCGGCGTGGATGGCCTCGAACATGTCGACGGCCTTCAGGCCGGGCGCGCGGGCGGTGTCGGGCGCCCCCCAGAAGCGGGCGACGCGGTCACGGTCGGCCGGCGCGAAGTCCATGTGGCCGGCCAGGGTGTTGGCCATGCCGCCGGTCTCGCGCCCGCCCATGGCGTTGGGCTGGCCGGTGATCGAGAACGGGCAGCTGCCCGGCTTGCCGATCCGCCCGGTGGCCAGGTGGGCGTTCAGGATCGACAGCCCCTTGGCCGTGCCCTGGGCCGACTGGTTGGCGCCCATCGAGAACAGGCTGACCGTGCGTTCATGGGCGGCGAACAGGTCGTAGAAGGTCAGCAGGTCCTCGACCGGCACGCCGCAGTCGGCGGCGACGGCGGCCGGCGACTGGTCGAGCTCCGCCAGGGCCGCCTCGACGGCGTCGAAGCCGTTGACGTGGGCGGCGATATAGTCGCGGTCGATCGCCTCGATGCGGATCAGGTGGGCCAGCAGGCCGTTCCACAGCCGCACGTCGCTCTGCGGGGCGATGGCCAGGTGCAGGTCGGCGCCCTCGGCGGTGTCGGTGCGGCGCGGGTCGATGACCACGTGCTTCTGGCCGCGCGCCCTGGCCTGCTCCATGCGCCGGAACAGCACCGGATGGGTCCAGGCGGCGTTGTGGCCGCTGAACACCACCAGGTCGGCCAGCTCCAGGTCCTCGTAGCAACCGGGCACCAGATCGGCGCCGAACGCCTGCTTGTGGGCCGCCACGGCCGAGGCCATGCACAGCCGGCTGTTGGTGTCGATATTGCCCGAGCCGATGAAGCCCTTCATCAGCTTGTTGGCGACGTAGTAGTCCTCGGTCAGCAACTGGCCCGAGACGTAGAAGGCCACGCTGTCGGGGCCGTGCCTGGCGATGGTGTCCTTGAAGCGCTTGGCGACCAGGGCCGTGGCGTCGGCCCAGCTGGCGGACTTGCCGTTGATCGTCGGCTCCAGCAGCCGGCCCTGCAGCCCCACCGTCGCCCCCAGCGCCGTGCCCTTGGAGCACAAGCGGCCGAGGTTGGCGGGGTGGGCCGCGTCGCCGGCCACCGACAGCGCCCTGTCGTCCGCGGACGGGGTCTGGCCAACCGCGCCCGACACGCCGCAACCCACCCCGCAATAGGGGCAGGTCGTCTTGACGAGCGGGGCGGTCGAGCCGTCAGCCATGGGCGTCGAGGCTCAGCAGCAGGCGGCCGTCGCGGACCTCCAGCGGCACCACCGGCGTGCAGCCCTTGCCCTTGTCGGCGCCCATCGGCTCGCCCGAGGCCAGGTCGATCGACCAGTTGTGCAGCGGGCAGGCCACGGCGCGCCCGTGGACGATGCCCTGGCTCAACGGCCCGCCCTTGTGCGGACAGGCGTCCATCAGGGCGAACACCTCGCCGTCGCCGGTGCGGAAGATGGCGATGTCGCCGCGCGGGCTGGGCACCCGGCGGGCGCCGCGGCGGGGAATGTCGGTCACCGCCCCGACATCCACCCAGACGGGAACTTTGACATGCGCGTTCATGCGGGGACGAACTCCATCCGGCGGCTCATGGGGGTGAATTCCTCGGTATGGCGGCCGGCCACGCGCTCGGCCCACGGGTCGATGCGGGCGAAGCGCTGCGAGAACACGAAGCGGTCGTAGAGGGCCTTGCGCTGGTCGGGATCGGTGACCTGCGCCTGGATGCTCTCCAGGCCCACGCGCGCCATCCACTTGTAGACCCGCTCCAGGTACCAGCCCTCCTCGCGGTACAGCTGCATGGCCGCGGCGATCACCCAGACGGCCTCGTCCTCGGTCGCCACCCGGGTCAGGATCTGGGTGCCCTGGATGTGCAGGCCGGCGGCGCCGCCGATGTGGATCTCGTAGCCGCTGTCGACGCAGACCACGCCGAAGTCCTTGCAGGTGGCCTCGGCGCAGTTGCGCGGGCAGCCCGACACCGCAAGCTTGACCTTGGCCGGCGACCACGAGCCCCAAAGGAACTTCTCCAGGCGGATGCCCAGGCCCGTGGAGTCCTGGGTGCCGAACCGGCACCAGTCGCTGCCGACGCAGGTCTTCACCGTGCGCAGGCCCTTGGCGTAGGCGTGGCCGCTGACCATGCCGGCGGCGTTGAGGTCGGCCCAGACGGCCGGCAGATCGTCCTTCTTGACGCCCAGCAGGTCGATCCGCTGGCCGCCGGTGACCTTGACCGCCGGGATCTGGAACTTGTCGGCCACGTCGGCGATGGCCCGCAGCTCGTCGGGCGTCGTCATGCCGCCCCACATGCGCGGAACGACGCTGTAGGTGCCGTCCTTCTGGATGTTGGCGTGGACGCGCTCGTTGATGAAACGCGACTGCTTGTCGTCGCGATATTCCGACGGCCAGGCGCACAGCAGATAGTAGTTCAGGGCCGGCCGGCACGACGAGCAGCCGTCGGGGGTGGTCCACTCCATGGCCTGCATCACGGCGGGCATGGACTTCAGTTCGTATTCGACGATGGCCTTGCGGACGTCGGAGTGCGGCTTGTCCGTGCACTTGCACATCGGCTTGGGGCCGGTCTGCTCCTTGAAGCCGTCGCCCAGGGTCAGCTTCAGCACCTGCTCGACCAGCGGCGTGCACGAGCCGCAGGAGGCCGAAGCCTTGGTGACCGCCTTCACGTCGTCCAGGGTCGTCAGGCCCTGGGTGGTGATGGCCGAAACGATCGAACCCTTGCAGACGCCGTTGCAGCCGCAGATTTCCTGCGTGTCGGGCATGGCCGCAACGGCGGCGTTAGGGTCCAGGCCGGACAGCCCTTCCGTGATGGCCTGGCCGAAGATCAGGGTCTCGCGGATGTCGGTGACCGAAGTCCCCGCCCGCATCAGGTCGAAGTACCAGTTGCCGTCGGCGGCGTCGCCGAACAGCACCGCCCCGGCCACCTTGCCGTCCTCGATGACCACGCGCTTGTAGACGCCGCGGCCGGCGTCGCGGAACACGATGTCCTCGCAACCTTCGCCGCCCGAGAACTTCCCGGCCGAGAACACGTCGACGCCCGAAACCTTCAGGCGGGTCGACAGGACCGAGCCCTCATAGGCCCCCTCCCCGTCGGTCATCGACTCGGCCAGCGAGCGGCACATCTCCCAGATCGGCGCGACCAGGCCGTAGCAGTTGCCCCGGTGCTCGGCGCATTCGCCGACCGCGAACACCGCCGGGTCGGAGGTGCGCATGGCGTCGTCGACGACCACGCCGCGATTGACCTGCAGGCCGGCGGCCTTGGCCAGGGTGGCGTTCGGGCGGATGCCGACGGCCATGACCAGCAGGTCGCACGGCAAGGTGCGGCCGTCCTTCAGCTTCAGGCCCGTGACCTGGCCGTTCTCGCCGACGATCTCCTCGGAGTGGGCGCCCAGCACCGTCTCGACGCCGCGTTCGGCCAGGGCCTCGCGCAGCAGGAAGCCGGCGCTCTCGTCCAGCTGGCGTTCCATCAGCACGTCCATCAGGTGGACGACCGTGGCGGACATGCCGCGCCGGGCCAGGCCGTAGGCGGCCTCCAGGCCCAGCAGGCCGCCGCCGATCACCACGGCGCGGGCGCCGGGCTTGCCCGAGGCCGCGACCATGGCCTCGACGTCGTCCAGGTCGCGGAAGGTGACCACGCCCTTCAGGTCGATGCCCGGCAGGGGCAGGCGGAACGGATCGGAGCCCGTGGCCAGGATCAGCTTGTCGTAGGGAACTTCCAGCCCGCCCTCGGCCACCACCTTGCGGCCTTCCAGGTCGACCGCCGTGACGGCCCGCCCGGCGTGCAGGGCGATGCCGTTGTCGGCGTACCAGGCCTCGTCGTTGATCACGATGTCGGCGAAGGACTTCTCCCCCGCCAGCACCGGCGACAGCATGATGCGGTTGTAGTTCACCCGCGGCTCGGTCCCGAAGATCGCGATCTCGTAGCGGTCGGGATCGCGCTTGAGGACTTCCTCGACCGCCCGGCAACCGGCCATGC
>Ga0209758_1001166_pt1 | contig 33385 bp, 26 predicted proteins | sample AraplaMF_Col_mMF_FD_184258 | JGI IMG/M metagenome (GOLD analysis project Ga0209758, IMG submission 184258) | Arabidopsis root microbial communities from the University of North Carolina, USA - plate scrape MF_Col_mMF (SPAdes) (version 2) | ecosystem: Host-associated > Plants > Roots > Endosphere... | reverse complement strand
CTCCCCCGTTCTCACCGCCTCGGTCGCGAGCAGGATCCGGGCCATCGGCTCCGGCGGCTCGAGATCGCGATTGTCGAGTTCGATCACGGCGGCGGGCCAAGCATCGCCCGCTGCGGCACCAGCAGCCGTCGGGGATAATCCGTTGGTGGCCGCCGCCGGAAGGAACAGTACCTCCCATTCGCCATCCTCCAGTTCGATCGCCTCGTGTGTGAAGCCTTTCGATCCCATCACGCCGAACAGCGGAATCGGCTGGAAGGTCGCGAACAGCCGCAGGCCTTGACCGGGCTCGAGTGTCTCCAGAGCCTGCATGATCTGGCTGAATGGCTCGCCGCCCGCTCTCAGGATCGGTCTCACGTCGACGTCGACGAATGCTGTTGTCATGTCTGTTCTCCTCGTTTCACGTCGGTCTGTTCGACGAATACAACAAGCGCGGTGCTGCGACCTGGCCACGCTGGCTACCGCTTACGCGCGTCAGTTTGCGTGACTTGATCAACTCGGCGATGATTCCACAGGTGGCAACGGTCATGCCGAAGGCAGCGCCCTGGAACAAGGTGGCGTGCCCGAGCAGCAGCGCCGCGGTTGCGCTCCACACCCCTGCAAAGAAGGCGAGGAACCAGCGGCCTGCCGTGCGCTCGGCAACGAGATCCTGAACGCGCGGCGTCGGCGCTTTTCCAAGCACCGGACCATAACATTCCAGCCAGGTCAGAAAGGCGACGATCTTGTACATCTTGGCAAGGATCAGTCCCGACAGCCAGCCGAACGCGGTCAGGAAGACGATTGCGGGGACATGATCGAATAACCTGCCGGCGATTGCGAGGCCGATGGTCAGGACGGCGGCCAGCGCGAGGTTTCCGAGCGCCAGCGCGGTCATGCGGCTGTTCAGCTCCAGCGCCTTGCGCTTGCGCGCGCGATAAAGCCGGATGACGTCGCGACCGTAGAGCGCCAGTGCCGCGGCGCCTGCGACCATCGCGAGCGCCAGCACGGGATGAAGCGGCCAATCCAGCGCCACACTGCCGAGGCCGCCACCGATCACCAGCGCCAGCGCCGCCGTCGCCAGCCGCAACGTTCGTGCGCCGCTGGCCGGATGCACGTCGGGAGCCAGCATGAACATCGCGAGTAATCGATAGCTGATCCCCGCGGCGGTCACCGTAAGCCAGCCTCCCAGTCCCGCAACGACATGGATCGGCAGGCTGCTGGTGACGAGATCGCGGTCCCCGCGCGTGTCGATCGTGCCGTCGAGAACCAGCGCGAACGCCGCGCCAAGCGTCACCGCAGCACCGGCGCTGGCAAGTCCCGCCGCGACGAAGCGCGCCGGCAGGGGAAACGGGCGCGCGTGCCAGAGCGTGCGAGCCAAGCTGGCGATGACGAGGGCAAAGCCCGTGCCCAACAGCACGGCGGCGACGGTCAGCAACGGCAGTTCGAGATGGACGCGGTCGCCAAGCTGCAGGAAGCCGAGAACGAGCGAAGCCAGGCCTGTCACGAGCAGCACCAGGGCGATCACCGGCGTACGATCGCCCTGCAGCGGCGCTGCGATCAGCACCGGAACGAACTGAAACAGCGCGCCGCACAGCGCAAGACTGAGCCAGCCGATCGTGACCAGGTGCACGAGCACCAGCGTGTCGGGCGCGATCACGGCGGCGCCCGGAAATCCGAAGCCCAGGGCCATCAGCAGTTCTGCGGCGACCAGCGACAGCAGGGCAGCCGTGAAGTATGACATGGTCCATCGGGAAAGCGTTGCGCCGGTCATTCGTGCGGCCCTTCACCTGATGAGGATCGGCGCCTCGATATCGACCTGCTCGGAGGCCGAAAGCTTGATGCCGAGCGCCAGCGACCAGCGGCCGGATTCCGGCAAATCCAGCCGGACCACCCACTTGTCGTCAACGACGTGGTCGGCAAATGCCGCCACCGGCGTCACGCTTTTGTCCGCATTGGCCAGCGTGACGGAGACCTGCTGCGCCGTCGTCAGCGCCTGCTCGTTGCCGTCCTCGAGCTGAATCGCGATCTCAACGGGGCCGGCGCGGCCCGGTGACACCGTAATGTTGGCCATCGCCTGCGGGTGGCAGAAGTGGGTGAAGAACGGCTCGTCCGGGTCGCTCGGTGCCGCGGCGGGGGCGCGCACCTCGACGTGGGTGACCGGCCGCGGCGCGGGCGCACCGATGCCCTGGACCGCAAATGGGACTTCGACCCGGCCGGCCAGTTCGAATGAGAGAAGAACCGGAATCTGTTCGCTTTCGCGCAGTGGCGTCGTCAAGCTGACGAACATCAGATGACGGCCGCCGGGCGCGAATTTGACGGTCTTGCCCGGCTCGATCATCAAGCCTTCCTCCATCGGCCGCATCGTCATGATACCGTTGAGCATCGCCATCTCGTGAATTTCGACCCGCTTGGCGACACTGGTCGCCCCGGACAACAGCCGCTCGGGTACGGGACCCCTGTTCTCGATCGTGAGATAACCTGCCGCGACCTGGGCGCCGCCCGGTGTCGCGCGGCTCCAGGCTTGCGTGATGACGAGATTCCCGGCCGTGATGTCACGCGCCTTTCCGGGCGACGCCAGCAGCAAGGACAGCAGGGCGGCGCCAACGATGCGTAATACCGGGCTGGACATGATGGATACCCTCGGTCTGGACTGCCGGGAGTATCGAGCTTGGGTGAAATCAGTCTTTGCGGGAGCGCAAACCCCGGCCGGAAAGGCTCTCGGCTATGTCACAAAGTCGGCATTCATGAAGCCGTTGCGGACGGCTGCGGCGGGCAGACGATTCGCAGATGGCGGTCGTGCGACCGACGCCCATCCCGGTCAGGGCTGGCGCCTCATACGTCCACGTTGGCGCTGAGCGAATTATCCTGGATGAATTCGCGGCGCGGTTCGACGACGTCGCCCATCAGCTTGGTGAAGATGTCGTCGGCCTCGTCGACCTCCTTGACCTTGACCTGCAGCAGCGAGCGTTCGTTGGTGTCCAGCGTGGTTTCCCAGAGCTGGCCTGGGTTCATCTCGCCCAGCCCTTTGTAGCGCTGCAGCGCGACGCCCTTGCGGCCGGCGTCGGTCACCGCCTCGAACAGGCTGACCGGTCCGTGGATCGGGGTTTCGACATCCTTGCGGCGCAGATGGCCGGTGCGCGGATAGGCTTCCTGCAGCGCGGCGGCGTATTCGTCGAGCTTGCGCGCATCGGCGGAGCCGAGCAGTGCGGCATCGATCATCGCGACGTCCTTGACGCCGCGCACGGTGCGCTCGAAGAAGAAGCCTTCGCCCTCGCTGAAGCGGCCGACCCAGCCGCGCTCGACCTCTTCGGCCAGCGAATCGAGCCGTTTCGCGATGTAATCGGCGGCGGCATTGGCGGTGGCGACGTCGCCGGTGATGCGCGGGCTGAGCACGCCGGCGATGGCGGCCTGTTCCACCACCTTGCGGTTATAGCGGCCGTGCAGGTTGTTCAGGGTGCCGCGGATCAGCCGGGCATCCTCGACCAGCGCCAGCAGGTCGCGGCCGCTGCGGTCGCCGCCGGTGGCCGGCTTGAACACGCAGTCATCGAGGCCGGTTCCGATCAGGTAATCTTCCAGCGCGCGCTCGTCCTTGAGGTATTGCTCGGACTTGCCGCGCGTCACCTTGTAGAGCGGCGGCTGGGCAATATAGAGGTGGCCGCGATCGACCAGCTCGCGCATCTGCCGGTAGAAAAAGGTCAGCAGCAGCGTGCGGATGTGAGCGCCGTCGACGTCGGCGTCCGTCATCAGGATAATCTTGTGATAGCGCAGCTTGTCGATCGAGAAATCGTCGCTGATGCCGGTGCCGAGGGCGGTGATCAACGTCCCGATCTGCTCGCTGGACAGCATCTTGTCGAGGCGGACGCGCTCGACATTGAGGATCTTGCCGCGTAGCGGCAGCACCGCCTGGAATTCGCGGTTGCGGCCCTGTTTGGCGCTGCCGCCGGCCGAGTCGCCCTCGACGATGAACAGTTCGGACTTGGCGGGATCGCGTTCCTGGCAGTCCGCCAGCTTGCCCGGCAGCGACGATACGCTGAGCGGATTCTTGCGGGTCAGCTCGCGCGCCTTGCGGGCGGCTTCGCGGGCGGCGGCGGCCTGGATCACCTTGCCGACGATCACCTTGGCCTCGGTCGGATGCTCCTCGAACCAGGCGGCCAACGCCTCGTTGAGCACGTTCTCGACCACCGGACGCACTTCCGAGGACACCAGCTTGTCCTTGGTCTGCGACGAAAATTTCGGATCGGGCACCTTGACCGACAGCACCGCGGTGAGACCTTCGCGGCAGTCGTCGCCGGTCAGCGCGATCTTTTCCTTCTTGGCGTTGGCCTCGGCGTAGCCGTTGACCTGGCGGGTCAGCGCGCCGCGGAAGCCGGCCAGATGGGTGCCGCCGTCGCGCTGCGGGATGTTGTTGGTGAAGCACAGCACGTTCTCGTGGTAGGTGTCGTTCCACCACAGCGCCGCCTCGACGGAGATGCCGTTCAGTTCGGCGCGCACCATGATCGGCGCCGGCACGATCGGCTTCTTGTTGCGGTCGAGGTACTTGACGAACTCCTCGACGCCGCCGTCATAGCGCATCACCTCGCGCTTCTCGACCGCGTGGCGCATGTCCGAGAGCACGATGTTGACGCCGGAGTTCAGGAACGCCAGTTCGCGCAAGCGGTGCTCGAGCGTGGCGAAATCATACTCGACGTTGGTGAAGGTCTCTTTCGAGGCGAGGAACGTCACTTCGGTGCCGCGCTTGCCGTTGGCGTCGCCGACCATCGTGAGCGGCGCCACCGCGTCGCCATGGGCGAATTCGATGAAGTGCTCCTTGCCGTCGCGCCAGACGCGAAGCTGCAGCTTGCTCGACAGCGCATTGACGACGGAGACGCCGACGCCGTGCAGTCCGCCGGACACCTTGTAGGAATTCTGGTCGAATTTTCCGCCGGCGTGCAGTTGGGTCATGATGACCTCGGCCGCGGAAATGCCTTCGCCCTTGTGGATGTCGACCGGAATGCCGCGGCCGTCGTCGCGCACCGTCACCGAGTTGTCGGCGTTCAGCACCACTTCCACCGCGGTGGCGTGACCAGCCAGCGCCTCGTCGATGGCGTTGTCGACGACTTCGTAGACCATGTGATGCAGGCCACTGCCGTCGTCGGTATCGCCGATATACATGCCGGGCCGCTTGCGCACGGCGTCGAGGCCCTTGAGCACCCGGATCGATTCCGCGCCGTATTCGACGGGTGCGGAATGCTCAGTGTCGGCGATCGGGAGCCGGGCGGGTTCTGTCATCGTGGGGGCCTTCGAAGGTGTGTCGAATCAGCGCGCAAAATGGCGGCGCGATCGCCGGCTATTTCTGCCATGAAAGACGTCATGCGCCTAGCGCAAAGTCTGGTCAATCAAGCTATTGAATAAATGGGTCTTTTTGGCGGTTTTTCAAGGCGTCAGGAGGCCGATTCGAGGGCTTTGCAAAAGCCCGATTCGAGCGCCCGGCGAGGTGTCGTTCCGGCCGAAACGCGCGGTGCCGCGCAACGATCACGGCCGCCGCATCAGCCGTCCGTTTTCGACATCGAAAATCTCGCCGCCGGCGCCGACATCGGCGAACGCCGCGGGATCCGCGCCGGTCATCCAGATCTGCGCGCCGAGTTTCGCAAGCTCATGGAACAGCGCCGCGCGCCGGCCGGGGTCGAGATGCGCCACCACTTCGTCGAGCAGCAGCAGCGGCGTGATGCCGGTCATCTCTGCCACCAGTCCGGCATGCGCCAGCACGAGGCCGATCAACAGCGCCTTCTGCTCGCCGGTCGAGGCGTCGCGCGCCGGCATGTTCTTCGGGGCGTAGATCACCTGCAGGTCGGTGAGATGCGGCCCGTCGAGGGTCCGGCCGGCGGCGGCGTCGCGCGGCCGGCCGTCACGCAGGATCTGGCGGTAGCGGTCCTCCACCGCGGTGGCCGGTTCGCTGACCAGCGCGTTCTCCATCCAGCCGTCGAGCATGATTGCGGCGGATGGAAACGCCGAGGCCGCACCGCGTGCCCGCAGCGACGCCGCCAGCCTGGTGACGGTCTGGCCGCGCATCGCGGCGACGGCGACGGCGAGTTCGGCGGTTTCGCGTTCGACCGCGTCGAGCCAGTGGGAATCGGTGTTGCGGTCTTCCAGCAGGCGGTTGCGCGAGCGCAGGCTGCGATCCAGTGCCGACACCCGGCTGGAATGCCCGCTATCGATTGCCAGCACCAGCCGGTCGAAAAACCGCCGCCGTTCCGACGCCGCGCCCATGAAAAGCCCGTCCATCGCCGGCGTCAGCCACACCATCCGCAGGTGATCCCCGAACGCCACCGCGGAGCCGACCGGCTCGCGGTCGATCCGGCAGCGCCGGCTGGTCGACGCGGCCTCGGGAAGCGGCGGATCGATCCCGGTGCCCAGCGTTGCCAGCCCCAGCGCGCCCTCGACCTCGGCCGAAACCGCCCACGAACCATCGCCCTGATTGTCGGCGACGTCGTCGAGGGTGGCGCGGCGCAGGCCGCGGCCCGGCGAGAGAAACGAGATCGCCTCGATGCAATTGGTCTTGCCGGCTCCGTTCGGCCCGACCAGCGCCACCACGTCGCCGCGGGTCTCGAGGCTCGACGCGCGATAATTGCGGAAGTGGGTCAGGCTCAGGCGATGGATGCGGGAGGCGGTCATCGGTGGATATAAGATTTCGCCAAAGTCGTCGCCAGGGTCCTTGGCAATGAGCCGCGGCAGATTCTGACGTCACCCTCCGCGAACGCGGAGGGCCCAGTATTGCAGAGCATCGATGAAAAGCTGAAACGCTCGGCGATACTGGGTCGCCCGGTCAAGCCGGGCGATGACGGCAGGTACAGTGGAGGTCACACCCGCATCGGCATCAGCACATAGAGCGCGCCCTTGGCGTCCTTGTCCTGTACCAGGGTCGGCGAGCCCGGATCGGCGAGCCGCAGCACGGCGACCTCGCCCTCGATCTGGGCGGCGATGTCGAGCAGGTAGCGCGAGTTGAAGCCGATATCGAGCGCGTCGGAGGCGTACTCGACCTCGAGTTCTTCGGTGGCGCTGCCGGAATCCGGATTGGTCACGCTCAGCACCAGCTTGCCGGCGGACAATGCCAGCTTCACCGCGCGGCCGCGCTCGCTGGAGATCGTCGAGACGCGGTCCACCGCGGCCTCGAAATCCTTCTTGTCGACGATCAGTTCCTTGTCGTTGTTCTGCGGAATCACCCGGCCGTAGTCCGGAAAGGTGCCGTCGATCAGCTTTGAGGTCAGCACCACATTGCCGATGGTGAAGCGGATCTTGCCCTGCGACAGCTCGATGCCGATTTCGGCGTCGGCATCTTCGATCAGCCGCTGCACCTCGCCGACGGTCTTGCGCGGCACGATGACGCCGGGCATTCCTTCGGCGCCCTTCGGCTGGGCCAGATCGACCTGGGCCAGGCGATGGCCATCGGTTGCGACCGCGCGCAGCGTCGCCGCCCTGGCGCTGCCGGCACCGTGCAGATAGATGCCGTTGAGATAGTAGCGGGTTTCCTCGGTGGAGATGGCGAACTGGGTGCGGTCGATCAGGCGCTTGACGTCAGCCGCGGCCAGCGTGAAGGAATGAGTCATGTCGCCGGCGGCCAGATCGGGAAAGTCGTTCTCGGGCAGGGTTTGCAGCGTGAACCGGGAGCGGCCGGCGCGGATCGCCAGCACCGAGCGGTCGCCGTCGCCTTCCAGCACGATCTGCGCGCCGTCGGGCAGCTTGCGCACGATGTCGTAGAACATGTGGGCCGGCACCGTGGTCGAGCCGGCGGTTCCGACTTCGGCCGGCAGCGTTTCCGTCACCTCGAGGTCGAGGTCGGTGGCCTTGAGCGCCAGCCGGGCATTTTCGGCGCGCACCAGCACGTTGCCCAGGATCGGAATGGTGTTGCGGCGCTCGACCACGCGGTGCACGTGGCTCAGCGATTTCAGGAGTTGCGCGCGTTCGACGGTGACCTTCATTGCAAATCCGCCCGATCCAAATCGACATCGTGTGATGGGAGTGCCGGGCAGCCCGAACAAGCGCCACGGCGTCTGAATCCCCGCCCGATTTTGCTCAAACCCGCAGGGGTCCGCAAGGTGGCGTGGATAGGCGTCAGTTGCAAGGGAGACGGGGGGCCGTTCCCCATTTTTGCGGCGTTTTTTCCGCTCGAGCCGGCCTCATCCCCTGCCGGTCCGGCTGGGGATGAGGTGGGGCAAAATCTCACTCCTGAAGCTGGCGCTTCAGCAGTTCGACCTCGTCGGACAGCGCCGCGTCCTTGCCGACCAGGGCCTCGATCTTGCGCACGGCGTGCAGCACGGTGGTGTGATCGCGGCCGCCGAACCGGCGTCCGATCTCGGGCAATGAGCGCAGCGTCAGCGTCTTGGCCAGGTACATCGCGACCTGGCGCGGCCGAACCACGTTCGCAGTCCGCCGCGACGACAACAGGTCTGAGCGGCTGACATTGTATTGCCGGGCGACCACCCGCTGGATGTCCTCGATCTTGATCCGTTTGGGTTCCTGCGGACGGACCAGGTCGCGAACCTCGCGCTCCGCCATCTCCAGCGTCACCGCCGTCGCGTTGAGCTTGCTGTGCGCCAGCAGCCGATTGACCGCGCCTTCGAGGTCGCGCCCGTTGTGCGTGATGGTTCTGGCGAGATATTCCAGCACCGGCCCCGGCACGTCGAAGCTCGCGTGATGGGAGCGCGCCGCGGCGACCCGCGACTTCAGGATGCCGAGCCGCAGATCCTCACCGAGCGAGGCCATTTCGACCACCAGGCCGCCGGCGAGCCGCGATCGTACCCGCTCGTCAAGGCTCTCCAGGTCGGAAGGCGGACGGTCGGCCGCGATCACCACCTGGCGGCCGGCGTCGATCAGTGCATTCAGCGTATGGCAGAACTCGGCCTGGGTGGTCTTGCCCTGCAGGAACTGCAGGTCGTCGATGACAAGCACGTCGATGCCGCGCAACGCTTCCTTGAAGGCCAGCGCCGTCTGGGTCTTCAGCGCGGCGACGAAGCCGTACATGAATTTTTCCGCGGTGAGATAAAGCACCTTGCGTTCGTTGCCGGAATTGCCGGCCCACGTCACCGCCTGCAGCAGATGCGTCTTGCCGAGGCCGACGCCGGCATGGATGTAGAGCGGATTGAACATCACGCTGTCGCCGCGCCGTCCCTCGGCGACCTGGCGCGCGGCGGCGTGGGCCAGGGTGTTGGAGCGGCCGACGACGAAGCTGCCGAAGGTCAGCCGCGGATCGAGCGGCGAGCCGCCGAGCGCGTCATGATTCGCCGACACCGGCGCCGTCGCGGTGGCGCGCAGCTCGGGCGTCGGACGACCGTCGGTGCGGCGCGCCTCGGCCGGCGCCGGAATTTCCTTGGCCGGCGCCGCGCAACGCATGGCGGAACGCACCGTCAGGTCGACGCGGTGCACTTCCGGCATCTCGGCCTGCCAGCAGGTCAGAACGCGCTCGGCATAATGCGCCTGGATCCAGCTCTTGAGGAATCGGGTCGGGACCGACAGGTGCACGCTCTCCGGCTGCACGCTCTCCAAGTCCATCCGTGCGAACCAGCTCGAATATACGTCCTCGCCGACGCTCGAGCGCAGCCGCCCCTTCACGCGTGACCAGCGATCCTGTTCCATATCTGACATTGCCTTGCGACTTTTCTAGTTGAGTTTGAAGTAAGTAAAACCGGCGAAATCGCTGCGGGTTGCAGCGGGACCTCAAGCGAAGCTTGGTTTCGTCCATAGACCAGCCGCTCGGCAAAACCGCCGCGACAGGTCGATGATCGGATTTAGAGAAGCTTTCGCGAGGTCAGCGCGTACTCGACGGCCGGTCCGGCGTTCGTCCGGACGGCGTAGAGGATAAGCAATCGTTCAATTGTGCATTGGTCAAGAATCGCATGCGATAAAATACCGTGATGTTTTCGTTAGACATAGAACCTCCCCCTCTCGCCGCGGTTGCGCGCGGCAAGCTGTCGACTCAAGGTATGTTTCACATTCAGGCGCGACGCTTCAACTTCAAACCGTCCAGCATCGGCAAACCGCGTATTCCAACGTGCTCGTTCAGCCCTCTCGGCGTGACGCTTCCGGCTTGTCGGGTTACGGCAGGCTGTCTCGTATCTCTCTTGTTTCGGCGGCATTCGAGACCGAATGCCGCGCTCGAGAAATTTCGACACAGATCCGCGTTCCTCACATCGCTATGAGTTGCAATCCGATCAACGCTTGGGTTAGCGTCGCAAACATGCCTGCCGCCCCCGGCCTGCATGTCCGCCCTTGGCTCTCAAACCGCACTGGCCTGAAGATCCGTGGGCGCCGCGAACGCTTAAAGAAATACACGACGCCTTAATTCCCGCAACGAATATGATTGGGCGCCACTGCCGTTGAATTCGACTTGCGATCATCAATCTTTCCCGGCGACTTTTCCGCCACAATCGCAACGTTTTGAATCTGCGCGCTGAATCGTAACGTTCCGGCGCTGTCATAAATCTCGCAGTTGCTTAAAATAAATTCATAAATTGTTTACGTTTGATCGGGGCGTCAAAGCGTTTTCAAAGTGCTTGTTCGCGCTATGCCGATAAGTGATTAAACGCGCGCGTTTTTTCCTGTTCGGCAGAACAGGGTAACTCCCGTTGCGATGGTTGCCGCGATGTCGCGAGGCGATTGCTTTTTTCAAACCACGCGCGTCTGATGATGCAGCTCACTTGTGCGCGGAAATGCAGGGTTTCTGCATCGTTTGGTTGTGAGCATAATTGCTCGGGCGCATGCGTTCCGCGCCAACTCCGCAGCGAATAGAAATTAACCAAGTATCACTACGTAGTGCGGAGATCGCAAGACGCCGCCGCGATGCAATCCTGCAAAAGAAAATGTCGCAAAAGAAAAAGCCCGGCACTGCCGGGCTTTTCTTTGGCCAATGATTTTCAATCAGAGCACTCGGCAGATCACTTGGCGAGCTTGGCGATCTGATGGGCGAGGCGCGAAACTTTTCGGCTCGCATTGTTCTTGTGAATGATGTTGCGTTGCGCGGCCTGCATCAGTTCCGGTTCGGCGCGCGTCATCGCCTTGAGTGCGGCTTCGCGATCGCCGTTCGCGATCGCTTCCTCGACGGTGCGGACCGCACCGCGCATCTGGGTCCGGCGCGACTTGTTGATGATGGTGCGGCGGGCAATCTTGCGGGTCGCCTTTTTGGCGGAAGTGGTATTGGCCATAGCTCAAAATTTCCTTCAGCTGCGCCCCGTCGTGGGGATAGCTCGGCTGATTGACGTCGACCGTCGCGGCCGGCGCGGGTTGGGGTTCCAGGCGTGTGTTAAAATGCCACTCTCGCAGCAGAGCCGCCCTTGCAGCGAAGCCCCCGAGAAAGCCTCCAGAGAACGCCTCGGAAAGCCGGCAACGCGCAAAGAACAGCGGCGGCGGGATTGCGCCCGCCGCCATTGCCGGTCCTTATAGAGGGGTGAGTTTGCAGCGTCAACGGTTTCCCGGCGGGGGCGGCCCCGGCCGGCGCCCCGGGGGAGCCGTAAGGTGCTGGAGAGGTTGAATTTCTCGGTTTCGGGCAGTATTGCCGGGGGACCACCCATGACACGGCTTATAATAAGGTGACGCATGATCCGCGGTTTTTTTCGTCTGGTGGGGCTGTTGCTGTTGGCCGGGGGCTTCATTTTCCTGGTTTATGACGGGGCACGCTCGATCGCCGATCAGGCGCTGCGGCTGACCCGACTCGGCGAATTCTGGAACGACGTCCACCAGGCCAGCCAGCAGGCGTTCCGGATCGCGGTCGAGGGCGCCTCGCCCTGGCTGTGGAACAGCGCCGTCAAAGTCATTCTCAATCAGCCGGTATGGGCGGTCATGGGCGTGCTGGGCATCCTGCTGATGCTGGTATTCCGGCCACGCAAGCCGTTGATTGGCTACTCGCGCAACTGATCATCGGCTTGCCGGTCCGATGGTAAAAACGGTTTGTTAACCATAACCGGGCGATACCGGGGCTGTCTCGCGATGAGGGATAGGTCCGGTGCGGGTTGTGCGCGCGTTTCGACTGTCGATGATTGCCGCCGCGGCTGCGCTTGCCTTGTCGGGCTGCATGGGCAGGTCGGGGCCTGTCGCCGTGATGCAGCCGCAGAACGATCTCGACACCTTCGCTTACGGCCAACCGGTCTATGCACCGTCGACCGTCGGCTATGTCCCGCCGATGGCCTATGTCGCGCCGTCGTCGCCCGCTTCCGACAAATACCGGCTCGACGCCGGCGATAAATTGCGCGTCGTGGTCTACGGCCAGGAAGGTCTCACCAATTCCTACGCCATCGATGCCGGCGGATCGATCACCATGCCGCTGATCGGCGCGGTGCCGGCGCGCGGCCTGACCCCGGCCGGCCTCGCCGCCCAGATCGCCGGACGGCTGAAGAACGGCTTCATCCGCGAACCGTCGGTGGCGGTGGAAGTCGAAACCTATCGGCCGTTCTTCATCCTCGGCGAGGTCCAGGCGCCCGGCCAATATCCTTACGTGCCCAACATGAGCGTCGAGAGCGCGGTGGCGATCGCCGGCGGCTTCTCGCCGCGCGCCAAGCGCGACGCGGTCACCCTCACCCATACCGATCCGAACGGTTCGCTCCGCACCATCGTCCCGCTCGGCACGCCGCTCAGCCCCGGCGACACCGTGCTGGTCGGCGAACGCTGGTTCTGAATTCCCGCTACGACCTTTTGAGATGCGCGGCGAAGAACGCCAGGCTGCGCTGGCGCGCGAGGTCGGCGCTGGGCTTGTCGTAGCTCGCGCGCTCATCGCAGCCGAAGCCGTGCTGCGCGCCGGGATAGATGAAGATCTCGACGTCGGGCCGCTTGGCCTTGATGGTCTCGACATCGCCGAGCGGAATGCCCTGATCCTTCTCGCCGAAATGCAGTTGCGTCGGCACCTTCGGCTTGTCGTCGGCAAAGCGGACGATGGCGCCGCCGTAATAGCCGATCGCGGCGCTCAGGCCCGATAGCTTGGTGGCAGCCGCAAAGGCCACGCTGCCTCCGAGGCAGAAACCGATGATGCCGACGGGACCGACATCCTTGACCGAATCGATCGCAGCCTGGGTGTCCAGCAGCATCGCCTTCCAATCCGGATTGGCGACGAACTTACGCGCCACGGCGACCTCATCGGGCGAATAACCGGATTGAAAATTGCGCTCGATGCGGTCGAAGATCGACGGTGCGACCGCCGCATAGCCCTGTTCCGCGAACCGGTCGCAGACCGCGCGGATGTGATGATTGACGCCGAAGATTTCCTGGATCACCACCACCGCGCCCTTCGGGGCCGTGGCCGGATCGGCGCGGTAGGCGCCCAGTTCGAATTTGTCGGAAGCGGTCAGCGTGATGTCTCGTCCCACAGGATGTTCCCTTGGCTGGTCGTTGATGGTGCGATGGGTGTTTCGAATGGCGGCAGAGCGCTATTGCCAGATCCAGCGGCGACCCCAGTCGCCCTTCCAGCCGGTGAGGCGGCCCTGACGGAATTGCAGATAAAGCCGGTCGTTGCGATTGAAAAAGCCGCTGCCGCCGGCGTGACGGAACGTCAGAAAGATTTCGTCGCCGGGACGGCCGCTGATGTAGTTCAGCGGTGAGCCCAGGGCGCGTGCGGCGTCTCCGGCATCCATGCCGAAAGCGAGCGGCGTATTGTTCGACAGCGTGGCGTTGAACGGCGTGCGTGCCGGCGCAAGCGGCATGAGCTGCTGCGCGGATGACGGCGCGAGGCCGGCCGCGCCGACGCCGAGCGCCAGCAGCCATGCCGTGCCGGCCTTCCGCAGTTTGGTTGAGAGCATCACGGCGTCCCGAAACTATCTTGTCCTGATTGTTACTCTAGCGTGCGGCGCGAAGTTCGTCATGCAGACAAGCATGGCTTGCCGCAGCGCACAACGGTAGCGCGATCATGCGCGTCGCCGCTCAATTTTATTTTTTTTCCTTCGACCGATTCCAATTTGGATTGCCTCGAGGTTCGAACCCGATCATTCTCGCGCGAGGCCGGCATCGACCCGGTGGGTGTCGGACCATTGCCCAAAAGTGAGTTGCCGCCGTAAGCGGCTTCATGCACCGGAAGGGGAAGAGAGATGCCTAATCTCAATATCAACGGGCGGAATATGTCCGTCGAAGCGGCCAGCGACACGCCGCTGCTCTGGGTGATCCGCGAACAACTGCAGATGACGGGAACCAAGTTCGGCTGCGGCGCCGGGCTGTGCGGCGCCTGCACGGTGCATGTCAATGGCGAGGCGGTGCGGTCCTGCCAGACCGCGGTCAGCGAGGTTGCCGGCAAGAAGATCACCACCATCGAAGGGCTGAGCGCCAAGGGCGATCACCCGCTGCAGAAAGCCTGGATCGCCGAGCAGGTGCCGCAATGCGGCTATTGCCAGTCCGGGCAGATCATGCAGGCGGCTTCGCTGCTCTCGAAGAACAGTAACCCGACCAAGGACGAAGTCGTGGCTCACATGGACGGCAACCTTTGCCGCTGCATGACCTATTCGCGGATCCAAAAGGCGATCATGCGCGCCGCCTCCGAAATGCGCACAGCGTCCAACGCTGGAACCGAGCGGAGGGCAACATGAATACGCATGTGAAAATCACCGGCAGCGAACCCGCCGATCTGTCGCGTCGTTCGTTCCTCGTTGGCTCCGCGGCCACCGGCCTGGTGCTGGGTTACGCCGCACTCCCCGGCATGACCGATCAGGCGCTCGCCGCGCCCGGCAATTTCGATCCGAGCGTCTGGTATTCGATCGCGCCGGACGGCATCGTCACGGTGACCTGCGGCAAGGCCGACATGGGCCAGCACATCGCCTCGACCATGGCGCAGATCGTCTGCGAGGAGCTCGGCTCGAACTGGAAGGACATGCGCGTCGCGCTGGCCTCCAACGATCCGAAGTTCAACGATCCGGTGCTCGGCGCCCAGATCACCGGTGGCAGCTGGAGCACGATGATGAACTTCGACGCCATGAGCCGGGCCGGTGCGGCCGGCCGCATGGCGCTGGTCGATGCCGCCGCCGGCATGATGGGCGTGCCGGCCTCGGAATTGACGGTGCGCGATTCGGTGATTTCTCATGCCAAATCGAAGAAGTCGCTGAGCTTCGCCGACGTGGTGAAGAGCGGCAAGGCGACCAGGACGTTCAACGCCGACCAGCTCAAGGCGATCACGTTGAAGACGCCCGATCAATACACCATGATCGGCGTCTCGGTGCCGCAGCTCGACATTCCGTCGAAGACCAATGGCACCGCCAAATACGGCATCGACACCATGCTGCCCGGCATGGTCTACGGCAAGATCGTGATGCCGCCGGTGCGCTACGGCGCCACGGTGAAATCCGTCGATGACAGCGCGGCGAAGAAAATCCCGGGTTTCATCAAGGCGGTCACGCTCGACGACAAGACCGGCACCACCACCGGCTGGGTGGTGGCGGTGGCCAACACCTACGCCAACGCCAAGAAGGCGGCGGACGCGCTCAAGGTGACGTATGATGGCGGCCCCAACGCCAAGCTCTCCAGCGAATCGCTGCTGACGGAAGCCAAGCGTCTGCAGGCGCTGGACGATTCCGGCCTGTTCTTCGTCAAGGACGGCGATACGGCGGCGGCGTTCGGGACGGCAGCGAAAGTGATGGAGGCGGAGTACACCACCAACATCAACATTCACGCGCCGATGGAGCCGATGAACGCCACCGCGCAATTGCAGGGCGATATCTGGCACATCTATTCCGGCAACCAGTTCGCGACCCGCTCCGGCGCGATCGCGGCCGACGCCGCCGGGGTCGATCCCAAATACGTCGTGATGCACCAGATGTGGCTGGGCGGCGGCTTCGGCCGGCGGCTCGACGCCGACATGATGGTGCCGGCGGTGCAGGCGGCCAAGGCCGTCGGCAAGCCGGTCAAGGTGATCTATTCGCGCGAAGACGACATGACCATGGACTTCTCGCGGCCGCTGACCTTCCAGAAGATCAAGGCGGGTCTCGACGGCGACGGCAAGTTGGTGGCCCTGAACCACGACGTGGTGAGCGCGTGGCCGACCAAGCGCTGGGGCATCCCGGACTTCCTGTCGCCTTCGGTCGACAAGAAGGGCGCACTCGATGCGTTCACCGTCAACGGCGCCGACTTCTTCTATTCGGTGCCCAACCACAACGTCCGCGCCATCCTCAACGAGATGGCGCACAACGCCACGCCATCGGGCCAGTTGCGCTCGGTCGCGCCGGGGTGGACGTTCTGGGCGGTCGAAAGCATGGTCGACGAACTGGCCCATGCCGCCGGCAAGGATCCCGCGCAGTACCGCATCGACATGCTGGACGGCAAGGGCGCCAACGCCGGCGGCGCGCAGCGGTTGCGTAACACGTTGCTGGCTGCGATGGGAATGGCCGGCTACGGCACCAAGAGCCTGCCCAAGGGCGAGGGCATGGGCGTCGCCTGCGTCTCCTCGCAGGAGCGGGCCACCGCAAGCTGGACCGCCTGCGTCGCCCATGTCGCGGTGGCGCCGAGCGGCGAGGTCAAGGTGAAGAAGCTCACGGTGGCCACCGATGTCGGCACCCAGGTGCATCCCGACAATATCCGCGCCCAGGTCGAAGGCGCGGCGCTGTGGGGGCTGTCGCTGGCGATGTATGAGAAGGCGACTCTCAAGGATGGCGGCATCGAGCAGACCAACTTCGACAGCTACAAGCCGCTGCGGATGAGCCAGGTGCCGGAAGTCGCCGTCAGCGTCATCGCCAACGGTGAGAAAGCGACCGGTGTCGGTGAACCGGCGGTGACCGTGGTCGCCCCCGCGCTTGCCAATGCCATCTTCAACGCGGTCGGCGCCCGCGTGCGTGCGCTGCCGATCACGGCGGCGGCCGTCAAGGACGCAATGAAGGCGTAACGTTGTCTTAACCTCGATCCGCCGGGAGCGCGTGCTTCCGGCGGATTTGTTTTTGCTGAAGGTGCTGCGCTGCCGGCGCCACGGCCATCTTTGCTCAATTGCCGCGCAATCCGTTAGGGCTTCGCTTGCCACGTGTTGGCCCGACCCCTCGGAAGCTATTCGTTAACAATACCCATTAATCTCCGGGAACAAGATCCTGGGATAGAACTCACGGGCGGGTTGCGCCGCAACGTTGAGGATCCATGACCGTGTCAGCAAGCCAAACATCCGCCCGTCGCCGCCTGCTTCTGGCCTCGGATCGGGTCGATCAGAGCAGGGAACTCGCGGGGATCCTGCAGACCGTCGGCGAGGTCCAGCTGATTGCGACCTCCGACCTGCCCGAGACGCCGTCCGAACAGTTTTCCGGCGTGGTCGTCGACATCAATCTGCGGTCGGCGGAGAGCGTGCAGCGGGTCCGCAACAAGCTGGTCGGCAAGGCCTACCGGTCGATCCCGCGGCTGTTCGTGCTGTCCGACGCGCTGCATCACGGCTCGATGCAGGCCTGGGCGCTGGGCGCCACCGACACCATCGCGCGGCCGTTCGACGCGCAGGGCATCTTGCAGCGCATTCGCGCCGCCTTTCCCGACCCCAGCGAGGACGATGCCACCGCCGCCGGCAAGGCCCTGAACAAGGGGATCGAAGCTGCCCATGCCGTGATGGTCAAGATCTTCGAAAAGCTGCCGGCCGGAATTCCGCTGACCTTCAACGACATCATGCAGGCGGAAAACCAGATCATGAAGGCGATCAAGCGATCGTCGTTGCGCGAATGGCTGGCCGCGGTCGGCCGGCATCACGAGAACAGCTATCGTCACTGCCTCTTCGTCACCGGTTTCGCGGTCGCCTTCGCCCAGCATCTCGGCATGCGCGAGGAAGACCAGCGCCGCCTGACCCGCGCCGCGTTGCTGCACGATGTCGGCAAGGCGTTCATCCCGGTTGCCATTCTCGACAAGCCGGGCGCGCTGACCGACGATGAGATGACCGTGATCCGCCAGCATCCGCGGCTCGGCTTCGACGCGTTGACGGCGCAGGGCAGCTTTCCGCGCGAGATGCTCGACGTGGTGCTGCATCACCACGAACTGCTCGACGGTTCGGGCTATCCGGACGGCCTGTCGGGTGATCAGATCAGCGACATCGTGCGCCTGATGACCATCGTCGACATTCATTCGGCGCTGGTCGAAAAGCGCGCCTACCGGCTGCCGTTCACCCATGCCAAGGCGTTTGCGATCATGGAGCAGATGGGCGACAAGCTCGACCAGCAACTGCTCCAGGTGTTCCGCCCGGTGGCGCTGGGCACTTATTGAACGCTGCGTCTCATCGCCCGGCCTGTTCGCGCGACTTGTTCGCGCGACCTGGGCGTTACGTCGCTTTCCTGTAAGACGATATCTCGATCAGGCTGCCGTCCGGATCGCGGCAATAGACCGAGATCAGGACGCCGCGCGCGCCTTGCCGTTCGTCCGGCCCCGCCTCGATCGCCACCCCACAGGCTTGAAGATGCGCGACGACTTCCTCTGGCGCAGCGGAAGTCAGAAAGCACAAATCGTCGCTGCCGGCGGCCTCGTGGTCGGCGGTGAACCATTCGCGCTTGTCGGTGTGCAAGGGGCGGACATTGATCTTCTGATCGCCGAAAATCAGCGATGTCCGGATCTTGCCGCCGCCCGGATCGAATGTCCTGATTTCCATCCCCAGCACCCGGGCGTACCACGCCGCGGACCGTGCCACGTCGGCGACGTTGATGACGAGGTGGTCGAGCGCCTGGACCGTGACGGGCATGCTCTCTCCTGATGTGCGGCTTATTGCGTAGGCCGGCGCACTGGCCGTGGACGGTCTTGTTTGTTAAAATGCGCCCTATTGTCAATTCACAAGAGCGGACCGCCCCAAGAACCAGCGGCCGCAGGGGAGAAACCGCATGCTCTTGCGTCGCACCGCGATCGGTCTGGTCGCCGTCGCCATCTCGGCACTGGCTGGCCTCGGCAACGCCTTGGCGCTGGATTATCCGACCCGGCCGGTGCGCTTCATCGTCGGCTATCCGCCTGGCGGCGCCACCGATATTCTGGCCCGGCTGATCGGCCAGCGTCTGTCCGAGCGGCTCGGCCAGCAGTTCGTCATCGAAAACAAGGCCGGCGCCGGCAACAACATCGCCACCGACGCCGTGATCAATGCCGAGCCGGATGGCTATACGATCCTGCTGGTCAATCCCGCCAACTTCATCAACGCGACGCTCTACGCCAACCTGAAGTTCAACTTCGTGCGCGACATCGCGCCGGTGGCGTCCTTCAATCGCGTGCCCAACGTCATGACGGTCGCCAAGGACGTGCCGGCCAAGACCGTTGCCGAGTTCATCGCCTATGTGAACGCCAACCCCGGCAAGGTGAACATGGCATCGTCGGGCAACGGCACCTCGGTGCATCTGTCCGGGGAAATGTTCATGGCGATGTCAGGCGTCAAGATGACCCATGTTCCGTACAAGGGCGCCGCGCCCGCCCTCACCGACATGCTCGGCGGCCAGGTCCATGTCATCTTCGACAACATGCCCTCGGTCATTCAGCACATCCGCGCCGGCAGCCTGCGCGCGCTGGCGGTGACGACGGCAACGCGATCGTCCCTGTTGCCCGATGTGCCGCCCGTCGGGGACACCGTTCCCGGCTACGAAGCCAGCGCGCTGTTCGGCGTCGGCATGCCGAAGAAGACTCCGGCGGAAATCGTCGAAAAGCTCAACAAGGAAATCAACGCCGTGCTGGCCGAACCCGCCATCAAGGCGCGCCTGATCGATCTCGGCGGCGATCCGCTGATCAGCACGCCGGAAGAATTCGGCAAGATGATCGTGGCCGAAACCGAGAAATGGGAGAAGGTGGTCAAGTTCGCCAACCTGAAGGTCGAATAGGTGGGTGCTTCGGAGATCGGCGGGCGCTGACAGCTGTTGCTCGGCGAATATGATGGCGTTACCGATTCGGGGAAGACCATGACCATCCGGTCCAGCGCTGCCCACGACATTTCCACGCGGCCGAGCCTCACGCTGCAGCGCCGTCTGCGTGCGCCGCCGGCCAAGGTGTTCGCGGCGTGGACTGACCCGAAACAGATCGTTCATTGGTTCGGACCGGCTCACGTGGTGGCCGGCTCGGCGCGAGCCGAACTCGATGTGCGCACCGGCGGTCGATTTCGCGTCAGCTTCTCCACCGATGACGGCGAATATCACGAGGTCGGCGGCACCTACCGCGAAGTGGTGCCGGGGCAGCGACTGGTTTTCAGCTGGGCATGGCATTCGACGCCGGAGCGGGAATCGCAGGTCACGGTGTCGCTGGAGCTGGATGGCGACCGGACATTGTTGACCGTTCAACACGAACAACTGTTCGATCAGGCCGCGCGCGATGGCCATGCGCGGGGCTGGACCGGTTCGCTCGACAAGCTTGAAGCTTTCGTGGTCTGAGCATTTTCTAAAGGTCGGGATTGCGCCGGTTCCCCAGGGAGCAGTTCCCCTGCGGAACCGGGGAACGAACGACTACGGTCTCCTGTTGTCTCGGTAGGGCAAATAGCCACGAGGAGAACAGCATGAAACGACTTGCACTGACGATGTTGGCGGGTGCGGGCATGTTGGTTGCGACCAACGCCTTTGCTGCCGATTCGCTGGTTCAGACCGGCGTGTACACCGAGGCCGACAATCCCGGCCTGACAAATGTGAGAATGATCTGCGATGACTCAGGTCGCTGTTATCAGACCCGCGGCTCGCGCCGGGTCGTAATTCAGGATGGCTACAGCTACGCACCCCGCGAGCGCTATATCGAGCATCGCGATTACTACGATGATGGTCCCCGCGTCGGCGTTGGCATCGGCCCGTCCGGGGTCGGCATCGGCTTTGGTCGCTGGTAACGGCGTCTAACGAGCGAACCGGGAAGCCCGACGTGCGGCTTTCCATCAGGAGGGAGGCGCAGCGCGCGCCTCCCTTTTGTTTCCGCAGTCAAGATCCACAACAGCTTTTCACGTTCCGTTGCGCTCGGCCGCGATTTGGCTGCGGAACCGCCGGCAATCAAAGGCGTTCAGCCTCAACGACATCAAAGGCCGCATGCCGCTCCACCAGCGGCACGCCAGCGCCACGAAAAGGATCAGTCGACATGAAATACCTCGCTCCCAGCCTCGCCCTCGTTCTAATTGCAACGCCGGCGCTGGCACAGTCGGTCGGAGAAAAAACCGGCGTCAATTCCGCGCTCGGTATCAGCCCGACGACCACGGATTTTGTCAAGGAAGTCGCGATCAGCGACATGTTCGAAATCCAGTCCAGCGAGATCGCCAAGGAGCGCGGCAATGCCGCCGAGAAATCCTTTGCCTCCACCATGATCACCGATCACCAGAAGACCAGCAGCGATCTGAAATCGCTGGTGTCCAGCGGTGAGGTCAAGGCAGAGCTCCCTACCGCGCTCGACAGCTCGCATCAGAGCAAGCTCGACAAGCTGAAATCCCTGAACGGTGCCGATTTCAGCTCTCGCTATAATTCCGATCAGGTCGGCGGCCACAAGGATGCCGTTTCGCTGTTCGAGCGCTATTCCAAGAACGGCGATAACCCGAAGCTGAAGGACTGGGCCGGCAAGACGCTGCCCGCGCTACGCCATCACCTTGAAATGGCGCAGCAGCTCGAGGCGGGAAAAACCGTCGGCAAGCATTGAGGAAACTGCCGCCGCCGCGCCACAACCGGGGCGGCGGCAGCCTGTCGTCGCGGGAACTCAGAGGGCGCGGAAGCATTGATGGCTTTGGCGCACTGCTTGCGTAGCTATCGATCGGGGGACGCCATGACGGCCCGGGAAGACGAGTACGCACGGCTGCTGGGACAGGCCGCGATCGGCGTCTGGGCCGACATGTCCCGCGACGTTCAGGAGGCGCTTTTCGAGCTGGCGACGGGCGACAACGGCGGCCTGCGAACCAGCCTCGCCAAATTCCTTCACGACCGGCATCCGAGAACCCAGCACCCTCCGAAGCCGACGGACGGAAGTTGATCACGTCTCGTGCGCGATCTGTGCCGACCCACCGCCTCAAAATATCAAGGATTGCGACGAAGCCGCGCTGGCGCACCCGACACGATTCGAACGTGTGACCTTTGCCTTCGGAGGGCAACGCTCTATCCAGCTGAGCTACGGGTGCGTAGCGGTTCATTTAGCTGATCGGCCCGCAATGGGCAACGCCTCTGAGCGCCCCGTTTTGGCCAATTTGACCGGTCGCGGCCCTGGACCGGTGCCGCTCGGCGGCACCCCTATGCTGTTCGCTCCTGATGCATTCCCGGTGGAGGGCCCCGTCCGGTGGCGGGCAATCGCCGATCTTCCGCTGTAGCTCAGTCCCGGGCAAGACGCGGAAGGCCCGCGGGCCACCGTCCTCACGCGCTGCATCGCTTTTTTGACGAGTGACGGATTACGAAACGCATCCGCGGCCCGCGTTATTCCCGCGTGCCGAAAATCATGAGTCCTTTGCGCTGCCATGCCGTCGTTTTTCGCGCGCCCGGTGTCGCGCCAGGCTTGATTACAATCGTAACTCGATTTCCGGCCGGCGAAATCATTCTGCAACGCGACCCCAGCAATGTGCGGCGAACACAGCCGGGAGGAACGCAGGCTCGTCACGACATTATTTTTTCAACACGCATTCGACAATTCACGCTCCAGCGTCCGCCCGGGCGCCGTCATTTCTCATCGTTCACATCAGATGCGCCTCATCGCCGGGGCTCGCTACAAAGGGATTGCCATCATGACCATTACCGCTTCTTTCGCCGCAACCACTCGCGTTTTGTCGATTTTCGGCGACGCCGCCAAGAACAACGTCACCGTCAAGCGTAACGCCGCAGGAAGCATCCTCGTCAACGACGGTGCGGTGCCAATCGTTGGCGGCACGCCCACGGTTGCCAACACCGATCAGATTCAGCTCTTCGGTCTCGGCGGCGACGACGTCATCACGCTCGACGAGGCCAATGGCGCGTTACCCGCGGCGCAGATGTTCGGCGGCGACGGCAACGATACGCTGACCGGCGGCTCGGGCAACGACACGCTGTTTGGCCAGAGTGGCAACGACACCCTGCTGGGCAAGGGCGGCAACGATCTGCTGTTCGGCGGCGACGGCAACGACACGCTCATCGGTGGCACCGGTGACGACCAGATGTTCGGGCAGGGCGGCAACGACCGCATGATCTGGAATCCGGGCGAGGGCACCGACCTGATGGAAGGCGGTGACGGCACCGATACCGCCGAAGTCAACGGCGGCAACGGCGCCGAAAACTTCACCATTACCGCCAACGGCACTCGGGTGCGCTTCGATCGCATCAGCCCGGCGCCGTTCTCCCTCGACATCGGCACCACCGAAAAGCTCGTCGTCAACGCCAATGGCGGCGACGACGTCATCACCGCCAGCAACGGCCTCGCCAGCCTGATCCAGCTCACCATCGACGGCGGCGCCGGCAACGACACCATCATCGGCGGCGACGGCAACGACATGCTGCTCGGCGGCGACGGCAATGACGTGATCGCCGGCGGCCGCGGCAACGACACGGCTTTGCTCGGCGCCGGCGACGACATCTTCACCTGGAATCCCGGCGACGGCAACGACATCGTCGAAGGCCAGGCCGGCACCGACACGCTGCAGTTCAACGGCGCCAACATCGCCGAGAGGATCGACATCTCGGCCAATGGCAGCCGGACGCGGCTCACGCGCGACGTAGCCAACATCACGATGGATCTCAACGGCGTCGAGAACATCAACGTTGCAGCGCTGGGCGGCGCCGACACCATCACGGTCAACGACCTGAGCGGCACCGACGTCAAGACGGTCACCGTCAATCTGGCGGGCTCGAACGGCCTCGGCGACGGTGCGGCGGATACCGTGGTCGTTAACGGCACCGCGGGCAGCAATCAGGTCCTGATTGGCGGCAGCGGAACGTCCCTTTCCGTCAACGGACTGCCCGCGCAGGTGATGATCAGCGGCGCCGAGGGCGCCAACGATGCGCTCGTCGTCAACGGGCTTGGCGGCAACGATACGATCGACGCGTCGGCGCTCAGCGCCGGGGTGCTGCACCAGCTCACCATCGACGGCGGCGCCGGCAACGACACCATCACCGGCAGCAAGGGAGCCGATACCCTGATCGGCGGCGACGGGAACGACACCGTCATCGGCGGCGGCGGCAACGACGTGGCCCTGCTCGGCGCCGGCGACGACCGCTTCAACTGGAATCCCGGTGACGGCAGCGACACCGTCGAAGGCCAGGACGGCGTCGACACGCTGGTGTTCAACGGTGCCAATGTGGCCGAGACCATCGATATCTCGGCCAATGGCGGCCGGGTGCGGTTTGCCCGCGACGTTGCCGCCATCACCATGGACCTCAACGGCGTCGAGAAGATCCAGTTCGCCGCTCTCGGCGGCGCCGACAATGTCACCGTCGGTGACCTGACCGGCACCGGTGTCGCCCAGGTAGCGATCGATCTGGCCGCAACCGGCGGCAGCACCGGCGACGGCGAGGCCGATCGGGTGAATGTCAACGGCACCGCCGGCAACGACACCATCAATATCGTTCGCAGCGGCAGCACGTTCACGGTCAACGGGCTCGCGGCCCAGGTGACGGTTGCCCATGCCGACAGCGCCCTCGACACCCTCACCATCAACGGTCTCGGCGGCGCCGACACCATCGACGCCTCGAAGATTACAGCAGGTCAGATCAACCTCGTCCTCAATGGCGGCGATGGCGACGATTTGATCATCGGCAGCGGCGGCAACGACACGGTCAATGGCGGCCGCGGCAATGACACGGCGCTGCTCGGTGCCGGCAACGACACCTTCACCTGGAATCCGGGCGACGGCAGCGACATCGTCGAAGGCCAGGCCGGCATCGACACGCTGCAGTTCAACGGCGCCAACATCAACGAGAGGTTCGACATCTCGGCCAATGGCGGCCGGGTGCGGTTCACCCGCGACGTTGCCGCCATCACCATGGACCTCAACGGCGTCGAGAACATCAATGTGACGGCGCTCGGCGGCGCCGATACCATCACCGTGAACGATCTGAGCGGAACCGGCGTCCAGAACGTCAGCGTCGATCTCGGCGGCAACGACGGCGCGGTAGATACCGTGGTGATCAACGCCACCAGCGGTGACGACACCATCATCGTTACCAACGTCAACGGCGTGGTGACGGTGAAGGGCCTCGGCAACGATGTGACGATCACCAACTTCGACGGCAACGACCGCATCGTCATCAACGGTCTCGGCGGCGACGATGTGATCGAGGCGTCGGGATTGAGCGGCATTCAGCTCACCGCCAATGGCGGCGACGGCGACGATGTCCTGATCGGCAGCGCCGGAAACGACGTTCTCAACGGCAATGCCGGAGACGACGTGCTGATCGGCGGCCCCGGCCAGGACGTGCTCGACGGCGGTACCGGCGACAACGTCGTGATCCAGGAGGGTGGGGCCGCGCCAGCGCCCGTGCCGACACCGACCCCCGATCCGGTTCCGACGCCTGATCCGGTCCCCGGCCCCGTCGTGAATGGACCGGTCTTGCCGGATCCCGTGCCGGGACCGGTTGCGGCACCAGGACCGGTCACCACCCCCGGCCCGATCCTCGAGCCGACTCCGCGCGTCTTTCCTGGCCCGGTCTCGGTACCGACCCCTGCCGGCGTCGGTGCCGCGCTGCTCGGGCAATTCATGGCATCGAGCTTCGTCGAAAGCGGCGACAGCCACGGCGCCATGCCGATTGCCGAGCCCTCGGTCAGCCAGTCGCCGCTGCTGGCCCAGCCGCACGCGTAAACGCCAGTCGGAGCACGTGACATGACCACCGCAATGCATGGTCCCGGATCGATTGATCCGGGACTGGAAGCCTTCGCGACCCTGCTGCACTTCCAGGGCGTTGCCGCCGATCGCGAGCAGATCAGGCACCGGCTTGGTGTGGGCACGATCGGCGCACCGGAGATGATCCGGTGTGCCAGGGATCTCGGGCTCAAGGCGAGAGCCCATCGCACGACCTGGAAGCGCCTCGTCAGCACGCCGCTGCCGGCCATCGCCAGCCTGCGCGATGGCGGGTTCGCGGTGATCGGCAAGGCCTCGGAAGACCAGGTCCTGGTGCTGTCGTCGCAGAGCGCGCGGCCCGCGTTGATGACGCGGGACGAATTCGGCGCGATCTGGGACGGCGGGCTGATTTTGATGACCCGCCGCGCCGGCCTCACCGACGTCACCCGGCGGTTCGACATTTCCTGGTTCCTCAGCGCGATGCACAAGTATCGGCATCTCTTGAGCGAGGTGCTGGTGGCGTCATTCTTCCTGCAGCTGTTCGGGCTGGTCTCGCCGCTGTTCTTCCAGGTGGTGATCGACAAGGTGCTGGTGCATCGCGGGCTGAGCACCCTCGACGTGCTGGTCGTCGGCCTCTTGGCGATCTCGGTCTTCGAGACCGTTCTCGGCATCCTGCGCACCTATCTGTTCGCACACACCACCAACCGCATCGACGTCGAGCTCGGCGCCCGCCTGTTCCATCATCTGCTGGCGTTGCCGATGGCCTATTTCCAGGCCCGGCGGGTCGGCGATTCGGTGGCGCGGGTCCGCGAACTGGAGAACATCCGCAATTTCCTCACCAGCTCCGCCTTGACGCTGGTCATCGATCTGCTCTTCACCTCGGTCTTCCTGGCGGTGATGTTCGCCTATTCGCCGCTTTTGACCTGGATCGTGATCGGCTCGTTTCCGTTCTACATCGCGATCTCCGCCGGCGTGACGCCGCTGTTTCGGCGGCGGCTCGACGAAAAATTCCGGCGCGGCGCCGAGAACCAGGCGTTCCTGGTCGAGAGCGTGACCGGCGTCGAGACCCTGAAGGCGATGGCGGTCGAGCCGCAGATGCAGCGGCGCTGGGAAGAGCAGCTCGCCGGCTATGTCAGCGCCAGCTTTCGGGTGCTCAGCCTCGGCAACACCGCGAGCCAGGTCGTGCAGTTCATCAGCAAGGTGGTCACTGCCGCCGGACTGTATTTCGGCGCCAGACTGGTGATCGACGGCGGCCTGACGGTTGGCGAACTGGTGGCGTTCAATCTGCTGGCGGGCCGAGTCAGCGCGCCGGTGCTGCGTCTGGCGCAGCTCTGGCAGGATTTTCATCAGGCCCGGCTGTCGGTGCAGCGGCTCGGCGATATTCTCAATACCACGGCCGAACCAACCTACACGACGGGACGCGCGCAATTGCCCGCGATCCGCGGCGACATCAATTTCGATCACGTCTCGTTCCGCTATCGCATCGACGGCCAGCAGGTGCTGCACGACGTCTCGTTCGACGTGCCGGCCGGGCAGGTGGTCGGCATCGTCGGCCCCTCCGGATCCGGCAAGAGCACCTTTGCAAAGCTGGTGCAGCGGCTCTACGTGCCGGAGAGCGGGCGGGTGTTGGTCGACGGCATGGATCTGACGATGGCCGATCCGGCCTGGCTGCGCCGCCAGATCGGTGTCGTCCTGCAGGAGAACGTGCTGTTCAACCGCTCGGTGCGCGAGAATATCGCGCTCGCCGATCCGGCGATGCCGATGGAGCGGATCGTGGCGGCGGCAAAACTCGCCGGGGCGCACGATTTCATCCTCGAGCTGGCCGAAGGCTATGACACCGTGGTCGGCGAGCGCGGCTCGACACTGTCCGGCGGCCAGCGCCAGCGCATCGCCATCGCCCGCGCGCTGATCGCCGACCCGCGCATCCTGATCTTCGATGAGGCGACCAGTGCGCTCGACTACGAGAGCGAGCGCGTCATCCAGCAGAACATGAAGCAGATCGCCGCGGGACGCACCGTCCTGATCATCGCCCATCGTCTGTCGACGGTGCGGGCGGCGGACCGCATCGTCACCCTCGATCGCGGCCGTCTCGTCGAAGACGGCACCCATGACGCGTTGATCAAGACCGGCGGCCGCTATGCGGCGCTGCACCGGTTGCAAGGAGGCATCTATGAAGTCGTCTGAACTCGCCCGCGCCGATCACCGGCCGCCACCGGCCACGCCGGCGTCACGCGTGATCCCGTTCCGGGCCCCCCAGGCGAAGAGCCGCGAAGAGCTGGCGTTCCTGCCGGCCGCACTCGAAATCGTCGCCACGCCACCCTCGCCGATTGGCCGCGCCATCGGGCTCACCATCATTGCGCTGTTCTGCGCGGCGCTGACCTGGGCGTGGTGGGGGACCATCGACATCGTTGCGTCGGCCACCGGTAAGATCGTTCCGAGCGGTCGCACCAAGGTGATCCAGCCGTTCGAGACCGGAGTCGTGCGCTCGATCCGCGTGCAGGACGGCCAGCAGGTCAAGGCCGGCGACGTGCTGGTCGAACTCGATCCCACCGTCAACGCGGCGGAACGCGATCATCTGCGCAGCGACCTGCTCGCCGAGCAGCTCAACGTCGCGCGGCTGCGCGCAGCGCTTACGCTCGAAGACGATCGTGCGGCCGTCTTCACGCCGCCCGACGGCGCCGATCCGGTGCTGGTCGGCACCCAGCGCCAGTTGTTGCTGCACCAGGTCACCGAGCATCGCGCCAAGATCGCCGCGCTCGGCCGTCAGCAGGCGCAACGGGAAGCCGAGCAGGCCACCACCGCGGCCACCATCCACAAGCTCGATGCCATGATCCCGGTGGTCCAGCAGCGGGTCGACATCCGCAAGAACCTGATGGAAAAGGAACTGAGCTCGAAGCTGACCTATTTCGAGGTGCTCCAGCTTTTGGTCGAACAGCAAGAAGAGTTGAGCGTGCAGAAGAGCCATCTGCACGAGGCGGAGGCTGCGGTCGCGGCGATCCGCGAAACCCGTGGTCAGGCGGTGGCCGAATTCCGCCGCGCCGTGTCCGACGAACTCGCTAAGGCCGAGCAGAAGGCCTCGGGGCTGGCGCAGGATCTGATCAAGGCCGAACAGAAGACGCGGCTGCAGCAACTGACCGCGCCGGTTGACGGCGTGGTGCAGCAGCTCGCCATCCACACCGTCGGCGGTGTCGTGACGCCGGCGCAGGCCTTGCTCGTGGTGGTGCCGAGCGACAGCCGGCTGGAAATCGAGGCGATGGTGTCGAACCGCGATATCGGCTTTGTCCACCCCGGGCAGGTGGCCGAGATCAAGGTCGATACCTTCAATTTCACCCGCTACGGCCTGCTGCACGGCGAGGTGCTGAACATCTCTCAGGACGCCATCATCCGCGACCAGCCGCAGGACCGCTCCGGTGAACGCCGCGCCGGCACGCAGACCGACTCCAGCGAGCCGAAAGGCCAGGAGTTGAACTACAGCGCGCGGATCTCGCTCGACCGCACTAAAATGCAGGTCGACGACCGGATGGTCAATCTCGCCCCGGGGATGGCGGTAACCGTGGAGATCAAGACCGGATCGCGCGAGATTCTCGACTATCTGCTGTCGCCGCTGAAGCGTTATCGTCAGGAGGTGATGCGCGAGCGGTGAATCAGCCCACATCCACCTTGACCTGGCCCCTGGGGCAGCCCTGATAACAACAAGGGTCCAGCAAGAACGAGGTGATTCGTGACCGTTGCCGCGCAATTCCTGAACCCGTCGGAAGCCGCTCGACGGCTCGGCGTTTCCGTCAAGGCGCTGCGGCTCTATGAGCAGCGTGGCCTCGTCACCCCGATGCGCACCGCGGCGGGGTGGCGCGTCTACGGCCCGGGCGAGATGACCCGGGTCATGGAAATCGTCGCGTTGCGCGACCTCGGTCTCAGCCTGGGCCAGGTGGCGCGGGTGCTGGCAGGAGATGCGACGGATCTCGGGTCCGCTCTGACCGCGCACCAGGCCGTGCTCGAAAGCCGATACCATCAGCTCGGCGATATGGTGGAGAAGGTCCGCCGGCTGAGGGCTGATCTCGCCAAGGGTCATGCGCCGGCCACGGCGGACCTTGCGCGCCTGATGAAGCCGGCCGCGGCGATCAGTGTCGCGTTCGATCTGCCATGGCCGTGGGGCGGCGAGCCGTTCGAAGTGCGCGATATCCGGCCGTTGAATTACATCGTCGGTCCGCTCGGCAGCGGCAAGACCAGATTGGCAAAGCGTCTGGCAGAGACGCTGCCTGATGCCGTCTTCCTTGGCCTGGAGCGGCTGGCGGACGGCGGCGCCACGACCCGGGCGTTGCTGGACGCTGACCCGGCCCTCCGGTCGCGTGTCGATCAAACACTGAACTGGCTGATCGATGACGGAGCCCGTGAGTCGGAGGCATTGCTGGCGCTGGTCGTCGGACTGCAGGCCGAAGGCCCGGCGATCCTGGTTATCGACATGCTGGAGGAGGGGCTGGATCAGGCCACTCAGCAAGCTCTGATCGCCTATCTGCGTCGTCGCGTGCCCGAGGCGAGGCCGCTGTTCTTTCTGACCCGATCCAGCGCCATTCTGGATCTGGCCGCCGTGGGGATCAACGAGACGATCATCTTCTGCCCCGCCAATCACAGTGCGCCGACCATCATCGCGCCCTGTCCCGGCGCCCCCGGCTACGAGGCTGTTTCCTCTTGCCTGGCCTCGCCTGAGGTGCGCGCGCGGACGGCAGGCGTCATCGCATGGCGCCCTGACAGGGCGGGCTCGCTCTACAGCGTTTTCGAGCGAAGTGGAGACCGGTTCGCGTGAAGAAAACGCGTCAAAACAAGAATCTAGAGCCCGGTTCTGATTCAATCAAAACCGGAAAGGCTCTAGATCCGCTCGACCGTCACGGAAAAGACGTATCCGACGCCGCGCTGGGTCTGGATCACGCTGGGCGCACTGGGGTCGCGCTCGAGCTTGCGCCGCAGCCGCAGAATCTGCACGTCGATGCTGCGGTCGAAGACGTCTTCATGGACGCGGGTTGCCTGCAACAGGTGCTCGCGGCTCAGCGGCCGCTGCGGTGCCTCGACGAAGGCGAGCAGCAGGGCGTACTCGCCCTTGGTCAGCGCCACCACGGCGCCCTCTGGATCGGTAAGCCGCCGGGCGCGGCCGTCGAGGATCCAGCCTGAAAACCTGAAGCGGCCACGCTCGGGCTCGCGGGGTGCCGCCGTGCGGCCGACCTCGAACCGCCGCAGCACCGCGCGCACCCGCGCCAGCAATTCGCGCAAGTTGAACGGTTTTGTCAGATAATCGTCGGCGCCGAGCTCCAGCCCGATGACGCGATCGATTTCGTCGCGGCGATGGCCGGTAATGATGATCACCGGCACGTCGGAATTCGACCGCACCTCGCGCAGCAGATCGAGGCCGTCTTCCTGTCCCAGCCGAAGATCGAGGATCACCAGGTTGACCTCGGCGGCGGCGAACTGGCGGGCCATCTCCTGGCGGCCGGTTGCCAGCAGAGTGCGGATGTGGTTCTCGGCAAAATAGTTTAGGATCATCCGCTGCAAGGCAGGATCATCCTCCACCACCAGGACGCAGGTTTGACGAGTGCTCGCGCCAGCAACGGGTTGATGTGACGATGGCTCGTCCATGCCGCTTCGCTCCTGCATCCTGGCCCCGGATGATGTTACGGTCCGGGCGCCGCGGCAGGATAGCATGCATCCTGCTGCTGTTGATCGGTCTCGACGTCGCTTCCCCGGCGCCCGTTCAAGCGCAGGCGGACGTGGCGGGCTCGGAACCGATTTCTCCGGTGCCGGCCCTGCCGGCGCTGGATCCGCGGCGCGTGGCCCTTGGCGAGCAATTGTTCAAGGACCGCCGGTTGTCCCGCCGCGAAACGACCAGTTGCTCGTCGTGCCACGATATACAAACCAACGGCGCCAGCGCCAACGCCCATGATGCCGCTCAGGACGGCCAGCCGCTTCCGCTCAATACGCCGACGGTTTTCAATGCGGCGTTGAGCTTCCGGCTGGGCTGGGCTGGGAGCCATCGCACCCTCGAGGAGTCCACCGACCAGATCCTGCGCAATCCGGCGATCATGGCTTCGAGCCCGGAAGAGGCGGTGCAAAGGCTCCGCACCGACCCGGAAAAAGTCCGGCAATTTCGCGACGCCTATGGCCGGGACCCCGATGCTGCCGGCCTGCTCGATGCCATCGCGACCTACCTGCGCTCGCTGCTGACGCCGGGCAGCCGGTTCGACCGCTGGCTTGCGGGCGATGCCGGTGCGATCACAAGGCAGGAACTCGCCGGGTATCGGATGTTCAAGTCGTTCGGCTGCGTGTCATGCCATCAGGGAGTCAACGTGGGAGGCAATCTGTTCCAGCGCCATGACATCTTTCATCCGCTGGGCTCTCCGGAGCCGCAGGTGCTGCGCGTTCCGAGCCTGCGCAACGTGACCGCGACGGCACCCTATTTCCATGACGGCAGCGCCGCGACCTTGCCGGAGGCGGTCAAGGCCATGAGTCGCGCTCAACTCGATCGCGTGCTGACCGATGCGGAAACCGCCGGCATCATCGCTTTTCTCGGTACGCTCACCGGCACCTATCGCGATCGCGCCGTCGAACCTTCCAGCGCCGCATCGGGCGACGCCGGGAAGCCGCCATGAGAACCTGGTCGGTCGCCTTCGGGACCCTGCTGCTGCTTGCGCTGCTCACCTGGCTCTTGGTGAGCGGGATCGATCGGGCGCCGACCTATGAGGCGACGCTCAAGGTGTTCGACGATTTCGCCCTCGCCGAAGCGTCGTTGCAGCGCGACATCGTGCAGGCGCGAGCCGGCCTGCTGCGCGATTATGACGGCCTCGTCAAAGCCACCGCGACGATTCGCGAGACTGTCGCCCAGTTGCGCTCCTATGCGCAGCGCGAGCGCCTCAAGACCGAACCGATCGACCGCATGGCGGCGGTGGTCGCCGAGCAGGAAGATCTGACCGAGCGCTTCAAGAGCACCAACGCGCTGGTGCAGAACTCGCTGGCCTATGTCGGCCTGTTGAGCACCGGGCCGGCATTCGGCGCCGGAGATACCCCGGTCGGCGCCGCGACCGGCGCGGTCGCGGCGGCGCTCCTGAACATGCGGCGCGACGCCTCCGCGGAGGCGGCCAACGCCCTGCAGGAGCGGATCGACCGCTTCGCGGCGCAGGCGCCGACGACGGGGCCGGATGCGGAGCCGGCGCGGGCGCTGCTCGCCCACGCCCGCCTGCTGCATGCGCTGTTGCCGTCCATCGATGCCACCCTGAAGGCCCTCGTCGCAATGCCTGGCCGGCAGCCGCTCGGCGAAATCCGGGCGATGTTCGCCAGGCGGCATGACGTTGCCGAAGCGGCGGAGCAGCGTTCCCGGCTGCTGCTCTATCTGGCGTCGATGGTGCTGCTGGTGCTGCTGGTTGCCCTCGGAATTCGGCTGCGGGCGCGTGCGCTGGCGTTGACGCGGCGGGCGGCGTTCGAGCACATCATCGCCCAGAATTCCACGCGGTTGATCAATTGCCCGCCGGCCGAAACCGAAAGCCGGTTGCAGCAGGTGCTCGGCGAACTCGGCCGGGCGATCGGTTTTCAGCGTGCTTATGTGGTGCTCGCCGAGACTCCCGCCCGCGTGCATCTGTGGAGCGCGGATGATAAAGGCTGCCCCGCCGGATGGCCGGACCACGCTCTGACCTTGGCGTCGCTGATCGGCGCCACCGGATCGGACATTGTGACGGTGTCCGATGTCGATGCATTGTCGCCGGGCGAGGTGAAGGATCAACTGGTTGCGGCCGGGGTGCGCGGCTGGGTCTGCGTTCCGCTGGTTCAACCCAGCCA
>Ga0209758_1001164_pt1 | contig 33424 bp, 50 predicted proteins | sample AraplaMF_Col_mMF_FD_184258 | JGI IMG/M metagenome (GOLD analysis project Ga0209758, IMG submission 184258) | Arabidopsis root microbial communities from the University of North Carolina, USA - plate scrape MF_Col_mMF (SPAdes) (version 2) | ecosystem: Host-associated > Plants > Roots > Endosphere... | reverse complement strand
CTGCCCGTCGATCAGAATTTCGCCTTCGCGCGGATCGTAGAAACGCGGAATGAGGCTGATGACGGTGGATTTGCCGGCACCCGAGGGACCGACCAGTGCGGTGGTCGACCCGCCCTCGGCGATGAAGCTCACTCCGCTGAGGACGCTTTCGTTGCCATAGGCGAAGGAAACGTTGCGGAATTCGATCCTCGCCTGCGTCACCGTCAGCGGCCGGGCATCCGGCAGGTCGCGCTGACGCGGCTCCATGTCGAGCAACTCGTAGATCATCCGCGCATTGACGACGGCGCGCTCCATCTGCACCTGCAGGCGGGCAAGCCGTCGAGCCGGGTCATAGGCAAGCAGCAGCGCCGTGACGAAGGAGAAAAAGGCGCCGGGTGGCACATTAAAGTAGATCGAGCGGTAGGCGGCATAGGCAAGCACGCTGGCGACGGCAAAGCCCGCGAAACTCTCCGTCAGCGGAGACGTGCGTTCGGAAAGCCGGGCAATCCGGTTCGCCCGGCTTTCGGCGCCCTTGATGAGTTTGTTGACCTTGCGCTCCAGTTCTTCTTCCATCGTGAAGGCTTTCACGATGGCGATGCCCTGGATCGTCTCCTGCATCGCGCCGAGGACATGGCTGTTCAGATGCACGGCCTCGCGGGTCGCCGAGCGCAGCCGCTTCGAAACATAGCGCAGCGCGTAAAGCAGCGGCGGCGCCATGATGAACACGGCAAGGCTGAGCAGCGGATCCTGCAGGATCATCACGGCGAGCAGCGAAACGAAGGTCAGCAGATCGCGTACCGTCGAGGTGATCGTCAGGTTGAGCACGTCGCGGATGCCGCTGACGTTCTGGCTCACCTGCGCGGCGATATGGGCCGAGCGCGCCTCGCTGAAGAAGCCGACCGAAAGCGTCATCAGATGCGCATAGAGCCGGCGCTGGTAGCGGGCGACGATATCGTTGCCGACCCTGGAAAGCGCCACCGCCTGGCCGTAGCTCGCAAAACCGCGCAGCACGAAGGCGATGAAGATCGAAAGACAGATGATCCAGACGACGTCGGCGCGCCGATTGGCGAAGGCCTCGTCGATGATCGCCCGCATGATCCAGGCGGTAAACGCCGTCGAAAGCGCCACCACGATGAGGCAGGCAATCGCAAACACATAGCCCCAGAGATGGTCTCGGCCGTTTTCAGCGATGATGCGCTTCAGGATACCGGTTACGGTATCGCTGCTAACGCTCTGCGTTCTGCTTTCCGCCGCTTCCAAATAGGATTTCCTGTCTCGGACCAAGCGCCTCGCGAGGGCGACACGCACTTTTGCCGGGGTCTATAAAGAGTTGGGACCGGTTTGGCTAGAGCGCCGCGCGTCCGGATAGGACGCGCCAGGGACGCTCCATTTACTTTGCGCGCCGGGCTAGCGCCGCCAGCGGCGGCCTTCCGTCGAGACGCCGAAATTCGCCGGCATGCGCGCATAGGAGGAAAGCCCGGCAAGCGCTGCTAAGGGATGCGTCACCACATAGGTCGGGATAGTCCGAAGCAATGCCGTATGCGGCGCCTTGTCCTCGAAGGCGATGCGGAATTCCGGCTTTTTCAGCGCCGGGATGATTTTCTGCGAGATGCCGCCGGAGAGATAGACGCCGCCGCGCGCCATGAACACCATCGCCATGTCGCCCGCCACGCGGCCGAGATAGGTGGCAAACAGCGAGACGGTCTCTATGGCCGCCTTGTCGCTGCCGGCGAGCGCGTGAGAGGTGATATCGGCGGGATCCTTCATCGTCGGCTGGATGCCGTCGACGATGCAGATGGCATTGTAGAGGTTGACGAGGCCGCGGCCGCAGAGGATCTGCTCGGCCGAAACGCGGCCTTCGATCGTCTCGATATGCGGAAAGATGTCATAGTCGCGCTTGCTGCGCGGTCCGAGATCGACATGGCCGCCTTCGCCAGGAACCGGGATCCAGCTATGCTGGGCATGCACGAGCCCGCCGACGCCGAGGCCGGTGCCGGGTCCGAGCACGACGCGGGAGGCGATCATGTCGCCGGTAGCGTCGCCGATGCGTTCGCGGTTTTCATCCGAAAGAGCGGCGATTGCCAGCGCCTGCGCCTCGAAATCGTTGACGACGAGCACGTCCTCCATGCCGAGGCCCTCGATCATCGTCTTTGGCCGCACCACCCAGTCGCAATTGGTCAGCGGGATCTCGTCGTCGTTGATCGGACCGGCGACGGCGAGGATCGCCGAACGCGGCTGCACGGCCGTCTTGTCGAGCACGCCTTTCTGGATCGCTTCGTCGATCGTGGCGAAATCCGCCGTGCGCACGTTCGGAAACTGCTTCGGCTCGGCATAGGCATCAGTCAGGATGGAGAAGCGGGCATTGGTGCCGCCGATATCGCCGATCAGGATCGGGAAAGGCAGCGGAGCGGTGCTGTTGTTCGGTTTTGGCATGGCCGGTTCCGTGCTGATCAGGCTTCGAGTGTGGGAAGAAGTTTTATAGCGGTCGCGTGGTTGAGCGCCATCGGAATATCATAGACGATCGCCAGCCGCATCAATGCCTTCACGTCGACATCGTGCGGCATCGGCGTCAAGGGGTCGACGAAGAAGATCAGGGCGTCGACCTCGCCGGTCGAAATCAGCGCGCCGATCTGCTGGTCGCCGCCGAGCGGCCCGCTTTTCAGCCTGGTGACGTCGAGATCGGGGGCGGCGTCGAGCACGCGTCCACCAGTCGTGCCGGTGGCGACGATCTTCCAGCGGGAGAGAATGTCCCTGTTGGCGCGGGCGAAATCCGCCATGTCGTCCTTCTTCTGGTCATGTGCAATCAATGCAAGGCATTTGCCGCCGGCCATCAACCCCTCCGCCCGAGCAATTCAATCGATTTGATGGCTTCTATACCAAGAGTTTGCGATTTGAAAGACAACGCACCCCGGGCCTTATTCATTGTATCGCCGGCTTGTCGTTCGGAACCGGGCCGACATCGGGCAAAGCGCCGTCGGCGTCGGCGGCAGGTGCTGCTGCCGGCGCGGTGGTGAGCGCGCTGGCAGCGGAAGGTCCACCATAGGTGGCGGCCTGCATCGAGGCGACGGAAGCAGCATCGAGCACGGCGGCACAGGCCTTGGGCAGATCGGAAACCATCATCTCGCGCGGCGGCTTCGGCGGCTTGGCGCCGGGCTTCGGCGGCTTCGGCGGTGCCCAGGGCGCCGGCGTGAACCACCAGGCGAGCGACTTGTCACAGCCGTCGCCGGCGGCGACAGAGGCCTGCGGTGTGCAGCCCGCAGCACCGGGCGGGCACTTGATGCGGATGTGGAAATGCGAGTCATGGCCGTATTCCGGCCGGAGCTTGCCGAGATTGGTGCGGTCGCCCGTCCAGGTGTCGCACATCTTCTTCTTGATCGCCGGATTGACGAAGATGCGCTCCACCTCGGGATAGCTTGCCGCCAGCATCAGCAGCCGCGCCCGCGATTGCGTCCACACCTTCGGGTCTACGGTCAGAACCTTGTCCTTCTGCAGCATGGTTGTGAAGGGCAGATTCTCGCGCTCCTCGGCCGTCATGCGGCGCGCGGGCATCGGCGTAAACCAGACGTCGGCATCGAGACCGATCTGATGCGAGGCATGACCGTTGAACATCGGCCCGCCGCGCGGCTGTGCAATGTCGCCGACGAGAATGCCCGGCCAGCCGGCATATTTGACCCCATCCTGCGAAAGACGTTCGAGCAGCGCGATCATCGCCGGATTGCCCCAGCGGCGATTGCGCGAAAGCCGCATCGCCTCCCAGGTCGGCCCGTCGGTCGGCAGCGCCACCGCACCCGTCATGCAGCCCTTCGCGTAAAAGCCGATCGGCTGCGCCGGTCCCTGCGTCGGCAGGCTGACGGCGCCGAACTGCCCCTTGGCGCTGCCCGGGCTCGGCGTCTTCTGCTCCGCGCCGACGTCGCCGGCGGCAAGGCTTGCGCCGATTGCGCCGGCAAGCGTCAGTTTGCTGATTGTCCTGAAAGCCTGAGCGAAGCCGAAAGCCATACTGTTCCCTTGAGCCGCTGCCGAAGTGATTTGCGATCGAATCTATCGTGAAAAGCGATTTTGGTGAATCGATGTTTTGGCCAGCCGCCATCGAGGGAGGCGGTGACGGATCGCCGCATGCTGTGAAGGCGGCCCGAAGAGGCGACACTCCGACACGGACCCGATGCTCGAAATTTCGCGCGCCCGGCAAAAACCAAACTCTCTCCTGTTTTTCGCCCGTATTTTTCGTATTGTCGAACCCATCAATAATCAGGGGAAAGCGTGAATGGCGGTTCTGTGGTCGAAGATTGGTTTGTTTCTGTCGCTTGCGGGTGCTCTGGCGCCGATGCCGGCAACGGGTCAGGACCAGCCCTTTCAGATCGGAAGCTCGGTCATCAGCGAGATGAAGTACAAGCCGGGCTTTACGCATTTCGACTACGTCAATCCCGATGCACCGAAAGGCGGAGACCTGCGCCTCTCCGCAAGCGGCGCCTTCGACACCTTCAACCCATTGCTTGCCAAAGGTCAGGCGGCGGTGGGCTTGACGCTCGTTTACGACACGCTGATGAAGCCCGCCGACGACGAGCTCCTCGTCTCCTACGGTCTGCTTGCCGAGGGACTGTCTTTTCCCGCAGACGTATCGAGCGCGACTTTCCGCCTGCGCAAGGAAGCGAAATGGGCGGATGGTCAGCCGGTAATACCCGAGGACGTCATCTTCAGTCTGGATAAGACGAAGGAATTAAACCCCCTCACGGCGAACTATTACCGCCACGTGGTGAAAGCCGAAAAGACCGGCGATCGCGACGTCACCTTCACCTTCGACGAAAAGAACAACCGGGAGCTCCCGAATATTCTCGGCCAGTTGGTGGTCGTGCCGAAACATTGGTGGGAGGGGCAGGGACCGGACGGCAAGCCACGCGATATCTCAAAGACGACGCTCGAGCCCGTGATGGGTTCGGGACCTTACAAGATTGCTTCCTTCTCGCCCGGCGCGACAATCCGCTATGAATTACGTGACGACTATTGGGGCAAGGACCTCAATGTAAATGTCGGCCAGAACAATTTCCGCAACATCATCTACACCTATTTCGGTGATCGGGATGTCGAGTTCGAAGCGTTTCGCGCTGGTAATAGTGACTACTGGCAGGAGACAACGGCTGCCCGGTGGGCGACAGGGTATGATTTTCCCGCGGTGAAGGAAGGACGCGTCAAGAAGGAAGAGGTTGCTAACCCGCTACGCGCCACCGGTATCCTACAAGCGCTGGTGCCCAACATGCGTCGTGACCTGTTTAAGGACGAGCGAGTTCGCGAGGCCCTAAACTACGGCTTCGATTTCGAAGAGTTGAATCGCACCGTTGCCTTTAACAGTTACAAACGCATCGACAGTTATTTCTGGAATACCGAACTCGCCTCCTCCGGCCTTCCACAGGGTAGAGAACTGGAAATTCTGCTGGGCTTGAAGGATAAGGTTCCGCCCGAAGTCTTCACGACGCCCTATATCAATCCTGTCGGCGGCGATCCGCAGAAGAGCCGCGACAACCTCCGCAAGGCGATTGCACTGCTGAAAGAAGCCGGCTGGGAGCTCAAGGGCAACCGGATGGTCAATACCAAGACTGGCCAGCCGATGAGTTTCGAGATCCTGTTGTCGAGCCCCATGCTGGAGCGCTGGGCGGTGCCATATGCAAACAATCTCAGGAAAATCGGTATCGATGCGCGGGTGCGAACAGTCGACGCCTCGCAAGCTGTCAATCGCGAGCGCAGCTTCGACTTCGATATGATCTGGAATGTCTGGGCGGAGACCATGAATCCGGGCAACGAACAAGCCGACTATTGGGGATCCGGTTCCGTCGACCAACAGGGTTCTCGCAATTATGCCGGCATAGCCAACCCCGCCGTTGATGAGCTCATTCGCATGATCATCTTCGCGCCGAACCGGGATGAACAGGTCGCAGCGATCAAGGCGATGGACCGGGTCTTGCTTGCAAATCACTACGTCATCCCGCTGTTCTACCGTGATACCTATAACATCACCTATTGGAACACGGTCACGCATCCGGCCGAGTTTCCGGCCTACAGCCTTGGCTTCCCTGATGCCTGGTGGTCCACCTCGGCAAAATGAGCGGGCTTGCAATGCAGGGGCCCTCGGCTCCAAATGGCACGAGCGAATCACGACAAGCCGGCAGGGCCGGCAAGGGAAGGCTGGCGGATTGAGCGGCATGAGACTGGACGGCAGGCAGACAAGAAAAACATTCCCGGAGGCTGAAGGCTGATGGGCGCCTATATCCTTCGCCGCCTGCTTCTAATGATCCCGACCATCGTCGGCATTATGGCGATTTCCTTCATCGTCATTCAGTTCGCCCCCGGCGGTCCTGTCGAGCAGGTGATCGCCCAATTGACCGGTCAGGCCGACAGTGCCGACCAGCGCCTGTCCGGCGGCGGCGATCTCCTCAGCGGCGGCGGCAGCGACGAAGGCTCGAAATATCGCGGTGCCCAGGGGCTCGATCCGGAACTGATCGCCAAGCTTGAAAAGCAATTCGGCTTCGACAAGCCGCCACTGACGCGTTTCGGCGAGATGATGTGGAATTACATCCGCTTCGATTTCGGCGAGAGTTTCTTCCGCAACACCTCCGTGCTCGAACTCGTCAAAGAAAAGCTGCCGGTGTCGATCTCGCTCGGCATCTGGATCCTGATCTTCTCCTATGCCATCTCCATCCCGCTCGGCATCCGCAAAGCGATCAAGGATGGATCGACCTTCGATGTCTGGACGTCGGGCGTCATCGTCGTCGGCTATGCTGTCCCGAGCTTCCTCTTCGGCATTCTCCTGATCGTGCTGTTTGCCGGCGGCTCCTTCTACGACTGGTTTCCGCTGCGCGGCCTGGTCTCCGACAATTTCGACCAGCTGGCCTGGTGGCAGAAGCCGCTCGACTATTTCTGGCACCTCACCTTGCCGCTGATCTCGCTTTCCCTGTCGGCCTTTGCGACGACGACGCTTTTGACCAAGAATTCCTTCATCGAGGAGATCAAGAAGCAATATGTCGTCACCGCCCGCGCCAAGGGCCTGAACCAGCGGCAGGTGCTCTATGGCCATGTCTTTCGCAACGCCATGCTGATCATCATTGCCGGTTTTCCCGGCGCCTTTATTTCCGCTTTCTTCACCGGCTCGCTGCTGATCGAAAACATCTTCTCGCTGGATGGCCTCGGCCGTCTCGGCTATCTCTCGGTCATCAACCGGGATTACCCGATCGTCTTTGCCACGCTCTACATCTTCTCGCTGCTCGGCCTCGTCGTCAGCCTGGTTTCCGACCTGATCTACACCTGGATCGATCCGCGCATCGATTTCGAGCGGAGGGATGTCTGATGGACGCCGCCGCAAATCCCGCCGTTGCAACACCCGTCAAGCCGCCGCGCAAGGGCCTGCTCTCGCCGACCAATATCCGCCGCTGGCAGAATTTCCGGGCAAACGGCCGTGGATACTGGTCGCTGTGGCTGTTCATGCTGCTGTTCGTCCTCAGCCTGTTTGCCGAGTTCATCGCCAACGACCGGCCGATCATTGCCTCCTACAAGGGCGAGGTCCTGTTTCCGGTCCTCATCGACTATCCCGAGGAGAAATTCGGCGGCTTCCTGGCCGAAACCGACTATCGTTCCTCGGTCATTGCCGACGAGATCAATGCCAATGGCTGGATGATCTGGCCGCCGATCCGCTATTCCTACCGCTCGGTCAATTCCAACATTCCGCATTCGGCGCCCACGGCCCCCTTCTGGCTGATGACGAAGGAGGAGCGCTGCGCCGGCTACCCGCAAGGGGTGAACGATCCGGATTGCACCCTCGGCAATCTCAACTGGCTCGGCACCGACGACCAGGCGCGCGACGTGCTGGCGCGTGTCATCTACGGCTTCCGCATATCGGTGCTCTTCGGCCTGGTGCTGACCATTTGCTCGGCGATCATCGGCGTGACGGCAGGTGCTGTGCAGGGTTATTTCGGCGGCTGGACCGATCTGCTGCTACAGCGCTTTATCGAGATCTGGTCGTCGATGCCAGTGCTCTACATCCTGCTGATCATCGCCGCACTCCTGCCGCCCGGCTTCTTCGTGCTGCTCGGCATCATGCTGCTCTTCTCCTGGGTCGGCTTCGTCGGCATCGTGCGCGCCGAATTCCTGCGCGCCCGCAATTTCGAATATGTCCGCGCCGCCCGCGCGCTTGGCGTCAACAATCGCACCATCATGTGGCGCCATCTGCTGCCGAACGCCATGGTCGCGACGCTGACCTTCTTGCCCTTCATCCTCTCCGGCTCGATCACCACCCTGACCTCGCTCGATTTCCTCGGCTTCGGCATGCCGCCGGGCTCCCCCTCGCTCGGCGAGATGATCGCGCAGGGCAAGACCAATCTGCAGGCGCCATGGCTCGGGCTGACGGCCTTCTTTGCCATGTCGATCATGCTTTCCCTGCTGATCTTCATCGGCGAAGCCGTGCGCGATGCCTTCGATCCGAGGAAGACGTTTCAATGAGTGATATGCCAGAACCGCTGCTTTCCGTCCGCGATCTCTCGGTTGCCTTTCATCAGGGCGGCGAGACCTCGCTCGCCGTCGATCATATCTCCTTCGATATCGCCAAAGGCGAGGTCGTGGCGCTCGTCGGCGAGTCCGGCTCCGGCAAGTCGGTCTCGGCCAATTCGATTCTGCGGCTTTTGCCTTATCCGTCCGCAAGCCATCCCTCGGGCGAAATCCTCTTCAAGGGCAAGGACCTCCTGAAGGCGTCGGAGCGGGCGCTGCGGGAAGTGCGCGGCAACGACATCACCATGATCTTCCAGGAGCCGATGACCTCGCTCAATCCGCTTCATACGATCGAGAAGCAGATCGCCGAGATCCTGGCCTTGCACCAGGGCCTCACCGGCCAGCCGGCGCGCCAGCGCGTCCTGGAATTGCTGAACCAGGTCGGTATCCGCGAGCCGGAGAAGCGGTTGAAGGCCTATCCGCACGAACTGTCAGGCGGCCAGCGCCAGCGCGTCATGATCGCCATGGCGCTCGCCAACCGGCCGGAATTGCTGATCGCCGACGAGCCGACCACCGCCCTCGACGTCACCGTGCAGGCGCAGATCCTCGAATTGCTCCGGCAGTTGAAGGCCGTCCACGGCATGTCGATGCTGTTCATCACCCATGATCTCGGCATCGTGCGCAAATTCGCCGATCGCGTCTGCGTCATGACCAAGGGCAGGATCGTCGAAACCGGCACGGTCGAAGACGTCTTTGCCAATCCGAAGCATGAATATACCCGGCACCTTCTCGCCTCCGAGCCGCGCGGCGAACCACCGCTGGCCGATCCCTCGAAACCGATGGTGATGGAAGGTTCGGATATCCGCGTCTGGTTCCCGATCAAATCAGGGCTGATGCGCCGCATCGTCGATCACGTCAAGGCGGTCGACGGTATCGACCTTTCGCTGCGCGCCGGCCAGACGCTCGGCGTCGTCGGCGAGTCCGGCTCCGGCAAGACCACGCTCGGCCTGGCGCTCACCCGGCTGATTTCCTCAGAAGGGCGGATCGCCTTCGTCGGCAAGGATATAGCCGGCTATTCGTTCAGTGAGATGCGGCCGCTGCGCAACCAGCTGCAGGTCGTCTTCCAGGATCCCTACGGATCGCTCAGCCCGCGCATGTCGGTCGGCGATATCGTCGCCGAAGGGCTGAAGGTGCATGAGCGCTCCCTGACATCGGAAGAACGCGACCAGCGCGTCTGCTGGGCGCTGGAGGAGGTGGGTCTGGATCCCCTGACCCGCTGGCGTTATCCGCACGAATTCTCCGGCGGCCAGCGCCAGCGCATCGCCATCGCCCGGGCCATGGTGCTGAAACCGCGCTTCGTCATGCTCGACGAGCCGACCTCCGCGCTCGACATGAGCGTCCAGGCGCAGGTGGTCGATCTCCTTCGCGATCTGCAGAAGAAGCACGACCTCGCCTATCTCTTCATCAGCCACGATCTGAAGGTGGTGAAGGCGCTCGCCAACGACGTCATCGTCATGCGGTTCGGCAAGGTGGTGGAGCAGGGACCATCCTCGGAAATCTTCCGCGCGCCGAAGAATGATTACACCAGGGCGCTGATGGCGGCCGCTTTCAACATCGAGGCGGTGCCGACGCTCGCCGTGCAGCAGTAAAGAAGATCATGTCCGCCCGTCCTCCCGTTCTCGTCGATATCAAGTTCAATCCCGAAGGCGTCGCCCGCGTGCTGAAGACGGCGTTTGCCGACCGTGGCAGCATCAATCTCGCCGATCCGGGCAATCGGGCCCGCGATCTCCGCGCGGTCGAATACGCGCTTCTCTGGAAGCCGGATGCCGACCTTTTCGCGCGGGCGCCGAACCTCAAGGTGATCTTTTCGGGAGGCGCCGGCGTCGACCACATCATCGGCATGGCCGGCCTGCCCGAGATCCCGATCGTTCGCTTCGTCGATCGCAGCCTGACGACCCGCATGAGTGAATGGGTTGTCATGCAATGCCTGATGCATCTGCGCGGGCAATACGCCCATGACAACCACCAGCGGCAACGTGAGTGGGCCAAGCTGATCGCGCCGGAGGCGGCTGAGGTGACGGTCGGCGTCATGGGCCTCGGCATTCTCGGGCAGGACGCGGTCGCCAAGCTGAGGGTGATGGGTTTTAACGTTATTGGCTGGTCGCGCAGCCGCAAACAGATCGACGGCGTCGAAACTTTCGATGCCAGTGAGTTGGACAACTTCCTCGCAAGGACCGACATCCTCGTCGGCCTGCTGCCGCTGACGCCTGAAACATCAGGCTTCTATGACGCCGGGCTGTTTGCCAAGCTGCGGCGCAACGGCGCGCTTGGGCAAGCGGTTTTCATCAATGCCGGCCGCGGCAAGAGCCAGGTCGAGGCCGATATCGTTTCCGCCATCCGCAACGGCACCCTCGGCGGCGCATCCCTCGATGTCTTCGAGGCGGAGCCGCTTGCATCAGACAGCCCATTGTGGGACTTGCAGAACGTCTTCCTCACGCCGCACGACGCGGCGGTCTCCGAAGAAAACGCGCTGTTCCGTCATGTCGAGATGCAGATTGCCCGTTTCGAGCGCGGCGAGCCGCTGCAATTCGTGGTCGACCGCGCCGCCGGCTATTGAGCTTTCGGAACCTTCCAGACAGCCACCCGTTTCCTTTGCGGAAATTCTTGCGGCCGGCAAGGCCGGTTAAGACAGCGGAAGGAGACGATGATGGCGCATCAGACGGAAACACGCTGGGAAAAGTCCGATGGCAAGCTTCACAAGGAAGAGCTGATCCCGCCGGTGAAGGCAAGGCAGGGACGCACGGGTTATCGCATTCTGACCGTATTGATCGTCGCGCTGGTGCTTGCCTTCGTTGTTTGGATACCGGTGGAGATTTGGGGCAAGCGCGAAGCGAACGAGGTGGCGCCGCAGCAGCCAGGCCAGCAGCTTCAGTCGCAGCAGCCTGCTCCGCCCGCCGCGCCGGCGCTACAGAACGGCACTGCCGTTCCAACCGAAACGCCGAACACCACGCCGGCCGCTCCGAATGTGGCGCCCGCAACGCCGGCCCGATAATCGTGAGCAAAACCATGTTCACGTCCCGCCGTGACACGGCGGCGGGACGTTTATTGTTTTGTCTGGACTTTAGCCGCCGATTTTTCGATAAGAAGGCACACGAGCCGGTTTCGTGCGCTGGCCCGGAACTTGGCAATACCCGGGAATTTGGCAGCACCTGACCGGAGTGGACAGGGGCAGGAATTTCATGGCCAGGACTGATATCGCAAGACGCGTCTACAATCACGCCTGGAAACTCGATCCGATCATCCGCAGCCTGATCGATACCGACTTCTATAAGCTCCTGATGCTGCAGATGATCTGGAAGCTCTATCCTGACGTGAACGCGTCCTTCACCCTCATTAACCGCACCAAACGGGTGCGTCTGGCCGAGGAGCTCGACGAAGGCGAATTGCGCGAGCAGCTCGATCATGCCCGCACGCTGAGGCTCTCCAAGAAGGAGATGATCTGGCTTGCGGGTAACAGCTTCTATGGTCGCGCCCAGATTTTCGAACCGGAATTCCTCGCCTGGCTTTCCAATTTCCAGTTGCCAGAATACGAGCTGTCGAAGAAGGACGGGCAATATGTGCTGGATTTCCACGGATCGTGGAAGGAAACCACCATGTGGGAAATCCCCGCGCTCGCCATCGTCAACGAGCTGCGGTCGCGCTCGGCGATGAAGGCGCTCGGTCCCTTCACCCTCGATGTGCTCTATGCCCGCGCCAAGGCGAAGATGTGGTCGAAGGTCGAGCGGCTGAAGGAATTGCCGGGCTTGCGCATCTCCGATTTCGGCACCCGCCGCCGCCACAGTTTCCTCTGGCAGCGCTGGTGCGTCGAAGCGCTGAAGGAAGGAATCGGCCCGGCCTTTGCCGGTACCAGCAACGTATTGCTGGCGATGGATTCCGATCTCGAGGCCGTCGGCACCAATGCTCACGAGCTGCCGATGGTGGCCGCCGCCCTTGCCGAAACCGACGAGCAGTTGCGCAACGCGCCCTACAAGATCCTGCGCGACTGGAACAAGCTCTATGGCGGCAACCTTCTGATCGTGCTGCCCGATGCCTTCGGCACCGCCGCCTTCCTGCGCGATGCGCCGGAATGGGTTGCCGACTGGACCGGTTTCCGCCCGGACAGTGCCCCGCCGATCGAAGGCGGCGAAAAGATTATCGACTGGTGGAAGAAGATGGGCCGGGATCCGCGCCAGAAGCTGCTGATCTTCTCCGATGGTCTCGATGTCGACGCCATCATCGATACCTATCGGCATTTTGAAGGCCGCGTGCGCATGAGCTTCGGCTGGGGCACCAACCTGACGAACGATTTTTCCGGCTGCGCGCCGATCGAGATCTCCGGCCTCAACCCGATCTCCGTCGTTTGCAAGGTCAGCGACGCCAACGGCCGGCCGGCGGTGAAGCTCTCCGACAATCCGCAGAAGGCGACCGGCGAACCGGCCGAGGTCGAGCGCTACCTGAAATTCTTCGGCGCCGAGGACAGGATCGATCAGACCGTTCTGGTGTAGGTCTGGGCCAATGTGCCGCCATCCCGGGGCATATTGATGTGCCCCGCCATCGCATCCTCGATCGACCAACCGAAGCGCCAGGCGTCGAACATCGAGTACCATTCCTGAAAATCGGTGATCGGCAGGATATCCGGCTTCGACATCGGATTGTCGGCCAGACTGCGGCCACGCGCACGGTCCCGTGCGCCACGCTCCTGCATCTCAAGCAGATTCTCGAACATCATTACCCCCGTCTTTATCCCGATTTATGCAATCATGCTAATAAAGCATTGTCGAGTCCGGATGCGACAATTCGGGTTTTTCACAGGATTAGCCCCAATTCGTTAGTTCGGGGGACGATTAGGGTCGCAACCGGCCCGGGGTCATCTCAATCAGACAAGCAGAGCATGGCGGCGTCCGCGAGCCGCTCATGCGCTTCGTCATCACGCACACAACGAGCACCCGTGACGGGGAGGCTCGACTTCCTGGCTGGGGTCCGCCGCCGAGCCTCCCGGCTGGCCGACCTTGAACAGGCCGGCAGCGCCGACACGTTGGCGCTTTCCGGCAAGGGCGATCCAACTCAGATGATATCGAGGGCTAACAACCGGTTAATATCCACCGGCCTCGTCCCGATCTCGCGCAGCCCCGCAATGCGTACCGGGCGCTACCGCTCGAATTTTCAGGCTGCCAGTCTGCGAAACCGGGTTCTGATCCGGTCGAGATAATAATGGCCGGGAGACGGCGCCACCGTCATCGCATGCGCTTCCGAGGAGGGAACACCTTCGAACAGACGCTCCTCGCCATTCTTGAAACAAATCCTGAGCCGCCCGTCGTCCTGGCTGAAATAGACGGATTTGATGATCTTCGACTTTACCGAAAGTTCTTCCACCTGTTTTACCTCTGTTTTTTTAAATTTGGCAGAAGGTAAACCCAAACGTGCAAAGACGCTGTGAACTCGCATGGTAAAAAATCAGGAATCTTTCGACGCTTTGAACCTCGCCGCGCCGCCGGAGCGACGGGTTCGACGAGCCCCGAACGCACGCTTGCGAGCGGGGCATTTCGTTGCTCCGTCCCGACACGTCCAGCACAGGCAAGGCCTGTTTGGGCCATTTGATCGTGAACTCGAAAACAAGATCAAGGCCGATCAGATTTTGCCAATCCGGCGGAAAACGCCGTCAGCAAGGCCTTTCCCTGGCCCCACTCCTCAAGGCCGCTTTGCCCGTTGATATGGCCGAAAGGACCGATCGCGACAAGACCGCTGCCCCACAGATCCGCTCGCGCATGGGCATGATCGAGCGTGCCGAAAGGATCATCGGCGCTTGCGATGATCAGAGTGGGGAAGCGCATCTTTTGCGGCGGCGGATCGGCGAATCCGGCAGCCTCCTGAGGGAATGACGCGGACTGCGGATCCGGGATCGCCACAAGAAATGCTCCGGCAACGGCAAGCGAAGAAGCCTGCTGCCAATGAGCGACCAGCAGACAGGCAAGGCTGTGGGCGACCAGCAGGGGAGGGGTTGCCGATGCGCCGACGGCGCGCTCCAGGGCTGAAATCCAGTCCGCCAGATCGGGTTTTTCCCAATCGGCTGGTTGAAAACGTCGCATTTCCGGGTTCGACTTTTCCCAGCGTGTTTGCCAATGAGCCTCGCCCGAACCGCCAATCCCCGGCAATATGATGATGTCCTTCATGTCTTTTCCTCTGATCGTCCGTGCAGGTGAAAATGATGCATTTTCATTTGCTTCGGAATGAATGATCATCGGAAAACCGCGTCTCTCTCCGATGATTTCAAGGTGATCCCATGGCTTTTCAGGAAAACAATCGGGTACTGCTCGATCCAACCGATATCGCCATTATCGAAGCGATGCAGGAAAATGGCCGCATTGCGATTTCCGAACTCGGTCGAAGGGTCGGGCTCTCTCAGCCGGCAGCATCAGAACGGGTCAAGCGGCTGGAAGACCGCGGCATCATTGTCGGTTACTCCGCCCGTATCGACCCCACCGCTTTGGGAATTGGAATGACGGCTGTGCTTCGCCTGCGCACGACGCATGAGCATATCAAAGCCTGCCTGAAACAGTTCGCGGAGATGCCGCAGGTCATGGAAGTATTGCGCCTCACCGGAGAGGACTGTTTCCTTTTGAAGGTGCTGGTTCCGTCGCCGGGAGAGCTGGAAACGATCGTTGACACGATCGCGCGTTTTGGGGCCGTGACGACATCTCTCGTGTTGCGCAGCGAGAATCCGAAGCCGATTGGACGCGCCCTGCTTCAGCGCCCTTGAGAATATGCGGACGACCGGCTTGTTCCAGCGAAGCGTGCCGCCACAACGCTTCCGCGTCCCGCTCTCGATACGGTTTGAATCAATATTGAAAATGAGGGATATGGCGGACAGGGTGTCCGTCTAACCATTATCCGGGAACGTCCGGGATTGTCCGGGAAATAACGGGAATCGCTGTATTTTTGTAAGCGCCCGTTCTATATTGTCCGCCATGGTTCACGGCCATCCCCACTTTGAAGTGGGGAAAGAAGTGGGGACTCAATGGCGCGCATCCTTCAAAAGCTTACGGACGTATCGATAAAGTCGAGCAAGTTGCCTCCCGGCCGACACAGCGACGGTGGTGGGCTTTATCTAAACGTAACTCCAAACGGGACTAAATCCTGGGTGTTCATGTGGGCGCGGGATGGGAAGCGCCGGGAGATGGGCATGGGCGCCTACCCAGAGGTCTCATTAGCGAAGGCCCGCGCCAAGGCCTCGGATTGCAGGGAAGTCGTAGCCGAGGGAAGGGACCCGATTGCCGAGAAAGCTAAGGAGGCCGAGCCAACATTCAGCGAATGTGTCGATAAGTTTCTAGCCTCTATGGACGTGCAATGGCGAAACGAGAAACATCGCGGCCAATGGCGAATGACTCTCACTGAGTATTGTAAGGCCATTCAGTCGAGGAAGGTTTCCACAATAGGCACGGATGACGTATTGAAGGTTCTTAAGCCGATCTGGACGACTAAGAGTGAAACCGCGTCTCGCCTCCGCGGCCGTATCGAACGCGTGCTTGACTACGCGAAGGTCAAAGGCTGGCGTTCAGGAGAAAACCCGGCTCTTTGGCGGGGACACCTCAAGAGCATTTTACCTCCTCGCCGAAAGCTGACGCGTGGCCACCATGCCGCCATGGGATTCGAAGCGGTACCAAGCTTCATGGCTAAGCTTAGAGCCTCCGACGCTATGGCAGCTCGCGCGCTCGACTTCCTAATTCTGACCGCAGCGCGCTCTGGCGAGGTTCTCGGCGCCACTTGGAAGGAAATCGATTTCCAACATAAGGTCTGGATTGTCCCCAAGGAGCGGATGAAGGCGGGTCGGGAACATCGGGTGCCATTGAGCGACACCGCCGTTGGTATCCTGAGGTCACTTCATGAAATTCGCTCCGGCGAACTCGTATTTCTTGGGCAGAAGAAAGATAAGCCGCTCTCGGGCATGGCAATGGCTATGCTCATGCGTCGGCTAAATTTCGCTGCCTATACAGTTCACGGATTCCGATCGGCGTTTCGAGACTGGGCCGGCGATCGGACGTCGTTTCCGCGAGAGATTGCCGAGGCGGCCCTAGCCCACGCAGTCGGTGACGAGACCGAACGCGCGTATCGACGAAGTGACGCCTTGGCCAAGCGTAGGAGGCTGATGGAGGCCTGGGAAAAATATCTGGGATCATTTGGATCTGAGGGCGTTGAAATTGTCCAGTTCGCGGGTCGCCGAAGACAATGACAAGCGAGGATGAGCGTGGGGCAATAACTCAAGAAGTGGCGACCGTTGGGCTCCTGGCCGGCATTGAATTAATCGATCCCGAAGTTCTTGCTATGCGGGAACGCATTAAAGCTTTGGTCATCCGAAATAGCCTTGATCAGCGAGAGCGCGCGTTAAATCGCAATACGTTTTTAGGCAATAGCGGTTCGCTCGAAGAAATTCGGTTTGAGCGACGGCTGCTGGATTTCGCGTTACTCCACGGTATCACGTTGCTCCATTCCTCCGATTGGCGATTGCCGACACTATTGGTCGTAGCGAAAGAGCATAAAGACTTGGCGCCTCAAGCTAAGCGCGGCAGGCCTACCGTCCGCGCTGGAATTGGCCTGTTGGAAGACCCGATGGACAGAAAACGCCCACATAGGGACGCAGCAGCTTACTCTGCTATGGTCCGCGATATCATGAAAATTGAGAGCATCTCGCAACGTCAGGCTTGCCACCGTCTGGCGATGGAACTTTTCCCCAATCACTCCGGCCTCCTGCTTGAGAGCAAAGCCAAGCAGATTGAAAACCGAGTATCAGCTCATAATGCCCATCGAGGCGAGCGTCGTAAGGCAGGACGGAGGACGAACGCGACAAGAATGTAACTTTAAAATCCTGCCCATTTAACTGTGATATTTTGCCGGTGACGAGCCTGACATGGTGCCCTTGTTCAAACGAACAGACAAGGACACAATCCAATGACCAAGCTCGCAGTCACAGTTCCTGAAGCGGTTCAGATCAGCGGTATCGGCCGAACCAATCTCTACAAGCTGTTCAAGGACGGCAGCCTTAAACCCCGCAAGAGCGGGAAACGAACGTTGATCCTGGTCGAGGAACTTGAGACCTACCTCAAGTCTCTTCCGGTCGCAGCTTAAGAGGTGCGGCCATGATCCATATGGAAAACCCGGCAGCGCGGCCAGGCGCTAACCGGGTTCTTGAAATCAAAGCCGTTGAGAGTGCTTTTGATATTGAGAACCCTATCGCAACCCCCTCCGAAATTCAAGCAACCCGAGTTGTCGCGCGGCGGTTCCGCGTCACCGTCCATCATGCCCGCGTCATTTGTGAGCTTTCCGGCCTGGGAGGCGCAGCATGACAAAGCGCTTGATCGTTACCGCCCGAATTCTCCCCGATGGCGCGCCTACCAAAGTCGTCGGGCGGGACGCCTGGGCGCTTCAGAACCTCGTCAAGGCCGGTGAAGGTGGTTGCACTCCGATCGATCATCCCGGCCCGCGGTGGAGTCACTATGTGTTCAAGCTGCGGCGTTTCGGCTTCACCATACAGACGCTCGACGAAACCCACGGCGGCCCATTCCCTGGTTCGCACGCTCGTTACGTCTTGCGCTCAAAGGTCGAAATTTTGGACGACGGAAGGGAGGCGGCATGAGCGAGCCCGGCGAAACACATAACCCTGGGGTTATCGCGGCCGCGCAATGGCTCGCTGACCAGAAGGAGCCACCCGAAAGGGTGGTTCCAACCATCCGCGCAATGTTTTCGCTCAGCGCACTTGAGGCGGCCCAAGCCTGTGGTCTTTCGCAGAAGTACCGGACCTTCCGGAGGGCATTCGGATGACGGTCGAAGCTGCAAGCGCCTCATGGAAATTTGACTTCCTGGATACCGTAAACGCAGATCCCAAGTGCACTCCGGCATGCCTGAAGGTCATTAAGGCCTACCTGCATTTTGCATCGGAAGCCTCGCCCGTCGCGTTCATGGCTAAAAGCGAGCTGGTGGCGCGTACCGATCTGGGCGAAGCCACTATCAAACGCACGAGGAAACTCCTGACGAAGCTGGGGTATCTGAAGGTAATTGGAAAGACCGTCGAGGGTGCGGTTCAGTACCGGCTTCATAACGCTCGCAAGCAAGCCGTCGATGAGCATGTGGTTCTGGTGCGAGAAAGACTGGCGGAAGACCGCCGGGAGGAAAAGAAGAGGTTCCGCGCTCGGTGTGCCATGAGGGGAGATCAAAACGAGCCCCCCAAAAATGCCATGGGGGGATCAAAAGGACCCCCCCGTTCGGATCAAAATGAGCCCCAAATCCCTAGACTAATCCCTAGAGGTATATTCTCTGAAGGGAGAGATATCTTAACAGCTGATATCGAATTCACAGCCAGCACTTACGAAATCCCACCGAGGGAGCAAAACGACCCTCGGGAGGCCGCCGACTATGCGTTGGTGTCTCGCGGGGATGATTCTGATGAGCCCATTCCCGTGCCCAGCGATAAGGACGAAGCTCAGGGGATGATGGAGGCCATTTGCGATGGTCGAGCTGTGCCTGACATCGTGCGGCGGCGACTGCTGAGCATGCTGCAGGCCGGGGTTCTAACTCCGCGGATGGCTTCGAATATCCTCGGCCCTGTGGAGGATGCAGCATGAGCGAGCAGCTTGATTTGCTGGAAGCCAATCAGCACGATGCCAGCAGTCACGTGACGTCACGCGATGTAACGTTACATGGTCGTTACCGCAACGCGCCCTGCGACGACTCTCCCGGCGCCCAGGTCCTTGATGGGCGCCTGCGCTTCGAGCGAAAGGCGGCAGTCTTCTTTGGTGCCTTGGTGCGCGGCTACACTCCCCCGTTTCGCGACACCCAAGTAATTAGGCTTGCCGATCGGCGCGACAGCAGCAGGAACGCGGCATGACAAACGCGTCCATCGAGAATTCTGAAAGCCTTTCTGAAGTGGCGGTCGGTGCTTGGCCTATCCTCATGCACCGGAGCGATATTATAACCCTGAAGGAAGCAGTTCACCGCACTGGCAAGTCGGATAGGACACTGCGGACCTGGTGCAAGCTCTACGGTATCGGCCGGCAAACGAACAGCGGCGCACCAATCGAGATTTCTGCCCCTGCGCTTGAGATGGTCATGCACGGGGACGTAGAGGCGCTGGAGCTGCTCAGAAGCGGAAATAGGCATCATCCGAGGGTGCGCAGGTTCTTCGACCACCTTGGCCTATCGGTGTAGGCTCGGAGCACGCTGCCAGGGGTCTTGACTTCATCGCACTCCATGCCACGTTCGGCGCCATGCGCACCACGGACACTGCCGCCCTCCTCGAAGACGCCGCCGATCGAATCGCAGATATCTCACGAGCTGATCTCCAGATCATGCTTCGTAGGGCGGCGCTGCGGCTGCGCAATACCGGGGCCGTCTCAATGGAAGATAATGTTGAGGAAGCCTTGCGGGACCTGGCCGGCGAGCTCGGCATGACGCGCAATGACACGATCAGGTTTATCGTCCGGGAGTGGATGGAGAAAAACACCTATCTGCCGGTACACGAGCTGGACGAAGATGGCGACGTTGATGGGGAAGCTTGAGTGAGTGAAGAGCGATTTCAGTTATGGGTTGCCTTTTGCTTCTTGGCCTGCCTTTGCGCTTGCAGTTGGTATTGGTGCATCAGATCGATCGTTTTCTACCGCAGGAACGGCTTCGATTTCAGCAAAGATTTCGGGCCAGGAGTCTACGTGGGGGGCTTTTTGGCGCCGCCAAAAGCGAAGTTTTACGTCATTATGCCTTTGACAGTGGCGGTAAGCTCTTTTTTGTCGACGGGTTTAGCTTTGGGCTTGCTAGGAATCGTCCGGTAGCCGGCAGTTCATTCCAATTCGTAAACCGTGGCGTCGTCCTGTGCCTCCCTCAGCCCCTATATGACGCATGCGTCAGCTTGCCGTCTCCTGGGCGCGTTCCCAATACGACTTTGCCAATACCTCAAACGCGATTTCTGAACACAAACAAGATCCGCACATCAGGCTTGATCGAGCCGCCACGCGACCAGCTCGGTCGCCCAAGCCCGATCTGCAAAAGGGTCATGCATAAACGCCGTATTCGAGACGATCGAGATGATCCTCAACAAGTGCGACGCCGGCGGGCGTCCCGAGAAGATCGATCGGGCGGCGCTGATCAAGCCCGATGGCGGGGCGCTCCAGCCATTGCTCGGCTTCAGCCTGAGATCCGAGGATATCTGTTGCCTTCGCAAGAGTTTGGGCGAATTTCCACGCGCGGCCGCTCTGTTCCTGGCTGAGCGGCTTGGAGGGCGTGTCCTTCCGCCGCTGCCAAGTGCGCAAACTCATGCCCACCGCCTTTTCGAGCGAGTCCGCTTTGCCGATGATGACCAGTTGTCCGACAAGGTGAAGCAGCGCCGAGGCCGGTAGGCCGCGCAAAAGCAGTTCATGTGCATCGAGAGGGCTGGTCAGGCTGCACGCAAGCACGCGCGCACCACCGAGCAACGCCGCCACCTTCTGCAATTCGTTAGTCGTGGTTTCAGGGGCGATTTTTTCTGCCGCAACAGCCATGGGATGATCTCCGCCTCATTTGTCGCTTCATCTATGACTGGTGGCGCAGCCGATTTTCAAGGTGACGCGTCACTGCGCGGGCTCAAGGGGCTTCTCTTGACGCGTTCGCATTGTTCGCATGCGGCATGTTCAAGCCAGCCTGTTTCCTACAGGATTTACAGCATTTACAGCATTTACAGCAATCGCCGCCGACAATTGCTTTGCAACTAGCTCCTAATCGCCGCTCGGTCATACAAATTACATGGCACGCGCACATAGCTGTTTCTGCAACTTAAGCAGGAGATCGAGTATGAACGAAATTGCAACAGTCGGGTTGGATTTGGCTAAGCAGGTGTTCCAGGCCCACGGTTCGAATGCGCAAGGAAACACCCTATTCAATCGGAAACTTCGTCGCGCCGAGGTGCTCCCGTTCTTCGAGAAAGTTCCTCCTTGCATCGTGGCGATGGAAGCGTGCGCAAGCTCTCACCACTGGGCGCGAGAGATCGGCGCGTTCGGGCACGAGGTAAGAATATTGCCGGCGCAGTATGTGAAGCCGTTTGTCACCCGTGGAAAGACGGACGCGGCCGACGCTATAGCCATAAGCCAAGCGATGAAACGACCTGATATTCGGTCCGTGCCGGTGAAGACGGCAGCTCAGCAAGCGGCTACAATGGTTCTGCGCACGCGAACCTTCTTTGTCCGTCAAAGAGTAAATGCGATCAACGCGCTGCGCGGTTATATGGCTGAGTTCGGTCTCGTCGCAAATCGCGGCATTACGAATGTCGGCAAACTTGTCGCTGCACTTCCAGAGCGAGGCGACGCTCGCATTCCTCCGGCGGCGCGTCTCATGCTCGATGAATTCCTAGCGGAGATCGAGACGCTTACAACGCGAGTTCAGCGGATCGACGAGCAGATCGCCGCCCATGCAAAGCAGGACGAGGATCATCGCCGGCTGACGGCTATTCCTGGTGTTGGAACACTGACAGCATCCGCTATTCAAGCACACGTGCCTGATCCTGGCTGCTTCAAATCCGCTCGCCACTTTTCTGCGTGGCTCGGCCTGACGCCAAAGCAGAATTCGAGCGGCGAAAAACTGCGATTGGGAAAAATCTCGAGGATGGGAAACGGTGAGCTCCGCTCCCTACTTTATGTCGGCGCTTTGGGTGTGCTTAGCGCGGCTCGCCGGTTCGGCACACGCTCTGGATGGCTGCGGAGGCTTATGGATAGGCGCCCACTCAAAGTGGTCGCAATCGCGCTGGCCAATAGAACTGCGAGAGTAGTATGGGCGTTGCTCACCAAGGGTGGAAGTTATCAAGCGCCGACGGAATTGGTGGGAAATTAATGTTCTAACCCAGCTTCTTAGCGAGATACCAATAGGTGCGGGAGCTTAAAGCGGCAGCATGACAAGTTCCAAGTAGGACAGGCTGGGAAAAGGACAGGCGCCATTGGAGCGCGAGGAATATAATAGCCACCTACTTGCCGTAACGGTATATGGCCGGCGTCTAAAACTGACGACGAGACCGACTAGGATCTTGGGTCATGGCGGTAGCCGCTCAATACAATCCTGCACCGCGGGTCGTCCAGCAAGAGCTGGACGGCCCGCTCCTGACAGATAAGCAAGAGGCATGCGCCTCCACTCTTCAAGCCAATCCAGCCTCAGTGATTGTGTCAGGCATTATGCGTGCCGCAGACCAGGAACCTTACCAATCCCATCATCGTTATATCAGCAAGGTCGCACGGGTGTTTTGTTCCTTCCTGTGTGATCTGTGTTGTCAATGAACTTGCCCCGCCTCGGCGGGGCTTCTTTTACCAATCGCTCAGTTGAGCTTCAGCCAGTGCCTGATCCAAGCCACCGCGCCGTCGTTGGCACAGGCAACCACCCGCCGATCGTTAACACGGCCAATGCGATGGGGCCGATCTGCCATTCATCGTTTGCCCGCTCGTCTGGGCTGCCAAACGTTGCCGACTATTTCCAATCCCGCTCCATCGGCAACTGTGGGAATCTGCATTGAAAATTCAATGGGGACTCCCATGAGCAGCACTCCATCACGAAATTCTGCCGTGCGCGAGACAAAGGGCTTCATCATGCTTCGCGGCGCGATGGTGATGACCAGTTTTCGCGAGAGCTTGTTCGACGCAGCAAATCGCGCCGGCATCACGCCAAACGAATTTTGCCTTCAGGCAGCGGCTGAAAAACTGAAGGCGTCCGGTCGACAGTTCTCGGGTGTCTTCAACTCCGGCGACCTCCCAATATGCGGTCCGGTGATGGACGCCGCGGATAATCCGACAATTCAACAGGGAGTAGCCTCTTAATGTCAGTAACCTTGAACTATCCCGGCGGCATATCCCAGCCCGATTCTATTCGACTGACTGATACAGCGGTCACCCAGATCGGCGATACCGCTGTGAATGACACCCTCACGCTTTCTGCGTTCGCCATTGCGAATGATGGAGCGGCGGCGAAGACAGTAACGCTTTACTGGTACGACGGCAGTACCCAGTTTCTTATCTGGAAGAAGTCCGTCGCCCAGAACGACACTGTCATGGTGGCCGACCTGCCGATCCGGCTCCGGAAAGGGAATGAGATCCGGGTGAAAGGTGACGCCGATGTGTGGGTGACGCTGATCTACTCCTTCAACTTCGCCGCCGGCCCCACTCAGGCGCCAGGACAGCAGACTGCGTTCAGATGAGGCGGCGGGTGCAGCAATGATCAAATCTATTCTGCGCTACCTCACTTTCTTCCCTGCCAATCTCGTGTTTGTGCTACTGGCCTATTTCCTGTCACCGCTGCTTGCCGCGCTGTCGCTTGCGACCGGCCCCAAGCTTCCAGGCTTCTTGCAATGGTTCTCGACCACGGATGCTGATCTTGACGGCGGCATTGCCCAGAGCGTGGCGGGCTACAAGGCTGGTCTGAAGGGGTGGCGGCTCTGGTGGCAGCGGACGTGCTGGATATGCCGCAACCCCGGTCATGGCTGGCAATCCGAACTGTTGGGCATGCCGGCGGCTGGCAGCATCATCGTCCGCCAGGTGGTCAGCGGTACCCCTAAAAATCAGTGGTACGTCATGGAGACGGCCAAGGGCGTGCGCTTCTTCTGCTGGAAGCGCGATCAGCCGCTGTTCGGTGGCTTGTATCTCAAGCTCTGGTTCGGCTGGGTGAACAAGTCCTACGACGGTCGGAACCACCACTACGCCTTTCAGATCGGACCTAAGCGGAGGCGGTAATGGCACGAAGCATCCTGGAGAACCGTATCGTCAAGCTGGAAGGTTGCAATCCTGCCAGGCCTCACGAACACCTCACCGACGCGGAATTGGACGCACGGCTTGCGGCGATTGCCGTGAGGATCGAGGCCGAAGTCGGCATGGGTCTTGCCGACTACGCTGAAGCGCTGTCCGACGCCTTGAGCGCAGGTCAGCCTCTGCCTGACGGGATGACGAAGGTGGAAATCCAGGGCCTGATCGGATCATTTCGCAATGTAGCCAGCACGAGGAGCCACCATGCCCAGTAGCCTTCTCCCCCGCCTGAACAAACTGGAGCTGATCGCTGGCCCCAAGAAGGAATACCCAAAGGTGGTGCGTCTCGTCGTGAATGAGGGCGAGGAGCAGGACGCCTACAGGCAGGCTGCTGAGATGGGCTTGGATACGAGCCCCGAGAGCAAGGATATCCTCGTCATTCGCCTGATCGCAGCGTCGCCACAACGGCAGGCGAGCAGAGACCCTGCAATGGCCGCAATTGCGAGGGAGCATGTCTCCGCCCTTCTAGCAGCCGTGAAAGGGAAAACCCGCGGCAAGTGACCGAGGATCTACGAACGAAACATCGTTAGAAAACAATCAGAGAAAATCGCCGTATGCCAAAAGGTGGAGCACGAGAAGGAGCAGGCCGCAAGCCGGGAACGCTCAACCAGCGTTCGGTGGAAATGGCTGCTGACATCCTCGGATCCGGGAAATCCCCCCTCGAATATCTGCTGGAGGTGATGGTGGACGAGAGTGCCGACCAGAAGCGCCGAGACTGGGCTGCCGAGAAGGCCGCCGCATTCATCCATCCTCGGCCGGCGCCGGTCCCGCGCGCAGTCGCCTTTACAATGCCTAAGCTGGACGGCGCCCAAGATATCCCGACCGCAATATCTGGCGTACTGCAGGCTGTCAGCGATGGTGCAATCTCGCCATCGGAGGGACAGAGCATAGTCAGCATCATCGAGAGCCAACGGAAGGCGATCGAAACCGGAGAGTTGTTGGAGCGACTGGAGGCCCTAGAAGCAATCCAGTCGGGATTTGGGCGCTAATCAGCCGTCGCTACGGCGTTCGCTTCCGTCCTGGGCGAGGTTGTTTTTGAGGAACCTGTCCCTTCAGAGCAACGAAATCCACAGCAGCAATGAAGTGACGTTCGATGAGATGTTCAAGCGTGCCGATCATCGTATTCACGGCCTCAAAGGAAGGCACCCATCCCCTGTGAGCTGCCGCATTTCCAGCATCGATGAGCACTGCAAGATGCTGTTTTTCCGTTTCCCCGATGCGCCCCTGGTGAAACATCGCATTTAGCTTACCCTCGAAAGTATCGCCAGGATCAATATCGAAGGACTCAGATGCGCGGTCCAAACATGTTCTAACTCCGACTGCAGCAAAGATTAACAGGCCCGCGTCTAAAGCCTCATATGTGTCATCCAGCAGCCTTTTGAGCTGATCGTCCGCAAGCTTGTGGTGTAATAACCATTCAGGTCGGGTCCGTGCCGGTAGATTGGGAAAATATGTAATCTTAACATTCTGCCTTAAGACTTCATTCCCCGCTTCGTCATATCCGAAACTGTCGTCTTCAGAAAACCAGAAGGATTTTCTAAAGAATATTTCCTCGCACCCGCAGCATTCAAGGATCTGACCGGTATTCGAGGAATAGATCGGCAAGGAATGGTGACCCCAACGTACCGCGTGAGTGCCTCGGATAAAGCAGTTGCGTTCGCCGTTGCACTGAGGGCATGGAGCTTTGGTAATTTCCGTTGTCGTCGTTTCTGCCATTTCATGTGTCGCCGATGGTTCTTTGTAGTGCAGATATCACGCTCAAGACCAAGGCGGCCCCTGGCGAGAAAAGGCGGACTGCAGTGAAGCGTAGGTCGGACCGCCCGGAAACGCTTTGATGGCCTCCAATCGAGCCTGCAGACCGGCGAATTCGGTACGAGTCACATGCCTCTTCAGTGCTTGGGCGGCGAGGTTTTCCAGTTGGTCGCAGAGTTCGTTTACCTCGTTAAAGTGGCTCTGCGCGCTATCGTGGTTGGCATGCTCGCCAACCTTCGTTGGTACTATACCAGCCCCGCTCCGGCAGTCCTGCGCCAAGGCAAATATGGCGGCTGAAAGTTCTTCACTCACAATGCATCTCCTCGTTAAGGTCATGGGCCGAACGCTTCACTTCGCCTCAGTGTAGTATCTTTAGACCCGATCCACTGCGAGAAGAACCTGTGGCACTTGTGGCACTTAAATCGAAGATGTGGCTACGGCATTCGGAAGGCTGCTTCCGGGCGCTTCATTGCTTATCCTTCAGGAGCGCCTGGATACAGCTCGCAAAGTTGTTGCCAGTGTCGGTCGATCGGACCTTTTCTCCGTTGGGTTGCGTATCGCTGACGTCCAGTTCTAGTGGCATCAGGATATCACTTCCTCCCGAAGCTCTGTTGAACACAACGGTGGTCTTGTTTGTCTCGGCCGCCTCCATGAGGATGTTCAACGTCGATTCGGCTCGGAAGATTGAGAAGAGCGCACCGGGAGTATCTGATGGGGTTGCTTGTACTAGGCCGTCTAGGTTGGTTGAATAATCGCTCCCTAGAAGATACGCCCGCGAAGGAGGCGACGGCGTAAATACAAACCTGCCGTCCGGCGAAACCGTTACCTCGTTCACGACGACTTTTAGGGTGGTACCCAGGCTTCCGCCGATGTCCACAAATCCGATAGATCCATCAACCTTTAGGAACTGCCCCTTTCGGTACACCCAATCCTGTATCAGCGCGGCGTAGACGTACTGGCAGCCTGAAAGCTTGCCCTCCACCATGTAGGGCTGCGAACTGACTTGGATGGTTCCCAGCATCGGAGTCAGGACAGGATCAGGTTGCGCCGCACACGCAACCGTCGCTATCGACGCCAGTGCAACTCCGAGACCTAAGGCTTTCACTTGATCCCTCCCCAAGAAAACGCGTGCGGTCGTCATCCGCCACTCGCGCGGCGGTTAAAGTCACCTACAGCGTCGTTATACTTCGATGTAGCGTTCTCGTTGTCGCTGCGGGCTTTCTCAATGGCCGCTTTAGCCTCATCGTTGTTGCACCCGATGAAGGTCTCGACGTCGTCCTTGTAGGACTCCATCTCTCTTTTGCAGCGATCGAAGTCCCATTCGTCGTCGAAGGCGCCGGACCGACTAGCGCAATATGGCGCGCTCGGCTCCGAGCAATACGCCGATGCTTCCGACGACGCCAAAGCGATAAGGGCCGCGAGGAAAGCAATTGGTACAATCCTTTCCGGCGCCACGTCACCAGCCTCCCGGACGAGACATGGCGCTTCGGTTCCCGCAAAGGCTGCCATCCGCCGCCCTGTCGTAGTAGGAATAGCAGTTCCCTGGATAGCGACGAGAAGGCGCGTAGCCGCCCCCACAGTTGTTGTTGGCGCACACCGCCACTGCCGTACCGACGAGAGCAATCGCCGCAAGCGCTACAGCCGCCTGGTTTTGTTGCTGGACCATCTGGTAGCACTCCTGCGGAGCGATTCCGCGTCGGGCTACCTCCCCTAACAGGCCCTGATAAAACCCCGGATCTTGAGTTTCTACCAGAGCACGGCACAACGCGGCTTTGCTGACGGCCTCCGGCTTCTTGTAAAAGTCCGCTTGCGTCGTGGTGCAGCTCGCAAGCGCGAGCGTTATTGCCACGGCGCCAAGGCGCCGAGCCTGTATACGTATTCTCACGAAGAATCCCCCAAATTACAGAAGGAGCATCGCAGAAATCAGCACGACGTCAAATTGTATATTAATGTATCCTTAACGCAGCTTTAGGATGCATCCGCAGAGATATAGTCACCCCGACCTAGCGGTCAGCCGTTTTCCACTGTTTGCGCCATTGCTGATCACCCGCTTGTGGATCTTAGGCATCACGAAACCCTTCGAAGAGGCCAGCTTCGAAATCTCGGTCGCTGTTCGCTACCAGAGTGGCTTCATTAGCGCGACCTGCTCGAAACCACTCCAGGAGATGAAAAATTGACAGCAAATGCACACGCGAAAGAAGATGCAGCTTCGACCCACGTGCTTGCGCAGCTCGCGTCCCTACTGCGCAGCGGCGATGTTCAGGCAGCGCTCGCCTTGTCCGAAGCCGCGCTGCCGAACACCGTGACGCCGAATGAACCCGCCATTGAAGACACCGTGGCAGGTGAAGTTAGAAGAATCGCCAGTCCACCCCTTGATACACTTTCGTTTATCGAGAGGCGCCAGAGCGGGGGAGGCTACGACTACTGGGCCAATGTTCCGGCGGCTTCATCCTACACCGGCGAATGCGAGATTGGCGGGCGTTTAGCCGAGGAATTCGTCGACTTCATCGGGAGGTACCACAACAACGGCAATGGAGCGCTCTTAGGTTCGATCGTGATCGACATGGAGAAGAATGGCGCCAGCCGTGGCCACAAGATCGGCTTCCTGAATACGATCAACAAGTACGCAATGGGCGCTGGCTACCTTCTTCACTCGAACAGTGATGAGCCTGAGCACCCTTGGAAAAAATGCCGCCGGCTGGGCCGCGAATTGGCTGAAGCGCTAAAATCCACCGGAGAGGAGCAATTCGCCTACATCGCGCCCAAGGGCTCTGGGACGCCAACGCTGTTGTTCGGCCACCTCGACTACCATCCTTCAACAAAGACCCTGAACGCGACCCCTGACATCCGCGGCACTGAAGAGGGGCGGGATTTCAGCGAGCTTTTTTACGAGCTCATCAATCTCGTCGAACTCGCGGAGGCTACCTTAGATATCCTGCGGGAGATGGACTATACGCATGGCGATGGGAGCCGTAACGCGGAACTCGATCGAGTCTCAGGTCTGCTTCACGTCCTGTGCTCAAACCTCGGCCGTCTTCGTGAATCCGCAGCGATACTTGACGGGCCAACGATGTGGGTGCCCGCGAGAAGCGTTTGAAGCGACCATCGCAACGCTTGCGCCGATGCCTTTGAGGCATGAATGTTAGCGAAGCTCAACCGCTAATGCTTTTGAATAGACCATTCTTAGGAAGAACCTGCACCCCTTGTCTCTGGTCCCCAAGAAGACGCCTTGCATTCTCGGTGGCTACGTCTTTGGGCGGACCGGAAACTGTTTTTGGCTCAATCCGGACGCCCGTGACCGGGGTAGGCATCAATGTGCTAAGGAGTTTGCTCATTAGATCTCTCCCTCTGTGATGGCGGTATCCCACGGTTTGTGGCGCACCCACCGGAATTTGCGGTCCGTAGTAATCACTGCTATCTCTACAGGTCCACCACAAATTTGTGAAAAACTGGAAAATTTTAGTGCCTTGATTGTACTCATTATGCAGGCGTGAGTGAAATCAATAGCGTCCCTGATAGGCAGGGGCGGGTGAGAGATTGCGTGTTGCTGAACAATAGCTAAAAGCTCGACGTCTGTCCCCGTCCATTTCCCTGACGAAAGGATACTGCCGAGGAGATTGTCGTCGCAGCCGAACAAGAGCCGATTGATCATGTTGGGGGCACCCCAAAATCTGTGCCCATGCACAGGCGTCGGTACGGGCTTCGCAGACAGTGGGTCGATAACAATCTCGAAAGCCATAGGTTCCCTGTTGCTCGGGACGTACCCGCCTATGCAAAAGCCGACTACGAGCAGATTTCGGAGATTATTATATAGAGTTTCTTCGTATGCGGTTCGGGTTCCCGCAGCAGTAGGGTTAGTCGGAATATGAGGCTGCAAACCATGTAATCGCTGCACCTCGGCAACACTCCCACTTATGGCTGGAGATCCTTGGTACGCCGCCCAAAATAGATCTATCCACTGAGTGGCTGCATCCGCCACACTCGCCGGAGGCACTGCAGTGAATTGATCCGCCAGCTTTGCGATCAACGTTCGATAGCTTTCAGTGACTAAGGAGCCAAGACCCCATGTCACGATGCCGAGCGTCGCGTTCTCTCCTACTTCAAACATTTTTTGCGCATGATTGAAGTAGTGATTGCCGTTGTCTAAAGTGTAAGTCGTCGTGCTGTCGGCGCCGAAAACGACGCCTTCCGGCGAAATATAGCATGAAGCGATTGTCAAACGCGTCGTCCCCTACGCGGCGAATGACTAGGCTTATCATGATTTGGGCCATTGCGAATAGACATCGCAATTGCAGTTGCAGACCGTGTGCTCTTAGCCTCCTGGGTCGGATGCCGCCTCACGCTCCTTTGGTCTTAGCCAGCCGCACGCCAGCGCCGCCACCATTCTCGGGAATGAATACCACGCCTGCCGCCTCAAGGGCTCTGGCAATGGCCTCCAGATTGTTTTGAACGGGAACAGATCGACCAGCCTCGAAATTGCGAACGGTCGAGTTTCCCACCTTGGCGGCGGCGGCCAAATCATCCTGGGACATACTAACGAGTCCTCTGGCTGCACGGCACTGAGCAGGGGTTATCAAATAGGTCTCCATAACAATTTCCGCCGACCATAACGAAAATCGTTTGACTTCGCAATGCATAACGATTATCGTTGTTGTTAACGTTAATCGCCATATGGAATTGTCTACGATGTCGAACACCATTGTTCCGGCCACCGCCGAAGGCATGCCCAAATTCAACCGGGCCGCCATCATGACTATGGCTTGGAAGCTCTACCGTCGCGATTGGGTAAACAGCCGTCCCGCTAGTGCCGAAGCCCGCCGCAAGTCCTTCTCTCGCTGCCTCAAGTCCGCATGGATGACCGCGAAGTTTGAAGTTGACGAGGCTAGCAAGACAATCAAGCAGCGGGCTGCAGATCGCGTCCAGGAACTGACGCTCGAGCTGATGAGGATCGAGGCTCGTCCGTTGAAGATGACGATTGCTGCTGATCGTCGCGCAATCCAGGCCGAGATCCAGACCCTCCGCATAATGACGATGCAATAACCCACCCCAACATCGAGGAGATCAAAAATGAAACCGATGAACCAATTGGCCGGCGAAGCTGTGGCCCATGAACTTCCCTCCATGTCTCGGCGCAACCTATTGCTCGGAATGGCCGCGGCATCGACAGTTGCCGCGGTCGCCGTCGCACCGGATGCACATGGCGCCGTTGTTGCCCAGCCGCAAGGCATTATCGGCGACCAGGCAGAGAACCCCGAACTGATCTCTGCATACGACAAGTTCTATGATGCCTGCGCTGAGCTGAAAAAAGCGCAAGACTCGTTGGACTGGCTGGCGGATGAGTGGCGGCATCAGTGGCCGTTGGCACCCGAGGAACTGCTGCTTGGTGCAAACGCCCAAGGTGGCCGAGGCACTATGCCAGCCGAGCGCGACATTATCGGCCGCTATCTCGTCAGGGACACAAGCGAACTTACAAAGAGGCTGGCGCCGCAATTTCGTCGAGAAACTCGGAATACGTGCTTCGCCATTTGCACGGCCAACGAAGAGAGGGACCTCTTGAAAAGGTGGACCCGCTCCACGCCAACGGGGCGAACTGAAAAGGCTCTCGCGCGAAATCGCGCCTATAGAATTAAGGCCATCAGGGAGTGCGAGTTGCGCATCCAGTTGGCCGACCGGTACGAAGCCGAGACTGCCCGTCTTCGGCGAGTTTCCGGGGCTGATGCTGCTCGCCTGCGGGTAAGGGAGGCTGACATTCTTCTTCAGAAGGCTGCCGACCAAGTCTCTAAATGCCAGGCTTGCACTGTTGCCGGCTTGGCTATGAAAGCTGATGCTCTCACCGTCTCGGCAGGCGCCCTTATGAAAATCACAAAGTCTGACAACAGCCCGCTTGGGCAGATTGCCCGGTTCGTCGAGTCCGTGGCAGAAGTCGCCGGGAGGGCCTTAGCATGATCAAGGTGGTTCAGGAGCTGCGCCGCGAAACCATTGAAGCTTACGTGGAGCAACTGATTGCGCTTCTGGATCTCCTCGACGGGGATCCAGCTTTCGATACTAGAGGAGATATCGAAAACGTCGCATCACACCGGAAGTGCGCTGGCCTTTGGAGATAACTACCGGTCTAGGAACGCCGTGCATGAAATCCGAGAACATTATCTTGGTCCCGCTCATTACGAGATCTATTATGGCCACGCTTTGCTGCTCCTTTTCAAATCCTCTGAAGTAAACGCCGGACGAGCCGCTTTCGGCATCAAGCCAAGATACAGTCTGCTCCCCCTCGATATTCTGCAGAAGGATATAGCGCTCCCGGGTTTGCGCCGGGGAGTAGAATAGTCGGCCGCGGCTAATTCCCACTGACGTGATGAAACCACCGACGCTGGGGGATGTCCCCCTCCCAGATGAGGTTTTGCAGTGATTCGCGATGTCGTCCTAACGGTGTTGGCTCAGTATCGCCCACCCAGACGGCAGAAAAGGCCGCACCCACTTCGAACTCTGAGGGTTGATGCTTTACCACAATGTGATGGGCCGCCTCGTCACCGACGAAGGTAAGCATTGGCGGGGGGAGCGTTTCGCAGCGCCCATTTTCTACCTTGTGCAGGGAAACTGGGGCGGCGCACATGACAAGGAAATCGGTGCTTCCCTGCGATTCGCGGCTCACCCGCAAACAGTGATCCAAGATGATATCTAAGCTAAGGGTCGTTAGATCGAACAAAGTATTAAAGAGATCATCGGCAAACGCCAATTCCCCGGCCCAACCAACTGCGTGCGCGGGGCTGATGATGACCGTCTTGAGCACATGAGGAACATTCAGGAGCCTCGCCGGCTTCGAAAGGCCGGGCACCAGAACATCGCCGAGTGTCAGCTTCGTGTCGCCCAGCAGGTAGGCGGTCGTTCCCAGGTTTTGCCCAAACACGTAACTCATTGAGCGTTTCCTCGCGCAGAGCTTCGATTGTATTTATCGTCGGCGGATCAGCGCACTTCAATCGGTTTGCGCAGTCGGCTGTTTCGCTTTCCCACTGAAAAGCGATCCCCACGCACCAGCGATTACGGCCTCGCCAATTTTAGGAGTCTTGGAAGAACCGCGGCGTCGCGGCAACGGACATCGCCTTAGGGTTGAGCTGTGACTTAAAATTCGCGCGCACGCAATATGGATTTTTAAGCAGCAAGTCCGCCCACGTACGGCATTTTTCAAAGAGGACCACAACGCCAAATGGGGAAGGAAGTGGGGACGGGACGGAACCCGTGCACAATAGCGATGATAAAACAAAGCACTATGGATAATGCATGGCGGACAGGGTGGGATTCGAACCCACGGTACGCTTTCACGTACACACGCGTTCCAGGCGTGCGCCTTAAACCACTCGGCCACCTGTCCTTTTTTGGCGTTCGCGCCCGGATAGGAGCAAATC
>Ga0209758_1001156_pt1 | contig 33788 bp, 20 predicted proteins | sample AraplaMF_Col_mMF_FD_184258 | JGI IMG/M metagenome (GOLD analysis project Ga0209758, IMG submission 184258) | Arabidopsis root microbial communities from the University of North Carolina, USA - plate scrape MF_Col_mMF (SPAdes) (version 2) | ecosystem: Host-associated > Plants > Roots > Endosphere... | reverse complement strand
AGCCGGCGCTCGCGGTGTCGGTCACGGTGTCGAAACCCTGGTCGAAGCCCGGCACCACGAGATCGGACTCGTTCACCGACTGGGCATCGCCGGGACCGGCGGTTGGCAGGTCGTCGTTGACGGTGACCGTGAAGCTGCTGGAGGCGGTATCGTTGTCGCCATCGGTTGCGGTGTAGCCGAAGCGAAGGCCGATGCTGTCGGCCACGTCGGCGACCGGCTGGTCGAGGGCGTGATCGAGGGTGAAGTTGTAGTTGCCCGACGCCGGATCAAGCGTCACGGTGAAGATCACCTGGCCGCCCGCGGTGATGCCCTGCACGGTGTGGTCGCCCACCACATGATAGGACACCGCCTGATGGCCCGAGGTTACGGCGTTGCCCGAGGTGTCGATCACCCCGTCGCCGTCGGTGATGCCGGCAAAGGTCAGCGACTTCAGGTGATCGGCGCCGGCGTCGATGTGCAGCGAGCCGGTCACCGTGACCGGTGAAAGGCCGGCGTCATGCTGGGTCAGCGTGACGTTGTCGATGGCCACGCCGCCGGCGACGTCGATGTTGGTGAACCAGCCGTAACGGGAGCCGCCGACCACGCTGGCCAGCAGGTCCGCGCTGTCGTTCAGGGTCTGGGTGAACACCACCACGCCGGTAGCGTCGCGCACCACCATATCGACCGCCAGCGAGCCGTCGCCGGCGTCGCGGAACACTTCCTCAAAAGTGTACCAGCCGCTCGCGGTCACGGTGCCGTGGACGCCGTTTTCCAGGGTCTCCACCGGAGCGAAGCTGCTGCCGTTGCCGGCACCAATCAGCAACAGCCCGGTCGAGGTGTCCTTGGTGACGTGGAAGATGAAATCGCGCAAGTGGGTGCCGGCCTGGTTGTTGACCGCCACCGAGTAATCGAAGCCTTCGCCGGCATTGAGCGTCGCCGGATCGAGATAGATGTCGACCGCGGCCTTGAAGCCGCCGTCGAAGGTGGAATCGTTGCCCGTGAAACGGGTGAACGGGCCGGAATCGGTCTGCGTCACCAGCGCGTAGTTGCCGCTGCCCGACTTGGTGACGATGCCGCCGAAGCCCGAGGCATGGATCGCCAGCGCGCCATAGTCGCCACCGTCGAAGAAGCCGGCGCTTGCGGTATCGGTCGCGGCGTCGAAGGTCTGGTCGAAATTGTTCGCGGCCAGCAGATCCGGCTCGTTGACCGTCTGCGCATCGCCCGGACCGGCGGTCGGCACGTCGTCGTTCACGGTGACCGTGAAGCTGCTGCTGGCGTGGTCGCCATCGCCGTCGGTGACGGTGTAACCGAACTGCAGGCCGAGGCTGTCGGCCACGTTGGCGACCGGCTGGTCGATGGCGTGGTCGAGGGTGAAGTTGTAATTGCCCGATGCCGGATCCAGCGTGACGCTGAAGATCACCGTGCCGCCGGCGGTGACGCCCTGCACCGTGTGGCTGTCGACCACGTGATAGGACACCGCCTGCTGGCCTGACGTCACCGCGTGGCCGGCGGTGTCGAGCACCGCGGCGCCGTCGGTGATGCCGGCAAAGGTCAGCGCCCCCAGATTGTCGGCGCCGGCGTCGATGTGCAGCGAGCCGGTCACCATGACCGGCGCGAGACTGGCGTCGTGCTGGGTCAGGGTGACGTTGTCGATGGCAATGCCGCCACTGACGTCGATGTTGGTGAACCAGCCGTAGCGGTGGCCGCCGACGACGGTCGCGAGCAGGTCGGCGGGATCGTTCAGGGTCTGGGTGAAGACCACGACGCCCGCGGCGTCGCGCACCACCATGTCGACCGCCAGCGAGCCGTCGCCGGCATCGCGGAACACTTCCTCGAAGGTGTACCAGCCGCCCGCGGTCACGGTGCCGTGCGGGCCGTCTTCCAGATTCTCCACCGGGTCGAAGTTGCTGCCGTTGCCGGCGCCGATCAGCAGCAGGCCGGTCGAGGTGTCCTTGGTGACGTGGAAGATGAAGTCGCGCAGGTGGGTGCCGGCCTGGTTGTTGACCGCCACCGAATAGTCGAAACCTTCGCCGGCATTGAGCGTCGCCGGATCGAGGTAGATGTCCACCGCGGCCTTGAAGCCGCCGTCGAAAGTCGAATCGTTGCCCTCGAAGCGGGTGAACGGCCCGGAATCGGTCTGCGTCACCAGGGCATAGTTGCCGCTGCCCGACTTGGTGGCGATGCCGCCGAAGCCCGAGGCATGGATCGCCAGCGCGCCGTAAATGCCGCCGTCAAAGAAACCCGCGCTTGCGGTATCGGTCGCGGTGTCGAAATTCTGGGCGAAGCCGCTTGGGGCCACCAGATCGGGTTCGTTGACCGACTGGGCGTCGCCGGGGCCGGCGGTCGGCAGATCGTCATTGACGGTGACGGTGAAGCTGCTGGTGGCGGTGTCGTCGTCGCCGTCGGTCGCGGTGTAACCGAAGCGCAGGCCGAGGCCGTCGGCGACGTCGGCGACCGGCTGGTCGATGGCGTGATCGAGGGTGAAGGCGTAGGTGCCCGCGAACGGATTCAGCGTCACGGTGAAGATCACTTCGCCGCCGGCGGTGACGCCCTGCACGGTGTGGCTGTCCACCACGTGATAGGACACCGCCTGATGCGCCGAGGTGACGGCGTGGCCGTCGGCATCGAGCACCGCCGCACCTTCGGTGATGCCGGCAAAGGTCAGCGACTTCAACCCGTCGGCGCCGGGAGAAATGTGCAGTCCACCCGACACCGTGACCGGCGAAAGGGTGGCGTCATGCTGGGTCAGGGTGACATTGTCGATGGCGATGCCGTCCTTGACGTCGATATTGGCGAACCAGCCGTAGCGGGAGCCGCCGACCACGCTGGCCAAAAGGTCTGCGCTGTCGTTCAGCGTCCGGCTGAACACCACGACGCCGGCGGCATCGCGCACCACCAGGTCGACCGCCAGCGAGCCGTCGCCAGCATCGCGGAACACTTCCTCGAAGGTGTACCAGCCGCCGGCAGTCACGGTGCCGTGCGGACCATCCTCGAGATTTTCGATCGGATCGAAGGTCGAGCCATTGCCGGCGCCGATCAGCAGCAGGCCGGTCGAGGTGTCCTTGGTGACGTGGAAGATGAAGTCGCGCAGGTGGGTGCCGGCCTGGTTGTTGACCGCCACCGAGTAATCAAAACCTTCGCCGGCATTGAGGGTCGCCGGATCGAGATAGATGTCGACCGAGGCCTTGAAGCCGCCGTCGAAGGTGGAATCATTGCCCTCGAACCGGGTGAACGGCCCGGAATCGGTCTGCGTCACCAGCGCGTAGTTGCCGCTGCCCGACTTGGTGACGATGCCATTGTCGCCCGAGGCATGGATCGCCAGCGCGCCGTAAATGCCGCCGTCGAAGAAATCGGCGCTGCCCGCATCGCTCGCGGTGTCGAAATTCTGGTCGAACGCGCTTGGTACCACGAGGTCCGGCTCGTTGACCGCCTGCGGATCGCCGGGACCGGCGATCGGAACCGTGTCGGCGACGGTGACGGTGAGATTGCCGAAGAACGGGTCGCCGTCGGAATCGGTCGCGGTGATGTGCAGCGACAGCTCGATGGAATCGAACCGCTGGCCACCGCTGACGTGATCCAGCGGCTGGTATTGCGTGATGACGTAGCTGCCGCTATCGCTGGCGTCGGACAGCGTCGCGATGAACACAATGTCGCCGTCGAGTTCGCTGTCGCCGCCGCTGAGCGGCAGGCTCGGCACCACGGAGCCGGTATAGCCCATCAGCACGGTGCCGTTGTTGAACAGCGCGTAGTGCACCTCGTCGCCGCGCGAAAACAGCGTGGCGAAGCTCTGCGTGCCACCACCGTCCTGGAGATGGCCGGTCAGGCCAACGACGGCATCGGTGAACACCACCGAGCGGTCGCCGGTATGGCCGGTGGTGGCGGAGACGCCGCCGTCAACATTGTAGTTGAAGCGGTCGGCGCCCCAGGAGATGCCCAGCGCGCCGCCCTGGGTGGCCGGCGTGAACGAGAACAGCGGGTCGATCAGCGTCGCATGGGTCTGGCTGGCGTCGGCGATCACCGGCGTGTCGTCGTTGACGTTGACCGGGATCGCGACCGGCGTGGTATCGCCATTGCTGTTGGTGGCGACGACGTTGATCAAGAGGTTCAGCGTATCTTCGGTGCCCTGGATCGGGTGATCCAGCGGGCGCAGCAGCGTGAAGCTGTAGCTCCCGGCGACGGTGGAATCGGCGTCGAGCGACACCGTGAACACCTGGTTGGCGGCAATCAGCGGATCGGTGCCGATATAGCCGATCATGGTCGGCAGCCCGCCGACGGTGGTGACGAACAGGTGCACCGCCTGGCCGTCCGAGGTCAGCGCGGTCAGCGTCGGCTGGTCCGCCGCAAACGCCAGGCTGCGATTGGCGGCGCCACTGCCGAAATCGAGGTTCAGCGAGCCGGAGACGGCAAGCGCACCCGGCACATCGCCGGGACCGCCGGGATTGCCGCCGGCAAGGCCATCCTCGTTGATCGATGCGGCAACGATCGGCCCGGCGAGCGCGGCCGGGGCCGGCGTCTGCTGGGTAATGTCGACGAAACGGGAATTGAGTTCTTCGGGGCCGAGCAGATCGAGCGGCGTGCCGATCGACAGCGGATCGACGTGCGGATCGCTGAAGTGCGCGCCGGCCGCCGGCCCGCTGCCGCCGCCGTTCGCCGGCAACACCGACTGGTCGGTGGTGATCGGAAACAGCTCGGCGAACTGCTCGCCGGACAGCGTGCGATCGGCGCCCATGCCGAACGCAAGGTCGGCCAGCGGACGACCGGACGAATCGAACACCGGCTCGATGGTCACCGTCGACTGGTTGTCGAACAGCACCACCAACGTGTTGCCGACGCGGATGAAGGTCAGCTTCTCGCTGGCGACATCGCTGAAATCGATTTTGGTATTGCCGTCGAGATGAACGGTGACGGCCGCGCCGCCCTGCGGCTTTTCGATTTTCAGATTCTTTGGAGGAGCACCCTGAGGAGTGCCAGAGGACGAACCAGACAATTGCGCCACTAATACAGGTGCATTCATCGCCTAACCTCACGCCTACCACCGGCTCTGATGGGCCGTCTTTCGTGAGGTTAAAGCATTATTAACGAGTTCGCGGGTGAACGATTTCACAATTATCGGAGAGTTTTAGCGATTTGGTAAATCTAAACGCCGTCGAACTCCCGTCGGAAACTCAAATCCAATCGAATAAACTTTGCATGACGCAAGACTATACAGGAATGGTAATTCGATTACCGCTTTGGATTCATGGAAGTAGTTGAAATCCTGGTCATGAAGGTTGCGGACAATATTTATACTGTACTTTCCAATACAAGATTACCTAAGGGTAATTATAAACCTTCCGGCAGCGGATATTTGCGGGCGGGACATTATTGCTTTCCGCGTTGAAAAACTTGCAGAAAATTCAAGCGGCAAGGTCCGCCGATCCACGCAATAGTCTGGCCCGGAATCGGACATTGGGCTCGGCTCAGACAGTGACGCCGGGATCCGGCGCGACGGCCTGTCTCGGCTCAGGCCGCCACCGTCAGTTGCTGGATATGCTGTTCGATCTGCACGAGCACCTGAGTGCCAGCGCCGTGATAGTCCTGCAGCACCGCCACGTCCTTCCAGCCGGCGCCGTTGGCGGCGCCGCCGGTGCCGACCTGAAGGATGACATTGTTGCCGGAATTGCTCAGCCGAAGGTGATCGCCGTCGCTCGAACCGAGCAGCCCGGTCAGGTCGATCCTGTCGCCCTGCCCGGCATCGTAGTCGAGAATGCTGTCGACGTGATCGGGGCCGGCATCGCCGAACACGAAAGTGTCGGCGCCGCCGCCGCCTTTGAGCGTGTCGTTGCCCTTGCCGCCGCTCAGAATGTCGTTGCCGGCGCCACCGGCGAAGTCGTCATTACCGGCGCCGCCGAGCACGTGGAGATGGCTCTCCGGTCCCAACGCCGCGCCATCGACGGTTAGCACACTCGTTGCCGACGTCGCGGCGGTGGCGTCGATCGTCCACGTCTCCGAGCCGATCATCGCAGCCGCGTGGTCGCCGAGCATGACGCTATTGGTAAAATCGCCAAGCTGCAGCGACGTCACGCCGGGATGCCCGGCGAAGTCGGCGTCGGTCAGGTGAGCCGCGTCGATGAAGCGGGCGGCGCCATTGGCCGCACCGTGCCTGACATCGAACGCCACCTCGACGAAATTCCCGGTCGAGCCGTCGGTGTAATTGAACGTGCCGTTGGCCAGGATGGCCTGGCCGTCGATCTCGCCGTTGCTCGCACCGGCGTCGAGCGAAATGCTGGCGATGTCGTGGCTCGTCAGGCTGGTGAGTTCACCGGCCTCGCTGACGCCGTTGTGATTGAGGTCCTGCCAGACCAGCAGCTTGCCGAAGGCGGCGTCGGTGCTGTCGATCCTGCCGTCGTGGTTGCCGTCGAGCGCGGCCAGCGCGGCCAGCCCGTCGGCGAAATGCCCGCCGGCGAAGTCGGGCGAGAAGATCTCGGTGCCGTTCTCGATCCTGCCGGAGCCGTCGAGGTCGATGGCGAGAATGCCGTCATGGCCGGCGGTCCAGGCCATGTGGTCCTTGACGCCATCGGCGTTGATGTCGAACTGCACGCCGTCGCGCAACGACGATAGCGCGATGCCGTCATGGTTGAGATCGAGGATGATGGGATCGATCCGGGCGCCCATCAGCGAACCGAGATTGCCGATCGTCACGCCCGCAAGGTCGATCAGCAGATCGTTGTCGCCGCCCGGCGCGGCGGCGATCTGCTGATAGATGAATGTGTGCGCGGTGCCGCCGATGGTGGCTGTGAAGGCCACGGTGGCCAGGGCGTTGCCGATGTCGTTGGCGCGCAGATACTGCACCGCCGCCGCGACGTTGGCCATCGAGGTCAGCGAAAGCGGGGCCGAATAAGCATCGGCATCGTCGAAGGTGATGATGCCATTGGTGATCGCATGCGAGCCGACCACCGCGCCGCCGATCGTCAGCGTGGAATTGACGCCATTGGTACCGGCAGTCGCGGTTGCGACCGCCGGTGTTCCGGAAAGATTGAGCTTGTCGACGGTGGTGTCGAAATCGCGGATGACGTCGAAACCCGCGATGGTGCCCTTTTCTCCCGACCCGCCGATGGCGATGACGGTGTCGCCGCTGACAAAGTTAAACGTATCCGCGCCAGCCCCGCCGGCCAGAATGTCAGCGCCGGTTCCTCCCGTCAGGATGTCGGCACCGTTGTTGCCGATCAGGACATCGTTTCCGCCGTTTCCGTTCAGCGTATTAGCTGCTCCGCTGCGGCCGATGATGATCTCGCCGCCATTTCCACCGGTCAGCGTGGTGGTGCTCATCGTACTATTCGTGACGGTCACCGTGGCTGCCGTCGCGCCATTGGCGGTCCCATCGGTCGCACGATAGGTGAATGACCCGCTGAGAGTGGCGTTGTCGGTAAACGTCACAGTCCCTGCATTGCCGGTGCCTGCGGTCGCCGAGACAGTTCCGCCGCTCGTCCCGCCGACAGACGTCACATCCAGCACGTCGCCGTCGGCATCTGTATCGTTGTTCACCAGCGCCCATTCGGGGATGATCACAGACGCGCCTGCGCCGACGTTGGTGAGAACCGTATCCGCCACCGTCACCGGCGCGTCGTTGACCGCGGTCACGGTGACGTCGATGGTTTGTGTCCGGGTCAGGCTGTCGGACTGCACGCCTCCGGACAGCAACGCGGTGTCGGTGACGACGGCGCTGACGCTCAGGATGAAGTGGCCGTTGTAGTCCTGCGGCGGGGTCATCGCCAGTTGCGTGGTCGCCAGCGAGGCGATCTGCGCCGCATCGTCGATCACCCACTTGCCGAGATCGGCAGCGGTGCCGGCATGGCCGGCCGAGAACGTGGCGCCCGCCGGGAAGCCCGAGAGCACGAGCCGCAGCGTCTCGAGGCCGCCTGCCGTCGCCGAAGTGCTGGTGTCGGTGACCGCCACGGTGACGTTGGCGAGCGAGATCGCGGTGTCCTCCGCTCCCACGGCACCGATGGTGAAGGGGCGCGCGTAAATCTCGTTGGTGAAGTTGACCAGCGGCGCGCCTTCCCAGGTCGAGACCAGGTTGCCGTTGCTGAGCTGGATGATGGTATGGGACAGCCAGTCGAGGTGCTGGACCTGCTCGCCGGCGGTGATCTGGTTAACCAGGTACTCGCCGCCGATGCGCTGTCCGGACGCATCGTAACGCTGCCCGAAAATGCCGCCTGATACGGGGTTGGCTTGATCCGCCGACTGCCACGTCACCAGAAAGCCGCCATCGGCCAGCGCCGTGACCGAGGAATAGGTCTGGGCACCCGCGGTCACGGTGTTGATGCGGAATTCGCCGCCCGTCGCCGCACCACTGGAATCGTACCGCTGGCCGTAGACGCCGAAGCTGTCGCCATCCTGGAAGTACGAAGTCCACGTCACCACGTAGCCGCCGTTGGTCAGCCCGGCCACGGATGCATAGAGCTGGTCGAATGACGTATAGGTGTTGACGAGGAATTGGCCGCCCGCCTTCACGCCGCTGGCATCGTAGCGCTGGCCGTAGACGCCGGAGGAATCGCCATCCTGGTCATATGCCGACGTCCAGGTCACCACAAAGCCGCCATTGCTCAGCGCCGCGACCGATGAAGTCGATTGATCGCCCGACGTGGTGGTGTTGATGCGGAATTCGCTCGACGCCACGCCTGAGGAATCGTAGCGCCGTCCAAAAACCCCGTCGCCGTCGCCGTCCTGGCCATACGACGTCCAAGTCACCACGTAGCCGCCGTTGGCCAGCGCCGCCACGGCGGATTCGGTCTGGCTCTGCGCCGTGGTAGCGTTGATGCGGAATTCCCCGCCCGACGCGGCGCCATTGGCGTCGTAGCGCTGGCCGTAAATGCCGGCGCCGCTGCCGTCCTGGCTGGCCGCCGACGTCCAGGTCACCACGTACCCGCCTTCCGACAGTGCCACGACGGACGACTTCCACTGATCGCCCGCGGTGTATGTGTTGATGCGGAATTCCCCGCCCGCCACGGCGCCCGTGGAATCGTAGCGTTGGCCATAGATGCCGTGGCCGCTGCCGTCCTGGGCGAGCGACGACCAGGTCGCCACATAGCCGCCGTCGTTCAAGGCCGCGAGTGACGAAAACGCCTGGAGATTGGCGGTCGTCGAGTTCACCTGGAACTGGCTGCCGGACGCCAGCGGCGTTCCGTGCGTGGCGATCACGAACGCCGGCGCGTCGGCCACCGGCGCGACATCGACGGTGACGTGGCCGGTGGCGGTGCCGCCACGGCCGTCCTCGACGCTATAGTCAAAGCCGGCGACGCCGGAATAGTTGGCATCCGCCTTGAAAGTGACGGTGCCGTTGACCAGCGAGACCGTGCCATGCGTTGCGCCGCTGACAGTGGCGACGGTGAGCGTATCGTTGTCGGCATCGGTATCGTTGGTCGTGAGTGCCGAGGCCGCGAACACCAGCGGGGTATCCTCGTTGATGGTGACCTTGTCGGAGACGGCAATCGGGGTTGTGTTGAACACCTGCGCCAGGGTGCGAGTGCCGTCGGTGAACTGAAAACTCTCGTAATTGGTGACGACGTCGGTGACGTCCTGGCCGTTCACCACATGGGTAATCCTGGCGCCGACCGGCGTGACGCCGTCGGACCCGAAAATCTTCTCGACATGGCTGGCGCCCGGATAGGCGTAGCCGAACTTGACGGTGTCGAAATCGGCGCCGCCGTCGGATACCACGCCATGCAGCGAGGTCAGCCCGGTCAGGTCCAGCGTGTCGTTGCCGGCGCCGGTGCCGACGTTGAAGCTTGTTTGCGCGACCTGGGCGTCGGCGAGGCCGCCGGTGATTCTGACCGTATCGGCACCGTCGCCCGCGGTGATGTTGAGCTGTTCGACGGCCTTGGCGGCGATCTCGTAGTTCAGCGCTGTCGCTGCCGCGATGCCGGCGCCGGCTTCGATGTTGATGCCGACAGCGGGCGCGCCGTTCAGCGTCATGGCATTGATGTTATAGGTCTCGGCCGCTCCGGTTAGGGCTCTGACGTTCAGCGTATCGGTCCCGGCGCCGCCGTCGACCGTGTCGGCGCCGTCGCCGAGAGCGTAGTTGATCGTGTCGTCGTCGCCGCCGGCGTTGATGGTGTCGTTGCCCTTGCCGCCGGTGATGACGTCACCGCCGGCGCCGCCGCTGAGCGTGTTGTCCTCGCTGCCGCCGATGAAAGTGTCGTTGCCGCCGCCGCCGATGGCGTTGACGATGACAGTGCCGAGCGCGTCATGGCCGAGGTCGGCGCCCGCGGCGGTGTTGGCGCCCAGATCCACGATGACGTCGTGGCTGAGCGTCGAATAGTCGATGGTGTCGTGCGCCATGCCGGTGATCGACCCGGCGGCGTCGATGCGGACGGCGAACGACCCCGGCGCGCTGTCGTGGTCGGAGTCGGTCGCGGTATAGCTGAAAGCCAGATCGAGATAGTGGCCGGCGCCATCGGGCGCACCGTGGTCAAGCGGTCCGCGGAGGTCAAAGCTGTAGCTGCCGGTGCCATCATCCGACAGCGATACGGTGAAGACGATGTTGGCGGCGGCGATGTCCGTCGGGGCGGACCCGGTATAGCCGACCAGGGTGCCGTCGATGACGATAAACCGCACGGTATTGCCGTTGGAGAACAGCGCGACCGGCGTGGTGGATGAGGGGCCGGTGGCGGTGACGTTGTTGGCCGGCATCGCGGTATCGGCGAACTGGACCGAACGGCCGATGCCGTTGGCACCGTCATTGACATCGTCGGCGCCCCAATCGATGCCGAGCGAAACGTTCAAAATCGTGCGGAGGCCGGTTTCTTCGAGAAGTTCGATGCGCGGCGCGCCGGCGACAGGGATCGAGTCCGCGACGTCGACCACAAATGTCTGGTCGACGGTGTCTCCGTCGCTGTCGGTGGCCCGCACGGTGAAGGTCAGCGCGATGTTGTCGCCGCTGCCGATGCCGACATGGTCGAGATTGCCGAGCAGCGTGAAATCGTAGCTGCCGTTGTCGGCGTCGGAGAGCTGCACGGTAAAGATCGGGCGCTCGCCGGCCGACGCGGTCAGGGTCTGGCCGTCGTCCGACAGGTCGTAGCTGAGTGCGATGCCATCGGAGGTCAGGCCGAGTGCAGCGAGGCCGGACGTCTGCTCCGCCGTGAAAACCACCGACCGGTCATGCAATCCGGCGCCCGGTGTCGGATTGTGGAGGTCGGCATGCCAGTCGATATTGAGCGACACGGGGCCCGTGCCGGCGGTGACGAACGTGTCGTCACCGGGCTTTGCGACCAGCAGAAAAGAGGGACCGTCCGGCGGCAGTTCGCCGGGAGAGCCGCTGCTTTCGATCACGGTCTGGTTGGCGACCACGCCGACGCTCGCCACGGTATCGGTGATGGAAGCAGTCAGCGTGCCGGACACCGCGTCGCCGTCGGAGTCCGTGGCGGTGAGGGAGAACGACAGCGCGATCGACTCGAAAATCTGCTCGCCGCTGTTGTGGTCGAGCGGGCGGTACTGCGTGATGACGTAGCCGCCGGTGTCGGTGGTGTCGGACAGGGTCACGATGAAGACGATGTTCGACGAGGTCTGCGGTGCGCGGTCGCCCTCACCGGTGCCGGGCAGGCCCGGCACCGCGTCGCCGGTATAGGCGAGCAGCAACGTGCCGTCGTTCAACAAGGCGTAGTGCACGACCTCACCGGCGGAGGTCAGCACGGCGATGGCGCTGGCGGCATCGCCGGCATGGCCGGTGGCGGAGACCCGTGCATCCGAAAACACCACGGAGCGGTCGCCGGTGTGGCCCGTGGTGGCAGACACGCCGCCATCGGCGTGATCGTTGAACCGGTCGGCGCCCCAGGAAATCCCGAGCGCGCCGGCCTGGCTGGAAATCGACCCCGGCTCCGGATCGGTCAGCGTCGGGCGGGCCTGGTCGACGGTGACGATCACCGGCACGTCGTCCTGCACGTTGACGTGGATGACAGTGGTGGTGGTGTCGCCGCTGCCGTCGGTGGCGATGACGTTGACCAACAGGTTCAGGATGTCTTCAGCGCCGAAAACCGGGTGATCCATCGGCTGCAGCAGCGTGAAGGTATAGCTGCCGTCGATCGCGTCGAGCGAGATGGTGAACACCTGGTTGGCGGCAATGGAGGGATCGCCGCCGACATAGCCGATCATGGTCGGCAGGCCGCCGACGCTGGTGACGAACAGATGCATCGCCTGACCGTCCGAGGTGAGCGCGGTCAGCGTGGACTGGTCGGGAGCAAAGGAAAAACTGCGGCCGACCGCATCGGTGCCGAAGTCGACAGGCAGCGCACCGGTGACGCTGGACGTCCCCGGCGCGACGCCGCTGAAATTGCCGCCGGCCAGGCCGTCCTCGTTGAGGCCGGTGACATCCGCCACGCCCGCAAGCGGGCGAGGGTTCGCGAGCGCGGTGTCGCGCGGCCGTTCATCGAAACCGGAGCCGCCCGATTCCGCGCCGAGCAGCGCCAGGGGAGCAGCCGCGTCGCCGAGGGCTGCGACCTGCGCCGCCGAAAAATTCGCGCCCGCCGTCGGACCGTTACCGCCGGCCGCCGGCAGGACCGATTGATCGGTGCCGATCGGAAACAGCTCGGCAAACTGATCGCCGTTCAGCGTGCGGTCGGCCGCCATGGTGAACGCGATGTCGGCCAGCGGATGACCGGAGGAGTCGAACACCGGCTCGATCGTCACGGTGGACTGGTTGTCGAACAGCACGATCAGCTTGTCGCCAACCCGCACGAAGGTCAGCCTCTCGCCGGCGACGTCGCTGAAATCGATTCTGGTGCTGCCGTCGAGATGAACCGAGACGGCCTGGCTGGTCGCGGGCTTTTCGATCTTCAGATTTTTTGGCGATGCAGCATTGGCTTGGGGCGTGGATCCGGACAGTTGTGCCAGCAACACAGGTGCATTCATTACTTAAACCTCACGACATCACGGACTCTCCGGAGGCCGCCTTGTGAGGGTTTAAATATTATTAACGGTGTTGTTTAGTCAAATAAAAGAGTCGATATTTCAAATAGTTCTCGCGATTTGGTAAATCTATGCGGGCTTTAGTTCTGTTGTTCCACGTAACTGTCCGGGGACATATACTCTATATTTCAAGTATCGATTATGGAACTTTTGCTAATAACGTTTTCTAGCGACGATTATATTGGTAATCCGTGGACAACATTGTTAGTCGAATATTTATACGATACTTGGCAATACAATGGTACCGCGTGTCGACAACGCAAGTTCCACAAACGGTAATTTCCAGCCCGGCAACGTTTGCTTTAGCCATTGAAAACATTCATAAATCGCCGCAGAAAGTTCCATCGGCGCAATCCGGAAAGTTTCAGGCCAGAGCGCAGAAACTTGAGGATTTGAACCGCCCGCGGGGCCCAAATGCCTGATTCCATCAATCTTCCCGACATCGTCGCCGAGGTCCGCGCCGTGTTCGACCGCTATGAGACCGCGCTGCAGACCAACGACATTGCGGTGATGGAAGAGCTGTTCTGGAATCACCCGGCGACGACGCGTTACGGCGTCGGCGAAAACCTGCACGGCTGGCAGGCGATCTCGGACTTCCGCCGCAGCGGCAGGCTCGGCAAATTCCGCCGGACGCTGATCAACACGGTCATCACCACCTACGGCCGCGATTTCGCGACCGCCAACACCGAGTATCAGCGCGAGGGTGAAGCAAAGACCGGGCGCGAGACCAAGACGCTGATGCGCACGCCCGACGGATGGCGGATCGTCTCGGCACACGCGAGTCTGCTCGGCGTGACGGTGTAAGAAAACAATATCCACGTCGTCCCGGCGAAGGCCGGGACGACGTGCGGATGACGCCTTCCTAATCTCTTCGGCTCACCCAGTGCAGCAGGTTGCTCCACAACGGTTTGAAGCCGTCCCAGCGCAAGAACTCAATCGGCAGCCAGTGCGGACCGATGTCGGTAGTCCAGGCTGCGGTGCGCCCCTTGCCGGCTTCGCCCACAGCCAGCAGCGGATGGCCGCCCTCGCTCGCCGGCAGCTTCAGCAGCGTCGTCGCATCGGATTTCGCAACGACCTCGTTGATGCCGAGCAGATAAGGAAAATCCGTCGGCACGCCGTTCATCACCGGATGCGTGGCGGCGCCCGGCGCAAGCTCCGGCACGATGCCTTCCGGCAATTCGAGGCGGTCATCATAGGGATGGATCGCCGTCGGCAGCACCGCCTCGACCGCGGTGTTGCGATAACGGGCGCCGCCGTTGATGCCCTGAAAGCTGTAGTAGCCGCCGACCATGACCAGCCCGCCGCCGCGCTCGACATAGCTGCGCAGCAGCTTCAGCCGGTTCGGGGCGCGGCGGGAATGGATCCAGACCTCGGGCGACAGCAGCAGCGTGTTGGCGCCGATGTCGCTGAGGATGACGCAGTCATAGGCGTCGAGATCCTTGTCGGTGGAGGGAAAGCGCTCGGCCGCCTCGTGGCAGAGCATGTAGGTGATGTCGAACTCGCCACCCGACAGGATCGAGACGAACTCGTCGGCGCCGCGATGATGCGTCACCGACGGGAACTGGTCCCATCCCTTGATGTGGGTGGCCGTCGAGGTCCAGCTCTCGCCGGCCAGCAGGATCTTCTTTGCCATTCGCTCGCCGCCTTACTGGAATTTGGCGAACTGCAGGCGGAAGGCGCCATCCGGATACTGCAGCCAGTCGAGCGATTTGCTCGAGGCCTGCAAGGTCGCCGGGAAGGTCAGGAACAGCATCGGCGCATCGGTGGCGATCTGCGCTTCGGCCTCGCGATAAAGCTTGGCGCGATCGGCCTGGACCGGGGCGCTGCGGGCCTTTTCCAACAGGTCCGTCACCTTGTCGCTCTGGTAGCCCATGAAATTGTTCGGGCCGGCCTTGGTGAAGTAGTTGTAGATGTTGCCGTCCGGATCGGTGCGGCCCGACCACGGCGACATGCAGAGGTCAAAGTCCTTGTTGCGCAGCACGGTGATCAGGCTGGTGGCGTCGATCTGCTTGATCTCGACCTTGAAGCCGGCCTGGTTGGCCTGCGCCTGCAAGACTTCCGCGGTGCGCACCTGCGCCGGCGAGTTGGTGACGGTGATGGTCACCGGCACCGGCGTGGTGACGCCGGCCTCGGTGAGCAGCTTCTTGGCGGCGTCCGCGCCCGGCTTGAACGGCGCAAAATCCTTGTCGTGCACCCAGCCCATCGACGGCGGGATGGCGCCGTAGGCCGCGCTGCCGGTGCCGAAATAGACGGCGCGCAGGATCGCCTGCTTGTCGATCGCGGTGGTGAAGGCCTGGCGCACCTTGATGTTGTCGAACGGCGCTTTGGTGGTGTTGAACGAGAACGCGTTGAAGCCGAGGCCGGAGGCCTGCTTCAGCGTGATGTTGGCTTCACGCCCGAGCGCGCCGACGGCCTGCGCCGGCACGGCGTCGACCAGTTGCACGGTGTTCGAACGCAGGTTGGTCAGGCGCACGGTCTCGTCGGAGATCGGGCGGAACACGATCTTCTCGATCGCCACCGGTCCGCGCCAGTAGCCGGCAAAGCGCTCCAGCACCAGTTCGGAATTCTTGGTCCAGCTCACGAGCTTGTAGGGACCGGCGCCGACCGCCTTGGTGGCGAAATCGGCGCCCAGGCTCTTCAACGCCGTCGGCGATACCATCATGCCGGCACGGTTCGACAGCACCTGCAGCAGCGGTGCGTAGGCGGTTTTCAGCTTGATGGTGAAGGTAAGCGGCCCGGTGATTTCGATCTGGTCGATCGGGCTCAGTTCGCTGCGCCGCGGCGAGGCGGCGGCGGGATCGAGCATGCGGTCGAAATTGGCCTTCACCGCCGCGGTGTCGATCGGCGTGCCGTCGTGAAACGTCAGGTTCGGCTTCAGGGTGAACTTGTAGGTCAGGGGGTCCGGCGTCTCGACGCTGGCGAGGCCCGGCTCGATCTTCAGATCGGGCGTCACGTGAACCAGCGGCTCATGCAGATTGTACTGCACGGAAATCTCGAAGAACGACGCCATCAGTGCCGGATCGAGGGTGACGGGATCGGAGACGATGCCCACCGTCAGCGTTTTGGCGTCCTGCGCCATGGCGGGCAGCGTCGCATACGCCATCGGCGCGGTGGCGATCAGGGCCATCAGATGGCGCCGGGTGAAACTCAAGGTCATGTGTCGTCTCCAGTTTGAATCATGTCGAGAAATCAGTCGCGTGGATCGAAGCGGTCGCGCAGGCCGTCGCCGAGCAGGTTGCAACCGAGCACGGTGAGAAAGATCGCCGCGCCTGGAAACACCGCCAGCCACGGCGCGAGCTCCATGAAGCCGATGGCGTTGCGCAGCATGTTGCCCCAGGTCGCGGTCGGCGGCTGCACGCCGAGGCCCAGAAACGACAGGTAGGATTCGGTGATGATGGCGGAGGCGAACAGCAGCGAGCCCTGCACGATCACCGGCGCCAGGATGTTGGGCAGGATGGTGCGCAGCAGGATGTTGGGTGTGCCGAAGCCGAGCGCCCGCTTGGCCTCGACGAATTCGAGCTCCCGCACCACCAGGGTCTGGGCCCGGGCGATCCGGGCGAACACCGGAAGATTCACCACCGCGATCGCCAGCACCGCGTTGTTCAGGCTGGGCCCGAGCACCGCGGTGATCGCCAGCGCCAGCAGGATCGAGGGAAACGCGAACACCACGTCCATGATCCGCATGATCACCGCGTCAATGACGCGGCCGAAATAGCCGGCGACCAGCCCCAGCGCGGTGCCGGCAAAGGCCGCCACCACGACGCTGAGCACGCCGACGAACAGCGAGGTCTGCGCGCCGTAGATGATGCGCGACAGCGCGTCGCGTCCGAGTTCGTCGGTCCCGAGCCAGTGCAGCGCAGACGGCGGCGCCAGCGTGTTGACGAAATCGGGCGTATCCGGCCCATACGGCGCAATCAGCGGCGCCAGCAGCGCCGCCGCGGCAGCCAGCCCGACAAGACCGAGGCCCAGTGCGGCGCGCGGATCGGCCGTCATCGCGCGCAGCAATGCGGCGGGTCCCGGCGCGCGTAGCGTCGCTTGCCCGCTCATGACAGCCGCACCCGCGGATCGAGCACGGTGTAGACCAGGTCCGTGAGCAGGTTGATCAGCACGAACAGCGTCGCGGTGAGAAGCACCGCGCCCTGCACCACCGGATAATCGCGGGCGAAGATGGCGTCGACCGTCAGCTTGCCGATGCCGGGCCAGGAAAACACCGTCTCGGTGATGACGACGCCGCCGAGCAGCTGCCCGAGCTGAATGCCGAGCAGCGTCACGATCGGGATCCGTGCGTTGCGCAGCGCGTGGCCCCAGACGACGGCGCGGCGGGACAGCCCCTTGGCGCGTGCGGTGCGGACATAGTCGGCGCGCAGCACTTCCAGCATGGTCGCCCGTGTCATGCGCATGGTCGCCGCCGCCAGAGCGGCGCCGAGCGTGATAGCCGGCAACGCCAGATGGCGCAGATGGGCGATGGGATCGACCAGAGGCGAGACATAGCCGGACGCCGGAAACAGCGGCAGGTAGATCGAGAAGGTCAGGATCAGGAGAATGCCGAGCCAGAAGCTCGGCAGCGACAATCCGCACAGCGCCAGGAACGAGGCGGTGTAGTCGGCGCCGCTGTTGCGATGGGTGGCGGCGACGATGCCGGCCGGGATCGCAATCAGCAGCGAGATCACCAGCGCCGCCGCCGACAAGAGCGCGGTCGGCGCCAGCGCCCCGAGCAGCAGCGGAAACACCGCGCGTCCGCCCTGGATCGAACGGCCGAAGTCGCCGACCAGGATGTGGCCGAGCCAGGTGAAGTACTGCACGACCATCGGCTGATCGAGCGCCAGTTGCTGGCGCAGCGCCGCAAGCGAACGGGCGTCGGCCTCCATGCCGAGCAGAGCCACGGCCGGATCGCCCGGCACCAGCCGGATCAGCAAAAACGCGACGATCGACGTCCCGACCAGGATCGGGACGAGGGAGATCAGCCGCGTGGCCAGATACCGCGTCATACCTCAAACACTGCTTGATTGAACCGGTTCAAATGTGATGTTCTCGGGCTATGACCGATCTGTCAATGGCCCGAATGCACTGAACGCCATGCAACAGGAGCTCGCCCTGCCCGCTGCCGTGTCAGCCAATGACCGACACAACCTGAGCGCGCCCGCGCTGGAGGTCGTGAATCTGCAGGTCGGGTTCGGCGGCGGCGCCAACATCGTCGACGGCGTCGACGTGGCGCTGCAGCGCGGACGCATCCTCTGCCTGGTCGGGGAATCCGGATCGGGGAAAAGCCTGACGGCGCTGTCGCTGATGCGACTGCTGCCGCCGAACGCGCGTCTCGCCGCCGAGCGCCTTGCCCTCGACGGCGAAGACATTCTGAATGTTGACGAGGCCAGGCTGAACGCCATCCGCGGCAACCACATGGCGATGGTGTTCCAGGAGCCGATGACGGCGCTCAATCCCGTCATGACAGTCGGCGACCAGATGACCGAAACGCTGATGGTCCATCAGGGGGTGAGCCGCAAGGCCGCGCTCGCGGCGGCACTCGAGATGTTTCGCAAGGTGCAGATCCCGGCGCCGGAAGCGCGATTGCAGGCCTATCCGCATCAGCTGTCCGGCGGCATGCGGCAGCGGGTGATGATCGCGATGGCGCTGATCTGCCGTCCCGCCATTCTGATCGCCGACGAGCCGACCACCGCGCTCGACGTCACGATCCAGAGCCAGATCCTGCAGCTGATCGACCAACTGCGCGCCGAGCTCGGCACCGCGGTGCTGTTCATCACGCATAACCTCGCCGTGGTCGCCGAGATCGCCGATGAGATCGCGGTGATGTATGCCGGCCGCGTCGTCGAACGGGCGTTGCGAACCGACCTGTTCGGCGACCCGATGCATCCCTATACGCTGGCGCTGTTCGCAGCGATGCCGCGCGCCGACGAGCGCGGCAGGCCGCTGGCGGCCATCGAGGGCCAGGTCCCCTCGCCCGGCGCGATGCCGCCGGGCTGTCGCTTTGCGCCGCGCTGTCCTTTCGCGATCGCGCAATGCCGCGAGGCCTATCCGCCGCTGCGCGAGATAAAAGCCGGCCACTTCGTATCGTGCTGGCGGGCGCCGCTCGAGGAGCACGTCGCATGACCGCGCTACTCGAGGTCAGCAATATCTCGAAGACCTATGCGTCTGGCGGCGGCCTGTTCGGCGCGGCGAAATCGGCGCGCGTGGTCACCGATGTGAGCTTTTCGCTGGCGCGTGGCGATGTGTTCGCGCTGGTCGGCGAAAGCGGCTCGGGCAAGACCACCATCGGGCGCATGCTGCTGCGGCTGATCGAGCCCGACGCCGGCAGCATCATGTTCGACGGCATCGACGTGCGGGCGCTGGAGCCCGCGGCGTTACGCCGGCTGCGCCGCCGCATTCAGATCATCTTCCAGGATCCGTTCGGTTCGCTCGATCCCCGCGTTCGCATCGGCGCCGCCATTGCCGAACCGATCATGCTGCATCGGTTGCGCCCGCTGCACCGGGTCGCGGAACGCGTCGCCGAACTGCTGACGCTGGTCGGCCTCGACGCCAGTCACGCGCAGCGCTATCCGCACGAGTTCTCCGGCGGCCAGCGCCAGCGCGTCGCCATCGCCCGCGCGCTGGCGGTCGAGCCGGAATTGATCGTCTGCGACGAGCCGGTGTCGGCGCTCGATCTGTCGATCCAGGCCCAGGTCGTCAACCTGCTCGGCGAACTGCGCGCCAAATTAGGCGTGTCCTATGTGTTCATTTCCCATGACATGGCGGTGGTGCGCCATCTCGCCACCCATGTCGGCGTGCTCTACGCCGGGCGGCTGGTCGAAACCGGGCCGTCGGAAACCATCTTCGCCGATCCGCGCCACCCCTATACGCGCATGCTGCTCGCCGCGACGCCGTCGCCGGTGCCGGGATCGTTGCGTAGCCGCGATGCCATCACCGGCGAGCCGCCGAGCCCTTACGCCGAATGGTCGCAATGCCGTTTCGCGTCGCGCTGCCCGCATCGGATCGAGGCGTGTCTTGCCGCCGATCCGCCATTGATGGCGGTCGCGCCGGCACCGCGGCTGTCGGCCTGTCTTCGCGCCGAGGAGTTGCAGCCGTTCGCAGCCTTCGATGATGGAGAGGATCGCATGACCGCGGCCTATCGAACCCGTCTCGGTCTGCTGCGCCGTGCCCGTGGCCGGGGAGCGGTTCATGCCTGAAGACCATCTGCCCGGCAACCGCACCCAGCCGACCATCGACGACGTCGCCCGCACCGCCGGCGTCTCCAAGGGAACGGTCTCGCATGTCATCGGCGGACGGGTGCCGGTGACCGCCGCCACACGCGCTCGCGTCGATCAGGCGATCAAGGCGCTGAACTATCGCCCGGCCGAAACCGCGCGTGCGCTCACCGCGCGCAAGCGGCCCGCTGAGTCCAACCAGAAGATCGACGCCTCGGTGCCGCGGCTGACCACGGTGGGCTATGTCAGCGTCGATTACACCGCCTGCCTCGATCGCCTGCCGGAGCGCGAGGAACGCCGCCTGGCCGACGAGATCGTCAAATCGATCGGCGGACCGGCCGCCAATGTCGCGGCGATCGCGGCCGGCCTCGGCGAGCCGTTTCCGGTGGTCGCCTCGCTCATCACCTCGATCGGGCTCGATCAGGATAGCGACTGGGCCGCAGCCGAATTGTCGCGCCGCCGCGTCGAGCTCATCGTCCCGCGCGAGCGCCGATCGGGACGGCTGAACCGGGCCCTGGTGCTGGTTGAAGGCGACGGTCGGCGCACCATTGTCACCGAACCGTCGCGGCTCAACGCGGTCGACGTGCAGCACTTCGTCGAAAACACCGATCCCGGCGCGACGCGCTGGTGGCTGCATCTGGAAGGCTATCAGGTGCCGAGCCAGCTCGCCGCCGTGCGCAAGGCCCGTGGCAAAGGCTTCAAGACCAGCATGCAGGTCACCGGGCTGCCGCCGGACTGGCTGCGCGAACATTCGGACGAGGTATTCGCGGCGTTCGATGTCGTCGTGCTCCACCGCGAGACGCTCAGCCTGTTGCCGCCTGGCGCCGCCGACGTCGGAGCCGGGCTGTTTTACCTTGCCGCCAAGGCGCGCAGCGCCGGACCGCGCGGACCGGACCTGGTGATCGTGACGCTCGGCGCCGGGGGTGCTGCCGCCGTCAGCCGCGACGGCGCCATCGTCGAAGCCCCGGCGCTGCCGGTCGATGTCGTCGATACGACAGGCGCCGGCGACAGTTTCGTCGGCGGCTTTCTGGCGACCTGGCTCAACGACTGCCCGCTACCGCAGGCGCTGCGCATGGCCTGCGCGGCGGGTAGTCTGCAAGTCACCCGATTCGGGGCGCAGGAATTGCGTCCGTCTACCTCCGACCTGACCCGTTTCGCCGGTGACAGCGATGTCCCGGCTCACGCCACCCTTTGAACCTGGAGAAGGCCCTTGTCCGAAAACACCTCGATCTATCGCGCCAAGGACAACGCGATCCAGCGCCTGTTCGGCCGGCGGCAAGCCGTCATCGGCGTGATCCATTCGCTGCCGTTGCCCGGCTCGCCGCATTATGACGGCGAGTCGGTGACGAAAATCTACGACTTTGCCGCCGCCGAGGCGCAACGCTATCGCGACGGCGGCGTCGATGGATTGATCGTCGAGAATCATGGCGACATTCCCTTCGCCAAGCCCGATGAGCTCGGCCCGGAAACCGCCGCCTGCATGTCGGTGATGGCCGACCGCGTCCGCCGCGAGTCGGGCCTGCCGATCGGCATCAACGTGCTGGCCAACGGCGCGGTGCAAGGTCTCGCCGTCGCCAAGGCGGCCGGCGCGGTGTTCGTGCGGGTCAACCAATGGACCAATGCCTATGTCGCCAACGAAGGCCTGATGGACGGCAAGGCCGGCGCCGCGAGCCGCTATCGCGCCTGGCTCCGTGCCAAGGACGTGGCGATTTTCACCGACGTCCATGTCAAGCACGGCGCCCACGCCATCGTCGCCGACCGCACGCTGGCGGAACTGACGCGCGACGCGGAATTTTTCGACGCCGACGCCGTCATCGTCACCGGCCAGCGCACCGGCGACAGCGCCAAACTCGATGAGCTCGAAGCCATCACCAAGGCAACCAAGCTGCCCACCATGGTCGGCAGCGGCGTCACACCGGAAAACGTCGCCTCGATCTTCGGGTTTGCCGATGCGGTGATCGTCGCCAGTGCGCTCAAGCACGACGGCGGCTGGTGGAACGCGGTCGACCCGAAGCGGCTGGCGAATTTCATGGCCGTGGTGAAAAAGGCCCGCGGATGAACAGGGTGTTGGTGCTCGGCAATGCGACGCTGGATGTGATCCAGCGCGTCGACCGGCTGCCCGCGCCAGGTGAAACCGTACTGGCGTCGAGCACGGTGCGTTGCGCCGGCGGCAAGGGCCTCAACCAGGCCGTCGCCGCGGCACGCACCGGCGCGGCGACGCTGCTGGTGGCTCCGATCGGAAAGGATGCTGACGCAGAATTCATCGCCGGCAGCTTGAAGGATGAGGCCGAGCTCAACCTGAACTGGCTCGCCTGCGACGCGCCGACCGACCTGTCATCGATCTGGGTCACATCGGGTGGCGAGAACGTCATCGTCAGCAGCGCCGGATGTGCGCACTCAATGACCCCGGACCAGGCGCGCCAGCTTTGCGGCGCCCTGGCACCCGACGACGTGCTGCTGATGCAGGGCAACCTCTCGCAAGAGGTGACGCGCGCGGCGGCACAGGCCGCGCAGGCCCGCGGCGCCATCCGTATCCTGAATACGGCGCCGATCGCCTGGGACATGCGCGAGGTTCTCGGACTGTTCGATATCGTGATCGCCAATGAGGGCGAGGCCGCACAATTGACCGCAGGAACGCCCTCCACCGGCGCACGTACCCTCATCATCACGCTCGGCGCACGTGGCGCGCTGATCGTTGAGGGTGGGATCGAGACGGCAATCGGCGCTCCGCGGGTCACCGCGGTCGATACGTCGGGGGCCGGCGACGTCTTTGTCGGCACATTGGCGGGCCTCAAGGCGAGCGGCGCTCGCATCGTTGACGCTGTCGGCGCAGCGATTGGCGCGGCGTCGCTGTCGGTGACCCGGCCCAACACCACGCCGTCGTTTCCGAGCCGCGCCGAAGTTGCCGCAATTGCGGCGGCACCCGGACCGGCACGGCGCCGAAGCGTGGAGGGCATTGGCGTTCGGTCCTTTGCCACCCGCGCGGCGATGGGCCAGGCGGCGGCGCGGGACATCGCCGCGGCAATCCGTGCCAGGCTGACGGTTGCCGACGGCGTACGGATGATTTTTGCCGCGGCGCCGAGCCAGAGCGACATGATCGCCGCGCTGATCGCGCAGCCTGACGTCGACTGGCGCCGCGTCACCGCATTCCACATGGACGAATATATCGGCCTTCCCTCCGGCGCGCCGCAGCGCTTCGCGGTGTGGCTGCAAGAATGCCTGTTCGACCGCCTGCCGTTCCGTGCCGTCCATCCGATCCTGCCCGATCCGGCGCCGCAGGCGGCAGCTGAACACTATGCCGCCCTGCTCGACGCCGCGCCGATCGACATCGTCTGCCTCGGGATCGGCGTCAACGGACACATCGCCTTCAACGATCCGCCGGTCGCCGATTTTGCCGACCCTAAGGACGTCAAGATCGTCGAACTCGACGCGGTCTGCCGGCAGCAGCAGGTCGATGACAAGTGCTTCCCCGATCTCGCTGCAGTTCCGCGGCAGGCCCTGACGCTGACCGTGCCGCGGCTGCTGCGTGCCGACAAACTGTTCTGCGTGGTGCCGGGCGCGCAGAAGCGCGACGCCATCCGCGCAACCCTGCACGGACCGATCAGCACCGCCTGCCCGGCCAGCGTGCTGCGCCGGCAAGCCGATTGCACGCTCTATCTCGATGTGGAGTCCGATCCCGATGCCTGAGCTTCGCCTCACCGGCCGCGACGTCGGCACCCAGCAGGGAATTTCGGTCGCCTTGATCGACGGCCGCATCGCCGCGATCGAAGCGGCCGCATCAAACGATGGGCCGTGGCTCACCAGCGGCCTGATCGATCTGCAGGTCAACGGCTATCGCGGCCACGACTTCAACGACGGCGCCCTGACCGCGGACCGGGTCAGCACGCTGAGCCGGATCATCGCCGGGTGCGGGGTCACGACCTACTTGCCGACGCTGATCACCGCGTCGCGGGCCTCGCTGCTGTCGGCGCTGGCGGCCATCGCCGACGCGCGGCGACGGGATCCGCTGTGCGCGCGGATGATTCCTTTCGTTCATGTCGAAGGACCGTTCCTCGCGCCCGAAGATGGTCCGCGAGGCGGCCATCCACGCGAGCACATCCGCCCGCCCGATCTCGACGAGGTTGCCGAGTGGCAGCGCGTCAGCGGCGATCTGGTGGGCAAGATCACGCTGTCGCCGCATTACGATGGGGTCGAAGACTTCATCCGCGCGGTCAACGCGCAGCGGATCCTGGTGGCGATCGGCCACACCGCGGCCAGCACCGAACAGATTCACGCTGCCGCGGCGGCCGGAGCCCGGCTCTCGACTCACCTCGGCAATGGTGCGGCGGCAACGCTGCCGCGGCATCCCAACTTCATCTGGGCGCAGCTCGCCGACGACCGTCTCGACGCCGGCTTCATCACCGACGGCTTTCACCTGCCGGCGGACGCGTTCAAGGCGATGTTGCGCGCCAAGGGACTGGCGCGGTCCTATCTGGTGTCGGACAAGACCGCGCTTGGCGGCATGCCGCCGGGGATCTACGACCAGGCGATCGGCGGCCGCGTCGAAGTCGGCGCCGACGGCCGCCTCAGCGTCATGGGCACGCCCTATCTCGCGGGTGCCAGCCGGCCGCTGAAAGAAGACGTGGCGCTGGCCATCGGCATGGCCGATCTGTCGCTTGCCGAGGGATTGCGGCTCGCAACGCACAATCCCGGCCGGTTCGTCGGACAGCGCGGCCGCCTCGCGGTCGGCGAGCCGGCGGACCTGATCCTGTTCGATTGGCAACCGGGCGCCGCGACGCTCGGGATCAGAGAAACCTATGTCGCGGGAGAAAAGTGGAGCGGGTGAGGCTTGCCTTGACCCGCATCGCCATGCCGCGCAGATTGTCGCCAGCAGCATTGCGCAAGGGGGACTACCATGACTGGTACTTGTCTTGAAACTCGCGGCTTCCGTCATGGCCGGTCCGCGCTGGCGGCCGCAGTGCTCGGCGCCGCATTGTTGATCGGCGGTACCGCGGCGCACGCGCAGAAGATCACGGTATGGAGCGGCTATCCGGAGATGGAGCCGTTCTATCGCCACGTCGCCGACGGCATGAAAGCAAAATTTCCCAAGCTCGAGGTGGCGATCGAGGCGATCCCGCTGCGCGAACACGAGAAGCGCGTCGCGCTGGCGCTGGCGTCGGGTGCGGGCAGCACGGCGCTGCTGATCGAACTCAACTCCGCCAGCGCCGGACGCTATCTCAACAACGACCTGCTGCCGAAGGCGCCGGCCGATGTGGCGAAGTTCGTCGGCAACACCGCGAACTTTACCCCGTTCTTCGCCGAGCGCGCCAGCCTCGGCGGCGCGGTCTATGGCGTGCCGCTGTTTCACGGCCAGGTGGCGCTGTTCTACAACACCGAGATGTTCAAGGCCGCAGGTCTCGACAAGCCGCCGGCGACCATGGATGACTACAACGGCTACGCCGAAAAGCTGACCCAGCGCGACGGCTCAGGCAAGGCCACGGTCTCCGGCTGGAGCATGCGCCTGTCGGGCGGCGGCCAGGGCGTTGCCGAAAAATTCTGGATCAACCTGTTCCAATTCGGCGGCCATATCATCATGCCAACCGCAGACGGCAAGTGGAAGGCGACGCTCGGCACCGAAGCCGGACGCAAGGCGCTCAAGCAGTATCTCGTCAACATCCACAAGACCAAGACGGTGACGCCGGAGATGCCGGCGGATGCCGAAGCCTTCGAACGCGGCCAGACCGCGATGTTCATCCGGGAGTCCTGGGTGATCGGCGACATCGTCAAGAAGGCGCCGAACCTCAAATATGCCACCGCCCCGCTGCCGCGCGGCTCGATGAGCGTGCCGGTCAACCTTTATGTCAGCGCCAAGGGTGCGGAGGCCGATGCGGCGTGGGCATTCGCACTCGCCGCCAACGAGCCGGACAACCAGACCTGGATGCTGAAGACCATCGGCTGGCTGCCGAACCGCACCGGCGACTATTCCAGCGTCACCAGCGCGGTGCCGGCATTCGCCGCCTTCGTCGACAATCCGAAGAGTTACGAACTGTTCGCGGTGCCGGCGCTCGACGTCAGTGACGAAATTCTGTCGCGCGTTGCCGCAAAACTGGTCGCCGCCTTTGCCGACGCCAAGCTCGCGGACGACGACAAGGGGATCGATGCCTTGCTGCTGGCGACGGATACCGAGGTCAACGATATTTTGAAGCGTGAAGGTCTGCTGGGGAAGTGAGGTTCGCGCCACCCACGCACCACCGACCTCATCCTGAGGAGCTTGCGCAGCAAGCGTCTCGAAGGATGGACGCGCGACACGGCCTCGCGGCTATCCTTCGAGACGCATCGCTGCGCGATGCTCCTCAGGATGAGGTCCGCGGGACGTGGCCTCCGGCGTAGTGCCGCAATGCTCGACCGCAAGAAATGGATCTTTGCCGGGATCGCGCTGCTGCCGGTGCTGACCATCTACAGCCTGGTGCGGCTGTATCCGATCGGCGAGACGCTGCGGCTCAGCCTGTTCCGCTGGAACATCCTGTCCAAGAACAAGCCGTTCGTTGGCCTCGACAACTTCATCGAGTTGACCGGCGATCCGCTGTTTCGCGAAGCGCTGTTCAACACCACCATCATTGCCTTCGGCGTGCTGATCGTCACCATCCCGACGGCGCTCTTGCTCGCGGCGCTGATCTATCATCGCACCCAGTCGCGCCTCGCCGGTTTCTATGAAACCGCGATCTTCCTGCCCCATGTGGTCTCGCTGGTGCCGGCGGCGATGGCCTGGAAATGGATTTTCGATGCCCGGCTCGGACCGCTCAATGCGGTGCTGACCTGGTTCGGCGTGTCCCCGAAAGCCTGGCTGTTCGATCCGGTGCTGTCGCTGGTCTGCATCATCGTGCTGTGCTCCTGGCAGGCGCTCGGCTATGCCGTGCTGATCTATCTGGTCGGCTTCAAGAACCTGCCGCAGTCCGTCTACGAGGCCGCGCGTATCGACGGCGCTTCGGGGCCGCAGTCCTTCTGGTACCTGTCCGTCCCGCTGCTGAAGCCGATCACGCTTTTCGTTTCGGTGGTGACGCTGGTCTCCGGCTTCAATGTCTACGCCCAGGCCTTCATCCTGGCCTCCGATTCGCAAGGCGCGCCGGGACGCCAGGTCCGCGTGCTGGTGCTCGACATGCTGGAAAACAGCTTTCGCAATTACCGCGTCGGCTATGCCGCCTCCGAAGCGGTGGTGCTGCTGGTCATCGTGCTGGTGCTGACGCTGATCCAGTTCACCATGCTGCGCGAGAAAGGCCGGGCATGAGCGCCGTTCCGACAGCCGTCGACGACGAGATCATCGGCGATCCCCGCCGCCGCCGCAAGGTGATGCTGACCAATGCGCTGATCGACGCCGTCCTGATCGCATTCTCGCTGGCGATGCTGTTGCCGCTGGTGCTGCTGGTCGGCAACGCCTTCAAGACGCCGCAGGAGATCCTGCAGTGGCCGCCCACGGTGATCCCGCAACATCCAACGCTGGACAATTTCACCGCGGTACTCAACGAGACACCGCTGCTGACCTGGATCCTGAACAGTTTTGAGTTCGCCTGTCTGTCGACGGCGTCGATCATGGCGACCTCGGCCATTGCCGGCTACATCCTCGGAAAATTTCCCTCGAAGGTCCTCAACGTCGTCTTCGCGATCATCCTGTCAACCGCGATCATTCCGTTCGAGGTCTACATGATCCCGCTGTACTTCCAGGTGAAGGCGCTCGGCGCGCTGAATTCGCTGGGGGGACTGCTGGTCGGCTACCTGGTGATGAGTTTCGGAATCTTCCTGATCCGCCAGAACGTCATCCATTCGATTCCGGACGAACTGCTCGAGGCGGCGCGCATCGACGGTGCCGGCGAATTCTGGGTGTTCTTCTACGTCGTGCTGCCGCTGCTGCGCGGCCCGCTCGCCGCGCTCGGGGTGCTGGCGTTCTTCCAGGCCTGGACCGCCTTCACCTGGCCGCTGATCGTCGCCACCACCAAGACCACCTATACCATCGAGGTCGGCCTCGCGCTGTTCCAGACCGGCTTTACCGTGGACGTCGGCCGTCTCAGCGCGGCGTCGGCGATCGTGCTGATCCCCAGCGTCACGCTGTTCGTCTTCCTGCGGCGGCAATTCGTGCAAGGCGTCGCCAGCACGGGGCTGAAGGACTGAGGTGAATGATCGAGGTTTGCGTCGTAACGGATCACGTCGACATTCTCGGCGAGGCGCCGTGCTGGCGCGCCGAAGACCAATGCCTCTATTGGGTCGATGCCTTTGCGCCGGCGATCCGCCGGCTCGATCCGGTGACGGGACACGTCAACAGCATCGCCCTGCCCGCCGATATCGGCTCGTTCGTCTTCGCGGCCGACGGCAGCGTGGTCGCCGGCATGCGCAGCGGCTTCAACCGGGTTTCGCTGGCGACCGGCACGGTCGAGCCGATAGCCAATCCGCTGCCGCCGGATCCGCGGTTGATGCTCAATGACGGAAAATGCGATCGGCGCGGCCGCTACTGGTGCGCCAGCGTGCATTCGGATTTCGTCGGCCGGCAGGCCGAGCTGTTTTGCCTCGGTCCGGATCTGACCGCCCGGCGGATCGACGGCGGCTTCATCATCGGCAACGGCATCGCCTTTTCGCCCGACGACCGGCGCATGTATCTCGCCGACAGCCGCGACGAGACGGTGTGGGTGTATGATTTCGATCTCGACACCGGCTCGGTCTCGAACCGGCGGATGTTCTTCTCCACGGCCGACATCGAAGGCCGGGTCGACGGCGCGACCTGTGACCGTGACGGCAACTACTGGTGCGCGCTGGTGCATGGCGGCGCGGTGGCCTGCATCTCGCCGGAGGGGAACATGATCCGGCGGATCGAGGTGCCGGCCCGGCATCCGACCATGGTCGCGTTCGGAGGCGCCGGCCTCGACCAGCTCTACGTCACCAGCGCCAGCAGCTTGCTGAAGCCGGAGGAGCGAGCCACGTGGCCGCATGCCGGCAAGCTGTTCCGGATCGATGGACTCGGCGCGCGCGGCATGGCAGAGCCTCGGTTCGGCGGCGATCTTTCAGGCTTCCGCTGACAACAAGACATACGACGGGAGGAGGTCCGGCATGAGTGCCACGACATCACGCATCGCGCTGGCGGGATTTGGCGCATGGGGCCAGATGCACGCCCGCGCCATCGACTCGATCGACGGCGCGAAGGTGGTCTCGGTCTATTGCCACGGTGACGCCTCGGAGAAGGCGGCGGCGGACCTGCTGCCGGGCGCGCGTCGCTTCCGTGATTATGCCGGCATGCTGGCCGCCGGCGGTTTCGACGTGGTCGACGTCACCGTACCCAATCACGTCCACGCCGCGTTCAGCATCGCCGCGCTCGAAGCAGGCGCGCATGTGTTCCAGGAAAAGCCGCTCGGGCTGACGTTGGCCGAATGCGATGCGGTGATCGCGGTGGCCCGAAGGGCCGGCAAGCTCGTCGCGCTCAATCATGAATTGCGGGTGTCGCGGCAATGGGGACTGGTGCGGGATTTCGCCGCGCGGGGCGAACTGGGCCGGATTCGCTATCAGCATTTCTCGCTGTTCCGGCACAAGTTTCGTCAAGGCTCCGGCGGCTGGCGATATGACGCCGCGAAGGTCGGCTCGTGGATCCTCGAGGAACTGGTGCATTTCTTCGATCTGGTGCTGTGGTACGCGAAGGAGAACGGCCCGCCCGCGCGGGTCCACGCCTTCGGCACCGGACAGGCCAGCGGCCTGACCGACAATTTCGCCGCAACGCTGCAGTGGAACGACGGCTCGGTGGCGGTGCTCAGTCAGTGCCTGTCCGGCTTCGAGCATCACACGCTGCTGGAAATCGGCGGCGAGAGCGGCTCGGTACGCACCTGGTGGTCCGGCGCGCGCGATCGGACGCTGCATCCGGAATTCGAACTCAAGGTGCAGCGCAAAGGCGGCGAGCCGGAAGCCGTCGCGATCCCGAAATCGGGCGAAGTGTTCGAACTCGAGGAGAATTTACGCGCGGCGCTGGAAGGTTTCCGGGTCGGCCGATCGATCCTGTCGCCGGAAGAGGCGCGGGCGTCGATCGCCGTCTGCCTCGCGGCTGAGCAGTCTTTTCGCGACGGCAAGGCGATCGAACTAAACTTGACGCTGTAGTCGATGGGGTAGCCCCGTCATTGCGAGGAGCTCTTGCGACGAAGCAATCCAGTCTTTCTTTTTGGCTGCTGGATTGCTTCGCTTCGCTCGCAATGACGGGGTTAGCGACGGCGGATCACAACGAATTCACCACGGCAACGGCTGGTCGTTATAGGTGACGTAGCTGCCGGTGTGATGCCGACCGGCGCGGTGGATGACCCCGCGCATGCCGGCGACGCTTTCGGCCACCGGCACGCGGGCGCCCGGTTCCGTCATCGCCCATCCGGGATGCAGCGCCAGCACGCAGATGTGGCGATGCGCCAGATCGACGGCCAGCGTCTTGACGATCATGTTGAGCCCGGCCTTGCTCGAACGGTAAGAATAGGAGCCGCCGGAATTGTTCAGCGCGATCGATCCCATCCGGCTCGACACGAACGCCATGCTCTTGTTGTCGCTGCGCGCGACGTGCTCGACGAAGGTTTCGGCCATCTTCATCGGGCCGATCAGGTTGGTCTCCAGGATGCGCCGCCAGTTGGCGTAGTCGGTCTCGCCGAACGGCGGATGCGGATTGCCGATGCCGGCATTGTTGAGCAACACATCGATGGCATCGCCCGACAATCGGCGCCCCAGCGCCTCGATCGCCGCATGATCGGTGACGTCGAGCTTGAGCACCTCGATATTGCCGCGGATCGCCCCGGTTTCCGTCGCCGTCGACGGGTTGAGACAGGTTGCAAACACGCGAAAACCATCCGCAGCATATTGCCGGGCGAATTCGACACCGAGCCCGGTGTCGCATCCCGTAACCAGAACCGTTGCCATTGTGCGCTATCGCTTGCCGTCTTGTTGCTGCTTGGAGCGGGACGAGGCCGGGCCGGGTCCGCGCATGTAGTGTCGGGCGGGCTCATAATGCTCGCGCTTGAGAACGCGGCTGATCGCCCTCACCAGCCGGCTCCAGAAACGCCCTGGCGCCGGTTCAGGTCCGCGTGGTCCGGTCTGGGGCCCCCCGACCCCCTTGCTCACGATTGCTGCCATTTCTTGGCCTCCACGATCACTTGTCGAAACTGTACTGAATTGGGTCGAGGCTGACATCGAGTTCAAAATGCCGCGCCTCACCCGGCTGCAAGATCCTTTCCACGCCGTCGGTCCTGGCGCTGGTGCAGGGCTCGATGCCGAGCACACAGGCGTGCGAGCGAAAATCGTGCCAGAGCTGAAGGTGGGGCAGCGTAGCTGTACCGAATGTGAATGCGATCGAGAGGCCGCCGCGGTCTCCTGTCGCAGGTGTCGATACGGTGCAGACCGCCCGCCCGCCGTCGCCGGCCGGAAAACTCACCGATTCAGTGCGATCGTCGGGATCGGGCAGCGCAGTCACCTCGAACAGCCTTGTCGCGCCGAGATGGACCACCGAGCCGGGGGTGATCGCCGGATAGCCGAGATTGAAGTGATAGAGACTGGCCTGGGGCGTCGGCCCGGCAGCAAGGTTGGTGACCTCGTCACGGATGCGGATCACATTGCCGCCGATCGGCACCTCGATGCGCCGGCGCAGCCGCAGCGCCTCGCCCTGGAAGCGGAACTGCATCACCTCGCCTTCGCAGAACAGTACCGGCTCGTCGCGATTCCAGTCCTCGCCATGGGCGGTGACCCGGGCCGGCGTGAACGGCATCCTGCCGTGCAGCGGATGTCCGTCGACCGGCTGGCGGATGTGATCGAGTCCGCAGGTTACGACGAAGCCGGAGCTGGTGCGACTGTAACCACGGCCGCCTTCCTCCTCGGCATCGTGCAGCGCCGGGGCGCGGAATCCGGCCATGCTCTGCCAGGCCAGCGGCGTGCCGCGCCACCACAACGGGCCGATATCCAGCGAGCGATCGGCCAGCACCCAGAAATCAAGTCCGCCGCCACTGGAGAAGGCCAGCGCCCGCACGCCATGTTCGACGCCGTCATCCAGCGTGATCCGCCGGACGCTGGCGAACTGGCGCAGATCGCCGACCTTGGCGCGCAGATCGGCGGCAGCGATCATTCCGCGGGCTCCGTTTGCGGTGATTTGCCGGCATGACTCGGCGGCTTGAGGTCGAGCCGGTCGAACGCTTCTGGCGGCGCCTCGTTGGCCGCCATCAATCCGACCATGACTTTCTCCAGCCGCGCTTCATGCGGCGAGTTCTTCAGCGGCTTGTCCTGCCCCGGATCGGCGGCGAGGTCGTACAGCCGGGTGTCGCTTTCCAACAGCCCGCCTGGGCCGTAATTGTTGAACATCGGCGAGCGATCCGTCACCGGCACCTTCAGGAGTTTGGCACCCTTGGTGAAGGGAAAGCCGTCGCTCAGGCTGGCCGTCGACAGTTCCTCGGGCGTAAACATCCCGTGGATATGGGTCGGCATCACCGTGTACTGGAAGATTTCCTGCTTCATCAAGTCGGTGGGGAAGCGGTGATAGGTGAAGCTGCCGTCGGTGACGTTGACGGCGCCGCCGAAATAGCCGAACAGCGCCGCCTCGCGCAGCGGCTTGGGGGCGGATGCCGCAGCGAGCATGGAATGCCCTTCCATCTCCTTTGCCGGCGGCACGCCGTGCAAATCGAGAAGCGTCGGCGCCAGATCGATCGACTGCGTCAGCACCGAAGATCGCTGGCCCGGCTGCGGCTTGCGTGGGTCGTGGATGAACAGCGGGATATGCACGATCTCTTCGTAGAGATTCATGCGGTTCTTGGCCCAGAAATCATGCTCGCCGAGCAGGAAGCCGTGGTCGGTGGTGACGACCAACGCGGTGTCCTTCCACAGATCGTGCTTGTCGAAATAATCGAGCAACTGGCCGAGCAGGAAATCGCACATCGAGACGACGGCATAATAGTTGGCGCGCAGTTCCTCGCATTCCGCCGGCAGTTCGTCGACCCGGCCATAGCGCGGCCAGTCGCGGATCGGCCCGGTCCAGCCGGTGTCGAACGGCGCCTTGAAGCGCGCCGGCGCATAGAAAGGCTCGTGCGGATCGAAGGTCTCGATCTGCAGCATCCAGTCGTCGGCGTCCCGATTGCGGTCGAGGAAATCAAATCCGTGGGCGAAGCACTGCACCGACGGAAAGTCCTTCTCCTCCTTGATGAACTCGCGGTTGATGATGTTCTGCGAGAAGTATTTGCGGCGTTCGGTGGTGAACTGCCGCTCGTGATACAATTCCCGCAGCCGCTCCCAGTGCGGCTGCACCATCGCCTTCCACGGATCGCCTTCCTGGCCGCGGACGAATTCATAGGAGTTGTAGCGGTTGTGATAGGTGGCGCCGCCGTCTTCCCAGTAATGGAAGTGGTCGGTGATCAGGTGGCTGTAGATGCCCTTTTCATGCAACAGCTGCGGCATCGCGTTGTCGAACGGCTCCATCGGTCCCCAGCTGCGATGCAGGAAGGACAGCCGGCCCGTCAGCATGTCGCGGCGCGCCGGCATGCAGGGCAGGCTGCCGACATAATGACGGTCAAACGTCAGCGTCCGCTTCGCGAGCCGGTCGAAATTCGGTGTCGGAATGCGCTTGCCGCCATAGGCGCCGAGCAGATGGCGATTGAGCGAATCGAACAGCAGGAAGACGGTTTTCATGACGTAACCTTCAGGACACACGAA
>Ga0209758_1001153_pt1 | contig 33831 bp, 27 predicted proteins | sample AraplaMF_Col_mMF_FD_184258 | JGI IMG/M metagenome (GOLD analysis project Ga0209758, IMG submission 184258) | Arabidopsis root microbial communities from the University of North Carolina, USA - plate scrape MF_Col_mMF (SPAdes) (version 2) | ecosystem: Host-associated > Plants > Roots > Endosphere... | reverse complement strand
ACCTGAATTGTTTTGCGGGCGTGGATCAGGGAGAGAAGAAAGTTACATTGAATGTGGTGGAAGAGAGTTGTGTGAAAGTGTTTAAGCAGATAGAGAAGCAGACGAAGATGAGTTTTTTTTACTCGACGAGTGATATCAGGTTGCCGGGAAAGGTGAGTATAAATGTGGTGGATGCGGCATTGGATGAGGTGATGGGGAGGATATTGGAAGGGACGAATTTGGAATGGATATATACGGATAATGTGATAACGATTAGAAAAAAAAAGGGATTGGAAGGAGGAGGAAATGGTACGGGGACGGTGGCGGATTCGAATATTAATATGATAACGGTGACGGGGAAGGTGACGCAGGCGGATGGGACGGGGATACCGGGAGCGACGGTGAGGATCAAACGAAATAATGATGGAACTACGACCGATTCCGAAGGAAACTTCAGCCTACAGAATGCAAGAAGAAATGACTTGCTATTAGTAAGCTCAATAGGATATGAAACGAGAGAAATATCAGTTTCAGGAAAAACTATCCAGATAAAATTAACACTGGATGTTAGTAAGCTTGACGAAGCTGTTATAATAGCCTACGGTACATCTACAAAGCGGTATTTAACAGGCAACATAAGCAAAATATCATCTAAAGAAATTGAGAAACAACCAGTAGGAGACATCTTGGCTGCATTGGCAGGAAGAGTACCAGGCATGCTTGTTCAACAAACATCCGGCATCGCAGGTTCTTCTTTCACAGTTAAACTAAGGGGACAAAATAGCATTACCACTAATCGGAATGACCCCCTTTACATCGTTGACGGAGTTCCGTTTAACTCCGTTCCATTAACAGCAGGATCAAACATTGACAACGGCGCAAGTGTCGAGCCTAGCCCATTCAACAGTCTTAATCCATTAGATATAGAAAGTGTAGAAGTTCTTAAAGATGCTGACGCAACCGCAATATATGGAAGTAGAGGCGCAAATGGGGTTATATTAATAACAACAAAAAAAGGCACAACTGGCAAAACAAAATTCGACATCAATGCATATGCTGGGCTTGCAAGCGTTACGCGTAAAATAACGCTATTAAATACGCAAGAATATATCCGAATGAGAAAAGAAGCCTATAATAATGATGGCATTATTAACTATCCTAATAATGCATATGATATTAATGGAACTTGGGACACCACTAGGTATACAAACTGGCAAAAAGAAGTAATTGGAAATACATCACATTTTACTAATGCCCAAGCAACTTTGGCAGGGGGAAACCAACTTATTCAATACCTAGTATCATCAGGTTACAGAAAAGAAACGTCTGTCTTCCCCGGCGAATACATGGATCAGAAAGGATCTTTCCACATAAACCTAAACCTCTTATCAAACAATAGAAAATTAAAAGTTGGTATTCTGGCAAACTATGTATCAGACAAAAACAAGCTACCTCTATATGATCTTACAAATTATATACTTCTTGCACCAAACGCTCCAGAAATATACAATGCTGATAAAACTCTAAACTGGGAGAATGGAAATTGGGACAATCCCTTTAAAACGTTACTCCAAAAAGATGAGAGTACAACCACAAATCTTATATCCAATTTAAATGTCTCATATGAGATCATTCCAAATCTATATATCAAAGGAGGGTTTGGTTTTTCTACGTTAGATCTCTCAAAAAAAAGGCTAACACCAAAGTCATCCCTGAACCCTTTTTACACATGGGAACAATCATCCGCAACATTCTTCAGTAGCGATAGCAGAACTATCAACATTGAACCACAAATAAACTACATCAAAACAATCGGACAATCAAAATTCAATATACTTTTTGGTTCAACATTTCTTGAAACGAAAACGAATTCACTAAGTCAGACTGGAACGAATTTCAGCAGCGACGCATTATTAGAAAATATTCAAGCTGCCTCAATAATTACAATAAATTCTGTTGGTTACAGTAAATATAGATACAACGCAATATTTGGCAGAATAAATTACTCCTTAAAAGACAAATATTTACTCAATTTAACTGGCCGCAGAGACGGGAGTAGCAGGTTTGGACCAGGGAAGAGATTTGCAAACTTTGGTGCAGTTGGTGTTGGATGGATATTTTCGGAAGAAAGACTCCTTTCAAACAAAATCCCTTGGCTAAGTTTTGGAAAACTGAGAGTAAGTTACGGCACAACTGGTAATGACCAAATCGGTGATTACGGCTATTTGGACACTTATGAAACCGTTCCTAATCCATATCAAGGAATTCCTGGAATGAATCCAACGAGATTATTCAATCCGAACTTTGCCTGGGAGACGGTGCGAAAAGCTGAAATAGGAATGGAGCTCGGCTTTATGCAAGATAGATTCCTTTTATCAATAAGTTATTACAGAAACCGCACATCCAATCAACTAGTCGGTTATAATTTACCTTCTACAACAGGATTCACAAGTGTAATAGCAAACCTACCGGCTACAATTCAAAATACCGGCATGGAGTTCGACGGAACAATTTCTGCCATAAAAACAAAGTTCCTATCGTGGACGACAAACTTTAACTTGACTATTCCAAGAAATAAACTTGTCTCATATCCGGACATTGAAAGCTCAAGCTACGCAGACCGCTATGTAGTTGGTCATTCTTTATTTATTTCTAAATCATATCACAGCTTGGGAGTGGATCCAAAATCTGGCTTGTATCAATTTGAAGACTATAACAAAGATGGGAGGATAACATATCCAGATGACGTCCAGAAGATCACCTTTACAGGACAGCAATTCTTCGGAGGTATACAAAACCGAATCCAGCTACTAGGAGTCGAACTAGATTTCCTCTTTCAATTCGTTCGCCAGAAGTATGGCAGTAACTACCTGTCTATATTTAGCAGGCCCGGAACTATGAACAATCAGTCATCACTTGTTCTTTCAAGATGGAAGCAAGAAAATGAAATTTCCCAAATTCAAAGATATTCTGCTTCTAGCTTTGACGCCGCATCAGCATTTTCGCTTCAAAGAAATAGCGATGCAGCTTATACGGATGCATCATTCGTTCGATTAAAAAACATTTCCATTTCATACATGATACCTATAAAGCTGAGCAAAAAGTACTCGATCGACTATGCCAAAGTTTACGCTCAAGGTCAGAACATACTAACAGTAACGAAATATAAAGGGCTTGATCCGGAAACTAAGGTACTCCTACCTCCTTTAAAGGTGTTTACTATTGGCCTACAACTTACATTCTAAAAACACCAGCTATGGAATCACAAATTAAACCAATAAAGCAAAGCGTATTAATACTGACACTTATAATCATAGTGCTCCCTTATACATTAGTAATTGAAAGCTGTAAAAAATATGTGGAGATTGGACCACCACACACACAAATAGTTAGATCTGCTGTGTTTACATCAAACGAGACTGCAACTGCGGCTCAGACAGTAATTTATTCACAAATAGAACTAGACTTAAACTACTACCTTTCTATCTATTTAGGATGTGCTGCCGATGAATTCATAAGCTACGATCAGTCATTAGATGCCCAACAATTCTTTACAAATAGTCTAATACCCTCAAATGGTATAGTGTATAATTTATGGAGTTCAGCATATAGACACATTTATCAAGCGAATGCTGTCTTAGAGGGTCTTTCCGACAATACTGCTGTAACTCCACAGGTTAAAAAACAGTTAGTCGGTGAAGCAAAATTCATCCGGGCGTTCTGCTACTTTTATCTCGCAAACATCTTTAACGACGTTCCAATCGTAAAATCGACAAACTACGAGGAAAATCGGCTATTATCCAGAAGCAACATATCGGAGGTATACAAATTCATTGTAAAGGACTTACAGGAAGCAAAAGACTCCCTCAATGCATATTATGTATCGAGCGATGGGCTTACTGAAACTAGTGAAAGGGTTAGGCCATCAAAGGCAGTTGCATCTGCCTTACTTGCGAAGGTATACCTTTACCTAGAAGATTGGAAAAATGCAGAGCAGGAGTCAAATTCTATCATAGACCAAGGAAAGTATGAATTATCCTCAGACCTTAACTCTGCGTTTACCAAGGATAGTAAGGAGGCAATATGGCAGCTTTCGAACAATACAAATACATATGCTGGATTTGTATACATTCTCTTGACTCCATCATTTGTTGCATTAAATCCCGACCTCCTTAGCTCTTTCGAGACTGGCGATCTTCGGAAACAAAACTGGGTTTCTTATTTAATACAAAATCAAGACACATTCTATTACCCTTATAAATATAAAGCTGTTCCTAGCTCGAACCCCGTAGAATATACAATTATTTTCAGATTATCGGAACAATATTTAATAAGAGCTGAAGCTAGAGTAAAACAAAAAAAATTTGATATAGCAAGAAATGACATAAACGTCATCAGAAACAGATCTTCTCTTCCGTCCATATCATTTAATGATGAAACATCGCTATCACTAGCAATTGAAAAAGAACGAAATACTGAGCTATTCAGCGAACTGGGACACCGATGGCTTGACCTCAAAAGAACAAAACGGCTAGATCTGTTGATGCCAGAAATCTGTCAAAGGAAAGGTTCAAAATGGGAATCACATCAAAAGGTATTTCCAATCCCACAACAAGAGCGGTCAACTGATCCTAATCTAACTCAGAATCCCGGGTACTAATTTCCAAACCATAATAAAATAAAATGAGTAGGATAAACAAGATAAAATTAACGAAGCTTCTGACGATTCTCTTGATATTAGTTAAGTTAATACCTGCCATCGCTCAATTAAAGACTGCTTTCACGTACCCTGAAGTAGGAACCCTGTGTCCTGACTTCACTGCGAGTAATATTGAATATTTCCCGAAAAACAAGGTCGAACTAAAAGACTTCAAAGGAAAGTGGCTTATACTTGACTTCTGGAATAGGCGATGCGGTGTTTGCATTGCCAGTTTTCCAAAATTAAACGAGATGCAAAAAGACCTTAAAGAGGATGTGCAATTTCTCTTAATTGCTTATAATGGCTCAAAATATAGCCATCAGCCGGATGACAAAATAATTAGATCATTATATGAAAAACTCCGGCTGAAATACAAACTGGAATTAGCAGTGGCTTTTGATTCAACTTTATTTACACAGTTTGATATAGGCCCGTGTCCATATATAGTTATCGTTGATGATAGAGGAATTGTACGAGGTATAACAACTCATATCGAATCACAAAAACTAAAAGACCTATTGGCAGGTCTCAATCCACCACTAGCAAGAGCATACAGAAGCCATGAAGAAAATTCAAGTGAGGCTTCATACAATCCTAGTTTACCTTTTGCAACATTTAGCAATGGTACAGCTGACACAAACTTCATCTATCGTTCCCTCCTTTCTAAATGGTCGGAATCAATGGCTTCAACGTCGCCGACCAGCATTAATGAATCGTATAACCACGGCCGATTCGAATTGCTTAAAACCGACATTGCATCATTGTATGCTTACGCATATTTCGGGCGTCCATTCTGGAATTATGGAGACAGCATGTACGGAAGGTACTGGGAAACCCCAATTCTGGAGGCATCAGATACTACGCCATTTCTGTTCGACTCAGTTACAGGAAAGAATCTATATTGCTATAGCCTAATTGTTCCACCCAACAAAGCGACCTATGAACACATGCAATCTGTTATGAAGGGGGATCTTCGGAACTACTTTGGTTATAAAGTCGACGTTGAAGTGAGGAATATGCCATATTGGAGCCTAACTGTAAGAGAAGAATTCAAAGGAAAGCTTCAGACTAAAGGACGACCAACAACATTTAATGCGACGCCTTACTCTGGAATTGAAGGGGAAAACATTCAAATTGGCCGCCTTTTATCCTTTATAGCTATATATAATCAAATGGAACCTCCATTCGTGGACGAAACCGGAATAGATTCGAATATTGACATTACACTTAATTCTATGGCGACCGACTTACCAGAAATCAAACAAGAATTGAATCGAAATGGTCTACTGTTACTTAAAAAAGAAAGACCAATGAAAGTTATTGTTATTAGAGATTAAGCACTTCAAAAACTAAATTGGAAAATTAAATGGTAATATCGATTAAGTCGTCGTTTTGCCTCCAATTAACAGTTAAAGTAAAAGACCGACCTTATTGGCCGGTCTTTTGCAATTTAGCAACAATCGACTTAGTTAATCTTGTATTTGATCGGATTAGCACAGGTTGTCAAAGATTGTTGAGTAGTATACACCGTATAAGTGAAACCAGCAGCGGGGGTGTAGGTACATGTTAAAGGACCAGGGCGATCAAGGGGGCACGGATCCTGAAGTGCTACACATGCGTTAGGCGCCTGATAAAAAACAGTTACCCGTTTAGTGTTTGCCTTAGTTGCAAAAACACCTGCAATGGCCAAAACTACAGTAGTGGCTGCTAAGATAATTCTAGTCTTGTTCATTTTACTTGACTTTAAAGACATAAAATAGTGCCTACTCTTTTATAAAGGTTTTCGGCTTCTCCTTGGCATATATCAATTCATTGATATATAAATTGGTATACTTATGGCATTACAATTCCGGACTAGTAGTACCAATAATTAACCAACTGGTATTGTAATTCAAAAAGCTATTTCAAAATTGTGTTCTTTTATTAATCCAAATCCCAACACCTGAAATTATCGTAAAGAAAATATTAAAAATTAAATGGTGGCTCCAACGCATATACTCAATTACACCTCCACAAGTACAAGGAATTGTAGGTGAAAACTTTAAGATGTAAACGACATACGTTGTAAACAATGCCATCAAAGTAAACGATATGTAAAGCCCAATAGTTCTAAGTTTAGGAACAAGTAACAAAAACGCAGTAACTATCTCGATTGAAGGAACGGCTACTGACAATGCTGGCGCGAATGGCATAAGGATTGATGATTTAGCCATGATCATTCCAAACCTACTAACATTTGTCAACTTATCAACACCAGTATAAAGAAAGAGAAGAACAAGCAAAAGGGAAATTATCTCAAGTGTTATACGTTGATGTCTATTAGTCTTGACTGTATAATCCATAATAAATAATTTTAGCTCCAAAAAAAATATCCGGGTAACAACAGACTGTCAATGATATTCGAAAGGCAACTCTTGCATTTATTGTTACTTCTGTCTATTGTCTTTTAAGTATACTTCTATCCCTAAAATATTTTGACACAAGCTCAGTCCCAAAAAGTATAGTTATTCTAATTCACGCATCGCCTTCATCATATCACGCATCTTAGTAGGTCCGTTATAAAATGCAACTAGTTCCTTTTTTTTATTGTAAAGTGCAAGGCATGGAGTAACTCTAGCATTAAAATGTTTCGCAAAAAATCCGTCATAATCTCTGCCTATTATAATGTTTTGATATTGGGAAAGCTTATAGTAATAATAGAACACCTTCATCCTTTCGAAAGAATCAGATGTTACAAAATAAAACTTCACAGTCCTTAGTGAATCAATATTCTTTACTATATCTTCCGTCTCGGCTTGACATTCCTCGCAATCTGGGCTAAAGTAATAAAGCACAATATGACCATTGCTCTCTATATTAGTTGTATTAAATATCGTCAAACTATCGATCATTAGTAGATTAAATAAAGGAAGCGATTCCCTATTAGCATTACTGCTGTACGTTCTACATTTAGATAAAAAAAGTATCAGAACGCATAAAATAATAAGTCTGCTCATTTCTTTACTTCTTTGTCGTTTGATAATTACTTAACACTTTATCAAAAATCACAATTGAGGAACAAAAGGACACAAGAGATAAAAACACTTGATATCTTAATACTATTGGGGAAGCGAGCACGCTAAACGCAAATGTTAATATCCAGAAAAGGCTTATAATCAGAATGCACTTTAACATAACCGGTTCAATAAGACTAAAACCTTGGGTAATAAGGAATGCCATAATACTGCAAATAAAAAGAACATTTATAAGGGCCACTAATATTGGATAGAAATCAAATATTTTTACCTCTTTGGATACACCCTTTACCTTATTGGTCTTATACGCAAACCAATCTTTGGCTAACGGCTTAACGGTATCTTCTCCCATATTGTATACCGACATAAATTCCGAGCTGGGAACAAAGAAATTTACTGTATTTGGAAGAATATAATGCCGTAGAAATGGTATTGGGTATTTCTTAATAAGATATTCACCATATTCTTTGTATAAAAGAGACATCGATGCCCATTTTTTAAAATATGGCGTCCTGTCTTCATCTTTAGACCACTGCAATGACATATATTTCTTTAATGGAGCATTGTCATTCCATAAATAATAGATACCGAGCGAACTATCGGGTCGCGAAACCAATTTTTGAAGCGAGTCAATATGTTGATTCACAATTATATCTAGGGATTTAAACTGGCCAGGAGCATTTGACCTCTCCTGCTGGTTAATTGCACTGTACATATATAAAGCATTACTTGCTAATTGCCATCCAGCAAATGCAGAGAATTGTTTATGACCTACGAAAGTTTGATACTTACTTGTATTATAGAGTATAAATGACCCTATGAAAATTGATGGAATTAAAATGTACAGTACTTTGCGGCCAATTGTAATTTTCGATAATAGCACACAGCCTAAAGAGACCACCGGGTAATACAACGCATTATATCGAATTGTGAATAATAGGAATAATACTATAGAGTGTGTCCATATGATGCGTTCCGACTCTACTTTTCCTTTAAGCAACTTTATAAGCTGGGCAAACCATAAACAACTAAGAGAGGTAAATAAGGCATCAGAAGTGACATAGTTACTTAGGAACAAATAGATGGGATTAAATACGGAAAGGGCCACTAAAACACAAATTGCAACTTTACTTGGCTTAAAGACATCCACTATAGCATAAAGAAAATAAATAACAGAACCTTGTAACAGAATAAACTGAAAAAGAGTAAGGCCTAAATCTGATCTACAAAGCGCACTAAATACTCTAAGAAACATCGAGTAGCCAATGGGCCACATACTTATATCGGCATTATTCCATGCTGCTTCGATATATGAGTAGGAGTCAGGAATATAATTTGCGAATGGGAAATAAAATTTGAATATTGGAAAAATTGGTACTATCAATATTCCAAAAAACAACAGACGGTATAATTTTATCCTAGGATTACCAAAAAATTTAAGAATCGACACTTCTTTTGGCACTTTATTAAATTGCCTAATAACATTTCTTTCCTCATGATACTCTTGTTCCGTGTTCACGGCCCATATATTCCTTTTATCCACAGCACCTGCTATTATATTTTCCACCGCGACCATTGCCGTCAACATTGAATGATCCGAGTTATTATACTTATGCATCCCATTTCTTCCCACCAAAAACAAATTCTCAAATCTATCTACATACTCCCTGACCACATCAAACCTTTCATACGTCCCGAAATAAGCCGGATATGTCTTCTCCATCCTCAACACTGTCGCATCCAACACATTCGCCTGGCAGGCCAATCCAATTTTCTCCAATTCCCGGACCGCCAGGTCTTTGATATACTCATCCGACCTATTCCAGAAATCATCGGTTTTATTGCAAAAGAACTCCATACCCACCCACGCATTATCCGGATCTTTCACCATATATGGACTCCAATTATTAAACAGCTGCAACCTCCCCAGCTTCACATCTTTCTCCTGTATATATATCCATGTATCTTTCAAATCCAACGCCTTCCACTCCCCTGTCTTCTTATCCTGGAAGGACAATTTCTTCAACAAAATCCCCACCGTTATAAAATCCCGGTATTGGAGGCCCGCCGCCACTTCTTTCACGTCCTCTGGTATGGGGCCGTCCAGGCCTCCAATCAGCTCCTGCACTGGCATAGTTGAAAAGAAATAATCGCCTTCGAGGTAACTGGTTTCACCGGTTATATTGTTAATAGCAGCTACGGCAGTGACTTGGTTATTGCTATCAGAAGTATAGATCCTTTTCACATCGTGATGCATCAGGATTTTCCCTCCCATGCTTTCCACCTGCCGGGCTACTTCCTCCCATAGTTGGCCCGGTCCGAATTTTGGATAAAGAAATTGTTCTATCAAACTCGTCTCAGTATCTTTTTGGGCAATATCATTTTCAGCAACCTTTTGCTTCTTTTTTGTAGCAGATTGTATGGCATGCTGAATTGCCTTGCTGATGGATACACCTTTGATCCGCTGGGCTCCCCACTCTGCAGATATCTTATCACAAGGAATGCCCCACACCTTCTCTGTATAATCTTTGAAGAACAGTTTGTATAAAACCTGTCCAAACCGGTTGATCATAAAGTCCTCCAGATTCCTTTCCGGTTTACGCGGTAACAGCTGTGCCTTCAGATAAGAGAACATAATAGCAATAGTGGTCCATAGGCCAAGCTTGGTGAGGGTGTCCAGGGATAGTTGTATAGGATAAGTAAAGAATTTCCGCAGGAAATAGATCCTTGACAAACGCCTACGCACGAGCATGACTTTATCAGGATCTTTCCCAGCGTTGTCTATTGCCTCAATGGACGCGGCGTCAATTTCACGGGACTTGTTCTGGTAGCTGATATTGAAAGTAGTCTGCCCATCAGCCTGGATCGGCATAATATTCAACCACCAGTTCATCACCCGGTCTGATTTGGAAAAGAAACGATGTCCGCCTATATCAATACGATTGCCTTTATAGTTCACTGTCTTCGAAATTCCACCTATATCTCCGGATTTCTCCAGGATAATAGGTTTTATATCCGTCCTTTTCAATAATTCGTATGCTGCGGTAAGACCAGCCGGCCCAGCTCCTATTATGATCGCCTTCTTTTCCATATATTATTCTTTAAGACATACGCTTCTCACCCTCCTGTTTAAGAAGGTAAACTGTTAAAATGAAACTCGTGTCTGTTGTAACTGTCGCTACAGTATTGTAAGAATTCAAAGGACATTCCGCACAAACAAGCAGAATTTAATTACCTGAAAAATCAAACTTTCAAGCATTCGAACTACTTCATTATCCTGCAACGGAACATGAAACAGTTCTATAGTTAGCAGTAAAAAACAGTGAATTATGTTACATCTCTTGCAGTTGGATCTGACAAAGCGTGAATGACAAGCTCTTTTATCATATCACCTAAAAAAACTTCCGCTTCCTGGCTACTTCCTTTAAACGTTCGCATTTCTTCAATGGAATTACACATTTCAGGCGTAATCTCTCCTTTTGCCAGGGAAATGAAAGAAGCTCCTTCTTTTTCAGGCAAAAAGGGTGGTACAAATGTTATTGGACCTGCCATGGTTATGTATTTAAACAGTTATTTTGAGGCGCCGATACTCAACAAACTAAGCAAACAGCGTTGAAACCGGCAATTTCTTCAAAGCATCAAGCCAGCGCTTGCGTGCTTTATTTTTGAGGGTATTTATGTACCATAGTCAGCTAAAGAGATTTATTGTGGTCAAGGGTTACGTCAATACAAATGTTGCGATATGGATAGTATTGTGAAATCTGTTTTTCATATGTTGGCATTTACTTCCTTTAATTCGTTTCACTTGAACAAATGTCAGGTAAAGAATTGGAATTATCGTTATCATTTGGGAATAAATTTTGTTATCATTTTAGCACATCCTTGTCATTTTTGATTATATCATATCTTTACTGTTTATATATCTTCTTATCATACTGCTCCAATAAGTCCCAAATCCAGGACTCATCGTTTAATATATGAACATTCTCCTCCGGGACAGTTATGTGTAAGGAAATATAGCTTCCCTCCTGAAACCTCACTTTATGACGCGCTGAGGAGCGCAGAAAAGCAAGCCTTACCAGTTTACCTTCCTCCACCCTAATGATATCCGGGAACAACGTCCCCTTATAAATAAGGGGGCTATTCTGTATAGCGAAATAAAATGTAGTACAAGGCTGCACGATTATCTTCAACGATGTTCTTCGAAAAAACTCAAAATGGTTTACACAGATGCTATACTCCTTCGTGTATAGCCACTGGCTGATCAATATACCAAAGCTTCCCTGCTCTACCTGGAGCTGATGACCAGGTAGTAAGAGCTGTGCATAAGCCGGAGGAATAGTACCGGTTTTCCATGAAGCGTGTCTCTGATGGTTAATTTCCATTTGCATATAAGTAATGCTTGCTACAGCACTTGTTTGAAAGTTGCTGCCGGGATTAAAGGAAATCTTTTCAGAAGGAGTGTGCGGTTAAGATTGTTGGCTTTCGGTATCCCAATTTATGAAAAAGTTTACGATTCAGAACCGTTAGTTTATAATAACCTGAGTGGAGTTATTACACCTTTATCCGTATATTTATTTAAACCCTTCAGTTAAAACCCATAATTACGCCAATGAAAACACGTACCCTTTTAACCCTGCCAGCAATTTTTGCTGCCCTGCTTTTTTCCTGTTCTAAAAACAATGATCCGGCTCTATCTAACTCACCTAAGTTAGAAAAGATGTCTGCCGCAAATGCCTTAGCAGATGCAGGCGCCACTGGATCCGGCGACGGCACCTCCACTTGTTTCAGCACTTATTCTAATACGGTGCAAAACCCACCAAGTGGCTATATTCCCGGTACCGCTGAAACGGAACTGAATAATTGCCTTGAAACTTATTGGGACATTAGCGGCGGTGGACCTACCATAAATCCGATCCCTCCGGCCGACCCGGTAGTCTTAACACAGGCTCCGCCTTCTACCCCTCCCATTAACACTACTCCTCCAGAGCCGGACGATAACCTGGCATATCTTATTTTCTTCCGTGTAGATGGCTACGGCTCCTTTATTAATCCGCGCACGCTTGACGAAGCCACCGCACTTTTTGACCGTTATGCCCAGATAGTTTGTGCGGCTATATCAGCAAATATCAATTTCCCTAATCCGAATCATGTTGACAAGGCACTTGCCAGTGTAATATATGCTGCAAACCACCCGGAGGTATTTCAATCAGAAGATGAGAAAGAAGAGTTCCTGCGGTTTTTGGGACTTGTATTTGCAAAACCTACTTTCGTTATAACCCGGGGGCGTGGTCGACCCAGTACCGGTGGAATTCTTTACCTGCAATCAGGACAATGCGTCAACCTTACCCTCAGGATACCACCGCTCTTTCCCCCGAATTGAAACCAGGCGGGAAAACAGATATCATGTTACACCTGAATAAAAAAAACCGGAACTTGCATAAAGCAAATTCCGGTTTTTTGTTGCCCGACCTGGATTCGAACCAAGACAAACAGAGTCAGAGTCTGTCGTACTACCGTTATACTATCGGGCATTTTCCCTTTTCGGGACCGCAAATGTAGAATATTTTTCAAAAAATCCCAATAAATATTTTAAATTTCCATAAATGCGAGTGTGGTAGAATAATTGATATATTAACCAATATGAAACAAGAGAATCTACGGGACATCCAAAGCATCAGTACCTATGAACGATACAGACTCCTGGTAGAACAGGTTAAAGACTACGCAATATTCATGCTGGACGAAACCGGTCATGTCATCAGCTGGAACGAAGGCGCCAAAAGAATCAAAGGATACACGGCAGACGAAATCATCGGCAAACACTTCTCCACCTTCTACCCCCAGGAAGATAAAGACAACGGCAAACCCCAGATGGAGCTCAGAGTAGTAAGGGAAGTAGGGAAATTCGAAGACGAAGGATGGAGAGTAAGAAAAGACGGCACCCAGTTCTGGGCCAACGTGGTCATCACCGCCATTTACAACAACGAACAGCAGCTTATCGGCTTCTCCAAAGTTACCCGGGACCTTACCGAAAGGAAACAGGCCGAACAGGCCCTGGCAGAAAGCGAAGAACGGTACAGGCTGCTAGCCGCACAACTCAACAAAACCGTACACGACCTGGCCGCAGCCAATGAAGAGCTGGAACAGTTTAATTCCATCGTCTCCCATGATCTGCAGGAGCCCTTACGCACCACCTATAGCTACCTTCTGCTGATCCAGCAACAGATCCAGCAAATGGAGGTGCCTGCTGACATGCAGCACTACATTCAGCGGGCTATCTATTCCAGTATACGGATGCGGGAGCTGATCGTCAGCCTCCTGAATTATGCGATCCTGACCACAGAAGAACAGAGCTTTTCACTGGTATCTACTAATGAGATAATAGGCGAAACCCTCATGAACCTGAAACAAAGCATAGAGGAAACAGCGGCAGACATCAAAGTTACGCTGGACGTTCCCTTTGTAAAAGGCAATAAAGTGCGGCTGGTACAAGTGTTGCAAAACCTGGTGGGGAACGCCCTGAAGTTCAGAGGCGAGAGAAACCCCAAAGTAGTGATCCAATGCAAAGAAGAAGCCGGACATTATAGGTTCTCCGTCAGGGATAACGGCATCGGCATCTCCGCAGAACACGCACCCAAAGTATTCGAAGTGTTTAAACGCCTGCATACCGGTAATCGATACCCTGGCACCGGCATTGGATTATCCGTGTCCAAAAAGATCGTAGAGAACCATTCCGGTAAAATATGGCTGGAGTCCGCACCTGGCAGAGGCTCTATTTTTTACTTCACCATCGATAAAAACCTGCCCATTAAATAGTTATTTTTGTACACATGGAGAAATTAAACATCATGCTGGTGGAAAACGATGAGGACGAGCAACTCTTCATGAAAGAAGGGTTTCTGGCCACCAATCTTTTCAATATCATTGCCGTAGCCAGCAGCGGCGATGAAGCCTATAACGTCATCATCAGCGAACAACATCCGCTGCCAGATCTGATCATCAGTGATCTGAACATGCCCGGGAAAACCGGACTGGACCTGCTGCAGGACATCAAGAAAGACCCGAAACTATTGCACATTCCCGTTATCATCATTTCCACTTCTTTTACTACTACCATTATCAATAAATGCATGTCATCCGGCGCACACGCTTTTCATACCAAACCACACAGCTTTGTGGAATATGATAAGTTTGCGGAAAAAATATACCAGGACTGGCAGGCGGCGGTATAGAAAACCTTGCTAATGACCATTGATCTTCTCCAGGTACTGATTGCCCTGCTGGCCGGCATTGCCGCCATCATCCTGCTAACGGCTAAATACCGTGTACACGCGTTCTTTGCGCTCTTCCTGGCCTGCTTTATCACAGGCGGCTGCGCACAGCTCTCCATGGCAGATATCGTTACTGCTATCAAAGAAGGCTTCGGCAATATCATGCGCTCACTGGGTTTTATCATTGTGCTGGGCACCACGCTGGGCGTATTACTGGAACACACAGGCAGTACCCGCGTAATGGCCGCCTCCATCCTGAAAGTGGTGGGAGAACGCTATGCCGCCATCGCCATGAGCATTACCGGTTTCATCGTCGGACTGCCCATTTTTTGCGACTCCGGGTACATTGTACTGAGCGGATTAAATCAATCCCTCGCCAGGCGCACCGGCATTTCAGTGGTGATCATGTCTGTATCCCTGGCCACCGGCCTGTACTCCGTACACTGCCTGATTCCCCCGCATCCGGGCGCAACAGCTGCTGCAGGGGTGATTGGAGCGGATTTCGGGAAACTGATCCTGATGGGCATCCTGGTGGCGATACCCGCCGCCATAGCAGGTAACTGCTGGGCCCACTATGCGGGTAAAAAAATCCCCATCACGGCGGAAGAGCAAACCCACACTGTTGCGGAAGTCCCTACCCCTCCGGTATGGGTGGCCTTTATGCCGGTGGTAGTACCTATCATATTGATCGCCATCGGCGCCTTCACCAATATAGAAACAGCCGCAAACAGCGGTATGCGTATTTTTCATATCCTGGGAGATCCCATCGTGGCATTATCTATCGGCGTACTGTTGGCTTTTGCGGGCAGCCGGCAATGGAACCGGAAAACCACCAGCGCCCTCTTAACAGAATCAGCAGAAAAAGCAGGTGGTATACTGGTGATCATTGGCGCAGGCGGCGCCTTCGGAGCCGTACTGGCCGCTACCAGGATAGGACAACATGTAAGCGCAGCAGTACCCCTGGCCAGCTTCGGGATCTTATTTCCCTTCCTGCTGGCCGCCCTGCTGAAAACAGCACAGGGCTCTTCTACGGTGGCTATTATTACAGCGGCCTCTATTATTCAGCCGCTACTGCCCGCTTTGGGACTGGACAGCAGCATGGGCAGATTGCTGTGTATACTGGCCCTGGGCGGAGGATCGATGACCATCTCTCATGCCAACGACGCCTATTTCTGGGTGATCAGCAAGTTCTCCGGACTGGAAATGCGGACTATGCTGAAAGTGTATTCCGTGGCCACCCTTTGGATGGGATTGGTAACATTGGCCACGGTCTATATTTTATCACTGTTCCTGCTGTAGTCTATAAATAACGCCGTCTTTCATCACAAACTTTACCTGTTCCAGCGCTTTGATATCGCGGCTGGGATCTCCGGGAACGGCTATCATGTCGGCCAGGGCGCCTTTGCTGATAATGCCGATCTTGTCCGTCCATCCCAGTATAGCTGCATTACCACTGGTAGCCGCTTGTAAGACAGCTAATACGGGCATACCGTATTCTACCATCTTTTCCAGCTCCAGGTAATTTTTGCCGTGTGGAAAAACGCCCACATCCCCACCCGCACAAATGGTGACACCGGCATCCAGCGCAGCACGGAAACTTTTATGTTTTTGCACAACACGTTCGGGTGCAGGGTCTGTACCCGGATGCCAGCCTTTGTAGGTAGCATTCGCCTCCACCGCCATAATAGTAGGACATAGCGCAATACCTTTTTCCTTCATCATCCGGAAGATCTCAGGAGTGCCGCCATCTCCATGTTCAATAGTGTGAACACCCGCCTGAATGGCCCGCCGCATTCCTTCTGCTGTACCCGCATGCGCTACTACATAACGTCCGCTGGAAGCGGCCGTTTCCACGGCGGCCTGCAGCTCTTCTACAGAGAAGGTGGGCGCTGCCGTTTCGTTCAATCCCCAGCGGTAGTCCGCATATACTTTTATGAGGTCGGCCCCCTTCCCTATCTGGGTACGTACTTCGCGGATCATACTTTCTTTTCCATCTGCTTCGGCGGCGCCTTTGGGCAGCCCGAAATCGGCTATTTCATCTTTGACGCCGTAAGAGCCTGTGGCCACAATAGCACGGGTGGCGATCAGCAGCCGCGGACCGGGAATAACGCCTTTGGCAATGCTTTGCTGCAGCCCTACATCGTCATAGCCAGCGCCTTCTGTGCCCAGGTCACGCAGGGTGGTGAAACCTGCCATCAGGGTGGCTTCTGCATGCCGGGCGGCACGGATGGCTCTTTCGGCACGGGACTCTGTGAGCAGCTGGTCTTTCCAGCTCACCTCATTATAGGCGTGCAGGAAGAGATGGCCATGGCCTTCGATGAGGCCGGGTAACAGCGTTTGTCCGGGAAGCTGGATGCTACGCACCTGCGCAGGTACGGTAAAGGAGCCCGCCGGACCAGCGGCCGCAATACTATTTCCCCTGACCAATACCTGCCAATTCTTTTGCAAGGCGTGGCCGTCAAATACCTGGGCAGGCTGCAGTAACACGTAGCCCGTATCCGGGGCGACCAGCGCCTGTGCCCGGGCTTCCCGGGCAAAAAAGCAACAGAACAGAAAAATAATGATCCGCATACTATTGTTTGTTAACAAGATACATCAGCACTGCTTTCTTATTAGAAAATTATTTTCTACCTTTTCAAAATATTGACCCGTTATATTCGTCTACTGTAGAAGTACCCTCATCACCTGACAAATCACTATGGAAAAGGCCAACAAATCGAACCATGCACCCGGGAATAAGCCCCCTAAACTGTCCTCGCTCATCAAACCTTACCGAAGGCAGATACTGTTGCTTGTACTGCTGGCCCTCGTCAGCAACGGGTTGAACCTGGTACTGCCCAAGATCATCGCCCACAGCATTGATGCATACGGCAGAGGAGAACTACAGTTTCAGCCGGTGATCCTCTATTTCTCCGGCGCGGCGCTGCTCATTTTTATTTTCACCTACCTGCAGAATATCGTGCAGGCATTCGCATCTGAACGGGTGGCTAAAGACCTGCGCACAAGACTGGCAGATAAGATCTCCCAGCAAAGTTACGCAAGCATACAGGAAGCCAATCCCTCCAGGCTGCTCACCAATCTTACCGGCGATGTCGATACGATCAAGCTCTTTGTAGCACAGGCCATCTCCTCTATCGCTGCCTCGATGATCCTGATCGTGGGCGCCAGCATACTGCTGTTCACTGTTAAATGGCAGCTGGCGCTGGCTGTAATGGCGATCATCCCCCTGATAGGCGGCACCTTCTTCCTGGTGCTCGGCAAAATGAAAATGTGGTTCGGAAAGATCCGCGAGGTGATAGACTGGCTCAACAAGGTGATCACAGAAAGCATCCTGGGTTCCGCCCTGATCCGCGTGCTGAATGCGCAGCAGATGGAATACGAGAAATTTGTGACAGCCAATACCCAGGCCAGGGACATCGGCCTCACCATGATCCGGCTGTATGCCATGCTGCTGCCTATCATCATGCTGATCGCCAATATGGCGGTGGTTACCATTCTCGCATTGGGCGGGCACTATGTGATCAATGGCAGCATGACCCTGGGCGATCTCGCTGCTTTTAACGCTTACCTGACCATTCTGATCTTCCCCGTGATACTGATAGGTGTGATGAGTAACGTGATCGCACAGTCCAGCGCAGCTTATGCAAGGGTAGAGAAAGTATTGTCCATGCCTGAACCCGCAGAAGAAGGCACCATAGAAGGAGCGCTGCGCGGAGATATTGAGGTGCAGGATCTGAGCCTGCAATTTGACGGCAAGCCGGTGCTGAAAAATATATCCTTCTCCGTTAAAGCAGGATCGAGGACCGCCATCATTGGCCCTACCGCCGCAGGCAAAACACAGCTGCTGAATTTACTCACGCATCTGGGTAAGCCCAACAGCGGCAGCATTCTGTATGACGGCCGCGATATTGCCGCCTATAAACGGCATACCCTGCATAGCCAGGTGGGCATCGTTTTCCAGGACAGCATCATCTTCAACATGAGCCTGCGGGAGAATATCGCCTTTAACGACGAGGTAACAGCAGATGCCATGAACCGCGCAATCACCACCGCGGCATTGTCTGATTTCGTGAGCTCCCTGCCGGAGCAGCTGGAGACCGTTGTTTCTGAACGCGGCACCAGCCTTTCCGGCGGACAAAAGCAGCGTATCATGCTGGCCCGCGCACTGGCCATTGAACCGAAAGTATTACTGCTGGATGATTTCACCGCCCGGGTAGACAATCAGACAGAACAACAGATCCTGGATAACCTGTCACGCTTCTATCCTGAGCTGACACTGGTTTCGGTTACACAGAAGATCGCTTCCATTGAACAATATGACCAGATCATTCTCCTGATGGAAGGAGAGATCATTGCAACAGGCACCCATCAGGAACTGATGCAAACCTGTCCGGAATATGTACAGATCTATCAATCACAACGCAGCACCAGTCACTATGAATTACAATCTAAATAATACCGCCAACCCGGCTAAAAAAACCAGTACCTGGGCTGCGCTGAAGAAACTGTTGCAGTTCCTGGCGGCAGAACAGAAAACCCTGGTGATGGCTTTCATCACCATCCTGATCAGCTCAGGGCTGAACCTGACAGGTCCGGTGATCACGGCTTATACCATCGACCATTTTATACAGGATCATCAATATAATAAGGTATTACTGGCCTGCGGCGCGCTGCTGCTGATCTACTTCACCGCCTTTGGGGCTAATTACCTGCAGGCAAGGCTGATGGGCAACATCGGGCAAAGAATGTTGTTCAACCTCCGCAATGCGGTATTCGGCAAACTGACGGAACTGCCCGTGGCGTTCTTTAACCAGAACAAGGCAGGCGACCTGATCTCCCGTATCAACAACGATACGGAAAAAGTGAACCAGTTCTTCTCGCAATACCTGATGCAGTTTGTCAGCAACATCTTCATGATGACTGGCGCAGGCATCTTTCTGCTTACCCTGCATCCCAACCTGGGCGCAGCAGCCCTGGGGCCTGCGGTACTGCTGTTCATCTTTACCCGGCTTATTTCCCCCTGGGTACGGGGCAAGAATGCCGCTAACATGAAGAGCACCGGCAACATGAGCGCTGAGATACAGGAAAGCCTGAACAATTTTAAAGTGATCCTGGCTTTTAACCGTCGTGACTACTTCCGGAAACGTTTCGACGAAGTGAACCGCCAGAACTATGCTACTGCCACTGCAGCAGGCATCGCGAACAGTACATTTATGCCAGTGTTCGGTTTCTGTTCGCAACTGGCGCAGCTGATCGTGCTGACTTTCGGCATTTACCTGATAGCAGGTGGTCACCTTACCATCGGGGTGCTGATCAGTTACCTGGCCTATGTAAATAGCTTCTATACGCCGATACGCCAGCTCTCTGTGCTCTGGGCCAACTTCCAGGTAGCATTAGCGGGCTGGGACAGGATCTCGCAGATACTGACCCTGCAGTCAGACCTGCCGGTGATCCCTGCTATAGACAATGGCAATGGTACCGATTCTGTGATGGAATTCAGGCAGGTACAGTTCCGTTATCCGGATAGCAAACCGGTGTTGCATAATGTAAACTTCAACCTGGAACGGGGTAAGACCTATGCATTGGTAGGTCCTACCGGTGGTGGCAAAACGACGACAGCATCCCTGATCGCGAGGTTATACGATCCTACTGAAGGAGAAGTGTTACTGGAAGGCCGCGATATCCGCTCTTATGATGCGGCAGAGCGCAGCAGCAAAATCGGTTTCATCTTGCAGGAACCATTTCTGTTTACCGGTACAGTAAAGGATAATATTCTTTATGGTAACCCACAGTATGCGGAGTACAGCGATGAGCAATTGCTGACCGTGATCCGCGAAGCGAACCTGGAAAGTCTGCTGGCCAGGTTTGAACAAGGGCTGGAAACAAAAGTGGTGACTACCGGAGATTCCGTGAGCCTGGGACAGAAACAGCTGATCGCGTTTATCAGGGCGGTGTTACGCCGTCCGAAGTTGTTAATACTTGATGAGGCGACCGCTAACATAGATACTATTACAGAACAGTTGCTGGAAAAGATATTGCAGCAGCTGCCAGAAGATACTACAAGGGTGATCATCGCCCACAGGCTCAATACTATTGAGAATGCGGACGAGATCTATTTTGTGAATGCAGGTGAAGTGATCCGGGCAGGATCATTGGAACATGCGGTGAATATGTTGTTGCATGAGAAAAGAGCCAGTTAAGCAGAGTACACATGTACCTGCTTTAACTCTTTACCGATCTTATGAATGGTATCCTCAATCTTTTTTGCCTGTGCTGCAGAGGGGTGCTTTACACCAGTTACGTACTGTCTTAGGAGGCTGGCGTTGATTCCTGCCAGTTCGGCTACTATTGAGATTTTCAGGTAATTGAATTTTTCGAACAGTACCGTCAGATCATAACGGTAATCAAATTCTATTTCATCAGGGTTAAGGCCGTGAAAATTCTTCAGGGCCTTCCTGATCTTTTTTTCAAGGGAAGGAATGTCGTTAGCTTCATCAACGATCAGATTATCTTGATATTCAACCCGGCCCAGGTAACCTTCATCTGCTTTTTCGATAATCAGGATTATCTGCATAAAAAATAAAATTTTGCGTCTATAAAATTGTGTCTTAATGGACTTTAATTTTAAAACAAGGGGGCTAAAGCCCCGCCTGTTTTAAAATCGCTTTCAAAGTACCGGGTTTAAGATCCTTCTTACCGTGAGCAGGAAGCGTGATCTTACCCTTCTTTGTGGGGTGCATCAAATGGATATGACTCCCCTTTTGATCTTTGACTTGCCAGCCATCGTCGGTTAGCCGTTTTAATACATCCTTGAAATTCATAAATTCCAGAATTTAAAATTTGCATGCTTTCTCTCATTGGACAATGCCCTTTCATAAATGGAGTGGGTCAATACGACATGCATTGTAACTAGGCCGCGATAATGGCTATCAAAGAGCTTCAACAAAGGTAACAAAATTGTTACCTTTCCAACAAATTTTATTTTTGCCCAAATACCTTTAAATTTGGTAAAACGCCCCTCATAGCCGGCAATGGGAATATTAAAAGAAAAAAAGGAACTTGATTTCCGTAGCGTGTTCGAGGCCAGCCCCGCATTACACCTCTTACTGACCAGCGACCTCACAATTGTGGCCGTTACAGAGGCGTACCTCAATGCCACCCTGACTAAACGGGAGCAGATCATCAATAAACACCTGTTCGACATCTTCCCTGATAACCCGGATGACGCCACGGCTACCGGTGTACGTAACCTGCACGCCTCGCTTAACCGCGTGCTGGAAGAAAAGCGGCCTGATACCATGCCCCTGCAGAAATACGATGTACCCCGCCCGGAATCTAAAGGCGGCGGTTTTGAGGAAAAATACTGGAGCCCCCTGAACACGCCCGTGCTGAATGCCCGTGGAGAAGTGGAATATATCATTCACCAGGTGGAAGACGTCACCGCTATGGTGTTGCAGGAAAAGAAACGCGCCGCTCAGTCTGAGCTGTTCGACTCCCTGCAGGCTTCCGAAAGAAAGTACCTGAAGTATTTCCAGGAAAATGAAGAGCGGTTCCGGATCCTGGTCGAAAATGTAAAAGATTATGCCATCTATATGTTAGACCCCCAGGGCCGTGTAATGTCCTGGAACAAGGGTGCAGAGCGGTTGAAAGGCTATACCTCCGACGAAGTACTGGGACGGTATAACAGTATTTTCTTTACAGACGAAGATATAGATCAAGGCATTCCTGAGCATGACCTGCGTATGGTGCAGGAACTTGGGTACTATGAAAGTGAGGGGTGGCGGGTGCGCAAAGACGGGTCAAAACTCTGGGCAAATGTTATTTTAACAGCGGTACATGATAATGAGGGAAACCTGAGAGGATACGCCAAATTCTGTCAGGATATTACCGACCGCAAAAAAGCGGAAGACGACATCCGCGCAGCGCTCCGGAAAGAAATAGAGTTGGGAGAGATCAAGTCGCGGTTCATTTCCCTGGCATCCCACGAGTTTCGCACTCCCCTGGGCGCTATTCTGTCCTCAGCCTTCCTGTTGGAAAAATACCAGGCAGAACATCCCGACGAGCGTACCATCAAACATTTGGACCGCATTAAATCCAACGTCAATAACCTGATCCAGATACTGAACGACTTCCTCTCACTGGGCAAGCTGGAAGAAGGAAAGATTGATTGTGTATATGAGCAGCTGGACCTGCTGCAATTTTCTGAAGAGATCGTCCAGAACCTGCAGGAAAGCGCTAAAAGAGGACAAACCATCCAGCTGGAAGTGAATGGCAAACCAGAAACAGTATATACAGACGGCAAAATACTGAAGAATGTGCTGAACAACCTGCTATCTAATGCCATCAAATACTCTGGCGAGAATTCCAATATTGACTTCAGCATACATTACCTGGGAGACCGCATTACCCTTGTGGTACAAGATCACGGCATCGGCATACCGGAAAAAGACCAGGAACACCTGTTCGAAAGGTTTTACCGGGCCTCCAATACCGCTCATACCTCAGGCACCGGCCTGGGCCTCAGCATTGTCAAAAACTACCTCGCGCTTATGAACGGCCAGCTGGAATTCTACAGCAGGGTAAATGAAGGCAGCACATTCATGGTACACCTCCCAAAATTGCAATAGCTCCCTGCCTTACTTATTCATTCTGAATACATTCCATATACTTAAATTTTCCTCTTTGGCTACTGACATAAGGCTGTCACCAGCCGGTTGTTATTTTGTATCAGAGAAAAGAAGCAGTATATGACAACGAATATGCAAACAAAAACACCGGAGCTGATATTATGGTGCGGCGGCGATGAACCGGGCTCATGGACAGTAGAAAAATATGAGGCGGAGGACGAGATCCAGGAAGAAGGTGGTCTTACCCAGGATGACCTGATAGACGTACTTTCATTGTACCTGTTTTAAAACCTGCTACAAATGCTGACCTCTCCTGAATTCAGCCGGTGTAAAACCGGTGTTCTTCTTGAAGAACTGATTGAAATTGGGCTGCTCGGAAAAGCCAATACTATAGGCCACATCCTGGAGGGACCAATCCGTTTGGCGCAGCAGGATCTTACTGGCTTCCAGCAAACGGTTACGGATGTGCGTACTTACATTCTGCCCCGTGTGCTTTTTCAGCAAGGCATTCAGGTGATTGGGATGAAGGGAAAGACTGGCCGCAAACTCTTTGGCCGTTTTTATACGAATCGGAGAAGTATAGTTGATATGAGTGGTTTCCTCTTCCAGCAGCTGGAAAAACTCGTGTACATGTTTGAACTCATCAGAAACACTGTCCGGCTCAGGGAAATGAGCTACCCTGGCGCTGGCTACCATCAACAATTGCAGGTAAGCCTGCATCGCATCAACCCGGAGCTGGTTACCCGATAGCTCCTCTTCGTGCATGTGAGCAAAAAGATCTGTCATCTGCTGCACCTCCGCCACTCCCAAACGGATCACGCTTTTTTTCTTCTCTGTAAACAGGCCGTACTTATCTATCGTAGCTTTTAACTGCGGATGTTCGTTGATGAAAGTCTTTTTAAAAAGACAGTAATAACCGCCTGAAATATCGCCGAGATTCTTCCAGGAAATAATGTCGTTAGGATGAATGAACAGGATGGTGGGCTCTTCGATATAGTAAGTGTTCAGGCCCATGGTAAACACCCCTACCCCCTTTGTTACCAGCAGCACCTTATAGAACTCCCGGCGGTTGGGGGACAAATAATTACGACACTCGTGATGTTCCCGGTTGAATACCCTGATGGTCCAGTCTTCTACATTATCACGCAAAACAGGTATTAAATCGGGAAGATCACGGAGTGTATCGATTGTTTTTATATCTAAAGTAGTAGCGCCCATGTTGCTAATTTGTGCAACAAAGATAAGTAATCAGAACAGGTACTTTTTCAACTCAGCTGCTGCATGAACAAACAGTGAACGCACAGTGGGCAGCTCTGCCAGTCCGTTCAGCAGGCCAAAGTCGTGGATCATACCATTGTAGCGGATGGTGGTTGCTTTCACCCCGGCTTCGTCCAGTTTGCGGCCGTATGCCTCGCCTTCGTCACGGAGGATATCGTTCTCTGCTACCTGGATCAATGCAGGGGGCAAGCCTTTTAACTGATCTGTAGTGGCTTGCAGCGGAGAATGGAAGATCTCTTTACGCTGGGCCGCATCGGTAGTATACTGGTCAAACATCCACTTCATCAGAGAGGCAGTTAAGAAGCGGTCTTCTCCGAATTGTTTCCATGATTCACGGTCAGGATTGTAATCTGTCACCGGCCACATCATAATCTGCAGTTTAATTTCCGGGCCGCCTTTGGCTTTTGCCATCAGGGTGGTGGCTGCTGTCATGTTACCGCCTACGCTGTTGCCTACTACTGCCAGTCTTTTTCCGTCTACATTGATCTCGCTGCCATGTTCTGCCACCCATTTGGTAGCGGCATATATTTCATTGATGGCCTGGGGATACTGCGCTTCCGGAGAAGGCGTATAGTTCACGAATACGGCTGCTGCGCCGGACAGCACTACCAGGTCTCTTACCATCCGTTTGTGAGTGGGATAATCACCCAGGATCCAGCCGCCGCCATGTATAAAGATGAATACGGGCAGTGTGCCGGTGGCGCCTGCAGGGCGTACAATATTCAGCTTAACCGTGTAACCGTCTGCAGTGATGGTCTTTTCTGATTCTTCAATGCCGGAGAGGTCAACTTTAACGGAAGCCTGCGCGCCTACCAGTACGTTGCGGGCGTCTTCTTTAGACAGACTTTCTACTGGTGCGCCGCCGGTATTCAACAATTTGAGGAATGCTTTAGTGCCGGAATCGATGCGGGGGTCTTCTGCCCAATTTACAACAGTGCCGGGTTTTAAAGTGGCTGTAGTACTCATGGTTAATAATTTTAAAAGTGATGCTTTTGTTCGAGCTGTAAAGATGCTTACTGAATTTACGCAGAACAATGTATATGTGGAGGAATTAATTGTATAAATTATCGGCCAGGGTGAAGGAGGGAGAGACACTGTGCAAGCATTGGCGCCTCTCCCGGTATATATTATGCTTTAACAGTTTCCAGAGCAGGAGCAGCAGGAAAATCAACCGGTATCCTGGTGGCGCCGAAGAGGTAGTTGGTAATGGTCTTATCAGCAATCACTATGATCACGTCTACCAGGTTCTCTTCAGTATAGCCGGCGGCATAAAAGGCGTCCAGCAATGCTTCATCAGGTTTACCTTTAGTCTCTACAAAATTCACAGCAAGTTTAGCCAGGATATCGTATTTGCTATCGAAAGAAGCAACGCCACTGCGGATCTCCAGGATCTGGTCATCGCTAAAGCCATTCAGTTTGGCGAGGGCAGTGTGGGCGGCGCTACAGTATTCACAACCATTGGCCTGGCTTACTGCCAGATTGATCACTTCTTTCTCTTTTGCCTTCAGTGAGCTTTTTGCATTGGCAAGGCCGAGGTAAGTAGCAAGGCCATTTTCAGACAGGGCCATGGTGGCGAAGAGGTTAGGTACTTTACCAAGTTTCTTGGTCAGGGCGTCGAAGATCTGCTGGTTAGCGGCTGATACGGTTTCTCTGGTGGGTACTGTGATCGTTTTCATTTTATATCGTTTTTTATTTTTTCGTTGTCGTTATTGACGATGTAAAATTGCAACGATTTCAGTCCCTTAAGAATAGACAGATTTCCCGAAGACTTGGCGTTTTTTCCCTAAGCCCTGGTTTGGAGTGTTTTTTTGAAGTCGGAGGGGCTCATGTCCGTTTGGTTCTTAAAGAAGCGGCTGAAATGGGCGGCATCCTCAAAACCCAGGTCCATCGCGATTTCCTTGGCTGATTTGTCTGTATAATGAAACAGGCGCTTGGCTTCCAGGATCAGGCGGTCCTGGATCACCTGAAGGGGCGATCTTTCATTGTACAGGGCAAAGAGGTTAGACAGCGTTTTGGGCGATTTATTCAACTGGTTGGCGTAGTACTGTACCTGGTGCTGTTTCTTATAGTTATCCTCCACCAGCAGGTTAAAGTGGCGGATAATATCCAGCTTCCCGTTATTCAGTTTTGTCTGGTCTACATGCTGTTTCTTTCCCAGGCGGGTGATCTTGATGATCAGCCTTACCAGCAGGGCCCTGAGCATAGTGGCCTGGATCTCGTCTGCATCTTCCAGCTCGTCCTTGAACATCTCCAGCAGCAGGGCCATTTTATGCTGATCTGTTTCGTCCAGGCCGATGAACATCGCCCCGGAGGAGAAGATGAAGCCAACGCAGCTTACTTCCTTATCGTGGTCGATGATGCAGTAAAAATCCCGGTTGAACTGCCAGGCAGTAATGTCTGCAGGTCTTTCAAAGCGGAAAGACTGGTTGATCAGCAGGGGCAGGATGCTGTTGGCCGGGAACTGATAGCTTACTTCGTCGATCACTACCTGTTGATCCGCCCCGGTATTCCAGGCAATGGTGAGGTATTTATTATGCAGGTCGCGGGTAAAGAACTGCCGGTCGAATGCCGCTTCTTTTTCTACCAGTAATAATTCGCCGCCGGTGCCCGGGTCTTTGAAAAATAATCTCATCGTATGGTTCCTTGCTTTACAAATCTGCGATAAAAAATACAATTATATCCATTATATGTCAATTGCCGGGCGTGTCAATGGAGGCTAGTTTTGCTGCATCCATTAAAATAAAAGCACGCACCATGAGAAAAAGTATCTTTATTGTCATCTGTTTATTGTCCGCCTTTATCACCCAGGCACAAACGGGCCCTGTTAAAAACATTCTGCTGATCCACGGTGCTTTTGCCGATGGTTCAGGATGGGAAGGCGTGTACAAGATCTTATCTGCCAAAGGGTATAATGTGACCATTATACAAAATCCCCTCAGTTCCCTGGAAGATGATGTGGCGGCCGTAAACCGCGTGCTGGACAAGATTGAAGGTCCTGCTATACTGGTAGGCCATTCCTGGGGTGGCGCCGTGATCACCCAGGCAGGGGCGTCTCCAAAAGTAGCCGGACTGGTATATGTGGCCGCCTTTCAGCCCGATGCCGGGGAAACCGTATTAGGCCTTGCCACTTCTGTACCGCCTGCGCCTGAAAGCGGTATCATGCCTCCTGATCCCGCTGGGTTTATCTACTACGATGCGGCTAAATTCCACGCTGGCTTTGCAGCAGACCTGCCCAAGGATAAGGCGGCCTTTATGTACGCTTCGCAGGGCGCCTGGTCGGCCAAAGGCCCTACTACCCCGCTGACAGCAGCAGCCTGGAAAACAAAGCCCTCCTGGGCAATATTGGCTACAGAAGACAAAAGCATTGTTCCCAACCTGCAGCGTACTATGTACCAACGCTCCGGGGCTAAAGTAACGGAAATCAAAGGTAGCCATGTGGTCTTTATTTCCCACCCCAAACCAGTGGCGGATGTGATAGAGGCTGCTGCAACTGGCAGTGTGACTAAGCAGTGATAATATTAGTAATATAAGGGGCTATGAGTGCCCCTTATATTATTTTATATTTATCCCTCAAAGTATCACCACGTATGAAGCTACTATTTGCCGGTTGCGCGCTGCTGCTATGCATGACAGCCTGCCGGAACCACGTTAACGGGCCCGATTACAGCGGATGGAAAACCTATGCAGGATCAAAAGACGGGATCCGCTACTCCTCCAACGACCAGCTTAACACCGGCAATGTGGCCGGCTTACAGGTAGCCTGGACCTACAGCTCTCAGGACAAAGACACCGGCAATCATTCCCAGAATCAATGCAACCCCATCATGGTAGACGGCGTGCTATACGGTGTTACGCCCCGGGTAAAATTATTTGCCCTGGATGCCGCCACCGGCGCTATAAAATGGCTGTTTGACCCCGCCAGCCTGGAACCCGATACAGCAGAGCAAGACCCTTTTGCCTTCTTTAAAGTAAGCCGGGGCGTTATGTACTGGCAGAATGAAGATGGGACCGATAAGCGGATCCTGTATAGTGCAGGCGCCAAGTTATATGCTATCAACGCTGCCAATGGACAGCCTATAAAGAGCTTTGGCGATAAGGGTTATATTCTGCTGGATATTGACCTTGACCGGGATACCTCCTCCTATAATAAATTTATCGCCGCTACTACCCCTGGCATCATCTATAAAGACCTTCTTATTACCGGGATGCGGGTAGCTGAATCTGCCGATGCTGCGCCGGGCCATATCAGAGCCTTTGATATCAAGACTGGTAAACGGGCCTGGATCTTCCACACCATTCCGCAGCCGGGAGAAAAAGGCTACGATACCTGGGAAGATAAAGACGCCTGGAAGAAATTTGGTGGCGCTAACAGCTGGGCGGGTATGTCGCTGGATGAGCAGAGAGGTATTCTCTATGTGCCTACCGGCTCTATAGGCGGCGATTTTTACGGTGGTATCAGGAAAGGGCAGAACCTCTTCGGCAATTCGCTGATAGCGCTGGATGCCGCCACCGGTAAATATCGCTGGCATTACCAGTTTGTGCACCACGACCTCTGGGACCGCGACCTGGCTGCCAACCCTAACCTGGTGACCATTGAGCGGGATGGTAAGAAGATTGATGCGGTAGCGCAGATCACCAAGCACGGGTACATCTTTGTATTTGACCGTACCAATGGCCAGCCGGTGTTTCCTATTAAAGAAGTGCCCGTACCCGCTTCTGACCTCCCGGGAGAAACGCCCTGGCCTACACAACCTATTCCTGCATTGCCGGAGCCTTTTGCACGGCAGCATTTTGACTCCACCCAGGTATGGGGCCTGACGCCGGAAAAGCAAACTGCATTGATGGAAAAGTTCCGCCAGGTAAAGTATAATACCATGTTTACCCCTCCCAGCAAATCTGGGGTGTGGATCTTTCCGGGATTTGATGGTGGCGGAGAATGGGGCGGCTCCGCAGTAGATCCCGAAACCGGTATTTTATACGTGAACAGCAGCGAACTGCCCTGGTCATTAACCATGATAGATGTACCTGCAAAGAATGGTCATGATCTCTCTATTAAAGGCGTGGGTAAAACCGTATACGGCAAATATTGCATGTCCTGCCACGGCACAGAACTGAAAGGCAATGGCAGCTCCTACCCTTCGCTGGTTGAATTGCATAAAAAATATAAACCGGAACAGGTGCAGGATATTATTGAGCATGGCAAAAACATGATGCCTGCCTTCACACAACTGGAGCCCAATGAAAAACAAGCGCTGCTGGCTTTCCTCATGCATCTCGAAGATAAAGAGCCCGCTTCGAAGGCAGTGGCCAAAGCTATTACCGCAGCCAGTGTTGATGAAAAGAAAAGTATACTGGATGAAGTACCCTATACTATGACGGGTTATAACCGTTTCCTGGACAGCGATGGCTATCCGGGTATCAAACCACCCTGGGGCACACTGAATGCTGTTGACCTTAACAGCGGTAAACTGTTATGGAAAGTGCCGCTGGGTGAGTATACCGAGCTAAGTAAAAAAGGCATTCCCCCTACCGGTACCGAGAATTACGGCGGGCCACTGGTAACAAAAGGCGGACTGGTATTTATTGCCGCCACTAAAGACGAAAAGATCAGGGCCTTTGACAAAGCCAGCGGGAAAGTATTGTGGGAAGCGCCCTTACCCGCCGCCGGATATGCCACCCCTGCCACATATATGGTAAACGGCAGGCAGTATGTAGTGATCGCATGCGGAGGTGGGAAGATCGGCAGTAAGTCTGGCGACAGCTATGTAGCATTTGCATTACCGGAAAAGTGATCATGCTTCTTCCCTCCCGAACAACTTGCGTAATTCCGGCTTGGCCCTTTCCAGCACCTTATACTGGCGGGCCGACAGGTTATCGCCTGCCCTGTTGATATAGAAGGTCAGCATAGACATGGCGGAACGATAAGGACTGGATTTTCTGCGGTGGCTATGTTCTGCGGATGATTTCAATGAAGCGGCGATTTGCTTGGGATCAGTAGATTTGAAAATATCTTTCTTCAGGTCCATCGCATTGCTGGTGGCCGTTACCCTGGCAGACCATTTCCTGGTTCGCCTGGGGGATGTGCTTTTCTTTGTAGCCATATTTTTACTGTTTACTAAAACCAGGAACAAAATCGTTCCAGAAAAACACAGTAACTGAGATGACCTTGCCGCTGCTGCATTTCATCATCAATATGTAGCTTTCGTTATACAATACAGCTTTGAAAAGATCAGCCCGTTTTACTTTCATGCCCTGGCGCTAACAGGCATATTTTTTGGCCTTTTGCTGTTGTCATGAAAGTAACTACACCTGTTATACTAACTGTCAACTGTGGTTCGTCCAGCCTGAAGTATGGGTTGTTCAGCCAGTCAGACACACCGGAACAATTGCACAGCGGCCAGATCCGTGATATCGGCAAATTGCCTGTTAAAGACATGGAAGCAGCCGTGGATCAGCTGATCGCCGTGCTGAACGAGCGCTTCAGTGATTACGAGATCACTGCCGTGGGGCATAGAATGGTGCAGGGCGGCCTGCAGCATATGGAACCGGAGAAAGTAACTGATCAATTACTATCGTCGCTCAGCAAACTGACCTCGCTGGCGCCGGATCATCTGCCGGCTGAACTGGCCGCCATCCGGGCTTTTGCGCAGGTATTTCCGCGGGCCACACAGATCGTTTGTTTTGATACGGCCTTTCATCAGCACATGCCTTTTGTTGCGCGTCATTATGCACTGCCCCGGCGGCTCTGGGAGCAAGGCCTCCTGCGATATGGATTTCATGGCCTGTCGTATGAGTACATTATGCAACAGCTGCAGCAAACAGCACCGGAAACGGCTAACGGCAGGATCATCATCGCCCACCTGGGAAACGGCGCCAGCATGGCGGCTGTGCATAAAGGCCACAGTATAGATACTACCATGGGGTTAACACCCGCGGGCGGACTGGTAATGAGCACCCGCCCCGGAGACCTGGACCCGGGCGTAATACTCTACCTGCTGAAAGAACAAAAGATGAGCACAGATGAATTGAATGAGCTGCTGAATAAACAGGCAGGATTAAAAGCTGTATCCGGTAAGGCGTCTGACATAGAAGATCTGCTGGAAACCGCGTCTGAGCATGATCATGCCGCAGAAGCCATCGATCTTTTCTGTTACCAGGCAAGAAAGTACACCGGCGCACTGGCAGCAGCCATGGGCGGGCTGGACACTTTCGTCTTTACAGGCGGCATTGGAGAACATGCACCGGAGATCCGTCAACGCATATGTGAAGGACTGGAATTCCTGGGTATGCATATTGATACCATACAGAATGAACAAGCTGCAGCCGTTATATCTGCCCGCGGTAGCGCCGTTGTCATCCGGGTGATACCCACCAGCGAAGAACAGATGATCGCGCAACATACCCGGCAATGGCTACAGCGGCATTAAACTAACAATTATGGCTACACTGGAAGAAGAGCAACTGCAATTAATAGATAAATACTGGCGGGCCGCCAATTACCTGGCGGCCGCACAGCTGTACCTGCAGGATAATCCTTTGCTGAAAGCACCTTTACGGCCGGAGCATATCAAGCCGCGCCTGCTGGGGCACTGGGGCACCTGTCCGGGACTGAACCTGATCTACGCGCATTTAAACCGCCTGATCACAGCAACAGACGCCAATATCCTGTTCATCTGCGGGCCTGGTCACGGCGCACCTGCCGTACTGGCCAACAGTTACCTGGAAGGTACTTTCTCAGAAACCTATCCTGCTATTACGCCTGATGAAAAAGGTATGCGCTTGTTCTTCCGGCAGTTCTCCTCTCCCGGTGGTATACCCAGTCACGTTAGTCCGCATACGCCAGGTTCCATGCATGAAGGCGGTGAGCTGGGCTATGCATTGGCACATGCCTTTGGCGCTGTATTCGATAATCCCGGGCTGATAGCCGCCTGCGTAGTAGGCGACGGCGAAGCGGAGACCGGACCGCTCTCAGGCAGCTGGAAATCCATTAAGTTCCTGAACCCCGCCAGAGACGGGGCCGTATTGCCCATCGTACACCTGAACGGTTATAAGATCTCCGGGCCTACCGTAATGGCGCGCATGACGGATGATGCGCTGGCCTCCCTGTTTCGCGGACATGGATACGAGCCCATATTTGTAACAGGTAATGAGCCCATGCTGGTGCATGCACTGATGGCGCATGCTTTGGATAAAGCCTATACTGCTATCAGCGACATACAATCGCTTACCAGGAAGGAGGCCACCGCAGTGCATACCTGGCTGCCCTGGCCCGTGATCATCCTGCGCACCCCCAAAGGCTGGACCTGCCCCAAAGAGTGGGAAGGAAAACCCCTGGAAGGCAGTTTCCGCGCGCACCAGGTACCCATTATGCATGTAAAGGAAAACCCGGAAGCATTGGCATTGCTGGAGCAATGGCTGCACAGCTATCATGCAGAAGAACTGTTTGACAAACAGGGCCGACTGATTCCCGAACTGAGAGACCTTGCTCCTCATGGACGGCGGCGGATGAGCGCCAACCAGCATACCAATGGCGGCTTACTCTTGCGGAATCTAAAATTACCCGATTACAGGGAATATGCGGTGCCCATTGAAACACCCGGTGTAACTGTAGCAGAGAGCACTTCTCAGCTGGGAAAATTTCTGCGGGATATATTTACGCTGAATGAGGCGGAACAGAACTTCCGCTTGTTTTGTCCGGATGAAACACATTCCAACCGCCTGCAGGCGGTGTTTGAAGTGACCAAGCGCTGTTTCATCGAACCCGTACTGGGTACGGATGAAGATCTGTCGCCCAACGGCCGCGTAATGGAAGTGCTCAGCGAGCACCTTTGCCAGGGCTGGCTGGAAGGCTACCTGCTCACGGGCAGGCATGGCATCTTTCCCTGCTATGAAGCCTTTATTACGATCATCGACTCCATGTTCAACCAGCACGCCAAATGGCTGAAGATGTGCCGGGAACT